>ERZ773208.34-NODE-34-length-120342-cov-9.455810_pt1 | contig 120342 bp, 112 predicted proteins | sample MGYA00581006_ERZ773208 | MGnify/ENA primary metagenome ERZ773208 (study PRJEB29015, sample SAMEA2737793) | human gut metagenome | biome: human gut; feature: human-associated habitat; material: faeces | place: China | collected 2012 ... | reverse complement strand
GATGGCGAAATACATTCAGATCAGCACGCAGATCTACAATGTCTATCTCAAATACATCGCGCCCGAGGACATCCACGTCTACTCCATCGACGAGGTGATGATGGATGTGACCAGCTACCTCGAGACGTATCATATGACCGCCCGCGAGCTGGCGAAGACCATGATCCTCGATGTGCTGCGCACCACGGGCATCACGGCCACGGCGGGCATCGGCAGCAATCTCTATCTCTGCAAGGTCGCTATGGACATTATGGCGAAGCATGTGCAGCCGGACAAAGATGGCGTCCGCATTGCGGAGCTTGACGAAATGAGCTACCGTGAGCAGCTTTGGGCGCACCGCCCGCTGACAGATTTCTGGCGTGTTGGGCGCGGTTATGCAAAGAAGCTGGAAGCCATCGGCATCTACACCATGGGCGATGTTGCAAGATGCTCCATCGGCAAGCCGAACGAATACTATAATGAAGAACTGCTCTATCGGATGTTCGGCATCAACGCTGAGCTCCTCATCGACCACGCATGGGGCTGGGAGCCGTGCCGTATGCAGGATATCAAGGCATACCGGCCGGAAACGAACAGCGTCTGCTCTGGACAGGTTCTCCAATGCCCGTATTCCTTTGAGAAAGCACGGTTGGTTGTACGGGAGATGGCGGAGGCCGTCGCGCTGGATCTGTTGGAAAAGAAACTGGTAACGGATCAGCTGACCCTGACAGTGGGATACGACATTGAAAACACCGCAGGCGGCAGCTACCACGGCGAGACCGTGACAGACCGCTATGGCAGGAAGATCCCCAAGCACACCCACGGAACAGCAAATCTGCCGAGAAAAACATCTTCGGCCCGGAGCATCACGGACGCCGTTCTTGGCGTTTATGATACAAAGGTCAATCCGAAGCTGTCTATTCGGAGACTTACTATCACCGCCAATCGGCTGGTGGGCGAAGATACGGTACAGCAGGAGTCGGAAGCCCCGGTACAGTTCAACCTGTTCGATAATATCGAGGTACAGGAGCAACGGCTGCGGGAGGAAACGGCTCAGTTGGAGCGGGAGCGTAAAATTCAGGAAGCCATGCTCGACATTAAAAAGAAGTTCGGCAAAAACGCCATTTTGAATGGCGGAAGCTATCTGGATGGTGCCACCGCCAAAGAACGGAATAAGCAGATTGGAGGGCATAAGGCTTGAGCGGAAAATATGAAGACATTATCCATTTGCCCCATCCGGATTCGCCAAAACATCCGCGAATGTCCCTCCATGACCGTGCGGCGCAGTTCTCTCCCTTTGCCGCTTTGACTGGTCACAGCGCCGCCATTGCGGAAACCGGGCGGCTGACGGATCAGCGTGTAGAAATGGACGAATATGAAATGGCGCGAGTGGACGCGGAATTGCAGCGCCTCCAGGAGCTGCTTCCCGGCGGGCCCACTGCGTCCATCACCTACTTTGTGCAGGATGAACGGAAGAACGGCGGCAGCTACCAAACTGTCACCAGATCGGTCAAGCGGATCGATGCAGTCAGCGGTATGATCCAGATGACAGACCGGCAGCTCATTCCCATTGCGGATGTTTTCAGCATTGAGATCATCCCATAAAAAAGAAATATCATAACGAAAACTCCCAAACCCGTTCATTATAGAGCAGGCTTGGGAGTTTTCATTATAACTGAAATCAAATTACAGAAGGAGGAGACAGAATGAATCCAAACGCAGATTATCTCGGCATCGTTACCATGCTTCGCAGCCTGCGGGAGCAGGGACTGGTCAGCGGCAGTGAAGCAAAAAAGATCGCCGCGCGACTGATGGTACAGCTTGGCGCGGACATCATTATTTCTCTTTGATTTTTCACTTTTAGGTATAGCTATTGCGGATGCTTCATGGTATTGTGTGTTGCTGACAGGAGGTGACAGCAAATGAGCGGCAAGGAGAAAACCAACGGTTCTCTGGCCATGGCCCCGCGGGTCATTACGATTCCTGCAGCAAGTCAAGAAAACACCAGAAAGCTCCGCGTGGCGGCATACGCCCGCGTCAGCTCCAACTCCGAGGATCAGAAGCACTCCTTTGCCGCACAGAACGCCTACTACTCCAAGCTCATCACAGGCAACCCCGATTGGGAACTGGCAGACATTTACGCAGATCAGGGCATCACCGGCACATCCATAGACAAGCGGGATGACTTTCTGCGGATGATGGAGGACTGCCGGAAAGGGCGTATTGACCGCATCCTTGTGAAGTCCTCCTCACGTTTTGCTCGCAATACCAAAGAGAGTCTGGAAGCGGTGCGAGAATTGGCTGCGCTGGGCGTCAGCGTCTACTTCGAGGAACAGAACATCGACACCGCGCAGGTATCCGGAGAAGTTCTTATCGCCATGTTCGCAGCATTGGCTCAACGGGAAAGTGAAGCTATCTCCGAGCGAATGCGGTGGAGTTACCGGACTCGAATCGACAAGGGCAGATTTTCCACCAATAAAGCACCGTTTGGTTACATGCTGGCAGATGGACGATTGGAAATCAACACGGAAGAAGCAGAAGTTGTCAAAGAAATTTTTGATATGTCCTTGCAAGGAGAGAGCATCTCGGATATAGCAAAGAGAGTCAGTAAAATGGATATCCCTACGAGAGATAAGACTTCGTATTGGCAGGGGAGTTCTATCCTGTATATTCTCCATAATGAAAAATACGCAGGGGACTGCTTACTGCAAAAAACATATACGGCGCAAGAACTGCCGAGATTTAGAAAACGAAATCTCGGTAAGTATCGGCAGGTCTTTGTAAAGCAATCTCATCCGGCTATTATAGAGCGCGAAAAGTTCGAAAGGGTTCAGGAACTGCTAAAAAGAAAAAGAATAGCATTTGCTGGTGATAGCGTGTCAACACCGTTCAGCAAAAAGATAAAGTGTGCGGAATGCGGTTCCACATTTCGGCTTAAAAAAGTACGAGGGAAGAACTACTGGACATGCATGGCACACGAGAAAGATGTACATAAGTGCAGTATGCTGCCGCTTCCGGAGGAACAGGTATTGCAGGCGTTCCTTCGACTGTACTACAAACTCAAATACTACGGTATAGGAGTACTTACACAACTCATCTCTGACTTCCACGCTGCCAAAACCGGCAGCCTTCTCTGGAGCGAAAACATCGTAGAGATCAACAAACAAATATCGGATATTGCCAGTCAGGAACGACTTCTGAGCCAGCTCAAGCAGCAGGGCAGCGTCGATCCTGACATTTTTATATCCCGCAGCAATCTGCTTGCGGAACGCCGCCGGGAACTGAAACTCCAAAAGGAACGCATCCTGCGATCTGAGGAGGATCATACCATCCAGCAAACACAAGACCTACTGGATGTTCTCGAAAGCGGACCGGACTGGCTGGATGACTTCGATGAGCAGCTATTCAGCGACCTGGTCGAGAAAATCGTGGTCGTGGACAATGAAACACTGCGCTTCCGCCTTCTCAATGGACTGGAGGTCACAGAAAAAATAGAAAGGACACGGAGATAATGGGAAAACGAAAGCAGCCCTTCGGCTATAAAATGAAGCTCGGAGAGATCGTGCCGCAGACGCAGGAGGCGGAAACGGTGCGGAGCATCTACCTGCAATACCTTGCTGGTGCCTCCTTCAAGCAGCTTGCCGAACAGCTTCAGACAGAGGATGTTCCCTACGATGAGGACAAGTCCTGGAACAAAAATATGGTGGCGCGAATTCTGGAGGATGACCGGTATATCGGTGAGAAAGAATTCCCGGCGCTCATCCCAACGAAGCAATTTCACGCCGCCCAGGAACGCAGGAAAGAGATGTGCCCCGAGTATAAGCAGACACCTGCGCAAAAGGAGTTACGCAAGCTGTGCGGCGGCACCGTACCCGACAGCGTTGCACGAAAAGTCCTCAAGATACTGAATCAGATGGTCGACGATCCGCAGATCATCAAGATAGAAACATCCGGTGTTCCCACCACAGAAGATATCCGGCGGCTCCGGCTGGAACTGGACAAGCTGCTGCAGACACCTCCTGTGGATGAAGAAATCGCGCGCCAAAAGGCAATGGAGTTGGCGGTACTGACCCTTGTGAGCGTAGAGATGGAGGAATACGAAGCCCACCGGCTCCGCAGCATCTTCGGGAAGCAGGCAAAGATGCGGGAACTGGATGCGAACCTTCTACGGCAGAGTGTCCGGAAAATCACTTATGGCAGTAAGACGGTCAAGGTCCTGCTGAAAAATAATCAAGTCTTAGAGGAGTGTGATGATGCATGACGCAGACCCGCCCTGAACCGAAGGTCATTATCATCCCTGCAAAGGAGGAATCGCCGCAGGATCAGGAAAAGAAGAAAAATCTCCGGGTAGCTGCATACTGCCGTGTGTCCACCAAAAAAGATGAACAGCTTGGCAGCTATGAAAACCAGAAAGCATACTACACGGAAAAGATCATGGCAAATCCCAACTGGACGATGGCGGATATCTTCGCGGATGAGGGTATCACCGGTACCTCCGCCTGCAAGCGCAAGGATTTTCTTCGCATGATCCGGCAGTGCAGGAAGGGCAAGATCGACATGATCCTCGCCAAATCCGTCTCCCGCTTCGCCCGCAACACCGTGGACACCCTGAGTTATACCCGCGAGCTGCGCAGCATGGGCATCCCGGTCATCTTCGAGGAGCAGAACATCAACTCCATCTATCCGGAGAGCGAATTCCTTATCACTATCCACGGCGCCTTCGCACAGTCCGAAAGCGAAGGGATATCCTCCCGCGTCAAGTGGGGCAAGCATCAGGCGATGCGGACGGGAAAGGCAAACATCCAGTATAAGACCCTGCTGGGGTACGAAAAAGGACCTGACGGAGAGATGGTGGTCAACGCAGAGCAGGCAGAGACTGTCCGAAAAATTTACGAGCTGTACCTATCCGGTCAGACGCTGCGCAATATCAAGGAAACCTTGGAAACAGGCGGATTCAAGAATTCGGCAGGAACGACGGAATGGACAACCTCCAATCTGCGGACGATCCTCTCTGATGAAAAATACTGCGGTGATGTCCTGCTCCAAAAGACCTTCATTCGAGACTGCATCAGCAAGCAGGTCATCCGTAATACTGGACAGCTTCCCATGTATCTGATTCAGAACCACCACGAGGCCATCATCTCTCGGGAACAGTTCGATGCGGTTCAGATTGAATTGGCGCGTCGCCGGGCCCAGACCGGCGGCACGAAAAAGAGCGCCCCCACAGGCATGAGCCGCTACAGCGGCAAGTACGCGCTCAGTGGTCTGCTGTTCTGCGGTGAGTGCGGCACGGCATACCGCAGAGTGGTGTGGACACAGCACGGTGAGAAACGTGCCGTATGGCGCTGCAGCAGCCGATTGGATTATGGCAAGAAATACTGCAAAGAATCTCCGACGCTGGACGAATCGCCGCTCCAGCAGGCGGTGCTGGCAGCCATCAATGCCTCCATGTCAGGGCGTAAGGTTCTGGCGGATCAACTGGTGGATGCGATGGAGCAGGAATTGGCTCCGGTCCCCGGTGAGAGCATGAGCCTTGGGGATATCGACCGGGCGGTCACGGAGTTGGGCAAGCAATTCGATACGCTTCTGGCAAAAGCGGCAAATGGCGACGCGGACGAATACGCCGAGCGCTTCCGAGCCATCTCCACCACAATGGAGGAACTGAAACGCCGAAAGGCCGCTATTCTCAGTATCCGGCAGGAGCAGGAGCAGATCAGCCGCCGTATCCATGCAGCAGCCTCGGCAATGACCGCGGCGACTGTGGGAATCACAGAGTGGGATGATGGCGTGGTCTATCAGATGCTGGAAAAGGTCACCGTCCTGACGGGTAACCGCATTAAGGTCACCTTCCGCAACGGCGTAGAAATCGAACAGACCGTAGACCAACCTAAGAGGAGGAAATTCGCATGATCTATGTGACCGGAGATACCCACGGAAACTTCCGGCGCTTCCAGCCGGAATACTTCCCGGAGCAAGCTGGGATGACGAAGAACGATGTGGTCATCATCGCAGGAGACTTCGGCGGCGTGTGGTTTGGCGACAGCCGCGACGATGAAACGCTGGACTGGCTGGAACGTCTGCCCTTCACGCTTGCCTTCGTCTGCGGCAACCATGAAAACTATGACGCGCTGGAACGATACCCCGTGGACGATTGGCACTGCGGCAAGGTACACCGTATTCGTCCCCATGTTCTGCACCTGACGCGCGGCCAGATCTTCGAGCTGGAGGGCTGCCGCTTCTTCACCATGGGCGGCGCAAAAAGCCACGACATCGAGGATGGGATTCTGGAGCCGGATACCTCGGATTTTGAGCGAAGGCTCACGATGCTCCAGCGCAAACCAAGAGCGAGATACCGCATCAACCACATCTCGTGGTGGGCGCAGGAGCTGCCCTCCGATGAGGAATATGCCGAGGCGCGGCGAAACCTCGACGCGGTCAGCTGGGCGGTGGACTACATCATCACCCACTGCGCGCCCACCAGCATCGCCCTCGCGGGGAGCCGCCACAACGAGGCGGACCGGCTTACGGACTTCCTGCAGGAGGTGCAGGAAAGAGCAAAATACCACTACTGGCTGTTCGGCCACTATCATGACAACAAAGCCGTTAACGAAAAGCACATCCTGCTGTGGGAGCAGATCGTGCGAGTCATCTGAAGCAGGTCAAAGCAGAGAAGAACACGGTGAAGCCGCCGTGCTTTTCTCTGCTTTGAGCGTTGATCAGGCGCATCGCGTCGGAAAGGAGAAAGCCCATGAATATCCGCAAGCCAACAGACTACACCGCCATGTTTGCCGCACTGGACGCGCTCATGGCAGCGCAGCTCCCGCAGATGGAATTGTACTGCGAGATCGGCCGGTTGGTCAGCCGCAGGAGCGAAAAAGGCGCGGCTGTCGCAGCGTCGGAATACCTGCAAGCGGCCTATCCCACAGCCGAGGGCTTTTCTCCCCGCAATGTGCGCCGTATGCGCGTGTTTTACGCAGCCTACGAGGAATCCCCTGAAATCATACGGCTGGCGATGAGCCTCGGCTGGACGCGGAATGTGGCGATTTTGGAGGGATGCGGCAGCAACGAGGAACGGTCCTGGTACATCCGAGCCGTCCTGTGTTTCGGATGGAAGAAAGGCAAACTACTGGAAGCCATAGAATCTCAGGCGTGGCTGCATTCTTCTCTCGACGCGCAGGCAATTTCCTGCTATACTGAGGAAAAAGAAATATCTCAGGAGAACGAGTGCGATGACGAAAATACTTTTTGTGTGCCTGGGCAATATCTGCCGCAGCCCCATGGCCGAGTTCGTGATGAAGGATTTGGTGAAGAAGGCAGGGCTTGCCTCACAATTCCATATCGAATCGGCGGCCACCAGCCGGGAGGAGATCGGCAACCCAGTCTATCCTCCGGCACGGCGCAAGCTGGCGGAGCACAGGATCTCCTGCGACTGCCACGCGGCGCGGCAGCTCACGAATCAGGACTACGACAAGTACGATCTGCTGATTGGCATGGACAGCGCCAACCTGCGGAATATGCATCGCATCTGCGGCGGCGACTTTGCTGGCAAGCTGCGCCTCCTGATGGACTATACCGACCACCCCCGCGATGTTGCCGACCCGTGGTACACGGGCGATTTTGAGGCAACCTGGCAGGATGTGCTGTCGGGATGCCAGGGACTACTGAGAGAATTATTGCAGGAGCGAGGTGAACAGAATGGATAACGAGCTTCAAACGAACTATACAACAGAGCAGACCTATCATTCAATCCGCCATTCCATTGTGTCTGCACAGCGCAGTTTGTGCACAGCAGTAAACTCCGCAATGGTGACGGCCTATTGGGAAATCGGTGAGCAGATTTACAAAGCCTGCGGAGAAAATGACCGTGCAGGATATGGCAAAAAGCTGCTGCAATACCTGTCCGCACATCTGACGGCGGAATTTGGGAAAGGATTTGACGAGTCAAATTTGCGAAAGATGCGCCAGTTCTACTGCGCATATCCAATTCGAGACACACTGTGTCCTGAATTGAGCTGGTCTCACTACCGACTGTTGATGCGCGTTCCCGACGAGAAAGAGAGAGCCTTCTATGCGGAAGAATGTGCGAAGTCCGCATGGAGCGTCCGGCAGCTTGAACGGCAGATCCACACGATGTACTATCAACGCATCTTGGCAAGCCAGGATAAATCGCTTGTCGCTGCTGAGATACAAACGACGGAGCCGAAACCGGAATATGAAAAGATCATCAAAGACCCCTATGTAATGGAGTTTCTGCAAATCCAACCGGATACGCATGTGTATGAGGGAGAATTGGAGCAGGCATTGATTGACCACCTGCAACACTTCCTGCTGGAGCTGGGACGAGGCTTCTCCTTTGTAGCTCGACAGAAGAAGTTTACGCTGGATGGCCAAAGCTTTTTCATCGACCTTGTGTTTTACAATTACATCCTAAAATGTTTCGTGTTGATTGACCTGAAGATGGGACAGCTTACGCATCAGGATCTCGGTCAGATGCAGATGTACGTCAACTACTATACTCGTGAGTTGATGAACGAAGGAGATACACCGCCGATTGGCATTGTCCTCTGCGCCGATAAAAGTGATGCTGTTGTAAAGTACACTTTGCCGGAGGATAATCACCAGATTTTCGCATCCAAGTATTTTACCTATCTGCCGACAGAGGAAGAACTGAAGCGAGAACTGCGGCTGGATGAGTTCCAAAAGCTGGACGAGTAATATCTGCGTTGAATTCGACCGGGGGTTCGAATAGCGTCAGTAGTACCTCAAAAAAAATGCGAGTATTTTTTGCCGGAAATTTGCAAGCCGTTGCGGTACAAGGATTCCAAGGCAAAATATCCGAATTGAAGCCGCCTGACAAAATGTGTTGATGAAAGATGTAGCACAGAAAACACCGCACGAAAGTGCGGTGTTTTCATATATTTATCATCTTTTTCACCGCAAAAAGTTTTAAAAACAGTTTTTTCAAAAAGCAGTTTTTCCCCGCGACAGGCGACATTTTCGAGATGCAGCCGGTTGATTTTATGAACTGATGCGACTCGAACGCCGAAGCATGGGTGCTTCACTCTTGCTGCTACCTGGCGCATCTCACTTCTCTCTCACATTTGGGCAAAGAAAAACCAGAGGAAGCGAATGCACGCCTCTGGCGTGCGTCCGCTTCCTCTGGCACCGTGGCCCCGCTGGGCTGCGTGGTCTTATTATTCGTCTGCCAACATTGCGCTCCCTTGGCATTGTTCGTCGCTTTGGCAGGGTATCAGTCCCTTTCACCAACGAACAATGCCGTATTCAGGAAAGAAAGGTGGAGAATCGCAAGAGTCCCTATCTTGAAGTGATCAGCAGCTTACAATGACACTTTATAAATTCAGGGAATATTTAAAAATCAATTCAGCGCTGGATGCGGCCGGAACCATCGCCGTCGGCCAACTTTTCCACCTCGGCCGCTGTAACCATGTTATAATCGCCCTCGACGGTATGCTTGAGCGCGGAGGCCGCCACGGCAAATTCCACAGCCCGCTGATTGCCCTTACCGGCGAGCAGTGCGTAAATCAGACCGCCGCCGAAGCTGTCGCCGCCACCCACGCGGTCAACGATATGCAAGTCATATTTTTTGGAGAAATGGTATTCATCGCCGACAGCGTCAAACAGCATGGCGCTCCAACCGTTGTCGGACGCCGAGCGGGACTCGCGCAGCGTGATAGCGACCTTTTCAAAGCCAAACCGATCAGCAAGCTGTCTTGCAACGGACTTGTAGCCCTCGCGGTTGATCTCGCCGACATAGATATCGGTCGCCTCCGCCTCAATGCCGAACACATCCTTGGCATCCTCCTCGTTGGAAATGCATACGTCCACGTACTGACACAGATCAGTCATGGCCTCCCGTGCCTGCTGACGGCTCCACAGCTTGCCGCGGTAGTTGAGATCGCAGCTAATCCTGACCCCATGTGCCTTCGCCGCCTTGCAGGCGTCACGGCAGGCATCCACCATGTTGGGGCCGAGCGCAGGCGTGATGCCGGTAAAGTGGAACCAGTCCGCGCCTTTAAAAATCACATCCCAGTCGAAGTCGGAGGGAGTGGACTCCTGAATGGCAGAATGCGCCCGGTCATAAATGGTCATAAATGCAAACGGAACCGCGCTGAGACGCGCCTTTCTCATTATAGGAGATACCGATACGGTCGCCTCCACGCACGATCATAGAGGTATCTACGCCGTAGCGGCGCAGAGAGTTGACCGCAGCCTGTCCGATGGCATGCGCGGGCAGTTTGGTGACGTAGACGGCGTCAAGGCCGTAGTTAGCCAGCGAAACAGCTACGTTAGCTTCCCCGCCACCGAAAGAAAACTCCAAGTGGTCCGCCTGAACAAAGCGCTCGTAATTGTATGGCTGGAGACGAACCATTCAACCGCGCAATATCCGACCGCCATATAGCTTTCCACCTTGATAAAAAGGGGGCCTGAGGAAATCTTCCTCAGGCCCCAAAACAGGCGCTTACAGCTTATCCTCACGCATAAAATGAGCATTGGTCCCATCAATGGAGAAGAACTCATCTGCTGCACGCCGACCGATGTCATCTGGGTACTTAGATATCTCATTTAAGTACTCTTTTTCATCTACATAGGTAAACGCGCCGTCTCGCATTATGACCTTGCCGTCCACTGCAACCAGCGAAACCTCGGATCCCCTGGCACTGTAAACCAGATTAGGTACCATGTTGCGCATTGGGTAGGTGTACACCGGCAACATGGAGGGACAACTGAGATCTATAGCAATATAGTCCGCGCGTTTTCCAGGCTCAAGAGAGCCTACGGTATCGCCCAAGCCAATCGCTTGGGCACCCTCAATGGTGGCCATACGCAGGGCTTTCCAGGCGGGCATAACTTCCGGATTCTGATACTTGATCTTGTTGAAGAGGCAAACATTTTTCATCTCATTGATGATGTTATGGCAGTTGTTGCCCGGAGCCTGATCGGAACCCAAGGCCACCACACCGCCCGCCTGCTGGAAAATAACACTTGGGCAGACAATGCCATCAATGATGCCGATCGAACCCGGATTAACGATCATTGAGGCACCTCGTTTGGCAATAAGGGCAGCTTCCTCATCTGTACAGTCAGTAAGATGGACTGCAATAAGAGATTCATCCAGATAGCCCAACTCATCCAGAAAAGCTGTAGGACGCTTGCCATAGCGCTGGACGATCTGATAAGTCTCTCGATCTCCTTGCTGCACATGCATATGGATTTTGGTACCCCGCTCCTTGACCGCCTTCTGGATGCGCAGCAGCATCTCCGGGCTGACAAAGTCAGCGCCTTGCGGGCCAAACAGGATCTTAATCCGTCCCCCTGCCTTGTTGTTCCATTTATTATACAGATCAATGTTTCGATTCAGGCTCTCCTCTCCCATGGCATCATCAAACTCATAGAGTTCGCCCGGTTGATAAACCCGTCGTTTAGCCGCTCGAATCGTCTGTGCAATATTCCCTCGGGCGCCCACCTTATCGATGAAAGCACACACATTTTCCATTTTGGAATCATAGTCGCCCAGTGTGGTAGTGCCTGCCCGGACGGCCTCCAGAATGGCCACTCGGCTGCCCGCATCCCGTTCCTCGTCATTGACCGCGTTGTCAAAGGGCTGGAGGCCGAACATCATCCAACTGTTGGTGTCTTGGGCCAATCCGCGCATAATATTGCATGCAGTATGCATATGGCCGTCGATAAAACCAGGCAGCACCATATGATGATCCAAGGTGATCATTTCCTCAGCTGTATACTCCGCTAAAATCTCAGCCCGGTTGCCCACCTTCAAGATTTTGCCTCCGTCTACAGCCATAGCGGCATCACTATGATAGCCCACGCCGGCTCCCTCCATCGTATAGAAATGCGGGGCCACCACAATGGTATCAATCTTTTTCATAAATGTCTCCTATTCCAACGGCAAAGCAGTTAGTGTACCTTCTCAGGGTAACGCCGTTTGGTAAGCTGAGTCAGAGTAATCAGGCTCACTGTCAGAATAGCAGCAGTAACCGCAATACTCAAGACATACTGTCCGGTCAGTCCGCCAAAAAGGAATCCCACGAAAGCCGAAATACCAACCGTAATTCCGTAGGGCAGCTGCGTCATAACATGGACGATATGGTTGCAGGAAGCACCAGTAGAAGAGAGCACGGTCGTATCGGAGATAGGGGAGCACTGGTCGCCGAACAGGCCACCGCCAATCACGGCGCCAACAACAAACGGAATGGAAATATCAAAGGCGATGGCCATTGGGAAAGCAATGGGCATCATAATAGACCACACGCCCCAAGAGGAACCGGTCGAAAACGAAATGAGTGCGCCAAACAGGAATACCAAAGCCGGAACCATGCCGGGAGTCAGGTACTGCTCCACAATATGGATCAGAAACTCGCTGGTCCCCATACCCTTGACGATAGAGCCCAAGGACCATGCGCACACCAGAATAAAGGGAACCGAGATCAGTTCGGCCATACCGTTGACAAAGGTATCGAACGCCTTGGTCACGCTGAAGAGCTTGGTGCTTACACCCATGATGCCCGCACCCAGCGCGCCACCCATAAAGGCGATGCAAATAGCAAGTGTAATGTTGGCACTGCGGAAGCATCCCACCAACCCGTTGTTAACCAGATCGCCGGACCAGAAAATGGTGGCAAAGAGAGAACCAAACAGGCAAACAATAGGGATAATAAAGTTCCACATAGTAAGCTTATAATCTGCGGGCAGCTCATTTTTCACCTCTGGAACCAAGGGCTGAACCCCGTCGTCCAGCAGCTTTCCTGTCTCTCTGGCCCGCTTTTCTTCCTTGTACATAGGGCCAAAGTTCAAGCCGAAAGCAGCAACGATCAAAACAGAAATCATGGCAAATACGCCGTACAGATTGAACGGAAGCATATTCAACCAGATGCCCCATTCGTTGCCCTCAACGCCGCTTGCCAACAGCTCTGCGGCAATCAGTCCCGTGATAAAGGGACCATAGCTGCTAATGGGAGAAAGCGCAGCTAAATTGCATCCCATGGAATCCAGGATATAAGCCAATTTTGCTCGAGAGATGCGCACCATGTCAGTAACGGGCCGCATGATAGTACCAAGCATGAGGCAGGGCTCCGTATAGCTGAAAATGAAGGCGCTCAGGCAAGTAACGATCTGCCCCTTCTTGGCAGTATTGATAACCTTTGTCACCTTGGTAGCAAAGGCCTCTGCAGCACCAGTGTTACGGAGCATGGCGATCATACCGCCGGAGAGTGTAACCAAAATAATCAAAGATGCATTTCCGCTGAGAGAGGGGATCATATAGTCCGAGATAATTTTGACAAAACCAACCAAAGGGTTAAAGCCGTTCATCATTGTGGACCCCAACCAAACCGCGATGAATAAAGAGAAAATCGTCTGTTTGGTCCACAGGGCCAATCCGATTGCCACGATGGGGGGAATGAGACACAACACTCCATATGTAGTATCCATATAACAAGCCTCCTGTTATAAATTATCTATGGTTTTTTTCATGGAATCTCTGCTTCCGCAACTACAGGCCCTATCCGAATCTGCAAATCACACCTCCTCACTTTCTCGGTCCAGGGATGCGCAAAACGTAAGGCTTGCAAAATCAAGACACGGCATATCAGCTTTGAACGAGACTGATCATACTATATACCGTATATTTTCATGAACAGACCAAACGTTTTGCGCACTCCGGTTTCCAGCCTCCCACCGCTCCCAACATCTTCGGTTTTGGCAGCGCGAGTAACTACGGATCACACTTGGTTAATTTCGGTTTTCGTAACCGGATGCGTACATATTTGCAGGGATGAATTTTCCCTGGCCGTAGCGGCCCACAAACTTGGCGTTCTCCACTACAACCTGGCCTCGCAGCAGAACCGTCTCCACCCGACCAGACTGACGACGGCCCTCATAGAGGTTGTAGTCCACGCCGTTAGGGTTATCTGCCAGATGAACTGTCCCCTCATAATTGGGATCGAAAATGACAACATCTGCGTCAGAACCTACCGCCAGCGTTCCCTTTCTCGGATAGATACCGTTGATTTTTGCCGGCTGAGTGGCAATAACATCTACAAATTTCTGGCGGGTCAGCTTTCCCGTGCATACACCTTCGGTCCACACCATATGCAGTCGATCGCCGGCGCCGGGGGAACCGTTCGGAATCTGAGTAAAATCATTCCTGCCGGCCTGCTTGAGCTCTGCCACATCTATACCGCAGTGGTCGGATGAGACCGCCGTCAGCAGTCCGTCGGATAATGCCTGCCAAAGAGCCTCGCAGTCCTCACGATCCCGCAAAGCGGGGGAGCAAACGAACTTAGCCGCTTCATTGAAATCCGGATTATCCAGAACTTCCTTAGTGGTGGTCAGATAGTGAGTGCAAGTCTCGCCGGAAACCCGCTGGCCAGTTCCCTTGGCCTTTTGTAATTCAGCAATGGCTTCCCGACAGGTCATATGAGCAATATAAAGAGGCGTATCGGTCTGACCAGCCAGATAAATAGCCCGGCGCACCGCCTCCGCCTCAGTAAAAGGCGGACGGGAAACATAATGGTAATGCGGCGTCAGTTGGCCCTTCTTTACACACTCGCTGCGGAGGAAATTCAGGATCTCTCCATTCTCTGCGTGCACAAATACCGTAGCGCCAACCTGTCGGCTCTTCTCCAGAATACGGAAGAAAGTACCGTCATCTACATGAAGCGGAGAGCCGTTGTAGGCCATAAAAATCTTGATGCTGGAAATGCCTCTCCGAGGAAATTCTTCGATCTCATCAAAGATACTGTCCATAATATATGTTACCATGGAATGCAGTGCAAAATCAACACAAGACTTATCCTTCGCCCGCACATTGATTCGATAATCAATGGAATCCAGCAGTCCGCGATCCGGATCCTGCGGAGCAAAGTCCACAATGGTGGTCGTGCCGCCTACAATAGCAGAGTCGGTCGTCTCATATCCGGCGGTGTCACGGTTGCCGACATTACACAGGGCGGAAAAGTGGGTGTGCTGGTCTACGCCTCCCGGAAACACATATTTACCTTTGGCGTCTATCACACGATCTGCAGCTTCGTCCAAATGTGTCCCCATTGCGCGGATCACATCGCCCTCCACCAGGATATCCCCCACATACTCTTGTTCTGCGGTTACGATTGTGCCTCCTTTAATCAAGGTACGCATACTGTCATCTCCTAAAATATCAATTCTTGTTTGGTAAACATGGGAAAGCCTACGATATTCTTCTGCTCTGGGAAGCCCCAAGTAGACACCTTGCTGGTACGCAGCCCCATATCTACCATGGCTTCCGCAAATTTAACTGCTGGCATTACCCCATCCAACACGGGAACGCCCAGCTGGGCGGACAGGTCCTCAACAAAGTCCACGAAACCAGCGCACCCCAGCAAAATACATTCGGCGCCGTCCTGCTGCACGGCTAACTTTCCCTGATAGGCTAACGCTTCCAATCCCTTCTTGGGGTCCCTGCCAAATTCCAGCACGCTCAAACCTGTGGATCGGATAGAACGGCAAAACTTTTCCGCTCCATAGTTGGACACCACATCCTCTGTGACCTTGCGAGACCGATCCAACACCGATACGATAGAAAAGTACGGCGCTATAAATTTGGCAGCAGCAATGGCCGACTCACAGATACCCAGCACAGGCTTGGAGGTGACCTCTCTGGCTGCCTGAAGCCCAGGGTCACCAAAGCAGGCGATGATAAATGCATCGGCGCCTTCCTCTCGGTCTCCCCGGATCACTTCTTTCAGGACTCCCGGAACAGCCAAATACTCATCCACATAACATTCGATGCTGTCCGGCCCGGATGCCGGAGTAACCGCCCAAACCTGAGTGTCGCTGCGTGCCACTCGACGTGCTAAATTTTCTATACTTTCAGTCATGGATTGCGTCGTATTGGGATTGATGATTTTGATTTTCACAATTTTCCCTCCTCTTGGTCCAAAGCCTGAACCATCTCCATCAGCAGATCAGCTCCCTGGTACAAGTCCTCAGGAGCGCTGTATTCTCGGATAGAGTGGCTAATCCCGTCTTTGCTGGGAATGAACAGAAGCATGGAGGGGACCGCTTTTCCCCAATTCATCAGATCGTGTCCTGCACCGCTGAACATTCTGCGAAAACGGATACCGCGGTTGCGGCACAGTGTCTCGCTCAGCTTTATCAGCTTAGAACTGCACTGGGTAGGCGACTGGCGAATATATTCTTCGCCTACCAGCTCCGGGTGCTCTTTCAGCACGGAGTCAATGACCTGATCCATGGGCTCCATCGTTGGGTTGCGCAGTTCCACAATAAACTCCACCTTGCCCGGAATCACATTGACCGCTCCTGGGAACACCTGAAGGGTTCCTACAGTGCAGACCATATCCGGCGAAGCGGCCTCAGTCCGTTCCATAAGCTGGGTAATGATCCGGCAGGCTTTCACCAGCGCGTCATCCCGCAGATGCATGGGTGTGCTGCCTGCATGATTGGCACAGCCGGAAACCGTCATGCGATAGCGCACGATGCCCACAATACCATCAACTACGCCTATTTGCATCCTTTCAGCTTCTAATACCCCGCCCTGCTCAATATGTAACTCCAAGTAACACTGATATTGGGTCAGATCTCTTCGGCAGGCGCCGACCTGCTCCATTGTAAGTCCGTGGAGGGCCAGATTTGGCCGCATAGCTTCATCAATCTCTCCGCCGGTAAATGCCTTACTTCCAAAAGTTCCGCCAATGACATTGCCCTCCTCCTCGGTAAATGCAATCACCTGGATGGGATGCCGATTTTGATATCCCAACTCCTTAAGGCGCTGCACACACTCGATTCCGGACAACACACCATAGGTTCCGTCGTAAATCCCGCCCCCCGGCACCGTATCGATGTGGGATCCAATGCAAATGATCTCTCCCTGACCGGGAAGCGTACCGATCAGATTCCCTACAGGATCGACGGATGTCTGAAGTCCTGCCTGTTCCATGCACTGCTGAACATAGATTCGTCCTTCGTCATAGGCAGGGGTATACGGCAATCGTGTGGTTCCTTCTTTCGGCACAAAACCGATTCGCCCAAGTTGGGTCAAATGATCATATAAGCGGGTGCCGTTGATCATACTCATGTGGGATCCCCCTCAGTCTTATGGGATCTGACAAACTCCTCCAGCTCCTGCAGCCCCTGCTCCAGGCACTGCATGGATGTCGCATAGGACAGACGGATATATCCCTCGCCAAATTCGCCAAAGGCCGTACCGGGTACCACTACCACCTGTCGTTCTTCCAGCAGCTTCATGGCAAATTCTTCACAAGGCATACCCAGTTGACTGATGTCAATAAATGCATAGAAAGTCCCAGCCGGAGCATGGCAGGACAAACCAGGGATCTCAGATATCCGCCTCATCACATAGTCACGGCGCAGGCGATACTGCTCCACCATATACTTCAAGTGGTCTTGTGGACCTTCCAAAGCTTCAATAGCCGCGACCTGGCAGGGAGTGGCCGCACAAGCACTGACATTTTCCTGCAGCTTGACCATATTCCGGATCACATTTTCCGGTCCGGCAGCATAACCGATACGCCAACCGGTCATCGCATAGGTTTTGGAAAGGCTATCAATAACCAGGGTCCGTTCTTTCATTCCAGGCAGAGCAGCAAAGCTTGTATAAGTCCTTCCATCAAAGAGGATGTGCTTATACACCTCATCAGCCAAGATCACCAAGTCCCGCTTCTGGGCCAATTCGGCCAGTTGGAGCAGCGTTTCAGTGCTGGCTACAGCTCCTGTGGGGTTGCATGGGCTGTTTAGAATAATGGCCTTTGTCTTATCGGTAACAGCTTCGGCAATAGCGGATACATCCAAATCAAATCCCCGCTGTGCGTTGGTTTTCACCGACACCGGCACGCCGCCGCACATCCGAATCTGTTGGACATAATTAGTCCAGCAGGGTTCATTGACGATAACCTCATCCCCAGGATTCAGCAGCACTTTCAGCGCCAAAAACAAGGCTCCCATGGCTCCAGGCGTCACCACAATTTGGCTTGCAGGATCGTAAGAGAGTCCCTCTGTGCGATGGAGATACTCTGCAATCGCCTGACGCAGAGCCAGCAGCCCTGCATTTTCTGAATACTTGGTCTTTCCTTCCCGAATGGCCCTGCACCCAGCCTCCACTACGTTCGGCGAGGCAGTAAAATCCGGCTCTCCCAGTGTAAAACTAATGACATGATCGTACTCCAGCGCCTTATTGAACATTTTTCGAATCTTGGAGGGTTGGATCTGCTGAGTGTTATCTGAAATTTGAATCATATAGGTAACTCCTTTCTACTCTGATTCTTCCGTTCCCTTAATTTGAGAACAGTCATCAATATTCCAAATGCCAAGGAAAGCACCGCTGCAAATACGATACGATATTCTTGCGGAAGGAGAAATCCCACGGTATTGACGGGGATCCAAAAGAGAGGAATCGTTTTAAACAGAGTAAAATCGATCAATTCTCCCCAATCTACAGAGTCCACCGCTTGGCGTGGAGTGATATGCTGTCCCGCCAAAAAGCGGATTTCAGCATAATTTCCACATACTCGCATCAGAGCGGAATGAATAGGAGCAAAAAACAGATTATTGGTAACGCTGGTAAAAAAGGCCTGTGCCAGAGCATTTCCATATCCCGGAAGAAGACCTGCTGCCATGGCTTGCCGGGTACCTTGGCTGAACACGGTAAAGGCCAGCGTGACAAGGACGCCTCCTATTCCCCAACTCAGGCTTTTGAACCAAGTCGCCCGGTTGATCTGCCAAGTTCCCTCCAACAGACGTCCGGAGAGCAACTCACCCGCCGTAGCATAGACAGCGAATTGCGCAAAACCTGCCAGATAAGGATACGCTGTATTGACCTTGGCAAAGCCTCCTGTGACGCAAAAGAGTACCGTAAACACAGCCAACAACCCATAAGCAACTGCCCACCAAATATCGCTTCGTTTCATATGCATCCCCTAACTTTTGTACCCCAAATATAGCAAAATGGAACCGGCGTTAAAATTCAGCGCCAGTTCCATTTTATGTAGTCTGTATATTATTTGGACAAGCCTTCTGTGTCCCGATGTAAGACCAACGAATCTTTATATACTACCAAAGGATAATGCAGTTTAGCCAATGCAGGCGGTACATTTTTCCCGAGTTTTATTTATAGCGCATCAAAATCGATCTTGTTGGTTGATACAGGAAGACTCTGGATCATCTGTATCCGGTTACGCACATTCATTTTGGTATATATGCTGTGGAAATGTTTTTTTACCGTATGGATACTGATATTCATTTTTTGAGCGATATCTTCATTGGACAGCCCGTGTACGGCCAAATCTAACATTTCCCCTTCTCGACTGGTCAAGCCGTACTGGCTGCACAACTTTTCATGATATCCTTTTGCGTAAAAATAGCGGGTGTCTCCCTTTTTTGCTTCATATACTAAACGGTATGCAAAGTGCTTGTGCAACTGCTCCAATACAAACATATCCCGTTCGCTAAACGGAGGCTTATCAGCTTGCCGGTACAATTTCAATAAGCCGACCGGTTCTTCTCGAAAGGAGATGGAAAGGCCGACGGAATATGCCAAGTGATTGGGCAGATAGAAGTTCCGGTAGATTCCGCTGCTATTCACCTGTTCATCCGAAGATGCCATAGATTCCCGAAAAGCACCGCCTTTACAGGTATACAGCGCCCAGCGAAAAGCATCTGAATTCAGGCTTTCCTGCATCCAGACATCGACAGCCTGCTGAGGCAGATGAAAAGCCGCTGGGGCCTGAAACTGATAGGATCCATTCTCCGCAGTAGAGATTCGGGCAAAAATTGCGCTATCATACGAAATCAAAAAAGGAAGCCATCGGTTGAGAATTTCATGCTGCATTTCCTCTACTGTATAGATAAATGAAATATTGTATGCGATCTCATTGAGGCGTATCCATTCGTTTTCATTTAAAAATGCCATATCAATATCTCCCTTAACATTTGTATCCAGCCATAAGCAAAGCTCAAAAAGATAACAGTATCAATGAATTCCGACCACAATCGCAATGAAAGCGTTCCCATCGTAGAAAGCATTCTAACTCGGTCACGGGTGTAGATGCTCGAAATGCAGATGTGCCACATTATCTCTGACATAACATTCTCCCCACCCTTTCTTTGTCCGATCAGGTCTTGGCGTTCACATAAATACACCCGATCTTATCGATAAGCTTCTCGCGTTATGCTACCATTATTATATCAGGCAGAAGGCTGAAAAGCAATTCCAAACAGAAAGCTGAAAAGCAAAGTAATAGGGCTGCATCTCCACGATCACGATGTCGGGACATTAAAAATCTCAATTTTGAAACCATTCTTGACAGCAGGCATTTTCTTCACCTTTTCAGAGGCGAACGAAGCATAAACTTCCGTACGCAATCTACCTCTGCGCGGGCGGTATCATCGCGTTTTCGCCGCTGCTCATCCGCCTGCTTGCAGCGGAGAACTATCGTGTGATTGTATCCATACCGCCGATAAGATTTCAAATTTCATATTGCTGAATGCTCCTTGTATCTCTTTTACTATGTCCTTTGCAGTTGTGAAATAGATGTTTTTTACAAGTGTAGGGTCATCATACAACTGCTTTCTTACTAGTGTAGCTGCGATTCCAGAAGTGGCGAAGCCATATATCTGATTGTCTATTATGTGTTGCCTTCTCTTCTGTTCTTCTGGAAATGCCTGTACCATTAGTTGGCTTTCCATTAGCCGTTTGTAAATCTCTGCAAGAAATCTACCACTCTTGACTGCTGGGTCAAAAACTTTGCCTCTTTGTTAAATACACTAGCAGGGAGTAAATCAACCATGTCTTTTACTATGTTTTGTGGCGTGATAACTTCCGAGTTGGAATATTTTGAAATGCCTGTTATGGCTTGGAACCTGTCAAATAAATCTTCCATAGGAACACCATCCTCAAAATCTCATTTTCTTCTGAATATCAGTAAGCTTGGTTTTAAGACAGCTGGCAAAGGAAAGAGGATACCCTAAAAATTAGGTATCCTCTCGGAAATTAGGTATCTGTGGCACGCTTTTGGTGAAATCGACGGAGTTTTTACCATCAACACAAAAGGTAAAAGGGACGCCGCGCTTTCCTCATTGACAATTCGACGGGGAATGCTATAATCTGCTATGTCTGAAAAAATGTAAAATTGTATCGCAGAGGTGCCGCCGCGAGGCGGAGAATAGAGAATCCGGTGCGAATCCGGAACGATGCAGTCACTGTGTACGGGAACGGCCTGCGTAGCCACTGGGAAACTGGGAAGGGCAGCGCCGCGATGAACGAAGTCAGGAGACCTGCCTCTGCGGGAAATCTCAAGCCCGCTGCACACAGGCTGATATTTCTGCGAGTTTACCCGCGGCGCGATTTTTTCGCGGCGCGGTGTTGCTGGTTGGAATCGTGAGAGCGGCTGTGGGTCACCATGGCCGCTTTTATATTTCTTTCAGAACGATTTTTGAAGAAGAAGGTAAAGAGAAACATGAAAAAAGCACTTGCAATCCTGCTCACAGCCGTGATGCTGCTGGGCGTGCTGACCGCCTGCGGCAGCAAGAAAGACGATGCTGCCGACGACACGCAGAACACGGAGGACACCGACAAGGCCGCGGCCGACAATGTCGCCGCGCTCATCGACGCGATCTATGTTCAGGAGCGCACCGATGAGACCGACGCGCAGTGCGAGGCTGCCAAGGCTGCCTGGGACGCGCTGACCGACGAGCAGAAGGCCATGGTCGAGGGTGAGGAAGCGAGCCCTGAGTACTTCGGCCTTGACACGGGCGATGCGTCCAAGGACGATCCCCGCAACCAGGATGACATCGGCGAGAACGAGCTTCTGGTCGTTTCCTTCGGCACGTCCTACAACGACAGCCGCGTCAACGATATCAAGAGCATCGAGGACGCCCTGCAGGAGGCCTATCCCGACTGGTCCGTCCGCCGCGCCTTCACGGCTCAGATCATTATCAACCACATTCAGGCCCGCGACGGCGAGAAGATCGACAACATGACCCAGGCGCTCGACCGCGCTGTGGCCAACGGCGTCAAGAACCTCGTCGTGCAGCCGACGCACCTGATGCACGGCGCGGAGTATGACGAAATGTGTGCTACCATCGACGAGTACCGCGACCGGTTCGAATCTGTCTCCATCGCAGAGCCCCTGCTCGGCGAGGTCGGCAGCGACGCGACCGTCATCAACGCCGACAAGGAAGTTGTCGCCAAGGCCATCACCGCCGCCGCGGTCGAGGCAAGCGGCTTTGACTCTCTCGAGGCTGCCAAGGAAGCTGGCGCCGCGTTCGTCTTCATGGGCCACGGCACCGCACACGTCGCCAAGGTCAGCTACAGCCAGATGAGCGCCCAGATGCAGAACCTTGGCTATGAGAACGTCTTCATCGGCACGGTCGAGGGCGAGCCGGAGGAGACCTCCTGCGAGTCCGTCATCGAGGCCGTCAAGGCCGCGGGCTACACCAACGTCATCCTGCGCCCGCTGATGGTCGTTGCGGGTGACCACGCCAACAACGACATGGCCGGCAGCGACGACGATTCCTGGAAGACTATGTTCGAGGCTGCCGACTTCACCGTCGACTGCCAGATCGCGGGCCTCGGCGGGATTGCCGACATCCAGGCGCTGTACATCGCCCACACCCAGGCCGCCATTGACGCCCTGAACGCGTAAATAGACCCAAAGGGCTCCGAAGCGATTGTGCACCGCTTCGGGGCCTTTTCCGGATGGAGGTACTTCCCAATGAAAAGAACACTGACACTGATACTGACCGTGCTGATGCTCTGCACGCTGCTTTTCGGCTGCGGGCAGAAGAGCGTGAACGGCGATCCGCAGGACACGAACACCGAGCCCGCGCTTGCCGACGGCGTTTACACCGCGGATTTCAGCACCGACAGCAGCATGTTCCACGTGAACGAGGCATGCGAGGGCAAGGGTACGCTGACGGTCGAAAACGGCCAGATGACGATCCACATCAGCCTGCCGTCCAAGAGCATTCTGAACCTCTTCTGCGGCACGGCGGAGGACGCGCGGAAGGACGGCGCGGAGCTCTTGCAGCCCACGACCGACACCGTCACCTATTCCGACGGCCTGAGCGAGGAGGTCAATGGCTTTGATATCCCCGTGCCCGCGCTGGACGAGGAGTTCGACGTCGCCATCATCGGCACGAAGGGCAAGTGGTACGACCACAAGGTCTCCGTGACGAACGCCGTTTTGAAGGAAGACGCCGCCGCGCCCGCCGAGACGCTGGCCGACGGCACCTACACGATCGCCGTGACGCTCGAGGGCGGCAGCGGCAAGGCGAACATCCAGTCGCCCTGTACGCTGACGGTCGCGGACGGCAAGATGACCGCCACCATCGTCTGGAGCAGCAGCCACTATGACTATATGCTCGTGGACGGCGAGCGCTGCGACGTGCTCTCGACCGAAAACGGCTCGACGTTTGAGATCCCCGTCGCCGCGCTGGATACGCCGCTTGCCGTGGTCGGCGACACCACCGCCATGAGCACGCCGCACGAGATCGACTACACGTTGACGTTCGACGCCTCAAGCGCCGAGGTGAACGGATGAGACGCCTGCCGCGCGCGCTTCTCACGCTGTTGGCCGTGCTGACGCTCTGCGCCTGCGGGGACAAAGCGCAGGACGGTTCGAACGGCGAAGACGCGGCGGTCGCGTGGGATACTCTGTCGTTTGACAAGACCATGCCGCTCGACTATGCCACGCAGTTTTCGGTTTCCTACGCGGGCGACGACTACAAGCGCATCACCGTCGGGCAGGATCAGGAATTCCTGCTCGTGGCGGAGGGAGCGGCCGTGCCCAGCGGCGTGCCGGAGGGCGTGACAGTTTTGCAGCAGCCGCTCGATGAAATTTATCTGGTCGCCAGCGCGGCGATGGACAGCTTTGCCCAGCTGGACGCGGTCGACAGCATCCGCTTCAGTGGACGCAAGGAGTCGGACTGGTATATCGAGCAGGCGAAGGAGGCCATGAGCGCGGGTGACATGCTTTACGCGGGCAAATACTCCGAGCCCGATTACGAGCTTATCTTGTCGCAGGGCTGCGATCTGGTGCTTGAAAACACGATGATCTACCACTCGCCCGAGGTCATCGAGCAGTTTGAAACGCTGGGCATCCCCGTGCTCGTGGAAATGTCCAGCTACGAGAGCGAGCCGTTTGGCCGCATGGAGTGGGTCAAGCTCTATGGTGCGCTCATCGGCAAGGAGAACGAGGCCGCGGCGCTGTTTGAGGAGAAAATGGACAGCGTTTCGGGCATTCTGGGCGCTGCGCCCACGGGAAAGACCGTCACATTCTTCTATGTGACGAGCAACGGCGCGGTCAATGTGCGAAAGTCGACGGACTATGTTGCTAAATCCATCGCCATGGCGGGCGGGGAATACGTCTCCTTTGACAACACGGAAGAGGAGAACGCCCAGTCCACCGTCACCATCCAGATGGAGGCATTTTACAGCGGCGCGCACGACGCGGATGTGCTCATCTACAACAGCATCATCGACGGCGGGCTTACGACGATCGACGAGCTTTTAGCGCTCGAACCGCTGCTCGGCGACTTTAAGGCCGTGCAGAACGGGAACGTCTGGTGCCTGACGAAGGACTTTTATCAGGAATCGCTCGAATTGAGCGACCTCGTCGTGGATCTCCACACCGTTTTGAGCGGGGCGGATACGCCGCTCCGGTTTTTGACAAAGCTGCAATAATTTTTGACTGGAAAGTTGAAACAGACAGGAGGGACGGGCATGGAGCAGAAGCGGAAAACACGGACGTGGTGCGGCTTTTTGCTGCTGCTCGTCCTTTTGGCTGTTTTTTTGATCTGGAATTTATTCGCGGGCAGCGTGCAGCTCTCCGCGTCTCAGATAGGACAAATTCTGCTCGGCGTCGGGGAAGACCTGACGCAACAGCGGATCATCATGCAGATCAGATTGCCGCGCATGGTGTCGGCGCTCATTTTAGGCGGTGCGCTGTCCGTGTCGGGGTATCTTCTGCAAACGTTTTTCCACAATCCCATCGCGGGGCCGTTCGTGCTGGGCATTTCGTCGGGCGCGAAGCTCGCGGTGTCGATCACGATGATCGTTTTCCTCAGCCGCGGCGTCAGATCATCGTCAGCGCTGCTGATCAGCGCGGCGTTCATCGGCGCGATGCTCTCGATGGGCCTCATCCTGCTCATTTCGCAGCGGGTCAATCAGATGAGCCTTCTCGTCGTCTGCGGCGTGATGATCGGCTACATCTGCTCAGCGCTGACGGATTTTCTCGTCACGTTCGCGGACGACTCGAACATCGTGAACCTGCACAACTGGTCGAACGGCTCGTTTTCCGGCATGAAGTGGGAAAACGTGACGACGATGGCCTGGGCCTGCGGGACCGCGCTGATTTTGACATTTTTCCTCTCCAAGCCGATCCGCGCCTATCAGCTCGGCGAGGTCTACGCGCGCAACATGGGCGTGCCGATCAAGGCGTTCCGCGCGGCGCTCATCCTGCTCTCCAGCGTGTTATCTGCCTGCGTGACGGCCTTCGCCGGCCCCATCTCGTTTGTCGGCATCGCGCTGCCGCACCTGATGAAGGCGCTTTTCAAGACGGCGGAGCCGCTTTTGCTGATCCCGGCGAGCTTCCTCGGCGGGGGCATCTTCTGCCTTGCGTGTGATCTCATTGCGCGCACGGCCTTTGCGCCCACGGAAGTCAGCATCAGCTCGGTCACGGCGGTGTTCGGCGCGCCGGTCGTCATCTACATGATGGTGCGCAGAAAGGCGGGGCGGGAATGAGCGGCTATTTGGAGACAAAGAATTTATCCGTCGGCTACCACGGCAAGCCCCTCATCGAGGATGTGTCCCTCTGCGTGCAGAGGGGAAAGATCGTTACGCTGATCGGGCCGAACGGCTCGGGCAAGTCGACGATCCTGAAAACCGTTATCGGTCAGCTGCCGGAGCTTTCCGGCACAGTGTATCTGGATGGCGAGACGATGCGCTCGCGCAGCCGCAACGACGTCGCGCGGCGCATGGCGATCTTGATGACCGCGCGCGTCGAACCGGAGCTCATGACCTGCCGCGATGTGGTCAGCTCGGGCCGCTATCCCTACACGGGAAGGCTCGGCGTCCTGCGGGACGAAGACAAGAAGATCGTCGAGCAGTCGCTTTCTCAGGTGGACGCGCTCGCGTTCGCCGACGCGCCGTTTTCCGCCGTCAGCGACGGCCAGCGGCAGCGCATTCTGCTCGCAAGGGCCCTGTGCCAGCAGCCGCAGCTTATCGTGCTCGACGAGCCGACGAGCTTTTTGGACATCCGCTACAAACTGGAACTGCTCTCCGTCCTCAAGCGCATGGTGCGCGAAAACGACCTCGCCGTGCTGCTCTCGCTCCACGAGCTCGATCTGGCGCGGCGCATTTCGGACACAGTCATCTGCGTCGCGGGCGACCGCATCGACCGCATCGGCACGCCGGAGGAGATCTTCACGAGCGACTACATCGCGCAGCTCTATCACTTGGAGCGCGGGAAGTACGACGAGTGCTTCAGCACATTGGAATTTGTACCGTAGCGCATACAAGTAAAAACGCTTTATAGAGATTGCAGAAGGAGGGGAGACCATGCAGAAGGCAGCGCCGAGATTGCTCATTGCCGGAACGAACAGCGGCTGCGGCAAGACGACGGTGACCTGCGCGATCTTGCAGGCGCTTGTCGACGGCGGCGTTTCTGTCGCCGCGGCGAAGTGCGGTCCCGATTACATTGACCCCATGTTCCACCGCGAGATCATCGGCGCGAAGAGCAGCAATTTGGACCCCTTCTTTTTTGACGACGACACGCTGCGCTTCCTCCTCGCGCAAAACGGCGCAGGGAAGGACGTGACGGTCATCGAGGGCGTGATGGGCTATTACGACGGCATCGGCCTTGATTCCTCGCGCGCGAGCACCTTTGAGGTCGCGCAGCGGACGGAAAGTCCCGTTGTACTCGTGCTGAACGCGAAGGGCGCGGGATTGTCAGTGCTGGCTGTGCTCGACGGTTTTCTGCACTTTGCGACGGAAAACCGCATCCGCGGTGTCATCCTGAACGGCTGCACGGCGATGAGCTATCCGACGCTTGCGCGGGCGATCGAAGAACGCTTCAGCGTGCGCGCATGCGGCTTTCTGCCGCAAATGCCCGACTGCTCGCTCGAGAGCCGTCACCTTGGCCTCATCACCGCGGCAGAGGTGGACGATCTGAAAGAGAAGATGCAGCGTCTCGCCGCTAAGGCGCGGGAGACGATCGATTTGAACGCGCTGCTGCAAATCGCGAAGAGCGCGCCGCCGCTTACATTCACGCCGCCGGACATTTCGGATGCGGGCGAGCATGTTCGCATCGGCGTCGCGCGCGACAGGGCATTTTGCTTTTACTATGAAGACAGTCTGGAACTCCTGCGCCGCTTAGGGGCGGAGCTTGTGCCGTTCAGCCCGCTGTCGGATGAACGCTTACCGGAAGACCTGCACGGCCTGTACCTCGGCGGCGGCTATCCCGAGCTCTACGCGGAGCGGTTGGAGGCAAACGCCGCCATACGCGCTTCTATCCGCGCGGCGGTGGAAAGGGGACTGCCCTGCGTCGCCGAGTGCGGCGGCTTTATGTACCTGACGCAGTCCATCGCGGGACATGCGATGGCGGGCGTTTTATCGGGCAGCTGCTTCGACGCGGGGAAGCTGACGCGCTTTGGCTACGCGACATTGACGGCGCAGCGGGATTCGATGCTGTTTGCCGCGGGCGAGCAGATCCCCGCGCACGAGTTCCACCGCTGGGATGCGGAAAATCCGGGCGAGGACTTACTCGCGGAAAAGCCGAGCGGAAGAAGCTGGCGCTGCGCGTATGCGGGCGAAACGCTCTACGCGGGCTATCCGCATTTCCACCTTTACGCAAACCTGAGCGCCGCGGTGCGCTTTGTTGAAGCCTGCCGAAAGGAGAAACACCGCTATGAGTGAGCCGATGAAGCCGATGGAAATTGAACAGCGCAGCTTCGAGATCATCACGGAGCTGCTGGGGGACCGCGTGCTCGACCCCGAAAACGAGCTTGTCATCAAGCGTGTCATCCACACGACGGCAGATTTTGACTATGCCGACAATCTGACGTTTTCCGACCACGCGGTGCAGAAGGGCATCGCCGCGCTGAAGGGCGGCTGCGACATTGTCACCGACACGCAGATGGCGAAAGCTGGCATCAACAAGACGATCCTCGCGAGCCTCGGCGGCGAGGTGCATTGCTTCATGTCCGACCCCGATGTCGCGCAGGAGGCGAAATCTCGCGGCGTGACGCGGGCGTTCGTCTCGATGGAGAAAGCGGCGGCGCTCGAAAAGCCCTGCATCTTCGCCATCGGCAACGCACCGACGGCGCTGCTGTCGTTAGAGCAGCTGATGGAAGAGGGAAAAGCCGCCCCCGCGCTCATCATCGGTGTGCCGGTGGGCTTTGTGAATGTGGAGATAAGCAAGGAGCGCATCATCGAAAAGGCGCGCGCGCCGTACATCGTCGCGCGTGGACGCAAGGGCGGCAGCAACGTGGCCGCGGCCATCTGCAACGCCCTGCTCTATCAGATCAGGCGGTAAAAAGATGGAAGAATATCTCATAAAGGACGGTAAGCGCCTGCGCCTTGGCTATACGACCGGCTCGTGCGCCGCGGCAGCGGCTAAGGCCGCGGCGTGGATGCTGCTGACGGGCAGGAGAAAGGAGTCCATCCGCCTGCAAACGCCCAAGGGCATCGAGCTGAACCTCAAAGTGCTGGACATTCAGATGCTCGCGGACGAGACGCGCTGCGCCATCCGAAAGGACAGCGGCGACGACCCCGACGTGACGCGCGGCACGCTCATTTTTGCCGCGGTGAGAAAATCGGCCACGCCCGGCGTGACCATCGACGGCGGCGAGGGCGTTGGCCGCGTGACGAAGCCGGGACTTGACCAGCCCGTGGGAGCGGCGGCTATCAACTCCGTGCCGCGAAAAATGATCGAAGAGAACGTGCGCGAGGTCTGCATGCTCGTCGGATACGACGGCGGCATTGACGTGACGATCTCCGCGCCGGAGGGCGAGGCGCTCGCGAAAAAGACTTTTAACCCGCGCCTCGGCATTGAGGGCGGCATCTCCATTCTGGGCACGACCGGCATCGTCGAGCCGATGAGCGAGCAGGCATTGCTCGACACCATCCGCGTGGAGCTGCGGCAGCGGCGCGAGAACGGCGCGGACTACATCCTCCTTGCGCCCGGCAACTACGGCGCAGACTACATCCGCGATTTTATCGGGCTTGACCCGAAGACGGCGGTGCTGACGTCGAACTTCATCGGCGACAGTCTGGAATTCTGCAAGGAATTCGGTTTTCACGGCGCGCTGCTCATCGGGCACATTGGTAAGTTCGTCAAGCTCGCGGGCGGCATGTGGAACACGCACTCGAAATTCGGCGACTGCCGCATGGAGATCATCGCCTCGCACAGCGCGGCGCTGGGCCTGCGCGCAGAACGCACGGAGGAAATTCTGCACTGCGCCACCTGCGACGACGCGCTGCGCATCCTGGACGAAGAGGGGCTGAAGGATGCCTTCCTCGTGCGTCTGGGACAGCGCATCGGCACGATGCTCGGCTATAAGAGCGGCGAACTCCAGAGCGGCGCAATCTTATTTTCGAAAGAATACGGTTTCCTCTGCGAAACGGAAGGCGCGGAGGAACTGCTCGAACAGATCAGGGAGGGCTGAACGTGGTACATTTTGTTGGCGCCGGAAGCGGCGCGCCGGATCTCATCACGCTGCGGGGCGCAAGGCTCCTTGGCGAAGCAGATGTGGTGATCTACGCGGGTTCGCTGGTGAATCCCGAGCTGCTTACACTCACGAAACCGGGCTGCGAGGTTCACGACAGCGCGAAGCTGACGCTTGAAGAGGTCATCGCCCTCATCGAGCGGGCGGAGCGCGAGGGAAAGACCACCGTGCGATTGCACACGGGCGACCCGAGCATTTACGGCGCGGTGCGCGAGCAGTTCGACGCGCTCACAGAGCGAGGCATCGACTTTGATGTCTGTCCCGGCGTCAGCTCGTTCTGCGGCGCGGCGGCGGCGCTGCGGGCGGAATACACGCTGCCGAACGTGAGCCAGACGGTCATCATCACGCGCACGGCGGGCCGCACGCCGGTACCCGAGCGTGAGTCCATCCGCAGCTTGGCCGCGCATCAGGCGACGATGGTGCTGTTCTTGAGCACCTCACTCACAGAAAAGCTGCAAGGCGAGCTCCTTGCGGGCGGCTATGGAGAGACAACGCCCGCGGCTGTCGTTTACAAGGCGACATGGCCGGAGGAGAAGATCTTCCGCTGCACGGTGGGCACGCTGCATAAGACAGTGACGGAAAACGGCATGAAAAAGACGGCGTTGATCGTGGTGGGCGGCTGCCTTGGCGGCGAGTATCTGCGCTCGCTGCTCTACCACCCCGACTTTACGACGGAATACCGCAAGGGGAAGGCATGAAGATCGCAATTTTTGCCTACAGCCACGGCGGCTGCGCGGCAGCGCGGCGCGTTCGCGCGGTGCTGGCGGAGGCGGAAACCGTCTGCTACGCGGTACCGCGATTGGAAGAAGCGGGCTTCCTGCCGCTTGCGAAGGACATCTACCGCGAGCGCTTTTCGTCGATGGATGCGCTCATCTTCATCGGCGCGTGCGGTATCGCCGTGCGTGAGATCGCGCCATATCTTGCAAGCAAAAAGACTGATCCCGCGGTGCTCTGCATCGACGAGAAAATGCAGTTTGTCATTCCGCTGCTCTCCGGTCATATCGGCGGGGCGAACGATCTGGCGCGCCGCCTTGCCGCGGCGCTCGGCGCATCGGCGGTCATCACGACGGCAACGGACGTGAACGGTAAATTTGCCGCCGATGCCTGGGCAGCAAAAAACGGCTGCGCCATCTCGAGCATGCTGCTTGCAAAAAAGGTCGCAGCGGAGATTCTGGAGCGCGATGTACCGCTTGTGAGCGATTTTCCGATCAAGGGTGCATTGCCCGGCGGAATTGTGGAAAAAACGCAGGGTGCGCTGGGAATTGTGATCGGATACTGCACGAAAGAACCGTTTGCTGAAACGCTGCGCCTCACGCCGAGAGTATTGCGTGTCGGCATCGGCTGCCGCATGGGAACTGCACAGAAAACCATTGAAGCCGCCGTTGCGGCGGTGCTTTCTGCGCATCAGCTGGATCCAAGCGCGGTCAAGGGCGTCTATTCCATTGACTTAAAGCAGCAGGAGGCGGGGCTGCTTGCCGCCTGCGCGAAGCACAACTGGCCGACGGTATTTTACACGGCAGAGGAATTGCGCAGCGTACCGGGCGAATTTACGGATTCCCCCTTCGTGCAGGAGATGACGGGTGTCGGCAACGTCTGCGAGCGCGCGGCGATGCGCGGCGCGGAGAAATTATTGGTGAAAAAGACTGCGGTGGACGGCGTGACCGTCGCCGTGGCGGCGGAGCATTGGGAGGTTTCCTTTGGGTAAAGTGATCGTGGTGGGCATCGGCCCGGGAAGCTATGAGGATATGACGATCCGCGCCGACCGCGCGCTGCAATCGTGCGACGCCATCGTCGGCTACGGAGTTTATGTTGACCTTGTGAAGGAGCGCTATCCGGACAAGGCGTTTTATGAAACGCCCATGACACAGGAGGTGAAGCGCTGCGCGCTCGCGCTTGATCTGGCGCGCGCGGGCAAGACCGCGGCGATGGTCTGCTCAGGCGACAGCGGCATTTACGGCATGGCGGCGCTCGTGTACGAGCTGCGCGGCGAGAGCGAAGAGCCTGAGATCGAGGTCGTCCCCGGCCTGACGGCGGCATGCAGCGCTGCGGCGCTTTTGGGCGCGCCGCTGACGCACGACTTTGCCGTCATCAGCCTGAGCGACCGCCTGACGCCGTGGGAGACCATCGAAAAGCGCCTGACGCACGCGGCAAAGGCCGACCTGACCATCGCCCTTTACAATCCCGCGAGCCGTTCGCGGCCCGCACATTTGAAGCGTGCGTGTGATATCCTGCTGCGCGACCTGCCGGACAGCCGCCTCTGCGGCATCGCGCGCAACATCGGCCGCGCGGGGGAAAGCTGGCGCACCCTGACGCTCGGGGAGCTCAGAGAGGCAGAGGTCGATATGTTCTGCACGGTGATCGTCGGCAACGCATCGACCAAAGAAATTGCGGGGCGGCTCATCACGCCGCGAGGGTACAAAAATGTGTAAGATCTGCATTTTCGCAGGCACGACGGAGGCGCGCCGACTCGTGGGGCTTTTGAGCACCCAGCCGGTCTCCGTCACGGCCTGCGTAGCAACGGAATACGGTGAAACGCTCCTGCCCGAAGGGGGCAATGTGACGGTGCGCTCGGGGCGTATCCCGGTGGATGGGATCATTCAAATGCTCTCCGACACGAAATTTGATTTGGTGATCGACGCGACGCACCCCTACGCGGCATCGATCACCGAGAGCGCTGCGCGCGCCTGCGCGGAGACAGGGACAGAATATCTGCGCCTTCTGCGCGAGGAGTCTGACAAGGTATCTGGCTTTACTTACGTGTTGAATGCGGAAGCAGCAGCGCTGTTCCTGTCGAAGACGGACGGAAATATCCTGCTGACGACCGGCAGCAAGGATCTGAAAACGTATAGCAAGGTAAAAGACTTTACAGATAGAGCCTATGCGCGCGTGCTGCCGCTGGACGCGTCGCTCGCGCTCTGTCGCGAGGCGGGCGTGCAGCCGTCGCACATTTTAGCGATGCAGGGGCCGTTTTCCGAGGAGATGGACACGGCCATGCTGCGCGCCGTGTCGGCTAAGTGGCTTGTGACGAAGGACGGCGGCGAGGCGGGCGGCTTTGCCGCCAAGGTCGCCGCGGCGCGAAAGGCCGGGGCAAATGTGCTCGTGATCGGACGGCCAAAGCAGCGGGAGGGGAAGTCCTTTTCGCAGGTGTTGGACAGCTTGGAGTGCCGCTTTGGTTTCCGATTCGCGCAGAGTGTGAAGATCGTCGGTATCGGGCCGGGCAGCAGGGATGCGATGACGCAGGAGGCGCGCCGCGCGATCGAAGAGGCGGACTGCCTCATCGGCGCGAGACGCATGCTGGATGCCGCCGCGCGCGGCGGGCAGAAGACTTATGCCGCCATCGCACCACAGGAGATCGCGGACTTCATTCACGCGCACTGCGAATACCGGCAAAGCGCGGTCGTGATGTCGGGCGACACGGGCTTTTTCAGCGGCACGAGGAAGCTGCTGCCGCTGCTTTCTGACTGCGAGGTCAGCGTGCTGCCGGGCCTGAGCTCGCTTTCCTACCTCTGTGCAAAGCTGCAAACGTCCTATGAGGACGTTCATGTCGTCAGCCTGCATGGCCGCGCGCACGACATCACGGCAGACGTGCGCGCGCACGCGCGCGTTTTCGCGCTCGTCGGCGGCGAGAATGGCGTGAACGGCCTGTGCCGAACGCTGGCGGAAAACGGCCTCGGCACCGTGACGGTGAGCGTCGGCGAACGTTTAAGCTACGAGGACGAGAACGTCACCACCGGTACGGCGGAGGAGCTGCAAAGTAAGGCCTTTGCGCCCTTGAGCGCCGTGCTGATCGAAAACGACCATCCCGATGCCATCGTGACGCACGGACTGCCGGACGAGGCGTTTTTGCGAGGCGCGGGCGAGGGCGGCGTTGTGCCGATGACCAAGAGCGAGGTGCGCGCCGTCGCGCTCTCGAAGCTCCGCCTGACCGAGCGCGCCGTCTGCTATGATATCGGCGCGGGAACGGGTTCGGTCGCCATCGAGATGGCGCTTCAGGCGAAGCACGGTCATGTCTACGCCGTTGAGCGCAGAGACGACGCGGTCGAGCTGTTGAAAAAGAATCAAGCGGCGTTCCATGTGGAGAACCTGACGGTCGTTTCCGGCACTGCGCCGGAGGCGTGCCGCGATCTGCCTGCACCGACGCACGTCTTTATTGGCGGCAGCGCGGGCAACCTGCGTGATATTCTGTCGATGCTGCTTGCCAAAAATCCGCACGTCCGCATCGTGGCGACGGCCGTCTCGCTTGAGAGCATCGCCGAGCTGACGGCGTGCATGAAGGATTTTGCCTTTACCGAGGCGGAGGCCGTCTCCGTCCAGATCGCCCGCGGCAAAAAGGCGGGGCCGTATCACCTGATGACGGGGCAGAACCCCGTGTATATCTTCACGATGCAGTCGGAGGAGAAACCATGATTTGCCTCGTTTTGCCGCTTCTCATCGGCTTTGGCATCGACTGCGTTCTGGGTGATCCGCACAGCCTGCCGCATCCGGTCGTGCTGATCGGGAAGGCGATCAGCGCGCTGGAGTGCGTCCTGCGGAGGATTTTCCCCAAAACGCCGCGCGGCGAGCGCGCGGCGGGCGCGGTGCTGTGGTTGATCGTCGCATTTCTCGCGGCGGCGGTGCCCGCGCTGCTTCTGTGTTTGTGCGGCAGGGTGAGTCCGTGGCTGCGCCTCGCGGTCGAGAGCGTCATGTGCTGGCAGATCTTGGCGGCAAAGTCGCTGCGGGATGAGAGCATGAAGGTGTATCACGAACTCGAGCACGGCAGCATCGAATCCGCGCGCCGCGCCGTTTCGATGATCGTGGGACGCGACACGGCGGCGCTCGACGATGCGGGCGTGACGCGCGCCGCGGTCGAGACCGTGGCGGAGAACACGTCAGACGGCGTGGTCGCACCGCTGCTGTACCTTGCCATCGGCGGCACGCCGCTGGGCTTTTTCTACAAGGCTGTGAATACGATGGACTCGATGCTCGGCTACGTCGAGCCGCCGTATAAGGACATCGGCCTTATGCCTGCGAAGGCGGATGATATTGCGAACTATCTGCCTGCGCGCATCTCTGCATTGCTGATGCTCGCGGCGGGCGGACTTCTGCGCATGGACGTGAAAAACGGCTGGAAGATATTCCGCCGCGACCGCTACAAGCACGCGAGCCCGAACTCCGCGCAGACGGAGTCGGTCTGCGCGGGACTTTTGGATGTGCGCCTTGCGGGCGACGCGTGGTACCACGGCGTGCTGCACAAAAAGGAGTACATCGGCGACGCACTGCGGCAGATCGAGCATGAGGATATCCCGCGCGCCTGCCGGCTGATGTACGGCACGACGCTTCTGGCGCTGCTGCTTGGCTGCGCGGTCCGGCTGCTGATTTTTTCGCTGTGAGGGAAGAGAATGCTTTATCAAACGGAAAACCGCCACGGCGGAGATATCTACGGCGGCATTGCGCTCGACTTTTCGGCGAATGTGAGCCCGCTCGGCACGCCGAGAAGCGTGACCAACGCGATCGAACGCGTGCTGCCCGAGCTCTACCGCTACCCAGACCCCTACTGCCGGACACTCGTACAGACGATCTCGGAATATGAGGGGGTGCCGAAGAACTTTGTCCTCTGCGGCAATGGCGCGTCCGAGCTGATCTATGCCTATTGCGGGGCCGTGCGGCCCAAGCGCGCGATGGAGCTCGCACCGACGTTTTCGGAGTATTCGCTTGCCTTGCGGCGGACAGGCTGCGAGATCGTGCGCTTTGCGCTCAAGCAAGAGGAAAACTTTGACTTGCGGGAGAAATTTTTGCCGATCCTTGCGCGCGAAAAGATCGACGCGCTGTTCCTCTGCAACCCGAACAACCCGACGGGACGGCTCATTGCGGACGATTTGCTGGAAGAAATTCTGCGCATCTGCCGCGAGAAAAATATCGCGCTTTTTGTGGACGAGTGCTTTTTGAGCCTGTCGGACGGCGGCGTTGATCTGACGCCGTCCCTATCTGACTTCCCGCAGCTTTTTATCCTCAAGGCCTTTACGAAGAGCTTTGGTATGGCGGGGCTGCGGCTGGGATATGGCCTGAGCGCGGACGAGGCATTGCTGCGGAAGATGTCGGCGGCGGTGCCGCCGTGGAATGTCTCGACGCTTGCACAGGCGGCGGGCGTCGCTGCGCTGGGCGATGCGGAGCTTTTAGAGAGAAACCGCGCGATCATCCGCGCGGAGCGCCCGTGGCTCGAGGAAAAACTGAGGAAATTCGGCTTTTGGGTGTGCCCATCGCAGGTGAATTACATCTTATTCCGTGGCGATGTGGGCTTGACGGAACAGCTGCGAGCGCGCGGCGTTGCGATCCGCGACTGCGCAAATTTCGAGGGCCTGACATCCGGCTGGTATCGCGTCGCGGTCCGGCAGTACGAGGAAAACGAACAGCTTATCGCGGCAATCAGAAGCGTGGGAAAGGAGTGAGCGCATGGCAAAAACTATCATGATCCAGGGGACGATGTCCAACGCGGGCAAGAGTCTGCTGGCCGCGGGGCTCTGCCGCGTTTTGAAGCAGGACGGCTATCGCGTTGCCCCGTTCAAGAGCCAGAATATGGCGCTCAACTCGTTCATCACGAAAGATGGCGGCGAGATGGGGCGCGCGCAGGTGGTGCAGGCTGAGGCCGCGGGCATCGAGCCGGATGTGCGCATGAATCCGATTTTACTGAAGCCGACGACGGACGTCGGCAGTCAGGTCATCGTGAACGGACGCGTACAGGGCAATATGCCCGCGATGGAATACTATCGCAGAAAGCGCGACTTTATCCCCGCGGTGATGGAGGCCTATGAGAGCTTGGCACGCGAGTACGATATCATCGTCATCGAGGGCGCGGGCAGCCCCGCGGAAATCAATTTGCAGGAAAACGACATCGTCAACATGGGTCTTGCCCGCATGGTGGATGCGCCGGTGCTGCTGGTGGGTGACATCGACCGCGGCGGCGTGTTCGCCCAGCTCTACGGCACGGTCGCGCTGCAAAGTGAAGAGGACAGAAGACGCATCAAGGGCGTTGTTGTCAACAAATTCCGCGGTGACCGCGCCATTCTGGAACCGGGGCTCAAAACGCTTGAGGAGCTTTGCGGCGTACCCGTGGCGGGCGTTGTGCCATATCTCCATGTCGACATCGACGACGAGGATAGCTTGAGCGAACGCTTCGGGCGGGATAAGGAGCCGCGGCTCATCGACATTGCGGTCATCCGCCTGCCGCGCATTTCGAACTTTACGGATTTTTCGCCGTTTGAGCGCTACGAGAATGTCTCGCTCCGCTATGTGGAGCGGGCGCGGGACCTGCGCGCGCCGGATATGATCGTGATTCCCGGTACGAAGAGTACGATCACCGACCTCCAATGGCTCCGCCAGAGCGGGCTGGAGGCGTCGATCCAAAAGGCTGCGAGCGGCGGCACGCTGGTTTTCGGCGTCTGCGGCGGCTATCAGATGCTGGGGCGGCACATTTCCGACCCCGAACAGGTCGAGGCCGCGGGCGTGACGGAGATCGACGGAATGGGCCTTCTGCCGCTCGAAACAGTATTTCATGGCGAAAAGGTGCAGACGCAGACAAACGGCGTCTTCTCCGGCGTCGCGGGATTGCTCTCTGAGCTGAACGGCAAGCGCTACGCGGGCTACGAGATCCACATGGGCCGCAGCGAAGAAGCGCGCGGCGCGCTCTTCAGCATGGGCAATGTCTACGGCAGCTATGTCCACGGTATTTTCGATGAACAAGAGGTCGCCGACACGATCTTAAAAGCGCTGTGCACGAAAAAGGGCGTTTCCTTTGAATCGCTCGGCACCTTTGACGCGAGGGCCTACAAAGAGCGGCAGTACGATCTGCTGGCAGACGCGGTGCGCGAGGGGCTCGATATGCCGCTCATCTACCGCATTTTGAATCGGGAGGTGTGAGCATGCAGGGGCTGATTCATCTGTACTGCGGCGACGGCAAGGGCAAGACGACCGCGGCGGTCGGACTGAGCGTCCGCGCGGCGGGCGCTGGAAAGCGCGTGCTGTTTGCACAGTTTTTGAAGGACGGCAGCTCGTCCGAGTTGAACGTCCTGCGCGCGCTGCCAAATGTTGAGGTCGCGTGCTGCACGCAGAACTTCGGCTTTTTCAAGGCGATGGACGGGCAGACGAAAGCGGCGGCGCAAAAGGCCTATTCCGCGCTGCTGGAAGACGTGATGCGAAAGAGCGCGGACGGCGTCGATCTGTTCGTGCTCGACGAGGCGGTCGCCGCCTGCAACCACGGCTTGATCGAAGAGGCAACGCTGATCGACTTTCTGCGCGGCAGACCAAAAGCGCTTGAAGTCGTGCTGACGGGGCGAGACCCGTCGCAGCATTTGCTGGACGCCGCCGACTATGTGACGGAGATGCGCAAGCGCAAGCACCCGTTTGACCGAGGAATCGCGGCGCGGCGCGGCGTCGAATTTTAAGAAGGGAAGAGCCATGCAGAAGGAATTAGACGCGCTTGTGCGCGAAGTTTTGCCGCTTGATCGCAGCGCGATGACGGCGGCGGAAGAGTATCAGGCGCGGCTTGCCAAGCCCCCCGGCAGCCTCGGGCGGCTCGAAGAGATCTCCATCCAGCTCGCGGGAATCACGGGGCATGTGCACAATGCACTCAATAAAAAGCAGCTGCTCGTCTTCGCTGCGGACAACGGCGTGGTGGCCGAGGGCGTTTCCAGCACGCCGCAGTCCGTGACGAAGCAGCAGACCATCAACCTGACGCGGGGCAAGACGGGAGCTGCGGTGCTGGCAAAGCACTTTGGCTGCGGCTTGACCGTGTGCGATGTCGGCGTGAATGCCGATATTTACGAGAGCACCGTTTTGAACCGCAAGATCGCCTACGGCACGCAAAATATCTGCACCGGCCCCGCGATGACGCGGGAGCAAACCTTACAGGCCATCCTGACCGGCGCAGAGATCGCGAGGACGGTCGACGCGGACGTGATCGGTGTCGGCGAAATGGGCATCGGCAACACGACGACCTCTTCGGCGGTGCTGGCCGTGCTGCTGGGAGCGGACGTCGAGGCCGTGACGGGCCGCGGCGGCGGTATCACGGAGGAGAGCTTTCGCAAAAAGAAAGCGGTCATCCGCACCGCCATTGAGGTAAATCGGCCGGACAGGGACGACGTTGTCGGCGTCCTTTCCAAGGTCGGCGGCTTTGACCTCGCGGCGATGTGCGGCGCATTTTTGGGCGCGGCGGCGGCACGCCGGCCAGCGGTCATCGACGGCCTCATTTCCGCCGCGGCGGCGCTGTGCGCCGTCAGGCTGTGCCCGAATGTGCGCGGCTACCTGGTGCCGAGCCACGCCTCGTTTGAGATCGGCTACCGCCTCGCGATGGAGGCGATGGACCTGCACCCGCTGTTTGACCTCGGCATGCGATTGGGCGAGGGGAGCGGCTGTCCGCTCGCCTTTCAGGTGCTCGACGCTGCGTGCGCTGTCATCAACGACATGGCGACCTTTGACGAGGCGGGCATCAACGACGACTATCTGGACGAAATTCGCCGGGGCGACCAGTTCACGCCCTGAGAGAAGGGAACGCGCATGGGAACGCTGATCATGATCTCCGGTGCAAACGGCAGCGGCAAGAGCCGTTATGCCGAGCGCATCGTCACGCGCACGACAGGCGAGCGCTATTACATCGCCACGATGCGCCCCTGCTCGGAGGAAAATTTGCGGCGCATCGAAAAGCACCGCGAGCAGCGAAAGGACCTACAATTTATGACGCTCGAATGCCCATATCAGGTCGGCGCGGCGGCGGTCGAAAGGGACGGCGTCGTGCTGCTTGAGGATGTGTCGAATCTGCTGGCAAACGCGATGTTCGAGCGCGGCGGGGATGAAGCAAGCGTGTACGCGGACATCGAAGCGCTGTGCTCGCGCTGTCGTCTGCTCGTCGCCGTGACGATCACAGGCCTGCGCGCCGACGGCTACGACGGCGAGACGGCGGCTTACATCCGCGCGCTGAACGGCCTGAATCAAAGACTGTACGACCGAGCCGCGGCGGCGGTCGCAATGAAAGACGGCGCGCCGTTTGCCGAAAAGGGAGACCTCGATGAGATTATTTGAATCGCTTTTGATCGCGCTGTCGACGTACAGCGCGGTGCCCGTTCCGCAGCTTGATTGGAACGAAAAAAATATGCGCTACGCGATCTGCTTTTTCCCCGCGGTGGGTGTTCTCTGCGGCGCGGCGCTCTGGCTGTGGGCTGTACTTGCGCAGGCGACGGGCATGAGCGGCGTGCTGTTCGCGGCAATCGCGGCGTGCCTGCCGATTTTAGTGACAGGCGGCATCCACATGGACGGTTATCTCGACACGGTGGACGCACTCTCGTCGCACCAGACGTGCGAGAAAAAGCTCGCGATCATGAAGGATGCCAACTGCGGCGCGTTCGCGGTCATTTACGGCGGCGTGTACCTGCTCGCCTACGCGGGCTTTGCCTACGAGGTGTTCGCCGCGGGGCATATTTTGCTGATTTGCCCGCTGTTCGTGCTCTCTCGCGCGCTGTCGGGCCTGTGCGCGGTGAATCTGCCGAATGCGCGAAGGTCCGGCATGCTCTGCGCCTTCACAAGCGGCGTCCAGCGCCGCAGGGCGACAGTCGCGCTCACGCTCGTCGGCCTCGCCGCCGCGGCGGGGATGGTCTGGATGTCTCCCACGGCTGGCGGGATGGCGGCGGCGTTTGCGGTGGTTTCCGCGCTCAAGTATCGCAGATTCGCGCTGGCACAGTTTGGCGGCGTGACAGGGGACACGTCGGGCTTCTTTTTGCAGCTCTGCGAGCTCTGCGGCCTGATCGGCGTCTGGATCGGAGGGCTGCTGTGATCGACATTTTCTTCATCCGCCACGGCGCGACAGAGGGCAACCTCCACCGCCGCTACATCGGCCGCACAGACGAGCCGCTGTGCGAGGCGGGCATCGCGCAGGTCAAAGCGCTGCAAAAGCGGGGACTTTCAGTCAATCGGCTTTTTGTCAGCCCCATGCTGCGCACGCGGCAGACGGCGGACATTCTTTTTCCGAAGATGCACTATACCGTCGTGGACGGCTTGATTGAGACGGACTTTGGCCGCTTTGAGGGGAAGTCCGCCGACGAGCTTTCGGGCGACCCCGCCTATCAGGCGTGGGTCGATGCGATGTGCCTGACGCCCATCCCCGAGGGTGAGAGCGTAACGGACTTCAAAACGCGTTGCTGCGAGGCGTTTGCGGAGACGATCAAAAATGTGCCGGACGGCTCTCGCGTGGGATTCGTCGTCCACGGCGGCATCATCATGGCGATCATGGAGGCCTATGCGCGTCCGAAGAAGGACTTTTATGCCTACCACATCGGAAACGGCGAATGCCTGCAAGGCGTGTATGACGGAGAGACAATTCAGATCAAATAGTGAACACCGCCTGCATTCCGGATATCTTTCCGGAACGCGGACGGTGTCTTTATATGGTATCGGTGTGGTTACACCGCCGGCGCGGCGCAGGCCATGTCGTACTCGCTCCACTGGATGCGGATGGAGCAGCGTGCGCCGCCCGCGGAAAGGAATGAATTGATCTCACACATCGACCAGAGCTTCGTGACGGGATCCTGCTGGCGGATGCGCATGTTGTGCGTCTCCTGCGAGTTTGTGTACACGGTGCCGTCGATCGCAATGCTTGCGGAAATGCTGCTGCCGTTGAGCGTCTGTGTCTCGATCGTGCTGCCGTCGTAGATGGTCGTTCTGCGCAGATCGACCAAAACGGGCGCGGCGGTGTTCTTCGGCACGATGCTGATGCGCAGCGCGCTGGCCAACGCGCGCTGATAGGTCAAAATCAGGTCCTTGAGCGGAATATTCAGCGTGCTGTCTGCCGCGGAGAGGTCGACATGGTACTCGGTGAACGGCGCGAATAGATTAGGCGTCGTCAACTCCTGCTCGCTGGTTTGGAAGTGCAGCTTGTAGCTCAGTGGGGTGTCCTACGCGACGGTGATGACCGGCGTTTCGCCGGTGTCGCCTTTCTCGCCTTGGATGCCCTGTTCGCCTTTTTCTCCGCGCTCGCCTCGGGGACCAATGGATCCCTGCGGGCCGGGATCGCCCTTTGGGCCGATGGGACCGATCGGCCCCTGGATCGTGACATAGCTATACGGATCGGACGGGCAGCAGCCGTTCCCACGGCAGGACCCCGTGTAGTAATTCATAGACGTCTCCCCCTGACATGATATCGGTGCTTTCCTATGCATCGGACGAAGAAGCAGCGCACAGCAGGGAAGAAAAAGGCGGCAGACATGCATCTGCCGCCCGCCGCTTTTATGAAAGACGGTTTTCATTGACGAAACCTCAACTTTGTATTATGTTATACATGGGAATCATATTGTCAGGCATAAAAGGAGAAAATTATGAACGATACGCCCGGATATGTGAAAAATTTGAAAAAAGAGTCTGTGGTGCAGAGTGTCATCAACTGCCTGACAGACGCCATGCGCAATAAAGAGCTCAAGCCCGGCGACCGCATCCCGCCCGAGCCGGAGCTGGCCGCGTCGATGGGCGTTGCCCGCAGTTCCGTACGTGAGGCCATCAAAATCCTCTCCTACCTCGGCGTGCTGGAGAGCAAGCGTTCAGAGGGGACCTTTGTTTGCAGCGGCTTCCAGGAGAGCATGATCGATCCGATGATCTACGGCATCATCCTGAATCAGGATTCCTTCGACAATCTGATGGAGCTGCGTGAGATGGTCGAGACCGGCATCATGCGCCTTGCCAGCCAGAAGTATGACGAGGAGGATGGCCATGCGCTCGAGGCGATGCTCGAACAGATGAAAGAGATCGTCCACAGCGGTGACAACGAGGTCGACCGCTTCTTCGCCGTGGACAACGAGTTCCACGACCTGATCTCGCAGATGGGCAAAAATCCGCTGGCCGACAAGATCAGCCGCGTCGTGCGCACGCTGACGCACGCCGTCCGCTACGAGACCGTCAGCACGATGATCACGAGCGGCAGGGGCGACGAGCTCGTCGCCGCGCACAGCAAGCTCCTTGAGATCCTCAGGGGACACGAGGGAGAGGACGTGGAGGAGATCGTCCGCGGCACCTACTTCGGCGATATCATCCACGGCGAAGAGAAGTAACTGAAAATGCAAGGCCCGCCGTCGCAGATGCGACGGCGGGCCTTTTTTGACGGAAAATCGATAGTCTAGCTGATGGAATTTGTGCGATTTGCTGAAATTGCCCTTTTCTTTTGTTTGAACCTGCGCGATACTGTCATCAAGAAAATGACGGCGGCTCATCCGGCAATGACGAATCGAGAGAAGGGAAGGCGATGTTCCATGAAAACGGTCCCGTACAGTCCGCTGCCAAGGCGCTGCGGCTGCTCGACCTGCTGATGGAGGCGCACCAGCCGCTCACGCTGGCCGCGCTGAGCGAGCAGACCGGCTGGCCGAAGAGCACGATCCACGGCCTTTTGAGCACGATGCGCGAGAGCGCGGTCGTGGACCAGCAGAGCGACGGGCGCTACTGCCTCGGCGTGCAGCTTTTTGAGTACGGCTGCGCCGTGGGCGCAAGCTGGAGCGTTTCAGACCTGGCAAAGCCGCATTTGCAGCATTTGGCAAGCGTGACAGGGCAGTCGGTGTCCCTCTCGATGTTGAATCGCTCAGAGGTCATCACCATCGAACAGGTGCAGTCCCGCGCGGGACTGCGCGTCGTGTCGGAGGTCGGGACGCGTCTGCCGCTGCACTGCACCTCGCAGGGCAAGGTGTTTCTATCCGCGATGGCCGACCACGAGGCGAAGCGCGTCCTGTCGCGCCGCACATTGGAGCCCTATACGCCCAAGGCCCTCGTCACGTGGGAGGAACTCTTCCGTGTGATGCAGGCCGCGCGTGAAAACGGCTATGCCGTGGAGGATGGCGAGTACCGCTTCGGCCTGTGCTCGCCCTCCGCGCCCGTGCGCGACAACTCCGGCGCGGTGCGCTACGCCGTCGGAGTTGTCGGCATGTTCGACAGTGTGCGTTCGCCGGATTTCCAGCGCGATATTGACTTGACCTGCGCCGCGGCGGCGCAGATCTCAACGGCGCTCGGCTATCGGGCGTAAGCAGAGGAATTTTGTGCCGCGGAGGGCGGCAATATCAGAAGGGAACAGGGGAGGAGACGCAATGGCAATCAAACGCAAATTCCCGCCCCGCGTGGCGACGGTCTATTGCAGCGGCGGCTGCCGCGCAAAAAAGGATGAGGACGGCGGAAAGATCGTCCAGCGCGGCACGCACGACGAGCTCATCCAGGAGGACGGCATCTACGCCGACTTCGTCGGCGGCAAGAAGGAGACCGCCGGCTGGAAGCTGTAAAAAAGGAAAAAGAGCGCGGAGAGGTTTGACCTCTCCGCGCTCTTTTGGTATGAGGACTCTTACGGCGGCGCACCGGTGCGAAAATGGAGGGGATGTTTCTGCAAAGCTGCGCGTTCGCTGTCTTGACAATTATCATGCGCAGCATTACAATAAAATCCATAAAAAGCCGCCTTTCGCGGCATTTCTACGGATCGGTGGTTAGATATAGCTAACTGATGAAATTGCGACATTTGGTTAGAGGAAACTAACTGCTTTGAGGAACTACCATCGCGTCGGACGGGGGAGAGGACATGCACATTTTGGAACACGGACAAGGGCAGGAAAAGACACTGTTGTTTCTGCCCTGCACGGCGGAACCCGTCTGGGCGTTTGAAAAGACGGTCGCGCGGCTTGCACAGTCGTGGCATGTCTTTCAGGTCGTTTACGATGGGCACGAGCCGTCTTATCCTGGTGACTTTACCTCAGTTGAGCAGACGGTCGATGAGATCACGGACTATCTTCGCGCGCAGGGTGTGACTTGCCTCGACGCGGCCTACGGCTGCTCGCTCGGCGGCGCATGTTTGACGCGGCTGCTGGCGCTTGGCGAGCTGCCGGTCAAGCGCGCCATCATCGACGGCGGCATCACGCCGTACCAGCTGCCGTATCTCATACGAAAGCTGCTGCTTGCGCGCGATGTGCTGTCGTTCAAGCTCGCCGCGAATAACCGCAAAATCTTAGAGGCGGCTTTTCCGCCGGAACGATTCACGCTGCCGGGGCGCGACCCCAAAAAGGAATACGACGCCATCGAGGCATACTTAAAGACCTACTCGGATCAGACCATCCGCAACATTTTCTGGTCGGGGAACAACTATGTTCTGCCAAAGACGCCCGCAAAGATCGGCACGAAGATCACCTACTGGTACGGCGACGAGGAGAAGAAGGACCGCAGGAGCAATATCCGCTTCATCAAGCACTATTTTCCGCAGGCACGTATCCACGGCATCCCGAAGATGGCGCACGCAGAGCTTGTGATGATCTCCCCCGAGGAGTTCTGCCGCTATTTCGATAAATTCATGTGCAGGTAAAGAGGAAAAAACGATGGATCGAAAAGAGAACATCCGCAATGCTTACCGCCTGACGGGCAGCAACAATTTTTACGACGGCATGGTCACCTGCTCCACCGTCTCGGGCAAGGCCGTGTGCCGCTTGGTGTGGGATATGGGCAAGGAGGAGTGCGGCGAATATCTGAATAAGGCTTTCACTGGTGTGCCGGAGGACTTTGCGGGAAAGCTCCTCGAGGTCCCTGTGGGCACAGGCATTCTGACGATGCCGCTCTATCAAACGCTGCCGCGCGCCGATATTACCTGCCTTGACTATTCACCCGACATGATGGGGCAGGCGAGGGAAAAGGCTGAGCGCATGGGACTCCAAAATGTGCAGTTCCGGCAGGGCGACGTGGGCGCGCTGCCGTATGAGGACAGCAGCTTTGATATCGTGCTGTCGCTCAACGGCTTCCACGCCTTCCCCGATAAGGAGGCGGCATACCGCGAGACGTTCCGCGTGCTGAAGCCGGGCGGTACGTTCTGCGGTTGCTTCTATGTGTCGGGCGAGTGCAGAAGGACGGACCGACTCATAAAAAAAGTCTACGAGCCGATGAAATTCTTCACCCCGCCGTATGAAACGGTGCAAAGCCTGAAAGTACGCCTTGAGGGCATGTACGCTGATGTGCAGCTCGGCAATGTGAAGAGCATCGCGTGGTTCGTTTGCAGGAAGGCAGAGCGCGCGAAAAAGATGGAGGAAGGACACCATGAGTGAGAAGATCACGCTCTCCGGCGTGCCGGAGACGATGTTACAGACGGTTTACGCCCGCGCGAAGGAGACGAAGACGCGCGGCGCGATCACCGACAACAAGGCGGTCGAGATCATCGACCGGCTCGACTACGATTTTTCGATGGCCGACAAGGACGCGGCGATGCACAGCGGCGTTATAGCGCGCACCATCGTGCTCGATAAGGTTGTGAAGACTTACCTTGCGGGACATGGCGGTGCGGTGGTCGTGAACATCGCCTGCGGGCTCGACACGCGCTGCTACCGCATGAGCGACTATTCGCACTGGTACAATTTAGACCTGCCCGAGACGATCGCCGTGCGCGAAAAGCTCCTGCCTGAGAGCAGAAAGATCTCGCAGATCGCCATGTCCGCGATGGACGACTGGGGCGGCGAGATCAAGGGGACGAGCACGGACGTCCTCGTCATCATCGAGGGCTTGACGATGTACTTATCGGAGAGCGACGTCAAGCGCATCTTCGACGTCATCGCGGCGCGCTTTGACCGCGCGACGGTGCTTGTCGAGACGATGAACCCGATGGTCGTGAAGCGCTTTAAGGAGAAGTCCATCGAGGCGAGCAAGGCAAAATTCAGCTGGGGCGTTAAAAACGGCGCGGCGCTCGCCGCGCTGCTGCCGGATTTCCGCTTTGTCGAAGAGCACAGCCTGTGCGAGGGCATGGCGGAATTTGCACAGGTCTACAAGCTGCTCGGCAAGATCCCGGCAATCAGCAATATCTCCAACCGCATCGTCGTGCTGGAGAAAAAGTGAGGAGGAATATCCATGATTTGGAGTACGGTTTGGATCGAAGCGGTCGTTTTTACGGCGCTTTTCACGGCAATGGTGATGATCCCTACCATCAAGCACCCGGAGATCGGCGTGCACAACTATCCGCCTGATATTCAGGAGGAATATTTCAAGACGCACGAGCACGTTCCGGGCGCGCCGCTCAGCGGCCGCACCATCGCGTTCAAGGGCTTTGGCATCGTGCTGTTCGCGGTGCTTTTGACGTACGGGGCCATCCTTGCCGGGGCGGACAGCTTTTGGACGGGCGCGGAATTCGCGGCCATCCTCTTTCTGATCGTCGGCGCGTGGGACACGTTTTTCCTCGACTGGGTGCTGTTCGCGCATCTGAAAGTATTCCGCCTGCCGGGGACCGAGCACATGGACAAGGCTTACGCGCAGAAGTGGTTCCACGTGAAGGGGATGCTCTTCCCGGGCTCGCTGTTTCTCGTCATCATCAGCGTGCTCACGGGCCTTCTTGTGATGTGGGTCAAGTGAGCAAAAAGGAGAAAAAAGCATGTCGTTTTTTGAAAATACCCGCAAGCCCGAGGGCCTTGGCGGGAAGCTGATGCTCTCGATGATGAACGTCGGCCATCGCGCGCTCGCGGATTGGGGATTGCAATTTGCCGAGATCGCAAAGGACGCAAGCATCCTGGACTGCGGCTGCGGTGGAGGCGCGAACATCAGGACGATGCTCAAAAAGTGCCCAAACGGCGAGGTCAAAGGCGTCGACTATTCGCCCGTCAGCGTCGAAAAGGCGAAAAAGGTCAACGAGGACGCCATTTTGAATGGCCGCTGCGTCATTTTGCAGGGGAACGTCGCGGACCTCATCTTCGCGGCGAACCAGTTTGATTTGGTCACCGCATTTGAGACGGTCTACTTCTGGCCTGATTTGCTTCAGAGCTTCCGCGAGATCCATCGCGTGCTGAAACCGGGCGGGATGTTTTTGATTTGCAACGAGTGCGGCGGCGACAACGAAAAAGACGAGAAGTGGACGGAGAAGATCGACGGCATGACGATCTATAAAGACGTTCAACTCAAGAACATTTTGGAGCAGGCCGGATTCCGCAATATTCAAATTCACAAGAGAGAAAAGGGCTGGCTCTGCATCACGGCACAAAAGTGAGAAAGCGAGGTCAGGAGCGATGAAGGTCTATGCGTTCGGCGAAGAAAACGCACCGGTCATTTTGCTGCTGCCGGGCACCTGCTGCCATTGGAAGGGCAACTTCGGCCACGTGATCCCGCTGCTCTCTGACGAGTACCGCGTGCTCTGCGTCAGCTACGACGGCTTTGATGAGACCGAACGGACGGAATTCCCCACGATGCTCGAAGAGACGGCGAAGATCGAGGACTACCTCAAGGTAAACTGCGGCGGGCACATCCGCGCAGCCTACGGCTGCTCGCTCGGCGGCTCGTTTGTGGGCCTTCTGGCCGCAAGTGGGAACATCCGCATGGACTACGGCATCCTCGGCAGCTCGGACTTGGACCAGTCCTCGAAATTCGCGGCAAAATTGCAGACGAATCTTCTGCTGTCGCTGATGTTCCCGATGCTGCGCGACGGCAGGTTCAAGTCGCCGCTTCTGCAAAAGCGCGTGGAAAAGCAGATGCGGCAGATGGGTGATTACGGCGCGGCGTTCTTACGGATACTCGGCGGGGCGCGGCCCTATTTGACGCAGCAGAGCTGCAAGAATCAGTTCTATTCCGACCTCATTACGCCGCTGCCTGACAAGCTCGACGTGCCGGGGACGGAAATTCATATCTTCTACGCGCTCAAGATGGGCGAAAAGTACCGCGCCCGCTATGAGCAGCATTTTGCGCATCCTGTCATCCACGAGCAGGACATGCAGCACGAAGAGCTGCTGGCCTGCCACCCGCAGGATTGGGCAGCGCTCGTCAAGAGCATCGTTGGGAAGGAGAAGAGCACGTGAAGTATTTTGAATTCGGACAGGAGCACTCCGAGCTCATGGTCATGCTGCATGGCAGCGGCGTGAGCTACCTTGGCATGCTTCCCACGGCCCAAAAACTGGCGGAGCGGTATCGCGTTGTGCTCGTCGCCTACGACGGCTTCAACCCCAGCGAGCCGGAGACGGAATTTGTTTCGCCCATGGACGAGATCATAACCACATGCAGTATCAAATTCGCGACCCGCAGGGCTTTGCGGCGATGCTGGATCGCATCATCGAGCAAAACGAGCTGCCGCCGCTGCCGTTTTTGCGAAAGTGAGGGGAGAAGCGTGAAGGAGAACTACATCATTGCGGCGTTCCGCGAGACTGCCGCGCAGTGATTCCCAGAACAGAGCGTCGAATTGAATCGGCTGCTGGACGAGAAGCTGTCGCGCCTGCGCTCAATGCATCTGAACGCGTCGAAAGAAAAACAGTTCCATTTGGAAAGTCAAATTTTGCCCGGCATCGCTGCTTACGAGACCTTGCAGACCGTCATGCCCAAGGACGAGGCGCTGCAAACCGTCCACGGCTATGTGGCGGAGCATGCGTGGACGATGAGAAAAACCATCCTCAAGCTGCTCAAGGTGCCGGGGCTCTATCATCTGCCGCCGGTGCTGTTCAGTAAGCTGACGCCAAAATTCTACGGCGAGACGGCGGCTTTGCGGCCACGGAGTATCAGACCTCCGGCGGCGTCTGGCGCATCGATATGACGAAGTGCCCCTATCATGATACCTGCGTCGAGCACGGCTGCCCGGAGCTCTGCCCCTGCTTCTGCGACAGCGACGACATCGCCTATGACGACCTGCACCCGAAGCTCGTCTGGCACCGCACAAAGACGCTCGGCCGCGGGAATGAGTGCTGCGACTTCTGCCTGAAGCTCGCGGGAAAATGAAAGGAGAGACCGATGAAGTACCACATTGAGAAAAACACCGTGCAGGAGACGCTCGTCATCCCGCTCTACGGGCGCAAGATGTGCTCGGAGCTCTACCCGAACCTGTTCCGCGACGAGACGGCCATGCGCTTGATCGAAGAGATCGACTACGATTTTTCCGCGCTCGCGAAAAGGTCGCAGAGCATGATGCAGCAGTTCGGCTTTTTAGAGTGCGCCATGCGGCAGAGCGACCTCGCCTGCGAGGTGCGGGACTATCTGCGCTCGTACCCGAACGCGGCGGTCGTGAACCTCGGCTGCGGGCTGGACGCCACGGGACGCGCCTGTGACAACGGCACGTGCAAAATTTACAACCTCGACTTTCCCGATATCATCGCCGTGCGCGATGCGCTCCTGCCTGCGGGAGAGCGCGAGAAAAACATCCCCTGCAACTTAAATGACACCTCATGGTTCAGTGAGATCGACGCGAGCGGCGGCGCGGTGTTCTTCGCCGCGGGCGTGTTCTACTATTTCCTCACGCCGCAGGTCAAAGCGCTCGTGTGCGCGATGGCGGAGGCGTTCCCAGGCGGCAAGCTCGTCTTCGACGCGGCGAACCGCAAGGCGGTCAAGCTGATGCTCAAAACATGGCTCAAGGACGCGGAGATCAAGGACGTCGGCGCGTATTTCGCCGTCACCGACGCAAGGCGCGAGCTTTCGGCGTGGAGCGATAGGCTGCGTGTGTCCTCGCGCGGCTACATGCTGGGCTACAACGACTTGAGGAATCAAAATGTACGGAAATTCTTCCGCTTTTTATCGAAGGTCGGCGACGGCATGATGAACATGCAGATCGTCCGCCTCGACTTTGCAAAGGAGAATAAAAAGCATGAGTGACTTCAATGACATCGGCATCTCGCGTGAGCTTGACTGGCCGCGCATCAAAAAGCTGCTGACCATCGGCCTTTTTGCGTCCGTTCTGCACCTCGCCGGTGACCTGATCCTCGGCTAGGGCGTGGAGGACGATGCGCTTGAAGGCGTTTTACAGATGCTATCGGCCTATACTTCTACCTCGGACAGCGGCCTTTTTGCCGCGGCGCTGCTCGGCAACCGGCCGCTTGGCAACGCCCTGCGCTGCGCGTGGCTCGCCATCGGCAACGTCTGGATGTTCGGCGGGCTGCTCGTGACGATGAAAAAAGCGCAGCGAGCGTAAGACAGGGGAGAAGACCTCACGGCAAACCGACGCTCTGATATCGGCAAGCGTAAAAAATACGGGAGGGAAGACAATGAACGACGATCAGCTGCAATTTGACCGCACCTGCCATGTGATCTATTCAAAGCCCTGCAAGGCGGAAATTCGGGAGAAGATCGCGCACCACTATCCGGAATCGCAGCGCGAAGCCGTCTGGGAGCGCGTGCAGATGCAGTATGTCGACTTTTTGAGCGACTGGCGCACCGACCTTGGCGGGGAGAAAAACTTTCTCAACGGCCCGGGCGGCAATTACGACTGCATCGCGCTGATGGCGTATTACGTCGTCTGCAAGGACGTGACAAGCCTTCAAGAGATCGAGGAGATGGAGGGGAAGCTCTTCCTGCCGTCGTTCCGAAAGCTCAGCAAGCTCAAATTCATCGACATCAACAAGCCGCTTTGCAAAAAGCTCCTGCACCGCGCGTTTTTGAACGCGAAAAAGCAGTGCGACAAGTGGGGCGACTTTGAGATGCACGTCGCGCCGTTTGACAAGGATCAGCCCATCTACTATGAGTTCACCGCCTGTCCGACCGCGGAATTCGCCAAAAAGCACGACCTTCTCGAGGTTATGCCCGCGCTCTGTAATCCGGATTTTGCCGGCATGGAGCTTATTCACGCGCGTCTCATCCGCAAAACGACCTGTTCGAACGGCTGCAAATGCGACTAAAATCAGGCTGAGCACTCGTTTTTTATGCATGATTTTCTTCCTTGATCCGATAGTGCCGCCGCTCTCTTTCGGAATGTGGAGGAGCAGCGCGCGGCAAGATCGCGTGCGAAATTTACGCAAAATGCGCCGCTTTTTTACATATATTTTTCCCGCGCGACACGAGAATTGTTCATACTTTATTTACACCAAATTTAGGTTCGCTTAAAGAATCCACGTTATACTTCAGCCATAGCCTAAAACAAAGGGCGACAAACAAAAAATTCTGGGGTCCACTGTCCACCTCGCCGAACGGCCAAAGCGGCAGACCAAGAAAAACACCGCGGCGCGGTGTTATGATAAAGATCAAGGATCAGTGCAAGCAAACAGCACCGGCGAGAGTTTTCCATCTTTCTCTCGCCGGTGCTGCATTTTACATTTTGAGCTTAATTCGCTGCGGGGGCCTTTTCAAATTCTGCCGCGACCTGCTCGAGCAGTTTGCGGATGGGGAGGTGCTGCGGGCAGACCTTTTCGCACTTGCCGCACTTTAAGCAGTCGGACGCCTTGCGGCCCGGCGCGGTGTGGACATCTTCATAGTAGCAGTCCGCGTTCCAGTCGTGGTGAATCTGCTTGGCGTTCATAATGGCGAAGAGGTCAGGGATAGAGATGTGCTTGGGGCAGCCGTCCGTGCAGTAGCGGCAGGCCGTGCAGGGGATGAGGTCCTTGCTGTGGAAGATCTCCTGCACCTTTTCCACCGCGGCGCGCTCGGTCTCGTCGAGGGGCTTGAAGTCCCGCATGAACGAGATGTTGTCCTGCATTTGCTCCATGTTGCTCATGCCGGAGAGCACCATCATCATGCCGGGGAAGCCCGCGACAAAGCGGATGGCGTAGCTCACGGGGCTGCCGCCGTGCAGGTCTTCAAGCACGGCCTTTGCGTCCTCAGGCAGGTTCACGAGGTTGCCGCCCTTGACGGGCTCCATGACGATGACGGGCTTATTGAATTTGCGGCAGACCTCATAGCACTTGCGGCTCTGCACCGCGGGATCGTCGTAGTCGACGTAGTTGAACTGGATCTGGACAACTTCGATCTCGGGATACTCGGTCAGAATGCGCTCGAGCACCTCGGCGCGGTCGTGGAAGGAAATGCCGACGTGGTGAATTTTGCCCTCTTTTTTGAGCGCGAACGCCGTTTCATACGCGCGGCACTCCTTGAAGTGGTCATAGTTGACAAGACCCTGCGCGTGCATCAGATAGAAGTCGAAATACTCGACGCCGCAGATCTTGAGCTGGCTCTCGAAAAACGGGCGGATGTCTGCCTCGGTCTTGAAATAGTTCGCCGTCAGCTTGTCGGTCAGGATGTACTTCTCGCGCGGATAGCGGCTTGTCAGGCAGGTCTTGAGCGCCTTTTCGCTCTTGCCCTGGATGTAGCCGTGCGCAGTGTCAAAATAGTTGAAGCCCGCGTCTAAAAACGCGTCCACCATCTGCTTGGTCTGCTCGATATCCACCTCTTCGCCGATCATCGGCAGGCGCATGCAGCCAAAGCCAAAATTCTTCTTGATCCGATCCATAGTTTACTTTCCTATTCTTATCCTTTTCCTGCTTGCCGGCAGAAAAGTAGTTTACCTTTACTCCTGCGGAATCGTCTTGAGTTCGCGCCGGATGGCGCGGAAGCGCTTGGGCACGTCCTCGTCCGCCATATCCCTTGGGACGTCGATCGTGCCCGCGGCCTTTGCAGTTTCATAATACCAGCATTTGTACTCCACGGTCTCGAGCGTGTGGCGCATCTCCTCCATCTGCGCGAGCAGCACGTCGCGCTGGTGCGTGAACATCTTGAGGCGCGTGTCGATGGTGTCGTCGCCGCGCAGGGCAAGCTCGATGTACTGGCGGATGTCCCTGATGGACATGCCGGCCTTTTTCATGCAGCCGATGACCTGTAACCACTCGAAGTCCGATTCCTGAAACATGCGGATGCCGCCGGACGAGCGCTCCACAAAGGGCAGCAGACCCTCCTTATCGTAATAGCGCAGCGTGGAAGCGGGGACGTCCAGCTTTTTCGCCATCTCGCCGACTGTGTAGACCATGAAATCCTCCTGAAATGAAAGCGCGCTTTAGGTTGCAGCACAGTGAGTAACTTTAAGTTTCTTTTAGCATACCGCAGCGAAGGAGGCCTGTCAAGCGCCGCACAAAAAGAAAAGCCGCCGAAGGCGGCTTTTCCTCAAATCTTCAAGATCGCGCGAATGTCGTCCAGCATTTCGGCAAAGTAGATGCCCTCCTGCCGCTCGGGCGTGGAGAGGCCCATGTCGATCATGTGAGCGAGCAGGGCTTTCAAGTGGTCGTAATAGCCGTTCAGATTATAGAGGATGCACGGCGCGGCGAGCTGCTTGAGCGACACCTTTGACATGATCTCGCTGATCTCCTCGAGCGTGCCCGTGCCGCCGGGGAAGGCGATGAACGCATCGCCGAGCTCGATCATCTTCGTCTTGCGCTCGGTCATGTCGCGCGTGACGATGAGCGTCGTGATCTCGTCATACTCGTAGCCCTTGTCGATGAAAAACTGCGGCTCCACGCCGGTTACTTCGCCGCCCGCACGCAGCACGCTTTCAGCGAGCGCACCCATCAGGCCGCTTTTCGACCCGCCGTAGACAAGGGCGTTGCCGCTCTTGCCGATGAGACGGCCCAGTGCGCGCACGGACGTCTCAAGCGTCGGATCATTGCCGCTGCTCGCGCCGAGATATACGGTGATATTCATAGGAAACAGTCCCTTTCTGTCAAAAATGATTGCCGCTATTCTACCACGGTATGATCTTTCCCGCAAGCGGCGGAAAATCGGCGTTGCGGGCGTAGTCCTGCTGTGGTATGATGTTCTCGCCGCGCACGCGGAAAAAGAGTAATTTTGACTGTTTTTGGAGATATCTTATGATCAAAACGATTTTGTGGGACGTGGATCGCACGCTTTTAGACTTTGATGCCGCCGAGCGCGCCGCCATCCAGAGCCTTTTTGTTGAGTTCGGCCTTGGCGAATGCTCGGAAGAACAGGTCGCGCGCTATTCCGTCCTGAATATGAAATACTGGGAAAAACTCGAGCGCGGCGAGATCACGAAGCCGCAGGTGCTCGTCGGCCGCTTTGAGGAGTTTTTCGCGGAGGAGGGCATCGACGTTTCCCTCGCGCCGCAGTTTAACGATGCCTACCAGCTGCGTCTGGGCGACACCATCGTCTACCGCGACGACAGCTATGAGATCGTCAAGTCGCTGCGCGGCAAGGTGCGCCAGTGCGTCGTCTCGAACGGTACGGTCGTCGCGCAGACGAAGAAGCTGACGCGCTCCGGCCTCGGTGCGCTGATGGACGGCGTGTTCCTCTCCGAGCAGCTTGGCGCGGAGAAGCCGAAAAAGGAGTTTTTCGACCAGGTCTTCGCCGCCATCGGACCGGTCGAGAAGGGCGAGACGATGATCGTCGGCGATTCGCTCACGAGCGATATCCGCGGCGGCGACAACGCGGGCATCGTGACCTGCTGGTACAATCCCGAGGGAATCAAAGCGCCGGAGGGTTACCGCATCGACCACGAGATCAGGGATCTGCACGAGGTCTACGGCCTGCTGTGACAAGAAAAGGGAAGAGGACATTCCGAAAAGAATCGGAATGTCCTCTTTTTTGCGTTTACTGCTTGTCCTTTAGCCGCCGCAGGCAGATGCAGAGCGTCTTGACGTCGAAGGGCATGGAGATGTGCGCATCCATACCGGCCTAGCGGCTGTGCTGCACATATATAACGCAGTGCATTGATAAAAGCTGTGGTCTTATTCAGTATTTATAAAGCAATGGGATCCTTTTTTTCTTGCCAGACGGCGATGGATATGCTACAATATGACCAATAAACCAAGCTGGTCAAAAATTTCAACAAAGGAGGGAATGCCAATGGCCTTTTCCGCAGAAGAGAACGCGGCCATCCGCGAAACGCTGCTGCGAGAGGCGCGCCGCTGCGCCGTCACGCTGGGGCTGCGCAAGACCTCGGTCGAGCAGCTCACCGAGGCGGCGGGCATCTCAAAGGGACTGTTCTATAAATACTTCGCGTCCAAAGAACTGCTGTTTTTCGAGGTGCTGGAGGATATCCACAGCGAGGTCTATCAGGTGGCCGAGCAGGTGCTGGAGGAGGGCAAAGACCTGCCGCCCGACGAGCGCATCGCGAACGTGCTGCTCACGGCCTGCAGCCGCTTATCCGAGATCGGTGCGATGAAATTCATCGAGGAGGACTCGGCCTATCTGCTGCGCCGCATCCCCGCGCAGGTGAAAGCCGAGCACTACCACAGCGACGAGGTACATATCCGCGACCTTTTGGAAGAGAGCGGCCTGACCCCGCGCGGCGGTATCGCGCTCGCCGCTGCGACGATCCGCGGTCTGATCCTCACGGTGTCGCATCAGGAGCAGATCGGCGCGCTGTATCCGCAGGTGCTCGAAACGCTGACGCGCGGCGCGTGCGAAGAGCTGTTTCCGCGGGCGTGAACGCCGCGTGCGGCTTTTTATCACTTGGAGTTAGAGACGTTGAACTAAAAATCAAAACAGGGAGAAATCTGCCGTGTCCAAGCAAACTACCGAATTTCAGAAAAAGGAAATGAGCAAGATGTACCGCGGCAAGGAGATCTTCAAGCCGCTGAACACCGGCTGGGTCGATGAACATGTCGCCTGCGTGCGCGAATGGGTGGCGAACATCTTTTTCTACCGCAAGGGCGAGACGACCATCATGGTCGACGCGGGCTACAACTATGACCGTCTTGAGGAAAAGATGGGCTGGCTCGGCATCGACCCGAAGTCCATCCGCCATATCCTCATCACCCATCAGGACACCGACCATGTCGGCGCGGTGGAGGCGGACAGCCCCGGCCTTTTCCGTGACGCGAAGCTCTATATCGGCGAGATCGAGAACAAATATCTCACCGGCGAGGTGCGCCGCAAGGTGATCTACCACCTCTACAAGCTGCCGCAGGTGACCATTAACAACGAAAAGGTGCTGCTGCGCGACGGGCAGGTCTTCGAGATCGACGGCATTAAGATCGAATGCTTTTTGGCCCCTGGCCACACGTGGGGGCATATGGTGTACCTCATTGACGACAGGTACCTCTTCACGGGCGATACGATCTGGTTCGGCGCGGACGGCGGCTACAGCTTCATTTCCGCGCTGGCGGAGAGCAATAAGCTCGCAGTCAAGTCGCTGGCGGAATTGGAGCAGAAGCTGCGCAAGCGTGGCCTGCGGCCCGTCATCCTGACGGGCCACACCGGCTGGACGGACGATCTCTACTTCGCCTTTGCGCACCGCGATAAGCTCTGCTCGCCGTTCAAGAAGAAAGTGCACGACCCGTCCGCGCCGTATGACGCCTACGACGAGTCGGACGACACAGAGGAGAATGCGAAGCGCGGCTTTTTGCCGCCGGTGCAGAAGATCTGATGCGGAGCGGAGAGAGGCAGGAAAACCCGCCTCTCTCCGCGGTTTTGGTGAATAAAAAGAGCGAAGCGTGCGCATCTATATTCTTACATTTTCTTTTCTCATGCTACTTGCGAAAACCTAATAGACATGGTAAAATCAACTAATCAAACGGACGCCGCAAGGCGCCCGTTTGACAAATGAGAGAAGAGAGATTTTAAGAAGAGAGAGGGAAAACCAATGGAACATCAGCGCAGGGCAGATCTCATGCTGCTGCTGGCGACGAGCTTCTGGGGCATTTCCAACTGCCTGACGGCGATCTGCCTGAGGGATATGCAGCCGTTGACGCTCAACGCCTTCCGTTTTTTGACGGCGTTTGTTGTGCTGGGATTCGTGTTTCGCAAAAATGTCTTCCACGCGAGCTGCGAGACCGTCAAGTACAGCATTGTAGTGGGCCTTTCGCTCGTCGTCGTGTACACGAGCGTGACCTACGGTGTCATTTACACATCCGTGTCGAACGCGGGCTTCATCTGCGCGCTTTCAGTCGTGACGACGCCGATTTTGGAATTTATCGTGTATCGCAAAAAGCCGGAGAAGAAATTCGGCGTTTCGATGATCTTATGTCTTATCGGCTTAGCGCTGATGACGCTGAACGAGACGCTCAAGCCCGCGTTCGGCGATATCATCTGCCTGTTCGCAGCGGTGTTTTACTCCGTCGACCTGATGGTCACGGAAAAGGCCGTGGCGAATGAAAAGGTCGACCCGCTGGCGCTCGGCGTGTGCGACCTTGCCGTCGTCGGCGTGGTGATGCTGATGCTCTCCGTATTTTTGGAGACGCCTGCACTGCCGGGTACGGCAAAGGTCTGGGCGGCGGCGCTGTTTCTCGGCATCGTGTGTTCAGGCGTCTGCCTTGTGATCCAGAGCGTTTATCAAAAGCACACGACGGCGAGCCGCGCGAGTCTCATCTTTACGCTCGAACCTGTGTTTTCGGCGATTTTTGCGTTCTTTCTGCTGGGCGAGCGCATCGGCGTCAAGGGCTACATCGGCTCGGCGCTGATGCTTGCGAGCCTTGTGCTGGTGGAGGTCGACGTGGGCGCGCTGTTTGGAAAGAACAAGAAAAAAGCGGAATAAATCTCCTTTGCCACGTTTGGTTGCGGACTTGCAAGCCTTGACTGGTGGCGCTTTTCGCCGCAGTCGGCTATACTGGGCGCATCAAAGCAAACGGAGGACAAATACATGACCCTGGGAGAAAAATTACAGCTGCTGCGCAGATCGCGCGGTTTATCGCAGGAGCAGCTCGCCGCGGAGCTGGATGTCTCGCGGCAGGCCATCAGCAAATGGGAATGCGGCGACTCGACGCCCGACCTCGACAAGCTGCGCGCCATCTGCACGTACTTCGGTGTGACGACGGATTATCTGATCTGGGAAAGATCGGAGGACGCGCCGCAGGCAGCCGAGCAGAAGCAGGGTGGCGATACGCGCGGGCGGAGCGGTATATTCAACGATGCGCTGCTGCTGGTGATGACAATTGTTGTGATGGCAGCGGTGTGGAGCGTTGCGCGGGCGGGATTCGAGTCGTATACGGCGCTGCACTTCGTCCTTGGTGCAATGGCGATAGCCGCCGCTGTGCTGGCCTGTACGGTTTGGAAAAAGCGCGGCAGACCGATCTGTTTTGGCATTGCCGCAGCCGGTGCGGCGCTGGCGATCGCCCGCCTGGCCTCTATGCTTGGTTATCTGGTGGATCTGTGGTCGACGTCGAGAGAGTATGCGGACGGGGGCGACTGGCCGATCGTTTGGGAGAGCGCGGGGATATGGCTGCGGCACGACTGGCCCTACTATCTATTCTATCTTGTCCTGATCGTGGGCGGGCTGCTGCTCGCCCGCCGGCTCAAAAAGAGGGGAGAAGCATGACGACCTTTGACAAAGTGTACGCGGCGGTGCGGCTCATTCCGCGCGGAAGCGTCGCGACCTACGGCCAGATCGCCGCGGCGATCGGCAACAAGCGCCTCGCCCGCGTCGTGGGCTACGCGCTGCACGTGAATCCAGAGCCGGGTGTCATCCCGTGTCACCGCGTCGTCAAGCGGGACGGGGAGGTGTCAAGCGCTTTTGCTTTCGGCGGCGCGAACCGCCAGGTCGAGCTTTTGAAGGCCGAAGGCGTCGGCTTTTTAGACGACAGCCATGTCGACATGAAGCACTGCTGCGTCCGCGGCCTGCCGCTCATTTTGGAAGAGTAAAAAAGAAGCGTTCCATCATTCGATGGAACGCTTCTTTTTGCTTACAGAAATCGGCACAATAAGATCGGCAGGAACACCGCAGGGACGTAGTTCATCACCTTGATCTTCGTCAGGCCCAGCATGTTGAGCGATAGGCCGAGGATGAGAATCGCGCCGACGCACTTCATCTCGAGGATGACCGCTTCTGTGAGATACGGCGCGAGGAACGACGCACCCAGCGCGATGGCACCCTGATAGAGGAAGATAGGGATAGCTGAAAGCGCGACGCCGATGCCGAGGGTCGAGGCGTAGACGACAGAAATGATGCCGTCGAGCAGCGCCTTGGCGTAGAGCGTCGAATGGTCGCCGGTCAGGCCGGAGTCGAGTGCGCCCATGATGGCCATTGCGCCCACGCAGAAGAGGAGCGAGGCGGTGACAAATCCATCGGAAAGCGAGGTTTTTGACCCTTTTCCGCCAAATTTTCGCTCGACCCAGTCGCCGAGCTGATGCATGTGTTCATCGAGCTGTAAAAGTTCGCCGAGGATCGCGCCGATTGCGATCGAAAGGATGGCGACGAGCGTGTTTTCGCCCGCGAGCATGCCGTCCACGCCGATGTAGAGCACGCAGAGCGCCGCGCCCTTTTCCATCGCGTCGCTGAAGCGCTCGGGGATAAACTTGCCGAGCAGAAGTCCGGCGATGCTGCCCGCGACGATCGCGGCGGAATTGACGATGGTACCGGTCAAAATCATTGGCTGCCGCCTTCTTTCTCTTTTTTGCATCCGGCGAGCGTCAGGATGACGTCGCCCGCCATCATCAGTCCCGCGCAGCCGGGGACCCAGACGAGGCTTGCCGGTACGCTGCGGCGGCCCGGCGGGGGCGCTTCCAGCGCCTCGGGCTTGGCGGGAAGCTCGGGGGAGTAGATCACGCGCAGGTGCTTGACGCCGCGGTCGCGCAGTTCCTTGCGCATCACGCGCGCAAGCGAGCAGTTGCGCGTTTTGGAGATGTCCGTGATGCATAGCTGCGAGGCGTCGAGCTTGTTTCCCGTGCCCATGGCGGAGAGGATGGGAATGCCTTGAGCCTGCGCCGTCTGGATGAGGTCGAGCTTGCTCGACACCGTGTCGATCGCGTCGAGGATGTAGTCATAGTGCGCGGAAAAGAAGTCCTCGCGGTGCGCGGCGTCGTAGCGCGCACAGATGAGGTGCAGTCTGACATCGGGGTTGATGTCGCGGCAGCGCGCGGCGAGCGCGTCGGTCTTATTTTGGCCAACGGTGGAGTGCAGTGCCTCGAGCTGACGGTTCAAATTCGTGGGGCTGACAGTGTCGTCGTCGATGAGCGTCAGCTCACCGACGCCCGAGCGCACCAGCGCCTCGACCGCGTAGCTGCCCACGCCGCCAAGGCCGAACACGGCCACATGGCTGCGGTGTAGCTGATTCATCGCGTCGCCGCCGAGCAGCATCTGCGTGCGTAAAAACTGATTGTCCATAGTGTTGCCTCAAAAGTCAGAATCAAAAAGAAATAAGCTGCCGGTCAGCAACCGGCAGCTTATTTTGTCGTAAGAGGGGATTACCCGACGTACTTCATGCCGTCAAGCTGCTCGGTCTCAACGCCGTCGGTGATACCGGCGTACCACTCGTCGTAAGCGTCGTTCTTGAGATCAAGGTCAGCCTTGTAGTACCAGTAGGGCTGGGGATTGGTCTCGACGAAGTACATCACGTGATAGCCGTTGCTGGACTCGACGATGCCCGTGTCGCCGCTCTGGCGCGCGGGATCGAAGCACCAGTCCTCGAAAGAGGGGACCATCTCACCCTTGTAGATGTTGGAGTACAGGCCGCCGTTGCTGGCGCTGCCGGGGTCGGTGGAGTTGGCGACGGCCAGCGCGGCGAAGGCGTCCTCGGTCTTCTCGCCGTCGTTGTACTGCTGCAGGAGCTCGTTGGCCTTCTCCTCGCTGTCAACAAGGATATGACGCACGGAAACCGTGTGATAGTCGTTGCGGCTGCGGGAGTGGAAGAGCACAGCGTAATAACCCTTCTCGCCATAGGCGGCGACGGTGGTGTCGCCCTCCTGACGGGCATCGTCAAATGCCCAGGTCAGCATATCGGAAGCGCCGTTTTCAGCATAGCCGATGTGCGCGTAGGTGCCTTCCATATCCTCGCCGATGGTGTCGAACGTCTCACCCTGCGCATAGCGGGAGAGAGCGGTCTCGGCCTTCTGCTTGGCCTGCTCGAGAAGCTCGGCCTTTTCTTCGTCCGTTGCGTCGTCGCCGGCAGCGGAGGTGAAGAGAATGTACTCAATGTCGGCGCTCTGATAGCTCTTGGGATCGGCGTCATAAGCGGCCTGCACCTCGTCGGAGCTGTAGCTCAGGGAGTCAGAGTAGCTGTCGGAGTAAGCCTGCGCGAGCGCGATCATGCGGATGTTGCGCTCGAAGACCTTCTCGTTGACCAGCGGGCCGCAGACGGCCTTGATGTGCTGCGCGCGGGTGTAACCGGCGGAAGCGGCGGCAGCGTCCAGATCGGCAAACGTATCCTGCACGGACTGCTCCACGGCCTCGCTGCCGTCAAAGCCCTCGGCCTCCGCCTTCTGCGCAAGCAGGGCGTAAGACTTGAGGCTCTCGAGCGCCTGATCGCGGAAATAGTCGTACCAGGTGCTGCCGTTGATAGGGCAGTCCTGCTCCTTGAGCGACTTGCTGGTGTCCAAACCGTAAACGCTCAGGTAATAGGAGTTCTTGGAGACAAAGCTGCTGTAAATGGTGTTGTAGAAGTAGCTCACGTCGGCGGCCGTGTAGGTCTCGTTGCCGATGGTCACGGCGTCGGCGTTGCGTTCGATCACCTTGGAGTTGGCGACCGTGACGACGATACCAACGATCACGAAGATGACGGCGATGGCGATATACAGGGCATTGCTGCGGCGATCCTTCGCCTGCTCGTCCTTTTCGCGCTTCGTCCGGGGATCGACATAACCGCCTGCCAGATTCTCCTGGCGGCTCTTCTTTTCTCTGGATGCACTCATTTGTTTGTTCAGTCCTCTCAATTATTGGGTTTTGCAGATTTGCAAAAGTGCTATTGAAAATGCCCAATCATTATAACGAATGGAACACAATAATGCAATGACAAAATTGTGAAGATTCTTCGTACCATTTTCCGCCCGCAGGCGGAAAACAATAAAATCGTAATTCCTGACGACATGTGCGTCAGGAATTACTCTTTGTGCAAAGCGAGTGTCGAATTGTCTGCTTGTGCAGACAATGAGGCACAGAGCGACGCGAATCTTTCTCAATGAAAGCGACGTAAGTCGGTTTCATTGCAGTTACTTCGTGCCGAAAATGCGGTCGCCCGCGTCGCCGAGGCCGGGGACGATGTAGCCGTGCTCGTTGAGATGATCATCGAGTGCGCCGGCGTAGATGTTGACGTCGGGGTACTTCTCCTGAACGGCCTTGATGCCTTCGGGAGCGGCGACGAGCACCATGAGCGTGATGTGCTTGCAGCCGCGCTTGACCATCTCGCCGATGGCTTCGCAGGCAGAGCCGCCGGTGGCGAGCATCGGGTCGACGATCATCACGTCGCGCTCGGCCACGTCCTTGGGCATCTTGCAGAAGTAGGGGTGGGGCTCGAGCGTCTCTTCATCGCGGTACATGCCGATGTGGCCCACACGGGCGGAGGGCACCATGCGCAGCACGCCGTCGACCAGGCCGAGACCGGCGCGCAGGATGGGGACGACAACGAACTTCTTGCCTGCGAGCGTGGGGGCGTCCATCTCGCAGATGGGGGTCTTGATGTGCTTGGTGGTCAGCGGGAGGTCGCGCGTGGCCTCGTAGGTGATGAGCATACCGATCTCGGACACGAGCTCGCGGAAATCCTTGACGCTGGTGTTTTCATCGCGCATGATGGTGAGCTTGTGGGCGACGAGGGGGTGGTTCATGATGTGTACTTTCTCGTTGAATTTGGCTTCCATTGCTTTGACCTCCGAAAAAATATATTTTAATGTGTTTTTGCTTACTGGTTCAATTGGGAGCTTCTCAGGCGCTCTGCCTGCGCGGGACGCAGATAAACGGGGAGAAGCTCCTGCGCGCTCACGGCCTCGCCGCGCGCATAGGCGCGCTCGGCCGCAAGGCCGACGCCCACGGCGCTCTGATAAAGGAGCATACTGGGCGCGAGCGAGCACTTGACGCCGTGCTCTTCTAAATAACGATAGCACAGCACGCCGCCGTCGCCGAGGACGGTGATGGGCTGCTGCTTGCCTTGAAGCTGCGCGCAGAGCTCTTCGAGCGAGATCGCGCGGTCCGGCGTCAGGCGCGTGAGTTCGCCGCCCTTTGCCTCAAAAACGGCGTTATAGACCTGCGAGCGGCGCGCGTCCATCGCGCCGACGATAAGCCCGTCGATGTGCGCGGCATTCTGCGCCATGGCCTCGAGCGTCGAAACGCCGAGGCACGGCTTGTCTGCGGCCCAGGCAAGGCCCTTGACCGCCGCAATGCCGATGCGAAGGCCCGTGAACGAGCCCGGCCCCGCCGCGATGGCGATGGCATTGATATCATCGAGCGTCAGATCGGCGTTTTTGAGCATCGCATCCACCATCGGCAGAAGCGTCCGGCTGTGCGTCAGCCCCGTGCACTGATAGGCGGAGGCGAGCGGCGCGCCGTCTTCGACGACGGCGCAGGAAACGCTCTTCGCCGATGTTTCCAGAGCGAGAATTTTCATGCGAATCTGCCTCCTGTGACCGTGATGGTGCGCCAGTCTTCGTGCTCGTCTGTGCGCGCGATGTCGACAAAGATCGTGTCCTCCGGCAGCGCGTCGGAGACGCGCTCGCTCCACTCGACGGCACAGACGCCGCCGCGGGCGAGATAATCGTCCCAGCCGATGTCGAACAGCTCGTCCGACGAGCCGAGGCGGTACATATCAAAATGGAAGAGCGGCGTTCTGCCCTCGTACTCGTTGACGATGGTGAACGTCGGGCTCGTGACGCGTCCGCGGCAGCCAAGGCCGCGCGCAAGACCGCGCGTGAAGGCGGTCTTTCCCATGCCGAGCGAGCCCGTGAAGGCGAGCACATCGCCGCCGCGGAGCTTTTGGGCAAGCTCGTCGCCGATCGCCTCGGTCTCCTGCGTGCTGTGCGACAGAAATTGCATGGTTTCGCCTCCTTGACCCCATTTTCACCCATATTACCAAATAGTATAGCACAGCACGCCGGCCTTTACAATTCCTTTTCTGCGGAAAGAGGGAGAAATGTGCGTTTACAGACGGGTAAAATTGTGCTAAAATACATCGAAAACTTTGTGCGAAGGGAGCGTGAGGCTGTGAACAGATTCCGCGATTTTTTAAGTGACGTGGTGCGGCAGTCGGATATGGTGCTGCTGTCGCTGTGCACCGTTTCCACGCTTTACGGCATGGTGCTCATCGCGAGCGCCACGCATTTCCGCAATACCTTTAAATATGTTGCCATTCAGGGGTTTGGCTTGCTGCTGGGCGTGCTGCTCTACTTCCTGCTCTCCAGCATCGACGTGTCGGAGGTCGGAAAAAAATGGAAGTGGCTGCTGGCGTTCAACTTCGGCTTCATTCTGCTGCTGCGCACGCCCTTTGGCCTGACACGAAACGGCAACCGCGCCTGGCTCGGCGTGAACGATATCGGCAAAAGGCTCGGCGTCGGCCTTCTGGAGAATTTCCCCATCACCGTCCAGCCCGCCGAGATCGTGAAGATCACGTTCATTATCCTCTTGGCGCGCCAGCTTGCGCTGCTGCAGGAGAAAAAGGACCTCACGCGCTTTTCCAATGTCATCCAGCCCACGGCGCACGCGGGCGCGATGTTTGTCTTCTACTATATCCTTTCCAAGGACGCGGGCAGCGGGCTTGTCTATCTCTTCGTCTTCTTGTGCATGGCCTTTGCCGCGGGCTTTGCCCTGCGGTGGATCTTCCTCGGCGTGGGCGGCGCGGTGGGCGCGTTTCTCGCCGCGTGGAACCTCGGCCTTCTGCGCGGTGACTGGTACGACCGCATCAAGGTCATTCTGGACCACAGCTACCAGCCCGAGGGCAAGGGCTGGCAGCAGACGCGCGGAATGCTCGCTCTCGGCTCGGGCAAGCTGACGGGGCAGGGCCTGTTCAACGGCACGCAGACGCAGTCGTTGTACCGGTCGAGTCTTCCCGAGCGGCAGACAGACTTCATCTTCTGCGTCTGCGGCGAGGAGCTGGGCTTTATCGGCTGCCTTCTCGTCATCGTGCTGCTGCTGGCCATCATTGTCCGCTGCCTCATTGTCGCGCGCGAAGCGCCGACGCGCATGGAGAGCCTTGTGTGCGTCGGCATGGCGGGCATGCTCATTTTCCAGACGATCGCGAACCTCGGCATGTGCTTGTTCCTTATGCCGGTCATCGGGCTGACGCTGCCGTTTTTCAGCTACGGCGGCTCGTCGATCGTGACGCTGTTCGCCGCGATGGGGGTCGTGTCGGGCATCAAGAAGCGGTCAAGGCCGGAGTGGCTCATAAACTGACGTTTCAAAAGCGGGGATTCTCTCAAAGAGAATCCCCGCTTTTGAGATTATCGGAGAGATGGCGAAGCCGTCTCTCCGATAAAATTGCACTCCGCTTCGTGCCTTGCCGCCCGCAGGGCGGCTGCGACACGCGCGGAGTGAGAAGAGTAAATTCCGACGCACATGTCGTCGGAATTTACGATTAAGATCATTTCGCGCCTGCGGGCGCGAAAGCCTGCGGCGCATTTAATCCCGTTCGATTTTTTCGCCGCTGATGGTGTCTTCGGCGGTACCGTAGGAGATCACACTGCGGCCGAATTTTTTGCGCAGGGCGTCCATTGCGGATTCGACGGCTTCCTGCTTTTCCTGCTGTGTGTCGTCCGTGCCGAGCAGGTCGAGCTGGCGGTAGGATTGCGCTTCTTCGGTCAGATGCAGTGCCGTGACGGAGAGGAGCCGGATAGGGGCGGGTGCTTTCCACAAGTCCTTTGCAAGGCGGAGCGCGGTATCGTTGATCTCGCGCATCAGGTGCGTGCTGTGGTCGAGCGTCGTCTGGCGCGAAAAGACCTGAAAGCGGCTGTTTTTGATGCCGACCTGTACGCCGCCGCAGTAGAGCCCGTAGCGCCGCAGGCGCATCGCCACACTGTCAGAAAGCAGCGAGATGCCGCTTTGCACCTCATCCCAGCGCGTCAGGTCGCGGCGGAACGTCGTCGAATTGCCAACGGATTTGATCGGCCCGCGGTCCGCCGCTCCGCGGACGGGGGAGTCGTCGAGGCCGTTGGCATAGCGGTAGAGCTGTGAGCCCATTTTGCCCATCAGGGTTTCGAGCATTTCCTCGCTGCATTTTGAGAGTTCGCCGATCGTGCGCACGCCGTAGCGGCCGAGCAGCTCCTGTGCGCTGCGGCCGACGAACAAAAGATCGCCAACGGGGAGGGGGAAGACGATGTCGCGCCAGTTGTCGCGTGCGATGACGGTCGTGGCGTCAGGCTTTTTATAGTCGCTGCCGAGCTTGGCGAACACCTTGTTGAATGACACGCCGACCGAGATCGTCAGTCCAAATTCGCGCTTGATGCGGCCTCGCAGCGTGTCGGCGAGCGCTCTGGCGTCCCCGCCGAAGAGGTGGAGGGAATTTGTCACATCCAGCCAGCTCTCGTCGATGCCGAACGGCTCGACTAAGTCAGTGTACTCGCCGTAGACGGCATTGATTTTTTTCGAGTATTCGGCGTAGAGGCGGTGGTGCGGCGGCAGCAGGATGAGGCCAGGACACTTTTGCTTGGCCTTCCAGATGGTCTCCGCCGTTTTGACGCCGCAGCGCTTCGCCGGTTCATTTTTTGCCAGGATGATGCCGTGGCGCTCCGTCGGATCGCCGCAGACCGCGACGGGAAGCTGGCGCAGGTCGGGATGGCTCAAAAGCTCGCAGGAGGCGTAAAAGCAGTTGCAGTCGCAGTGCAGAATGATGCGGTCCATCGCGTTCACCTCGTTTCACGAACAGTGTAGCATAAAATACGAAATGGAACAAGCGTTTGAAAATAAAAAGTACCCGCCGGATGGCAGGCACTTTCTTGAATAGTTTTCGTTAATTTTCTCTCACGCTGTACAGCGCCGCGCCGATGGCGGTAGCAAACGTCGCGTTTTCGGGAATAATAAAATTGACATGGTAGAGCTGTTTGAACAGCTCGAACGTCTCCCTTGCCGGCGGCAGCATCGTCAGCGCGCCTGTGAGGACGACCGTGTCCGTGCCGCAGCACTTGCACGCGAGCACCGACATTGTGCCGATGGACTGGAGCACCAGGTTGACGATGCCAAGCATCTTGTCCGACGGCGTCGCGTCGTCGGCGACCTTGGCAAAGTTCGCCGCCGTGGCCTCGGGCGGCAGATCGCCCACCTGCTCGCGCGAGAGGTCGGCCATCGTCAGGTCGATGTGGCTGAGGTCGCCGTCCTGGCAGAGCTTGCGGATCAGCGCGTACTGGTGCACGCCTGTTGTGAGCGAGCTGAGGCCCGCGAGCGTGCCGCCGCCCACGCCGCTGCCGATGAGGTGACGGATCTCTCCGCCCTTGTTGGCCCAGAGAAACGACGTGCCCGTGCCCATACTGACGACGACCGCGTGCTCCTTGCCCGAGAGGGCAAGGCCGCCCACGCCGACGGAGGGGAATTCTTCGACCTTGATGGTCTTCACGCCGTAGATATCGCCCTCGACATACGAAGAGCCTACGCCCGTGAGCGCGATGTGGCGGATGTCGGAGAGCTGGAGATGATGTGTGGAAAGGAAATTGCCCATCGCGCCGTAGAGCGAAGTGAGCGGATCGTCAGCCTTGACGCGCAGCATGTCGATGACGGAAAGATCGGGGGCAAGACCGACGATCTTCGTGCTCGAACCGCCGATGTCAATTCCTAAAATAACACCCATTGTGATGCTCCGTTTCTTTAGAAAGTCCCTTTATCATAGGGGACGCAATGGATAAAGTCAAGTAAAAAGCGGAAAAAGGGCGGAAAGCCTTGCTTTATTTTGGTATGCAAGATATAATGCACCTATTACAAGGCGCGGCACAGTCCGCGCCGTGACACTATGAGGTGACTATGAAAACCGATCAGAAGCTCAATATGACCATGCTCTGCGACTTCTACGAGTTGACTATGGGCAATGGTTACTTGAAAGCAGGGTTCCAGGATCGCATTACCTATTTCGACGTTTATTTCCGCTCGGTGCCGGACGGAGGCGGGTACGCCATTGCCGCCGGCCTCGACCAGCTGATCGACTATATCGAGGATCTGCACTTCGACCAGCAGGACATCGACTACCTGCGCGGGAGAGGTATCTTCTGCGAGGAATTCCTCGGCTATCTTGCAAGCTTCCACTTCAGCGGCGACATTTACGCCGTGCCTGAGGGCACGCCCGTCTTCCCGAAAGAGCCGATGGTCGTCGTGCGCGCGCCCGCGATCGAGGCGCAGCTGCTTGAAACGTTCGCGCTTTTGACCGTGAACCATCAGAGCTTGATCGCCACCAAGGCCAACCGCATCGTCCGCGCCGCCAAGGGCCACGCCGTGATGGAGTTCGGTTCCCGCCGCGCGCAGGGCTCCGCCGCCGCCATCGACGGCGCTCGTGCTGCCTATATTGCGGGCTGCTGCGGCACTGCCTGCACCATCTCCGACCAGCTCTACGGCACGCCCGCGCTCGGCACGATGGCCCATGCCTGGGTGCAGATGTTCGACACGGAGTATGACGCGTTTGCGACCTACTGCAAATACTATCCGCAGAACGCCGTCCTGCTTGTCGACACCTATAATACCTTAAAGTCCGGCATTCCCAACGCCATCAAAGCGTTCAACGATGTCTTGAAGCCGCTTGGCATCAAAAAGTGCGGCATCCGCCTGGACAGCGGCGACATCGCCTATCTTTCCCGCAAGGCGCGCAAGATGCTCGACGAGGCGGGCTGGACGGAATGCACCATCACCGTTTCGAACTCGCTCGACGAGTACCTCATCCAGGACCTCTGGATGCAGGATGCGAAGATCGACGCCTTCGGCGTCGGCGAGCGTCTCATTACCGCCAAGAGCGAGCCGGTCTTCGGCTGCGTCTATAAGCTCGTCGCAGTGGAGGACAAGGACGGCAATATCGTCCCCAAGATCAAGATCAGCGAGAACGTCGGCAAGATCACGACACCGCACTTCAAGAAGCTCTACCGCTTCTATGGCCGTGACACCGGCAAGGCCATCGCCGACTATCTGACGGTCTACGACGAGACCGTGGACGACAGCCGGAATCTTGAAATCTTCGACCCCGACGCCACGTGGAAGCGTAAGGAAGTCTATCACTTCGAAGCGCGCGAGCTGCTCGTGCCCATCTACCAGAAAGGCAAGCTCGTCTACAAGCGTCCCGGCATCGAGGAGATCAAAAAATACTGCACCGAGCAGGTCGATACCCTCTGGGACGAGGTCAAGCGCTTCGATAACCCGCATAACTATTATGTGGACCTCTCGCAGAAGCTCTACGACATCAAGACCGAGCTTCTGAACGAGAAGAACGAGCGCTACGAGAAAAACTGATTAAAGCAGAAATCAAAAAACAGGGAACAGCCAACAGGAGGGGACTGAGACTGCGATGAAGGGATTCCAGATTCAGCAAAAGGGCGAGCGGCGCATTTCTGCGGCGCTGCGGATCATGCTGGTCGTCGTCCTGCTTGCGGTGCAGATCGGCTTTGTTGTCGCCATCTCCTACTTTATGCAGGAGTATCTGGCGCTGGCCTACGGCGTCGTACAGGTCGGCGCGCTGTTCCTTGCGGTGCATATCTACAATGAACCAGGTGAGCTTTCTTATAAGCTCATCTGGTTCATCCTGCTTTTGCTGGCCCCGCCGGTGGGCATGATTCTCTGGTTCCTCTGGGGCGGCGCGGCGCAGAAGCGCCATCTGCCGCAGAACACCAAGCGCTTTCCTGACGAGCCGGAGAGCGTGCGCATGCGCAGTGAGATCGCCGTCGACAAGCTCACGCGCCAGCTGCCCGCTTGGTCGCGCACGGCAAACTACCTCTGCCGCCGCGACTTCCAGCTCTATCAGAATACCTCTGTCACGTACCTGCCCGAGGGCGCGATTTTGCTGCGTAATCTCATCGACCGCGCAGCCAAGGCTGAGCGCTTCATCTTCCTTGAATACTTCATTCTGGCTGAGGGAAAGCTCTGGGATGAGCTTGAAAAGATCCTCTGCGCCAAGGCGCGCGAGGGGGTTGAGGTCAAGATCATCTTCGACGACTTCGGCAACATCAAGCGCTTTTCCGGCGAGACGATCGACCGTCTGCGCGAGGTGGGCGTCGAGGTATTCATCTTCAACCCCGTGCACGAGTATGTGAACCGCCTGCACTTCAACTACCGCGACCACCGCAAGATCGCCTGCATCGACGGTGACGTCGCCTACACCGGCGGCGTGAACATCGCCGACGAATATGCCAATCTCATCGAGCGCTTCGGCTACTGGAAGGACAGCGGCGTATGTCTTGAAGGCGAGGGCGCCTGGGGCCTGACGGCAAGCTTTATCCGCATGTGTGTGAACCTCGGCGGCGTGATGCACAACGAGCACGACTATTACCGGCCCCATACGCCGGTCAAAAGCGGGGGCTTCTGCCAGCCGTTTACCGACGGACCGCAGAACAACCCCGACAATCCGGCCGAGGATGTGTTCCTCCAGATGATCTCCGGCGCGCGGCGCTTCCTCTATATCACGACGCCGTACTTCATCCCCGATGAGAGCCTGATGCGTGCATTGTGCATCGCGGGCGACGGGGGCGTGGACGTGCGGCTGATGCTGCCGGGCAAGCCTGACCACTGGTACGCCGACTGCGTGGCGGAGTCGTACTTTGGCGAGCTCATCAAACACGGCGTAAAGGTATACCGCTATACCCCTGGCTTTCTGCACGGAAAAAGCATCATGGTCGACCGCGAAGCAGCCTTTGTTGGCTCGGCGAATATGGACTACCGCAGCTTTGAGCTCGACTATGAGTGCGGCGTGATGGTCTACAGCGCGCCGATGATCGAATCGCTGCTCGAGGACATGGATATGATCGTCGACCGCAGCCACCTCGTCACGGCGGAGGAGTGGGCCAAGCGCAGCGTCCTGCGCCGCGTGTTCGAGCCGCTGCTGCGTTTGTTCGCCATCTGGATGTGACGGGAAAGTGGGGAAGAGGCAGGAATTTTCCAAATTTTGATTTTTTGGAAAATTTCCTGTTGACAAATGCAGAGTTCCTGCTATAATAACATTTGTTCGCTGAACGACACAGCGCGGCGAACAGCGCAATATAGCGGGATTGTGTAATGGTAGCACAGCGGACTCTGACTCCGTATGTGAGGGTTCGAATCCTTCTCCCGCTGCCACTGAGAAGTCTGAAACCGTAAGGTTTCGGACTTCTTTTTTTCTGTTTGACCCTTTATCTGACCCTTTAACCGTTTTGCAGCTTCTTCCCACAGATGGTGTGCTGCATATAGGCTTCCATTCGATTTGCACTGTCCTGTTTCAGCACCAGTGAAAAAAGGGCAAGGGAAAAGTTCCTCAACGCTTTTCCCTTGCCCTTTTGCATCTGTCATGGTATACAGCTTAGCACCGGTTATTTGAGTGGCTCCTCGCCGCGGTGCAGATCATTCCAATCGCTGACGAATTCGTCGGGGGTCCAGTCGATATCGTCATTTTCGGGATGCGTGATGAGGCCGTCGGCTGCGGCGGCGATGGCGGCGGCTTCGCTGCGGGGAAGGGAAGAGAGATACCTGACGCGGATGTCGCTGACGAAATCCCAGTAGGCGGCGCGGGCAAAGGCGTCGATATTCGCGGCTTTGATGCCGAGAAGGCCGACGAGAGGCTCCTGCTCGTGGGCGTCGTACCGGTCCTGAATCGTCTCGAAAATATCGTCCGCGTCGCCGCCGTACTTGGTCAGAAGAGAAATGAGGTTCGTTTCGGGAAAAAGCTCCTGAAAGCGCGCGGAAACGGAAGTGGCAGCCATAATTGCTCTCCTTGCAAGATCATTTTGTTGCCTATAGTGTCACACAACGGGGCGTAAAAGTCAACATGGATGAAATCACTTACTGCGCGGGCTGCGATTTTGGTCATGCGGCGGTTGACAGTGCTGGTCAACTCGTGCTATGATACGAAAACCAACAATCATACTATGTTTGTGGACACTAAAGGTGTAACGCAGACATTTTTCCAACGTCAGGCGAAGGATCGGCGAGAGCCGATAAGAATAGCTTGACGATCAATCTGCTTGAATTTTTCAAAATCGGGGAGAGAGTATGCTCAATCAGTTTTCAAGAACGCAGCTGCTTTTAAAAAGAGGTATTTGCCGCATGCTGCGGCAAATACCTCTTTTTATTATTTTGATTTGAAATTCAACGGAGTGACAGCGTTACGACAGCTCGTCCCCGTCCAGCAGGGCCTCTTTCAGCGTGCGCCAGCCGAGCACCGCGCATTTGACGCGCGCGGGCATATGGGCGATATCACGGAGAGCCGAGGCCTCTTCCAGGCTGTCGATCTCGTCTTCTGATGCCTCGCCCTGGATCATTTTCAGGAAGATCTCGCCCATTTTCAGCGCGTCTTCCTTCTTTTTGCCGACGATCATGCCGAGCATGATGTCCGCCGACGCCTGCGAGACGGCGCAGCCGTCGCCGACGAACGCGCCGTCCGCGATCACATCGCCGTCAAGCTTCAGCTTGAGGAAGATGTCGTCGCCGCAGCTCGGGTTGACGCCCTCGAGCACGATGTCGGCGTCCGGTAGGTCGTGCTTGAACTCCGGATGCAGGTTGTGCTCGGTGAGAATTTCATTGTAAAAGCTTCTATTTTCCATAACCCATTCGCTCCCTTAGCGTGGAAATGCTGTCAAGCAGCCGGTCGACTTCGGCTTCCGTGTTGTAAAATGCGAAACTTGCTCGCGCGGTGGACGGATGCTTCAAATAGGCCAGAAGCGGCTGCGCGCAGTGATGGCCTGCGCGGATGGCAACGCCGTCGCTCGCGAGGATCTCACTGATGTCGTGCGGGTGAACACCGTCCACCGTAAAGGTGATGATGCCGCAATGCTCCTCGGGCTTTTCCGAGCCCAGCACGTGGACGTGCGGCATCTCGCCGATCGCGTCCATCGCGCGGCGTGTCAGCGCGACCTCTTGCTGATGCATCGCTGTAAAGCCGATGCTCTTGACATAGTCAATGGCCGCGTGCAGACCCACGGCGTCTGCCGCGTTGACCGTGCCGGCCTCGAACTTGTGCGGGAGCTCGGCGAAGACCGCACCATCGCGGGTGACAGATTCAATCATCTCGCCGCCGGTGAGGAACGGCGGCATGGCGTTCAGCAATTCTTCACGTCCGTAGAGAACGCCGATGCCCATGGGGCCGTAGACCTTGTGGCCGGAGAAGGCGAAGAAATCCGCGTCCAGCGCCTGCACGTCCACCGGAATGTGCGGCGTGCTCTGCGCGCCGTCGACGACCAGCACCGCGCCGGCGCGGTGCACCAGCGCCGCGAGCTCGCGGATGGGATTTACGCGGCCTAAGACGTTCGAAACGTGCGTGCAGGCGACGATCTTCGTTTTCGGCGTGATGAGGGCTTCGACCTTATTTAAGTCCAGCGTGCCGTCCATTTCGCATTCCATAAATTTGAGCGACGCGCCGGTCTGGCGGCAAACCATCTGCCAGGGGAGAAGGTTGCTGTGGTGCTCCATGATGGAGACGAGCACCTCGTCCCCGGCCTTCACGTGGGAGAGACCGTAGCTGTAAGCCACTAAATTGATGCTCTCGGTGGTGTTGCGGGTAAAGATGATCTCGCGGCTGCTCTTCGCGTTCAGAAAGGACCGAACGGCCTCACGCGCGTTTTCGTAGGCCTCCGTCGCGGCGATGCTCAGGGGATAGAGGCCGCGCAAGGGGTTGGCGTTCTTACTTTTATAAAACTCCGTTACGGCGTCCAGCACACACTGCGGGCGCTGCGCCGTCGCCGCGTTGTCCAGATACGCAACATCCTGACTCTTGAGCAGGGGGAAGTCGTCCCGATATGCATGCGCCATCTTACAGCACCTCCTCAAGCTCGGAGAGGATCGCGGCCTGCGCCGCTTCATCCTCAATCGTGCGGGCCAGCCGCTCGATGGCGGCGCGGGCCATGATGTTTTCCGCCTCCGCTGCGGAAATGCCGCGGCTTTCAAAGTAGAACAGCGTGTCCTCGTCCAGCTCGCCGATGGTCGCGCCGTGGTTGCCGACGACGTTTTCCTCGGCGCACAGGATCAGCGGCACCGTCTTGTTGACGACGCCGTCGCCCAGCATCAAAACCGTCTCCTGCTCGCTGCCGACGGAGCCCGCGGAGCCTTTCTTAAAGTCGATGGTCCCGCGGAAGATCTTCTGCGCGTCGTCCTTGAGCGCACCGGCGGCATTGATTTCGCTCGTGGTCTTCTGGCCCCAGTGGTTCACGACAAGGTTCATGTCCACGGTCTGCTGTTTCTGGCCCAGATACCCGATGCCCGCCGTGAAGCCCGCGCCATTGCCGTTCAGCTCGAACTGGCCGTCGCTGTACACGTCGCCGCGGCCCAGCAGGACCTGGATCAGCTCTATCTGACCGTTTTCGGCGCACTCGCCGCTCGTCTCCAGACGGAGCAGCGAGCCCTGTGCCGCATTCTGAATCTGCACGAGCCGCACCTTTGCGTCCTTTTCAACGTGGAGCGCCGTGCGCACGAGCAGGCCCTTTTCCGCTCTCAGCGTTTCAAACACCGTGACGGTCTGGCCCGCGGGCGCGTGGATGTCGACCGTCTTCTCGCCGCGCTCGCCAGAGCCAGTGATCTCAAGCCGCTCGGTCTGACCGGCGGCGGTGATTTTCTCTTCGCTCAGATCGTCGGCCTGCCCCCAGGCGATGGCCGTTTCGTTCACACCCAGCCGGTTCCAGGTGCGGGTCGGGAGCCGGTTGATCAAAATCGTATCGTTCATATCCAAACTCCTTTCAGCCAATGCTGCCCTTCATCTCGAGCCGGATGAGGTTGTTCATTTCCACCGCGTACTCCACCGGCAACTCCTTGGAGACATTGTCGGCAAAGCCGCTGACGATCATCGCGCGCGCGTCTTCCTCGCTCATGCCGCGGCTCATCAGATAAAAGACGGCCTCGTTGCTGATCGCGCCGATCTTCGCCTCGTGGCCGATGGCCGCGTCCTTCGTGCGGATGTCCATTGCGGGGATGGTGTCGGAACGGGACTCGGAGTCCAGCATCAGCGACTGGCACGATACGGCGGACTTGGTGCCCTTGGCGCCCTTTTCCACGACAACGCTTGAGCGGAATGTGCTGATGCCGCCGCTCTTGCTGATCGAGCGCGTGTTCATATAGGAGCTCGTATTTTTGCCCACATGGACGACCTTTGCGCCGGTATCGAGGTTCTGCCCCGCACCGGCGAACGTAACGCCGGTGAACTCCATGCGGGAATTGTCACCCTTTAAGATGCTCATGGGGTACAGGCAGCCAACATGGGAGCCGAAGGAGCCGGAGATCCACTCGATCGTGCCGCCCTCTTCCACCAGAGCACGCTTGGTATTCAGGTTGTACATGTTCTTCGACCAGTTTTCGATCGTCGAGTAGCGGAGTTTGGCCCCCTTTTTGACGTACAGCTCCACGCAGCCAGCGTGGAGGTTTGCCACGTTGTACTTCGGCGCGGAGCAGCCCTCAATGAAGTGCAGGCTCGCGCCCTCGTCCACGATGATGAGCGTGTGCTCAAACTGGCCGGCGCCCTTGGCATTCAGGCGGAAGTAGGATTGCAGAGGAATGGAGAGGTGTACGCCCTTGGGCACGTACACGAACGAGCCGCCGGACCACACCGCGCCGTGGAGCGCCGCGAACTTGTGATCGTGGGGCGTCACGAGCTTCATGAAGTACTTGCGCACCATGTCGGCATATTCGCCCTTTATGGCGCTCTCCATATCGGTGTAAACCACGCCCTCGGCCGCCACGGAATCCTTGACGTTGTGATAGACAAGCTCGGAGTCGTACTGCGCACCCACACCGGCGAGGGATTTTCTCTCCGCCTGCGGGATGCCAAGGCGCTCGAAGGTCTCCTTGATGTCCTCCGGCACGTCCTTCCAGTCGTTGCGCATCTTGGTGTTCGGGCGAACGTAGGTCGCGATATGATCCATATCAAGGCCCTCAATCGACGGGCCCCAGTTGGGGATCTTCATTTCATTGTAGATCTGGAGGGATTCGAGCCGGAACTGCTGCATCCACACGGGATCGTCCTTCTCAGTGGAGAGCTTTTCGACGATCTCCGGCGTCAGGCCGGATTCCATGCGGTACGCGTCGTTTTCCGCGTCCCGAATGTCGTAGACACTGCGGTCCACATCCTCCACGTAGGTTTTTTCTTTCAAATCTGCCATGTCAAGAGCCTCCCAATTCAGTCTTCCTTCAGGCTGCTGAATCCCTTTTCGTTGATCTCATCCACCAGTTCGGCGCCGCCGTTGCGGACGATGACGCCCTCTTCCATCACGTGGGCCGCGTCCACATGGAGCGCTTCTAAAATGCGCGTGGAGTGGGTGATGATGAGAAGCGAACCGTGCGTCCGCTCGCGGAACAGGCGCACGCCTTCGCTGACGGTGCGGACCGCGTCGACGTCGAGGCCGGAGTCGGTCTCATCAAGGATGGCGAGCTTGGGCTCGAGCATGAGCATCTGCAAAATTTCGGCCTTTTTCTTCTCGCCGCCGGAGAAGCCCACGTTCAGATCACGTTCGGCATAGCTCTCGTCCATGTTCAAAAGGCCCATGGTCTCTTTGAGCTTTTTCTTGAAGTCCCACAGGCGCAGGCGGTCGCCGGTCTTCTGCTCGAGCGCGCTGCGGATGAACGCGCTCAGCGTTACGCCGGGGACCTCCAGCGGGTTCTGGAAGGACAGGAAAATGCCCTTTTTCGCGCGCTCGTTGACGGGGAGCTCCGTGATGTCCTCGCCGTTAAAAATGATCGAACCGCCGGTTACGCTGTAGGTCGGATTGCCGGTGATGGCATAGCCCAGCGTCGACTTGCCGGTGCCGTTGGGGCCCATCAGCACATGGGTCTCATCCTGTCCCACGGCCAGATCCACACCGTGGAGAATTTCCTTTTCCTCGACCCGCACGTGCAGGTTCTGAATCTCTAAAAGTGCCTTACTCATATTGAACCACCTTATCTTCTTTCCGTGCCGTTCAGGACGGCCGGTGTTTTTTCATTGACTCGCATGAATTGCGCCAGCGTATGATTGTCGACATAGCTGTTGATCTGGTCTTCCAGCCCCTGCCAGAAAAGCCGCGCGTCGCAGTCGCAGGAAGCGCCGCAGCCGGAGCCGTCCTCAGACTGGCACGCGATCGGCGACAGGTTGCCCTCCACCGCCCGCAGAATTTCACCTACGGGGTAATCCTCGGGGGAGCGGGTCAGGCGGTAGCCGCCCGATTTGCCCACGGCGCTCTCGACCAAGTTCGCACGGCTCAGCGCGGCCATGATGGTCTCCAAGTACTTTTTAGAGAGCTGCTGGCGCTGCGCGACATCGCTCAGGCGGTGCCATTCGCTGCCTCCGTGCTCGGCCATATCCAGCATGACCCGCAAAGCGTAGCGCCCTTTTGTTGAGATCATCATGCGGCATGCCTCCTTGCTCATAATTGCCTACCTTGTAGATAGGAATTTTAACGCTTAATTCCTACTGTGTCAATAGGCATTTACAAAAAATTTGATTTATGATGATAAAAAGCACTGTGCAGCTGTGACAAATGTCTGCCGCGCAGCGCTTGGACGAGGTCTTCGGCCTGCCGGAGGGCTCGGAGGTGTATGTGCTGAATGACTTTAAGTCCTCTGCCTATGACGCGGTGCGCCTTTTTGAAACGTTGGGCCTCAACCAGTTCCGCTATATCCCGTTTTACCCCGGTGTGAAGGATGAAGGTGTTGCGCGCCCGCTTATCACGTTTGGCGAATACGACGATCAATGTCACTATTTGCTGCGGTGCATTGAAAAGGAGAATTTCTACAATGAAAGTTGAAATGATTTATCTATCCCAGGAGGACGTGATCCGCTGCGGCGGCATGTCGATGGACAAGGCCGTCGACGATCTGGAAGAGGTCTTCCGCCTTTATGACAAGGGGGACTATATTCTGCCCGGCAAGATCGTGATGAAGCGCCCTGAGCCCAACGCTGAAGAGACGACGGGACGCATCAACGCCATGCCCGGCTACATCGGCGGACGGTTCAACATGCCCGGGATCAAGTGGGATCGGCAGCGGTCCGCAGAATCCGTTCAAGTACGGCCTGCCGCGCGGCTCGGCCGTGATCGCGCTGAACGATCCCGAGACCAAGGTACCTATTGCCATCATGGACGGCACACTCATCAGTACGATCCGCACCGGCGCAGTAACGGGCGTTTGCGCCAAGTATATGGCGCCCTCGCGCTCGAAGACCGTCGGCCTTTTCGGCGCGGGCCCGCAGTGCAAGACGCAGCTGATGGCGCTCAAGGCGTCGCTGCCGCAGCTGGAAAAGGCGTATGTTTATGACCCTTCCCGAGAGAGAGCGGAAAAATTTGCGGCGGAGATGTCGCAAAAGCTGAACATGGACGTGCAGGCGGCGAGCGACCGCCTCGCCACGATCGAAAGCGGCGACATCCTTGTGACCGCGACGACCGCGACCGAGCCGATCATCCACGGCGCGGAGATCAAAAAGGGCGTTTACGTTGCTCACCTTGGCAACAACGAGGTCGACGAGGAGCTGATCCTGCGCGCGGACAAGGTCGTCATCGACGATTGGGAGACCGACAAGCACCGCATGGGCGACACGATGGCCTACATGTTCCGCGACGGCAAGATCGACGATTCCCGCATCGACGCGAGCGTCTCCGACCTGGTGGCGGGGCGGAAGTCCGGCCGCGACAACGACGACCAGCTCACCTACACCTGCAACGTCGGCCTCGGCCTTTACGACGTGGCGATCGCCGCGCGCGTCTACCAGTATGCCAAGGAAAACGGCATCGGCCAGGAGCTCAAGCTCTGGGACGAGCCCATCATGGTGTGATCGATCCAAACTTGATAGGTACGACCTCTCTTTACCAACCTTTTGGACAGGTCCGCTTTTTAGCGGGCCTGTCCACATTTTTTCGCGGCAGAGCAGCAGGGGAGATGCACCTGCAAGAGGATTTTGCCTTTACAGAGGACGATTCCGTGAATATAATGGATGCAGATAAAATTTGGCGGCGCTGCGAAAAAGCGGCGCTGCGGTGAAATCGACAGGAAACGGAGATGTAATTATGCCCTGCACCACTGTACTGGCCGGTAAGCTGGCGACGAATGACCGCTCGACGATGATCGCCCGTACGGACGACGGTCATTTTGATGAGAAAAAACTGATCGTGGTCGAGCCCGACCAGCAGCCGAAGATTTATAAAAGCGTAGAGTCCCACGTGGAGATCACACTGCCGGAGAACCCCATGCGCTACACGTCCTGCCCGAGCGTGGACCCGAAGCACGGCATTTGGGCCGCGACCGGCATCAACGCCGCGAACGTCGGTATGACGGCGACGGAAACCACGACCTCGAACCCGCGCGTGCTCGCGGCCGACCCGATGGTCGAGCTGCGCGAGGCGAAGGATGGGGAAGAGGAGCGCTGCGGCGGCATCGGCGAGGAGGACATCGTTGTCCTCGTCCTGCCCTACATCCGCTCCGCGCGCGAGGGCGTGCTGCGCCTCGGTGCGCTTCTGGAGCAATACGGCACCTATGAGTCGAACGGCATCGCCTTCAACGACGAAAACGAGGTCTGGTGGCTCGAGACCATCGGCGGGCACCACTGGATCGCGAAGAAAATTCCCGAGGATCGCGTCATCATCAACCCAAACCAGTTCGGTATGGACTCGTTCGACCTTGAGGACGCCTTCGGTGCCCGGGAATCGCATCTCTGCTCGGCAGACCTCAGAGAATTCATCTCGGAAAACCATCTGGATCTGAATCAGGATGGCGAGTTCAACCCGCGGGATATCTTCGGCTCGCACCGCGACATGGATCACATCTACAACACGCCGCGCGCGTGGTTCATGGGCCGCTGCCTTGCACCGCACACCTACCGCTGGGACGGCGAAAACGCGGACTTCACGCCCGAAAGCGATGACATTCCGTGGTCCTACGTTCCCGAGCGCATGGTTGCCGCGGAGGATATCCAATACCTGCTCTCGTCCCACTATCAGGGTACACCCTACGATCCCTATGCGGGCCATGCGGAAAAAGGCGGCATTTACCGTCCTATCGGCATCAACCGCACGGGCGTGACGACGATCTGTCAAATTAGAAGCGACGTCCCCGATGCCATTAAGGGTATCGAGTGGGTGTGCTTCGGCTCCACGACATTTTCCGCGTGGCTGCCGGTGTACACAAATGTCCCGCAGATGCCGGACTATTTGAGCAATGTGACGCTCGACGCCGAGACCGACAATCTCTACTGGGTCAGCCGCTTTGTCGGCGCGCTGGCCGACAAGTGCTACGGCTCGTGCATCCAGAATGTCTGGGGCTATCAGGACACGGTGAATATCCGCGGCAGACAGATCGTCCTTAAATACGACAGGCTGATGCGCGAGAGCGGCGACTTCACGCTCGCCGCTCAGGCGAACGACGAGCTTTGCGCGATGGCGAAAGAGGAGAGCACGCAGATCCTCAACAAGGTCCTGCGCACTGCCAGTGAGCAAATGAAAAACGGCTTCAGCTTTGCTGATACCTGCGTTAACAAGTGAATAAAAAGCGGCTCTCTCCCAAGCGGGAGAGAGCCGCTTTTTTGTTATCCTTTTTCAATTTGACCCAGCCAAAGCGAGAAAGGACGACAATCATGGAAGAAAAAAGAATCGTAAAGCCCTGGCAGGCAGGGCTGATGCTGCTCGTCGGCATCGCCTGCATGGGCGTTGCACAGGGTCTCGGTGTGCCGCTGCCCGCGGCCGCGGGCGCGGTCTGCACCGGCGCGTTCTTCGGTGACAAGGTCTCGCCGCTGTCTGACTCGCCCGTCATCACCGCCACGGTGTGCGAGGTGCCGCTGATGGACAGCATTCGCCACGCGCTCATTTCCACGGGGCCTGCGTATCTCATTTCGCTCGTTTTCTACTTTGTTTACGGCCTGCGCTATTCCGGCGGCAGCGTCGGCGGGGAAGTGTATGAGGATATCCTTTCCACCGTTTCCGCCGAGTTCTGGCTCAGCCCCGTGCTGCTTCTGCCCGTGCTGGTCGTGGTCGTGCTGATTTTGATGAAAAAGCCGACGATCCCGACTTTTATCGCCGGCATCGCCGCGGGCACGGTGATGGCGATGCTCTGTCAGGGCATCAACCTGCACGATATTCTGACGGTCATGTACTCCGGCTTTTCTGCCGATACCGGCTCGGACGTCGTGAATTCGATGCTCAACCGCGGCGGCTTTACCTCGATGCTCTCGACCATCGGTCTTCTGATCGCGGCGGGCATTTTCGGTGCACCGCTCCGCACAGCGGGCGTTGTGGACGTGCTGCTCGCCTTTGTGGAGCGTATCGCGAAGACCTCTCGTTCGATGTCGCTCGGTGTGCTGATCCTGCACGCGGTGTTCTTCACGATTACGGGCGCTTATTATGTGTCCTATCCTGTCGTCGGCGGTATGGTGAAGGACCTGTATCCGGAATATCATCTCGACCGCAAGAATCTGATGCGCACGATGCTCGACACCGGCACGGGCCTTGCCCCCATGGTGTCGTGGTCGACTACGGGCTCTTACACCGCCACGACGCTTGGCGTTTCCAATCTGGCATTCGCGCCGTTTGCGCCGATGCTGTGGCTGTCGATCGTGTTTTCTGTCATTTGCGCCGTGACCGGCATCGGCACGGCCAAGGCGAAGGAGGACTAAGGTATGGAACGGATTTTACAGCGCTGGTACGATATGATCTCCATCCGTTCGGTCAACGGACACGAGGCACAGAAAGCACGGCACGTGGTGCGTGCGCTATATGGAGGGCGGCAATCCCGGCACGCTCGTTGTGCCGGAGAAGTGCTACCTCTTCGTTGACCGCTACGTCGTTCCGGGCGAGACGGACGAGATCTGCATCGCGCAGATCATGGAGGCGGCGGAGCAGCTCGGCCTTTCCGGCAAGGTCGACGTGCGCCTCAAGCCGAGAAAATCGCCCTACATGCAGTCGTTCGCGGTGGAGGAGGATCATCCGCTTGTCAAAATTTTGCAGGAGGAGTTTTACTCCGTCACGGGCAAGGACCTTCCGTGCGCGTATGACGCGTCGGTCTGCGATTCGAACATTTTAGCCGTTTCCCTCGGCATTCCGGTCGTGACGTTCGGCCCCTCGGGCGGCAACATGCACGGTGACAACGAGTACGGCTATGCATGGCAGGTGAAAAACTGCGGCGAGGTCTACCGCCGCACCGTCGCGCGCCTTTTAAGCGGCGAAGTATAAAGAGAAAAAAGAGGCAGCCTCGGCTGTCTCTTTTCCTTTTGCATTTCACGCAGATTTTACATTTCTTTGCTGGTTTTTGACAAATCCCTCTGCTATACTGTATTCGATGAAATTTGGAGAGAAGAGAGGAGAAGGGATACGAATGGATACTTACAATATGATCGATTTTAACGAAAAGAAGGGCTTCATCTGCGATATGGACGGCGTCATCTACCATGGCAACCGCGTGCTGCCGGGCGTGGCGGAGTTCATCCAGTGGCTGCACGATGAAAACAAGGAATACTTGTTTCTGACAAACAACAGCGGCTACACGCCGCGCGAGCTGAGCCAGAAGCTTGCGCGCATGGGCCTCGATGTGACGGAGGAGCACTTTTATACGAGCGCGCTCGCGACGGCGGCGTTCCTGCGCGATCAGGCACCCGGCTGCTCGGTCTTTGCCATCGGCGAGGCAGGCCTTTTGAACGCGCTCTACGACGCAGGCATCACGATGAACGATGTGAACCCCGACTATGTCGTCGTGGGCGAGGGACGCTCCTATTCGCTCGATACGCTGACGAAGGCGACGAACCTCGTCTGGAAGGGCGCAAAGCTCATCGGCGCGAACTCCGACGTTTCCGGCCCCATCGAAAACGGCATTGTGCCCGCCTGCCGCGCGCTCGTTGCGCCCATCGAGATGGCGACCGGCACGCAGGCGTACTTCTGCGGCAAGCCGAACCCGCTGATGATGCGCACGGGCCTCAGAATGCTGCACTGCCACTCAGCCGAGGCCGTCATGGTTGGCGACCGTATGGACACCGATGTGATCTCCGGCATGGAGAGCGGTATGTCCACGGTGCTGGTGCTCTCGGGCGTCTCGACGCGCGAGACCATCAAGACCTACGCCTATCGCCCGAGCATGGTCTTAAACGGCGTGGGCGACATCGTGAGCCTCGCCCGTGGGGAAAAGACGGAAGATTGAAAATTAAAAAGGGAAGCGCCGCTGCGTGAGCAGCGGCGCTTTGTTGTATTATGGGGACGCTTAGTTTTCCTCCCGTGCACGCAGGCCTGCGACGGATGAGATCGGCAGCGAGAAGCAGATCGCGCCCGCTTTGGTGCCGGGGCCGGCCTGCTCGTTGATCGAGCGCATGATGGCGGCCTTTTCGTCTTTGTGGGCGATGATGTAGATCATATCCTTTTCGTCGGCAAGGCTGACGCTGAAGAATTTTTCTCCGCGCGTGCCGCCCGTGCCCTTGGCGTGCAGCACCGTACCGCCGCCCGCGCCCGCGGCGCGCGCCGCGTCCATGACAAAGTCGGAATAGCCTTCGTTTAAGATGACGGTGATGAGTTCATGTTCAAAGTTCATGTTCGGCGCTCCTCCTGCTTTGAGATCGTCGGTGAGATAGGACAGTGTCTTGCCGCCGGCCACGCTCTTGAGAGGCACGGTCAGCATGACGCCGTTGCCCGGAATGTCGATAAAGAGCTTGCGCTTGGCGGAACGGATAAGCGAATCCGCCTCCTGCGCGCTGCCGACGGCGGCGATAACGCACTTTTCCGTCGCGTCCAGCCCATAGATGGCGAGGTGCTCGCTCGTGGCTGTGCCGCGCGCGGGCATGCTCAAGATGAGGTGCAGCCCCGCCGCGTGGTAGAGCGAGCCCATCGCTTCTCCGCGGTCGTGATCCGTGATGGCAATGATGTAATAGAGTTCCATTTCAGCAGGCCTCCCACAGTTCGATGATCTCGTTGTCGCCAAAGTCGGGGAGCTGGGGCTCCTGCGAAGCATGACGGGATTTGACGACATAGATGGCTCCCATCACCTGCACGGTGATGAGCGGCATCATCGCAACGAGCGCGACAAGGCCGAACGCGTCTGTCATCACATTGCCGCCGAGCGCTTCGCACGCGCCTGTGGCGAACGGCAGCATGAATGTCGCCGTCAAAGGACCTGACGCGACGCCGCCGGAGTCGAACGCGATGGCCGTGAACGTGCGCGGCACGAAAAAGCTCAAAGCCAGCGCGATAAGATAGCCGGGCACGAGGAAATACATGATCGAAATGCCTGTGATGACACGCAGCATCGCAAGCCCGCCTGCGGCGGAGACCGCGATGGATAAGCTCATGCCCATCGCCTTGGCGGAGATCGCGCCCGCGCTCAACTCTTCGACCTGTTTGTTGAGCGTATGGACGGCGGGCTCGGCGTTGATGATGAACCAGCCCATCAGCATCGCAAGGGGGGCAAGGAGATAGACCTTCCACCCCTCGGCCAGCGCGGCACCGAGCGCGTAGCCCAGCGGTGAAAAGCCGACGTTCACGCCCGTGAGGAACAGCACGAGACCTAAGTATGTATAGAGGATACCAATCACGATGCGCATGAAAGGCAGCTTGCGGAGCTTGAGCGAAATGACCTGAAAAATCAGGAAGAAGACAACGATCGGCAGCAGCGCCATTGTCACTTCCCATAAATACTCCGGCAGGGCATGCAGATAGTCCTTGCCGAGCTCTACCGTGGTGGCGACGCCGGAGACGGCGCTGCTCTCGCCCTGCGCGGGCTGCGTTTTGTAGATCGCACCGAGCAGCAGCACCGATAAGATCGGCCCGATCGAGCACAGACCGACGAGGCCGAAGCTGTCTGCCTTGGCATTTTCGTCGCTTCGAATGGACGCAACGCCGACGCCGAGTGCCATGATGAACGGCACGGTCATCGGCCCCGTTGTCACGCCGCCGGAGTCGAACGCGACGGAGAGGATGCTCTCATCCGACAAAAACGCCGCGGCAAAGACGATGGCGTAAAATACGATCAGCATCGTGCGCAGCGAGATCGAAAAGAGAATGCGCACCATGCACAGCATCAGAAAGAAGCCGACGCCGACCGAAACGGTCAAGATCAACACCGTTGTGTCGATCTCCGGCACGTTGCCCGCGAGCACCTGCAAATCCGGCTCCGCCACCGTGATGGCGACGCCGAGGGCGAAGCTCACGGTCAGGATGAGCGGCAGCTTGCGCGATTTCGTCAGCTTGGAGCCCATGTAGTTGCCGATGCGGCTCATCGACATGTCCGCGCCCAGCGTGAAGAGCCCCATGCCGAGAATCAGCATGGCCGTGGCGATCACGAACGAGAGCATCAGTCCCGCGTCCACCGGCACGAGCACAAAGCTGATCGCCATAACGATCAGGCTGATGGGCAGGACGGAGGCGGTGGCTTCTTTCAGCTTTTCCATTAAGATCTGTTTCTGATACAAAACCTCACTCCTTTATCAATTCAATACTTCCAAAAAAATCATAGCAGAGATTCGCCGCGATGAACAGGAAAAAAGGGTAAAGGATGTGTTAAGCTTGTTCACCCGACGTGGACGAAAACAGCGGAATGGTCAAACCATCCCGCCGCTTTCCCATTTTTAATGCATATTATTTACTGTGCCGCGTGCGCACATCCGCGCTCGAGAGAGCGGCGGATGTTGCCGTCGAGCATTCCGCCGAGATCATCGATGAACGAATCCGGCTCGCCCTTCATGCCGCTGCCGATCCATTCAAGCGTCAGCCCTGCGAGCGCTGCCGTGTAGAAGCGCGCGAGCGCCATGATCTGGCTTTCGCTGACGTTCAGGCCCTCGGCCTCCTTGCGGATGTAAGAAAGCATTGTCGTCAGGATCGTTTTATGATAATATCTTGCCAGAATATCGCTGTGGGCGGAGTTGTGCAGGTGCAGGATCATGCGCTTGTTCTCCGCGGCGAAGGATGTGGCGGTCAAAAATGCCTTCTGCCACGATTCATAGCCCTCCACGCGCTCGGAGAGCTTTTCAATCTCCGACTCGAACACGTCCTCGGCCAGCGCGTAGATATCGGTGTAGTAATAATAAAAGGTGTTCCGCGTGACCTCGCTTCTCTCCGCGATGTCGCGGACGGAGATCTTGTCGAAGGGACGCTCTGCCAGAAGCTCGATGAAGCTGCGGCGGATGGCGTTTTTGGTGCGCAGAGCCATGGGTGGGTTCCTCCCTTTCTCGATTCGCTTTCATTCATTATATCCGATATGGGAAAAACTTGCAAGTGACAAAATCGTGAACATTTAACGAAATCTTTACACTATACTCGCCGCTTCCTGTCGGAAACTTGGTCAGCCTCGCGGGAGTGTGAAAACTTTGTGCGCCTTGCGGACTTTGCCACTTTTCCCGCTTTCATATTCCCGCTATCATCAGACTGTCAAAAACTGAGACAGCGCTCTTTCCCCATGCGAACGAGCAGAAAGGAAGCGAAAGCGATGAAAACCTATTTCACCTCTGAGTCCGTCACGTGCGGACATCCCGATAAAGTCTGCGACCAGATCGCCGACGCGGTGCTCGATGACATCCTTGCCAACGATCCCGACGCACACGTCGCCTGCGAGGTGACGGCCTGCACCGGTGAAGTTCACCTGATGGGCGAGATCACCTCATCCTATGTGCCGGACTATGAAGCCATTGCGCGCAAGGTCATCGCCGAGATCGGCTATACCGTGCCCGACGTCGGCTTTGACACCGAAAACGTGCGCATCCGCGTCAGCATCCACACCCAGTCGCCGGACATCGCGCGCGGGGTTGACCGCGGCTCGCCGGAGGAAGCCGGCGCGGGCGATCAGGGTATGATGTTCGGCTACGCCTGCTGCGAGACCGGCGCGCTGATGCCGCTGCCGATCACGCTTGCGAACCGCCTGACGAGAAAGCTCGAGCAGGTGCGGCGCGAAAAGCTGCTGCCCTATCTTCTGCCGGACGGCAAGGCGCAGGTCAGCGTCGAATACGAGGACGGCAAGCCCAAACGCATTTCCGCCGTCGTTGTCTCCGCGCAGCACAGCGCGGAGGTCGGCATCGACGCGCTGCGCGATGCGATCTTAGAACAGGTCATTTTCCCTGTGCTGCCGCCGGAACTGCTCGACGAGCACACAGAGTATTTCATCAACCCGACGGGACGATTTGTCGTTGGCGGGCCCGCGGGCGACAGCGGCCTTACCGGCCGCAAGATCATCGCCGACACCTATGGCGGCATGGCGCGCCACGGCGGCGGGGCGTTCTCGGGCAAGGACCCGAGCAAGGTCGACCGCACGGGCGCTTACATGGCGCGCTATCTCGCCAAGAACATTGTGGCCGCGGAGCTGGCCGACCGCTGCGAGATCGAGCTTGCCTATGCCATCGGCCTCGCCGACCCTGTGAGCGTGATGGTCGACACGTTTGGCACGGGGCGCGTGAGCGACGAAAAGATCGCGAGCTGGCTTATGGAGCATATCGACATGCGCCCAGGCAGCATCACGTCGCGCTTTGAACTGCGCCGCCCGATCTACCGCCGCGTCTCCTGCGGCGGACACTTCGGCGAAAATGCCGTGGGTCTTCCGTGGGAGTGGACCGACATCGCCGAGGCGCTGCAAAAGGAAATTTTATCATAACATTATCTGCGAAGGCGGGGAGGAACAGCATTGAAAAGCAAACGGAGCAGAACCTATCTCGTCAGCGGTCTCACGCTGGCGCTGATCTTTGTTGCCATCATCCTTGTTTTCCGCGACGTGCTGCCCGATATCGTCAAGGACCTGAGTACTGTGCCGTTCTGGGGTGTGCTGCTCCTGCTCGCACTCGGCTTTGCCTACGAGGCGATGGAATCCGTGCTGTGCCTCGTCATCATCCACCACAAAAAGCCGGACTGCACGTTTATTGACGCGCTGCGCGTGACATTCCTCGGCGTGTTCGGCAATATCACGACGCTGGGTGCGGGCACGCTGCCGATGCAAAGCTTTTACCTTTACAGGCGAGGCCTGGACGCGGGCAGCGGGCTCGGCATCATGGCGAGCGAGTACGTGCTGCACAAGATATCCGTGCTGATCTACGCGACGGTCGCGCTGCTGCTCGGCGGCGACTGGCTGGAGCAGAGCGCCAGCGGCCTTGCACGCTATCTTCTGATCGGCTATGTCATCGGCGCGCTCATCGTGATCGCGCTCACGCTGCTCTACACCTGGGATAAGGTGCTGAAGTTAGTGCTGATGCTGCTCGGCAAGCTCCCGCACACGCCGAAGTGGGACGAACGCCGCGAAAAGTGGGCGAATAGTCTCACCGAGCTCAACCGCGAGGCAAAAAAGGTGCTGCTCGTTCCGTCAATCCGCGTCAAAGGTATCGCCGTGAGCCTTGTGAAGCTCTTCGTGCTCTATTCCATCCCCTATGCCGCGCTGCGGCTCGTGGGCTGCACGGCGCTTAACTTTGCGCAGGCACAGCTGCTCGCCTCGCTGATGCTGCTCATCACAAGCGCGCTGCCGAACGTCGCGGGCGTGGGCCCGATGGAGTTTGCGTTTTTGCTGCTCTTCACCCCGTGGGCGGACACGGCAATCGCCTCGTCGGCACTGGTACTTTATCGCGTGGCGACGTATTTCTTCCCGTTCCTTCTGAGCGTGATCGTGTTTCTCCGCGAGGAGAAGAAATCTTTAAAAGGCTTTGATGCGCAAAGCGCTTGAAAATTATGACGGCCTGAGGCCGTCGGGGGATTCCCGCACCGTGCGGGAGTGCGCTAAAGGGGGATACTCTCTTTCTCGAAAGAGAGTATCCCCCTTAAACCCCCGAGAGAAAGGACGAGGGGTCTTCCCCCTCGACCCCACACATTGGCAGTTTCAATCTTGAAGAACTGCACGCGCTGCGCAATGTAGGTGCGGTGTACATGGCTTCGCCATGAATCCCTGCAATTCGTGACCGATTTGCAACCGCGCCTTACTATCGTGAGGCGCGAGTGACGTTAGATTGGCGGCAGACTGCCTGCGGAATGCGGCATTGCTTCGTTCGCCGCATTGATGAGTGCTCCGGTAGACGGAAATTAGGCTGTACCAGCGCGAGATGGGCAGAGCGGCAGCGGATGATAGGAGTACGCCAAGTCGTATAGCAGGGGTAAATGCGGCTTTGCCGCACGCAAGAGGTGTAATCGGCAAGCATTGCAGCTCTTCGAGCTGCTCGCTTGCAATGAAAAATTTTCTCTGGGAGGGGATAAGGGAGGGGTGTCTCTTTTCAAAAAAGAGACACCCCTCCCTTATCCGCGTTCCCACACGGTGTGGGGAACAAGGCGGCAGCACTTTGTGCTGCATTATCCCCGCGCCTTAGCGGCGCGCTTTAATTTATAGAGCTCTTCGGCGGCCAGACGCGTCTTGGCGACCACATCCCCGCCGCCTTGCGGAAAGCAGTAATACAGCGCTTTGTGGTCGCCGATGCACAGCATATCGCCGATCTCGTACCAGAAATAGTCGGCGTACAGGCTGTACGAGGCCTCAGGCTTTTGGAAATAGTCCAGTTTCCCGCCGCAGCCGGTCAGGTGGAAGCCGTTTTCATCGTGGTGCAGCCGGCCTTCGCCCACGCGGCAGATCTCGCGCATGTTGACCATCATGCAGATCTGCACGGGAATATCAAGCTGATATGTGCCGCTTTCCAGCTCCTCGCGCACGCACTGCCGCTCCCAGGCGTACCAGTCCGGCACGTGGGTGAACGCGGCCTCGCCGTTCAAACATTCCAGCGTACCAATCTCTGTCAAGCGGTATTCCTTCTTACAGCTTCGGCAAATGAGAGATGTGCCTTTGCCCTCCATTTTCCCCTCGGCGAGGCAGTGCGGGCACTTGTAGAGCACGCGGTTGAGTCCGTCGGCGCGGAACGGCTCGCTGACGGAGACGCCGTTTTCCTCCTGCCAGCGGAAATTGTCGAAGCGGAAGGCGGAAAAGATGCGCTCATTGATCTCGGCGACGGTCCTCTCTGCAACGTCGCTGGACGAGAGCAGGCACTGCATCTGCGCTGAGACCTTCGTGCGCCGCTTTTGCAGCCCGTTGTAGAGCGGGTCACGCGCGAACGCGCCGTAGGTGCGGATCATCACGACCGGCACATTCAGTGCCTTGACGCACTTGCCGATGCTCTCCGGCAGCGGTGTGGCCGTGCCGTCGAAGCTGTAGCTCGCCTCGGGGTAGAGCAGCACAGACGTTTTGAGCGTCCGCACGCAGTAGAGCATATCGCGCACGAGCATCGTGTCCGAGCAGAACTTGCGCGTGGGGATGCAGCCGACGCTGCGCATCAGCCACTCCTTGCCGACAAAGCCGTCCGACGTGCAGACGATGTTGAACGGGCGCGGGTACAGCACCGCCTCCGCGATTTTGAGGTCGAGAAAGCACGAGTGGTTCATCAGGACAAGGCAGGGCTCATCGCTTTTGATCTGCGCCATGCCGATCTTCTCGCAGTGGAAATGCGTCGCCAGAAGGTCGGGCGCGGAGGCTGCGCGCAGGACCGTCCGGAACAGGAGCGACGGCTTTTTCGGCTTTTTGTGCACCTGCGGCGGCTGGGCAAGCGCCTGTTCATATGTCATATCGACGACTTTAATTTTCATTCTGTTTCTCCGGCACGACGTGGATGTTCAGATGATCGTAGGACATCTCCACGTTGTGCTTTGCAAAGGTGTTGCGCAGGCGCTCGTACATCTTAAAATAAGTGTCCCAGTAGGCGTCTGCCGCCGTCCAGCAGCGGATGGTGTATTCGATGGAGCTGGCACCGTAATTCGAGAGATACACCGTCGGCGTGGGTTCTTTCAGCACGGCGGGGAAAGCGAGAACGGCGTCCATGCAGGCCTGCTTCACCTCGTCCGTCGGCGCGTCGTAGGATGCTGTGACCTTGTAGACGATGCGGCGGCGGCCCAGGACGGTGAAGTTGATGATCTTCGAGCTGGACATTTCGCGGTTGGGCTGGAGCACGATCTGTCCGTCCGGCGTTTCGATCTTCGTGTGTGTCAGTGAAATTTCACGCACCGTGCCGGTCGTGCCGCCGACTTCGATCTCGTCGCCGAGCGAGAACGGATGCGAGAAGAGAATGACGAGTCCGCCGGCGACGTTGCCGAGAATGTCCTCGGCGGCCAGCGTGACGCCCAACGTCAGCACCGACATGATGGCGGTGAGCGACGAGGTGTTGATGCCGAGCGCCTCGGCTGTGATGATGATGGTAAGCAGATACAGAAGCGTTTTGAGGCTCGTGAGGATGACCTTTTGCAGCCGCTCGTTCAGGCGGTTCGCGCGCGAGAGCAGCCGCGAACAGAGCTTGAGCACGAGCCGCACGACGATCAGGCAGATGAGGAACGTCAGCAGCGCGGAAAGGATGCTGCCGATGCTGTAGCCACCGATCGAGCGGGAGATGATCTGGGAAATATTGTCCATGGCGTTTCGCCCCTTTCGATGCCCAGTATATCAGTATTGCCGCGCCTTTGTAAAGAGCACGCTAAGAATCCTCAGAATTCCTTAAACTTTGCCGGTTGAGAAACGGGCGGAAAGAGCGTATAATGCAGCGTGATCTTTTTTGAAAAGGAAGTGCCCGCATGCGCCCTTACGCCCTCATCGACCTCCACTGTGACACGTTGACCGACTGCATGTACGCAGGATCGAACATCATCGACACACTCGACGATCCCGCGCGCACGCTGTCGCTCACAAGTATTCCGAAGGACATCCACTGGGCGCAGTTTTTCGCCGTGCTCGTGCCCGATGAGCTGCGCGGGGAGAAGGCCATCCGCTTTTTTGATGACGCCTGCGCGAATTTCGACCGCCAGATGCGAAAATTCGCAGATCGTGTGTCGCCCTGCCGCAATGTTGCCGATATGGAGCGCGCGTGGGCGGCGGGGAAGACCGCGGCCTTTCTGAGCGTGGAAAACGGCAGCGCGTTTGCTGGCGACCTGTCGCGCATCGGGAAGACGAAGCGTCAGGGCGTCTGCGCCGTGACGCTGACGTGGAATGGGGAAAACGAGCTCGGCTCGGGCAATGTGACGGACCGCGGCCTGACGGACTTTGGCCGCGCCGCCGTGCGCGAAATGGAGCGCTGCGGCATTTTGATCGACGTCTCGCACCTGAACGACGCGGGGCTCGCGGACGTGTTCGAGACGGCGGAAAGACCGTTTCTCGCCACGCACTCCAACGCCCGCGCAATTTGCGCGCACAAGCGCAACCTGACGGACACGCAGATCAAAGAGATGGTGCGCCGCGGCTGCCTGATCGGCCTCAACTACTACGGGCCATTCCTGCGCGACGGGGGAGCGGTCAGGAGCTTAGACGACATCTATCGCCATGTGGCGCACTTTTTCGACCTCGGTGCGCGCAAAAACCTCGCCCTCGGCTCGGACTTCGACGGCGCGGTGCTGCCGCCGTGCCTTGATTCGCCGGAGAAAGCGGCGGATTTTTACGAGTATCTGCTTTCGCGCGGCGTATCGCAGCAGGACGCGGACGGCATTTTCTTTGAAAATGCTCGCACATTCCTGCGGAAAAACCTTGGGTGAGCGCAAAACGCTTGGCAGCGGGCGGCGCACTGTGATACAATCAATAAAAACAGGGGAGGGGAGCACATGGCAAAAAAATCGAGCCGCAACACCAAGGCGCGCATCGTCTCGGCGGCGTGGAAGCTCTTTTACGAGCAGGGCTATGAGGAGACGACGGTGGAGGAGATCATCTTCGAGTCGGAGACGTCGAAGGGCTCGTTCTACCACTATTTTGACGGCAAGGACGCGCTGCTCTCGTCCCTCTCGGTGCTGTTTGACGAGCGGTATGAGGAGCTGATGCAGCAGCCCCACGACGAGATGGACTGCATCGAGCTCTTATGCTGGCTCAATCAGGAGCTGTTCACGACGATCGAGAACACGGTCTCCATCGAGCTTCTGGCGCGGCTTTTTTCCTCCCAGCTCGTGACCAAGGGAGAAAAGCACCTGCTCGACCGCAAACGCACGTACTATCGTCTTTTGCGCCAAATCGTCTCTCAGGGGCAGGAGCGCGAGGAGCTGACCGACACGCGTACCGTGAGCGAGATCGTCAAGGCCTACGCGATGTTCGAGCGCGGGCTGATGTATGACTGGTGCCTTTCGGGCGGGGAATATTCGCTTGTGCAGTATGCGCGCGAGATGATGCCGCTCTTTTTAGACGGCTTTCGCAAAAAATAAAATTCGTTTCAAAAACAGTCTACTAAATCGTCTTGCAGAAAATGCAGTAAAATCAATCAAAAATTCAGAATTTTGCAGTGCCGTACAGGAATTATTCTGTACGGCGTTCTGTATTTACGTCTACTTTCTTTTGTGCTATATTGTGCTCGTTTTAACGAAAGCTAAAGGAGAAATTCACATGACAAGCGCACAGATCATTATTGTAGTGACCATCGTGCTCTACCTCGCCGCGATGGTGTTGGTGGGCGTGTATTTTGGCAAGAAGGGCAGCGGCAGCAGCTCGGACGACTTCTACCTCGGCGGGCGCAAGATGGGCCCCGTCGTCACGGCCATGAGCGCCGAGGCGAGCGATATGAGCAGCTACCTTTTGATGGGCCTGCCCGGTCTTGCCTATCTGTTTGGCCTGCCGGAGGTGACCTGGACGACCATCGGTCTGGCCATCGGCACGTATCTCAACTGGCTGATCGTCGCGCGCCGCCTGCGCCGGTATTCGGCCAAACTCGGCGCCATCACGATCCCCGACTTTTTCGCCCGCCGCTTCGGAGATAAGAAGCATTTGCTCTCCTGCATCGCGGCGGTCGTGATCCTCATTTTCTTTATCCCGTACACGGCGTCCGGCTTCAAGGCCATCGGCACGCTCTTCAACAGCCTCTTTGGTGTGGAGTATCATACGGCAATGATCGTCGGCGGCATCGTGATCGTGCTGTACACGGTGATGGGCGGCTTTATGGCCGTTTCGTTCACCGACCTGATCCAGTCCATCTTCATGACCATTGCGCTCATCGTCATCGTATGCTTCGGCGTGCAGCAGGCGGGCGGACTGGACACGGTCATCGACAATGCCCGTGCGCTGCCGGGCTACCTTAACATGACGCAGGGCTACGATGCCGCGACCGGCACGGCCTCGACGTACAGCGCTCTGAGCATCGTCTCCACGCTCGCATGGGGTCTTGGCTACTTCGGCATGCCGCACATCCTGCTGCGCTTTATGGCCATCCGCGAGGAAAAGGAGCTCAACCAGTCCCGCCGCATCGCGACGATCTGGGTTGTGATCTCCATGTTCATCGCCGTGTGCATCGGCATCATCGGCAACAGCGTGACCGCCGCGGGCAAAGTGCCCTTCCTGGCGACGAGCGCGGAATCTGAGACCATCATCATTAAATTGGCAGACCTGATGAGCCAGCACGGCGTGCTGCTCGCTGTCATGGCGGGCATCATCCTCTCCGGCATTCTGGCCGCAACGATGTCGACCGCGGACTCGCAGCTTTTGGCCGCGGCGTCCAGCGTGTCACAGGATCTCATGCAGCATTCGTTCGGTATCAAGATGAACCAGCGTACGACGATGCTGGCCGCGCGCGCCACGGTCATCTGCATCGCCATCATCGGCATGGTGCTTGCCTGGGACCCCAACAGCTCCGTGTTCCGTGTCGTTTCGTTCGCGTGGGCGGGCTTTGGCGCGGCGTTCGGCCCCGTGATGCTCTTCTCGCTCTTCTGGAAGCGCGCGAACAAGCAGGGCGCGCTCGCGGGCATGATCACTGGCGGCGCGGTGGTCTTCATCTGGAAGTACCTCATCGCGCCGATGGGCGGCGCGTGGGCCATCTACGAGCTGCTCCCCGCGTTCCTTGCAGCGTGCATTGCGATCGTGATCGTATCGCTCGCGACGCCCGCGCCGGAGAAGGCCGTCACCGATACCTTCGACGAGATCTGCAGCAAATAAAAGGGAAGAACAGGCGAGGGCTGCGGCCCTCGCTTTTCTTTGTTAGCCAAATGGAGTGAAATGGAAAAATATGACAAAAAATCCGCATTGACTATTGAAAATGGAATGACTAACGTTTATTATTGATAACATCTATTTATGGGTGCTGACATCAGGCGGCGGGATACGTGCATTTGTCCTGCCGGCCGATACTACACTGATGGCAAGCAGTGAAAGGAGAAAACAGCAGTGTCAAGACTCGATATTATGACGCCCTCCCATGCCCAGACCGTCATCGACGGGCTGTACCGCGATGTGGAGCGGCGTATCGCCGCAAGCCCTCCGGGACTGTGTCCGGTGGACCTGGCCAAGAGCTTTCTGGACCTCTGCCATGCGCAGACGTGCGGCAAGTGCGTTCCCTGCCGTATCGGCCTCGGCCAGCTTTCTGAGCTGATGGAGCAGGTGCTCGAGGGCGAAGCCACGATGGAGACTATCTCGATCATCGAGCGCGTGGCGCGCGTGATCGTCAACAGCGCCGACTGCGCCATTGGCCGCGATGCGGCGCGCCTGGTGCTTGACGGCGTGCAGGGCTTCCGCGACGACTACGAAGAGCATATTCTGCGCCACCGCTGCCTTGGCGGCATGCGCGAGCCCGTTCCCTGTGTGGCGCTGTGCCCTGCGGGCGTGGATATCCCGGGCTACCTCGTGCTCATCAAGTACGGCCGCTACGCCGACGCCGTGCGCCTGATCCGCAAGGATAACCCATTCCCCTCGGCCTGCGCGTACATCTGCGAGCATCCGTGCGAGGCGCGCTGCCGAAGAAACATGATCGACGACGCGGTTAACATCCGCGGCCTCAAGCGCTACGCAGTGGATAACGCGGGCTACGTGCCGCAGCCCGACTGTGCCGAGCCCACAGGCAAGAAGGTCGCCGTCATCGGCGGCGGCCCGAGCGGCCTTTCCGCGGCGTATTACTTAGCTTTGATGGGCCACAAGGTCACCGTGTATGAAAAGTGCGCGAAGCTCGGCGGCATGCTGCGCTACGGCATCCCCAACTACCGCCTGCCGCGCGAAGTGCTCGACGCGGAGATCGCGTCGATGCTGGCGCTTGGCATCGATGTGCATGTCAACGTCAATGTCGGCGACGATGTGACGTTCGACGAGCTGCGCCAGCAGAACGACGCGCTTTACATCGCGCTCGGCGCGCACACGGATAAAAAGACCGGCATCGAGGGCGAGGACGCTGAGGGCGTCATCTCCGCGGTCGAGATGCTGCGCGAGATCGGCGACGATCACATGCCGGACTTCCGCAACAAGGACATCGTCGTCATCGGCGGCGGCAACGTCGCGATGGATGTCTGCCGCAGCGCGGTTCGTCTCGGCGCGCGCAAAGTGAGCTGCGTCTACCGCCGCCGCCAGGAGGACATGACGGCCCTTCCCGAGGAAGTGGAGGGCGCCGTTGCCGAGGGCGTGGAGCTCGTGACGCTTCAGGCACCTGTCCGCATCGAGACCGATGCGAACGGTCACGCCGTCGCGCTGTGGACACAGCCGCAGATCATCGGCGAGATGGATAAAAAGGGCCGCCCCGCGCCCGAAAAGGCCAAGCGCAGCGAAAAGCGCATCGCGGCGGACGTTGTCGTTGTCGCCATCGGTCAGGGCGTGGAGACCCACGGCTTTGAGCAGACGAAGATCGCCATCAAGCGCGGCGCGTTCGTCGCCGAGGCCAGCGGCCAGATCGACAATATGGACGGCGTCTTCGCCGGCGGCGACTGCGTCACCGGCCCTGCGACCGTCATCCGCGCCATCGCGGCCGGCAAGGTCGCCGCGGCGAATATCGACGAATACCTCGGCTTCCACCACGAGATCGACCCCGGCGTCGAGATCCCCACGGCGCGGCTGAACAACAAGCCGCCCCACGGCCGTATCGACACCACCGAGCGCGAGGCGGGCGAGCGCAAGCACGACTTCAAGTGCATCGAGTGCGGCCTCACGGATGAAGAGGCGTACTCCGAGGCGTCGCGCTGCCTGCGCTGCGACCACTTCGGCTACGGCATCTTCCGCGGAGGGAGGAAAGGCAAATGGTAAGAAACGTTACACTGACCATCGACCACAAGAGCGTCACCGTGCCCGAGAATACCACGATCTTGGAGGCCGCGCGCTCGGTCAATATCAATATCCCGACGCTGTGCTACTTAAAGGACATCAACGAGATCGGCGCGTGCCGCATCTGCTGCGTGGAGGTCGAGGGCATGGAGCGCCTTGTCCCCGCGTGCGACAACGTGGTGGCGGACGGCATGGTCGTCTTCACGAACAGCGCCAAGGCGCGCGAGGCGCGCCGCATAAACCTGCGTCTCATCCTCTCGCACCACGACACGTCCTGTACGAACTGCACGCGCAGCGGCAACTGCACCTTGCAGCAGCTGGCGAACGACTTCAACATGCGCGGCACGCACTTCCCCAAAAAGCTGCGTCACGAGGCGGTGGATTATTCCACGCCGCTCATTCGCGAAAACGACAAGTGCGTGCAGTGCCTGCGCTGCATCCAGGTGTGCGAAAACGTGCAGAGCGTGAAGATCTGGGACCTTCTCGGCACGGGCTCGCGCACGGTCGTGGACGCATCATACAACCGCCGCATTCAGGACACCGAGTGCACCTACTGCGGCCAGTGCATCACCCACTGCCCGACGGCGGCGCTGCGCGAGCGCGACGACACGGGTCTCGTCTTCGACGCGATCGACGATCCGAATATCGTCACCGTGGCGCAGGTCGCGCCCGCGGTGCGCGCGGCATGGGCCGAGCAGTTCGGGCTCGACAGCGAGTTCGCAACGCCCAAGCGCATGGTCGCGGCGCTGCGCGAGCTGGGCTTCAACTATGTGTTCGACACCGACTTTGCCGCCGACCTCACGATCATGGAGGAAGGCAGCGAGTTTATCGAGCGCTTTACCCACAAGGACCAGTATCAGTGGCCGATGTTCACGTCCTGCTGCCCGGGCTGGGTTCGCTTTGTGAAGTCTCAGTACCCCGAACTGACGGACAATCTCTCCACGGCCAAGTCGCCCCAGCAGATGTTCGGTGCGGTGGCGAAGAGCTACTTTGCCGAAAAGGTCGGTATCGACCCCAAGCGCCTTTTCGTCGTCTCGATCATGCCGTGCGTGTCGAAAAAGAGCGAATGCGCGCTGCCGACGATGAAAAACGACGCGGGCGACCCCGATGTCGACGTGAGCATCACGACGCGCGAGCTGAACATTATGATGCGCGCGAATCACATTGAACCCAAGTACCTGCCCGAGGAGGAGTTCGACAGCCCGCTCGGCTCCGCGACCGGCGCGGCGGTCGTCTTCGGCACGACCGGCGGCGTGATGGACGCGGCGCTGCGCTCTGCGTACTTCCTTGTTACGGGCAAGAATCCTGACCCTGACGCGTTCACCGCCGTGCGCGGCATGGACGGGTGGAAGGAGGCGACGTTCAACATCCCCGGCGCGGGCGACGTGCGCGTCGCGGTCGTGAGCTCGCTCGGGAAAGCCCGCAAGCTCATTGAGGCTGTCAAGCGCGGCGACGCAGCGTATGACTTTGTCGAGGTCATGGCCTGTCCCGGCGGCTGCGCGGGCGGCGGCGGCCAGCCCATCCACGACGGTACCGAGCTTGCCGAGGATCGCGGCAACGTGCTCTGGCGGCTCGATCAGGGTGAGCTTCTGCGCTTCTCACACGAGAATCCGGATGTCAAGGCGCTCTACAAGGACTACCTCGGCGCGCCGCTTGGCGAAAAGTCGCACCACCTGCTGCACACCGACCATAACGCGTGGCAGATGCCGCAGAAAATGCTGTAAGGACGCAAAAAAACTCCGTATGAGATTTCTCATACGGAGTTTTTTATTGCTGAATTTTATCGGGTGTACGTGCCGTACTCACTGATGACGGCGCAGAGCTGACTGAACGCCTGCTGCGCGTCGCCGTCGATCTTGTAGGCGACGGCGCGGTTGGCGTCGTCGTAGATGAAGCCCTCGTCCCAGTTGAGGTACAGGTCGTGCTTCTGTCCGTCTTCGGGGATCCACCAGACGGTGACATAGTTCTCGTTCTGGGTAAAGCGGGAGAGCAGCGATGTGGGCAAACGATAATAGCGCTGCACCGAAATTTCGGACATGGCGCTGCGCAGAGCTGCGGCGGCCTCACTGTCATCCTCTACTCGGCAGTCGCCGGTGTCGAACGTGCCGTAGCCGTCCGGCGTGGGAACAATGGTCGAAATGCAGAAGAGTCCGTCGACGCGGGCGGTCTCAGGCGCGGGGATCAGCTCGCCGAGCGGCTGCGAGCGGCGCAGCAGCAAAAACACGGCAACGACGAGCAGTACCGCAGCGACAGCGATGAGCAGTGTCCTTCTCTTTTTGCCCATGGGGTTCTCCTTTCCAATATCAAACATCGTTTTAACATCTAACAGGGGAGAGGGAAATCGCTTTCCGATAGTTTACCTGATAAAGAGCTTTTTGACAAGCCCTTCTTCGGGCGTGACATAGAGTGTGCGGTAATTGTCGTAGGTCACCATGCCGGGGCGTGCGCCCGCGGGCTTTTTGACGAACTTCACGGGGCAGTAGTCGACGGGGACGCTGCTGCTCTCCTTCGCCTGCGAGAAGTAGGATGCGAGCATTGCGGCCTCGCGCAGATCATCGTCGCTCGGCGTGAGTCCCGCGCAGCGCAGGATGACGTGCGAGCCGTGAATGTGCTGGGTGTGGAACCAGTAGTCGCGCTTGTCGGCCTTTTTTGTCAGCTGGTCGTTCTGCACGTTGCTGCGGCCGACGAGGACCTCAAGCCCACTCGAGGTTTTGAATGTGCGCGGGGCGAAGGCGCGCTTGAGCTCCTTTTTGCCGCTCGACTTTCGGATATAGTTCGTCTCCTGCAATTCGCGGCGGATCTCATTGAATTCCTGCTCGGTCTCCGCCTGCGAAAGCTCCTGCAGGACGCTTTCCAAGTACGCGCGTTCGTTTTCCGCCTTTTCGATCTGCTCGCGCAGGTGGAATTCGGCGGTCTTGAGCTTGTTGTACTGCTTGTAGTTTTTCGCGGCGTTCTGCTGGGGGGAGAGCAGCGGGTCGAGCGGGATGTCGATGGTCGGGCAGCCGTCCTCATAGTAGTTTTCCGCATGCAAGACTTTTTCTCCGCTCTTCATGCGGTACAGGTTTGCGGTGATGAGGTCGCCGCGCAGGCGAAATTCATCGCGCTTTTGCGTGGCGGCATAGTCGCGCTTTAAGTTCTCGGCCTTGCGCGCCATACGGTCGCGCGCGACCGTGACCGCGTGCGTCAGCTCGCGGCCGCGGCGAGCGGAGAGCTCTTGCCGCTCACGCGCGTCGTAGAACTCGTCGAGCATTTGCGAGAAGCTCTCACGCGTCTCGACCTGCGTTTCCGCGCCGTACTGCGCGATGGGACGGTAGGTGAAATCCACGGGCTTGCCGTCGCGGTAGAGGATGACGGGCATATAGTTATCTTCCTTTACAGCGTTGGCTGTATCGGAAAATTCCTGCACCAGCGCCCCGCGCTGCGCATCGTTCAGCGCGCCGAAGCGCACGTCGGTCTCGTGTCCCGCGCGGAAGGCGAATTCGCGCGCGATCAGCGGCGAAATGCCGGTGTAATGGTCGAGCACCCACTTGTCGACAGCCTGCTCCGCGTCGCCGCCGCGCTGCGCGAGGGCGAGGGAGTCCTCCTCCTGCGATAAAAGCGACAGCTTGTCGAGCGGCGTCGGCAGATGGTAGAAAAGGCCGGGCAGCAGTTGGCGCGTGGCGGAAAGGTCCGCGTCCACGCGGCGCAGACATTCGACGATACGCCCCTGTGCGTCGAGCAGGACGAGGTTCGACCGCCGCCCCATGCACTCGAGCACGAGCTGCTTTTGGCTGATCTCTCCGAATTCGTCTGTGCACTGGAGCGTCAGGATCACCATGCGCTCAAGATCCGGCTGCTCGATGGACAGCACGCGCGCGCCGACTAAGTGCTTGCGCAGCAGCATGCAGAACATCGGCGGCTGGGCAGGGTTGTCGCGCAGAATGTTTGTGAGCTGGATGCGCGGTTGGTTTGCGCCCGCGTTGAGCAGCAGGCGCAGATTGCCGCGCAGCAGCAGAACGATTTGGTCGCGCGCGGGCTGCTGCACCTTGTCGATGCGCGCGCCGATGAGCTGAGGCCTCAGCTCGTGTAAAACTGCCCGCAGGCAGATCGCGTCAAGTGGCATTGTCGTCCTCCATCATCCGGTTGAAAAGCTCGTTGATGCGCGCGTGATCGTCGCGCAGATACAGCCAGCCGAACAGCGCCTCGAGGCCCGTGGCCTTCTGATAGTCCGCGCGGTCGGCGTGGTGAGGAATGGAATGGACATTCGCGTTGCGCCCGCGGCGGAACACAGAGGCCTCTTCCTCCGTCAAAAGGGGTAAGAGGTTTTCGGCAAAGCGCGCCTGCTGCGGCGCGCAGACGAGTTCGACCGTCGCGCGGTGAAGGCCCTTGCCCGTCGCCTTGCCGTGCACGCACAGATATGTGCGCACAAGCAGCTCATACACCGCGTCGCCCAGATGGGCGAGGCCGATGGAGCTGATGGCGCGGATGGCGTCGTCGTTCATTTTGGCTTGTGTATAATCGTACATAAAAACTCCTGAGGTTTGAAAGTACACATATTCTATAACCTTGTCGGAATTCTGTCAATCGGCGCGCGCTGCCGCGCGCGAAAAGCCGTTGCGCTTTTGCAAAAATCCGCTATAATGGCAGAAAAGACAAGACCTTTGAGATCGGAGAAGAGAAGCCTATGAAAAAACTGACCACCGCGCTGCTCACGGCGCTTTTGCTGCTGAACCTTGCCGCCTGCGGCGAAAAGGAGCCGGACGACACCCCGTCCGGCTACGACGATTCGCTCATTTCCGAGCTTTACAGCGAGGAGGGCGAGTACACGGACGCCGAGAACAACACGCTCGCATACAGCTACCATGTGCCAAGAATCGTGTCGGAAACGGCGGTCGCCGCCGCGCTGAACGACGAGATCGCCGATCAATTCGGCGCGCTCGTGCAGGAGCAGAAGAACATGATGGCCTCCCGCGTTTCGCTCACATGCCTTTCCGTCACGTGGACGAGCTACTGGAACGACAGCCTGCTCTGCCTTGTGGTGCGCGCGGAGATGGACGGCGACACGAGCATGACGGAGACGTACAGCTACGACTTTTTCGGCGGCAAACGCCTCATGAGCGAGGACCTGCTGGCGCGCTGCGAGCTTTCAACGCAGGACTTCATCACGGCGGCGCGCCGCACCGCGGCAAACTACTTTGATGAGACGTACCGCGACGCGCTCAGCGGCAGCATGGGCGGCGCGGACTTCATCGCGTCCTACGCCGAGCGCCGCGCGTGGACGCTCTCGGACGAGAACATCAATGCGGAGATGCGGCTCTATCTCGACGGCGGCGTGCTGCATATGATCGTGCCCGTCGGCTCGTTTGCCGGGGCGGAGAGCTACGACGCTGACCTCGCGCTCGACCTCTCCGCGCGCGAGACGGTCGAGAAGACGGCGCAGGACAGCTTTGTCAAGGCCGCGCTCTCGGGCGGCAATTTGACCGTCAGCTTTGAAAAGACGGCGGACTCCGCGTGGTACGCGGAGAATTTCCGCTTTGACTACGAGACCATCTACCCCGTGGAAGGCCTGTATTCCGACTACACGGATGTGTTCGTCGGCTCGGTGGGGCAGGGGTACTTCCCGTACATCTTCCTGCTGACGAGCGAGGGCACGGTGGAGTACGTGAACCTGCTCGAGGGCCTGACGGCGGGCTTCCTCTGCGACGGCGGACCGCTCGGCGGCGTGAAGGGCATTGTTTCGTTCGAGTCCGGCGAGGTCGAGGAGGACTACGGCACGTATCAGACGGTGTTCGCCGTCGACGCATCAGGGGAGAAACACGACCTCTCCGGCGCGGTCAGCGACGCGGACTACACGATCCCGTCGGAATTTCTCGGCGAGTGGACGGCGACCGTGACGCACGACACCGCCGAGCAGGGCAGTTACGACAGCGACTATATCCTGACGCTGACCGATGGCGGCGGCCTCACGGTGCAGGACATCAACAGCGAGGTCGGGATTTACTTTGAGTACACCGGCCAGCTCAACTACCTCGGCACGAACGGCGAGGGCATGGTCTTTGGCTATCACTTGAACGAGAATGCGGGCACGGTGCGCTACGGTGCGTTCACGCTGCTGCGCGGCAGCGACGGCCTGCACGTCAAATCCGTCGCAGGCGAAAACTTCTTCGACGCGCCGAGCGGACGCTACACAGTGTTTGCGAGAGGGTAAAAAGAAAAGCAGGGCCTTTTTTGAGCGCGGAAGGGCCCTGCTTTTTTGCGGCTTTGACGCGCTAAGCAAAATTAGAGGGGGGTACCGCTTTGACCGCGCTTCCAGCTGAGCTATACCCCCATATAAGGGGTGCGCTGAGTAATTTCTTATTCAATTAGTGCGGGGGTTGTTTACCGCTTCAACCGGGCTCCTGATCCATGCGGTCACACCCCCTTGGCATCTGACGGGAGAAAGAGGCTTTGGCGGCATCCGGAGACCAAGGAGAAAGCCTCTCAAATCGGGGAAAATGCTCTAGTGAAAGGAGAACCTTTCAAAAAAGCAAAGATTTCTTCAAAAAAGTGTTGACAGGTTCTACTCTCTGTGCTATATTATCACTTGTCCCGAGCCGAACGGAACGGTAAAAACAAAACGGCATGGGGGTATAGCTCAGCTGGGAGAGCGCTTGACTGGCAGTCAAGAGGTCAGCGGTTCGATCCCGCTTATCTCCACCATGAAAAAGCCTTGAAAGTGTAAACTTTCAAGGCTTTTTTGCTTACCATCGATCCGAAAGAAACGCGGGTGGAAAGATCATGAAACTGATCTGCATCGGTGACAGCCTGACCTTTGGATACGGCGTGCATCTGTCTCAGCGGTGGACGCGGCTGTGCGCACAGGAGACGGGCTGGGAGCTTGTCAATGAGGGTATCAACGGCGACACGACCGGCGGCATGCTGACGCGCATGCAGGGCGGGGTGCTCGCGGAGCTGCGCGAGGGCGGCCTTGGCGCCGACCGGCCCTATGTGCTGCTGATGGGCGGGAGCAACGATGTGTTCTACTCCGGCTCCGACGCTGCGGCGCGGGGAAATATGGGCGCGATGATCCACCAGCTCTTTTCCGTGGGCGTGCTGCCGATGGTTGGTATCCCGCTTCCGGCGGATGCACCGCATGCGCCGCGGGCGTGGGCGGCCGCGGTCGATTTTGAAGCGGCGGAGCGGACGATGAAAGAGTACTGCGCATGGCTCAAGCGGTACTGCACGGCGTTTGGCGTGCCGTATATCGACTTCTGCGCGGACTTCTTGTCGCCAGACGGATCGATCCGCTCAGAGCTGCTGCTCGACGGTCTGCACCCGACGCCGGAGGGACACCGCTTGATGGCGCGGCGGCTGAGCGCGCAGCTGAAAAGACAAGGATAACAGCCCTGAAAAAGGCTTGAAAATCAACGACCCTGATAGAAGGAGACCACGACTATGAAGCTATCATATCTGGACCTGATGACAACCGATCCGAGCTACAATCTGTCGATGGAGCAGTACGTGTTCGACTGTCTCCCGCGCGACCGCATGTATTTCATGCTCTGGCAGAATGACAACGCGATCATTGTCGGAAAGTATCAGAATACGATCGCTGAGATCAACGAAGAGGCCGTGCGCGAGCGCGGCATTCGCGTGGTGCGCAGACTTTCCGGCGGCGGCGCGGTCTATCACGACATGGGCAACCTGAACTTCACGTTCATTACAGATGTCGGCGAGAGCAATGCGCTGGACCTCAAGCTCTTCTGCGAACCGGTCGTGCGCACGCTGGCGACGCTCGGCGTGAAGGCGGAGGTCAACGGCCGCAACGACATCACGATCGACGGAAAGAAGTTTTCCGGCAACTCGCAGTACATCCGCCAGGGACGCGTGATGCACCACGGCACGATCATGTTCGATTCGGACCTCTCTGTCGTCAGCGAGGCGCTGCGCGTCGACCCGACGAAGATCCAGACCAAGGGCATCCGCTCGGTGCGCAGCCGCGTGACGAACGTTTCCGAGCATCTGCCGGAAAAGGTCACGCTGCCGGAATTCCGCCGCATCCTGCTGGAAAACATCCTGAAGGAGAATCCGGGCGAGGCCTACCCGCTGACGCAGGACGACCTTGCGGCGGTGGAAAAGCTGCGCGCGGAGCGTTACGCCACATGGGATTGGAACTACGGTTTCTCTCCGGCGTGCACGATGCTGCGCCGCCGCCGCGTGGACGGCTGCGGTATGATCGAGGCCTACATCACCGTGGAGCACGGAAAGATCGCGGCCCTGACATTCAAGGGCGACTTCTTCAGCGCCTCGGAACCGGACGAGCTGGCGGCGCACTTTGTTGGCTGCACGCCGGACCGCGCGGGCTATGAAAAGGCACTCGGCGATGTGGACGTTTCGCGCTACTTCGCGGGCTTGCAGAAGGATGAGCTGATCGACATCCTGTGCGAGGGATAATGAAAAGGGGAGCCGGCGTAAAAAGTGCCGACTCCCTTTTTCTCGCTCAAATGGCAGGCAGAGCATGTCATTTTCCACCTATCAGCAGAGCCAGCAGCTCTGCGAGCTTTGATTTGACTACGACGTCACCGCTTGCGGCGCTTTGCGTCAGGATGCCGTCGCACAGCGGGGAGAACGCTGCGCTCCACCACTGGAGGGTATTAGTGCCGCGCGCGGCGCAGAAAAGCAGCATGACCGCGAGGCCAACGGCAAGGGAAAGCTCCCATTTCGTCCATTTCATCGAAAAACCGCCCATCTCAAAGAATTTGCTTCGAGTATGGACGGTTTTCTGAGTTTTCAAACAAATTCGGCGCAGAAAGTTTTGACGCACTCGCCTTGCAGTGCCTCGCACGCTCTGCGGCAAGCCGCTTTGTCAGAGAAGAGGCCGAACACCACGCTGCCTGAGCCGGTCATCGCCGACGTCTTCGCGCCGTAGGCGAGAAGATCGCACTTGATGGTCTCAATGCGCTCACGCTGCTCGCCGTCGAGCGCCTGCTCAAAGACGTTGCGCACGTTTGCACACAGCGTGTCCGCGTCGCCGTGCTCGATGGCGGCGAGCATCGCGTCCGTATCAGGACGGTCGGTGATCGTCACGCCGTCTACGCGCGCGAAGAGCGCGGGTGTGGAGATCGGGAAGTCCGGCTTGCAGACGGCGACGAAGAAGCGCGGTGCGGGCTTGAGGACGGTCAGCTTTTCGCCGCGGCCCTCGGCCAGCTGTGTGCCGCCGCGGATGCAGAAGGGCACGTCACTGCCGACGCTTGCGCTGATCTGCTCGAGCCGCTCGTCCGTGAGGGTGGGGGAGACGAGCTCGCGCAGCGCGCGCAGCACCGCCGCGGCATCTGCGCTGCCGCCGGCCATGCCGGCCTCGGACGGAATGCGCTTTATAAGCGCGATGTCGATGCCGCCGCCGTAGTCCATCGCCTCGCAGAAGGCTCTCGCCGCCTTGACAGCGAGGTTGCGCTCATCGCAGGGAAGCGCCGCGCCGTCGACGCGGCAGGTGATGCCTTTGCCGTCTGTGAGCGTGACGGTCACATCGTCGTGGAGCGAAACGGTCTGCATGACCATCTGCATCTCGTGGTAGCCGTCATCGCGCTTGCCGAGAATGTCGAGCGTCAGGTTGAGCTTGGCATAGGCGGGGACAGTTATGCTGCGCACGGGCTCCTCGACCGGCGCATTCAGCGCCTTGCCGCAGTGGGGGCAGTAGGCACCGCCTTTACCTATGCGTCCGAGCGGTCTGCCGCAGTGCGGACAGCGGTAGTAAAGAACCCCAATCACGATGGCAAAGAGCATGATCGCGATACCGAGAATAACAAGCGGTACGCTGACGCTTGTGCCGACGCCGCTGAGCAGCGCGCCGGTAAGAAGCAGCGGTGTTTGGAGCTTTTGGGCCCTGCGATAGTCCATCAGGGGCTTTTTGTCGTTCATCGCGGCCTCCTTGTGCGCTCAGTGCTTCTTTTTCTTGTGCTGGATCTTTTTCTTCTCCTCGGGCTCCGGCTCGTCGGCGATCCACGCGCCGCATTTCGGGCAGCGCTTGGGATTGCCGCGGCCGAGGTGCTCGCCGCACTTGGGGCAGCGGTAAAAGCGCCCCCAGACGATGAGCGAAGCGCCCATCATCATGAGACCGACGAGCGCGGTGACGGTGTTTTGAAAGCCCCATGCGCCGACGAGGGAGACCACTGCGCCGCCCCAGAGCAATACGTCCTGCCAGATCCTGGCTGTTTTCAAATCCATAGAGAATCCTCCTGATGAGAAAAGCGCCGCAAGGCGGCGCTTTTCTGCAATGGTTACATTAGGTTAGCGGATCTTGCGCGCCTCGACATAGTAGCGCTTATCCTGCGCGTGACCCATGGAGAAGGTCTTGCGCGGCAGAACGCCGTCGGCCATGACGGTCTTGAAGAGCTGCTCCTTGCCCATCGCGGGAAGCAGGAAGCCCATGTTGCCCTCCTTGGAGCCGAGCTCGCGGGTGACCTCATCGCCGTGGATGTAGTCGACCTCACCGCCGAACTGCTTGAGGTACTCGTCGATGAAGGTCTGCAGCGTTCCGACGGCCAGCTGGACCTTCGGGTCGGGGACGGTGACGAAATCGTCGTGGCCGTTCCAGCAGACCTCGATGACGTGGCCCTCGCCCTTGCCCTCGTGGGCGTTGGGGTAGAACTTCTTGAACTCTTCCATGAACTTCTCATGGTCGACGCCGAAGAGCACGCGGTGGATGGGCTCGAACTGGAGCGCATCGTCGTGGTTGTTCACGACCTCGACAAGTGCGTAGCGGGAGGGCAGCGCGAGGTATTCCTTGGGAGTCTTGCCCTTCTTCTGCTCTTCATAGCAGGCCTTGGCGGTGGCGAGGGAGTGGTTGCCGTCGCCGACGGCGAACAGCAGGGGCGCGACGCCGGAGACGCCGTACTTGCTCTTCATTGCCTCGTCGGTCGTGAGGCCGGTCAGCGCGTCGGCGACTGCGTCGATCTGCGCAGCGGAGAGCTTGTAGCCCTTGATATGGCCGCCGTTTTCCATCAGGTCGAAGTCATAGACGCTCTCCATCTTATCGGCCGCGGCGGTCAGGGGCTCGATGACGGTCTTCTCGGGGTCGTCAATGAGCAGCATGACGTGGGGCAGCTCGATGGGGGCGTTGCGGCGCACGCGGGCGCGCGGGGGGATACGGTCGAGCACGGTGCCCTCAGTCGCGCGGATCAGCGCGCCGGAGCCGGGGGTGAAGTCGTACTGGTCGAGGTCGACCATACCAATGAGGCCGTGACGGATCTTACCGTCGCTCTGGCCGCGCTCGATGTAGATGAGGGAGTCCTTGAGCGTCTCGAAGATGCCCTCTTCGAGGTACTTGCTCATCGAGGCGTTGATGTCGGCGATGAACTCGTCGACGTTGGGGGCCTTCAGGTTGGCCTCGGGCAGGATGAGGCGCAGGGTGGAAGGCGCGTCGCCGACGGTCTTCTCCACGCGCTCCCAGTACTCGGGCTCAGAGGTGAACTGGTCGCATGCGACGACCGCCCACTTGCTCATATCGACATCCTTCTTGGGCAGCAGAATGTCGGAAGGATAAAAGCCAAGCTTGGAAAACTTTTCGTTCATGGTGATTCCTCCGTTATTTGTTTGATAAGCGGAACGCGGGGTGCTCCGCTGGTGCGATTGTAAAACAAATTATACAATAGTCCACGCGAAAAAAGCAATGGAGAAAGTGAAAAAATGTCCAAAAGCGCTTTATGGAAATGCCATGATAGAGCGCTTCGCGGCCCGCTTGCTTGACGAACGCCCCGCGGCATGATATTCTAACAAACTATGCGGAAAAATACGAAAGATTCAGGTGATGATTTTGGATAAGCGCGCAGATCTGGGACACGGGGACGTCAAAAAGCTGCTCTTTTCGCTCTCTGTGCCGACGATCACCTCGCAGATCGTCAACATGCTCTACAATCTGGTCGACCGCGTGTTCATCGGCCACATGCAGCCCGCCGAGACCGTCGGAAAACTCGCGCTGACGGGCGTTGGCGTATGCCTGCCGATCATCATGGTCATTTCGGCGTTCGCGTCGCTCATGGCCATCGGCGGCGCGCCGCGCGCCTCGATCGCCGAGGGCGCAGGCGAGAGCGAAAAATCCGAGCGCATCATGGGAAACTGTCTGACGATGCTTGTGATCACGGCGCTGGTGCTGACGGTGCTGTTCGAGTCCTTTGCCGAGCCGCTTTTACTGATGTTCGGCGCGAGCGAGAACACCATCGGTTACGCGCTTGACTATATGCGCATCTACGCCCTCGGCACGATCTTTGTGCAGCTGACACTTGGCATGAACGCCTACATCACGGCACAGGGCTTCGCCACCGTGAGCATGAAGACGGTGCTCATCGGCGCGCTCTTAAATACGGCTCTCGACCCGCTGTTCATCTTCGTGCTCGGTCTCGGCGTGCGCGGCGCGGCGCTGGCGACGGTGATCTCGCAGGCAGTGTCGGCCGTGTGGGTGATGACGTTCCTCACGGGAAAGAAGACGCGCTGGTACTTAAAGTGCGAGAACCTGCATGTGGACGCGAAGATCGTGTTGCCGTGTATCGCGCTGGGACTTTCCCCGTTTGTGATGCAGTCGACGGAGAGCCTCATCGCCATCTGCTTCAACTCATCTCTCCTGCGCTACGGCGGCGACATGGCCGTCGGCACGATGACAGTGCTGACGAGCATCATGCAGTTTTCGAACATGCCGCTTCAGGGCTTGACACAGGGCGCACAGCCCATCGTGAGCTACAACTTCGGCGCAAAGAACGCCCAGCGCGTGCGCGACGCCTATTTCTGCCTGCTGCGCGCGTGCTTTACTTATTCAATGGCCATCTGGCTTCTGGTCGAGCTCTTCCCGCGCGCGTTCATACTGATTTTCAATAATGACCCCGCGCTGGTCGAATACGCGGCGTGGGCCGTGCGCATCTACATGGGGTGCAGCGGTATTTTCGGCATCCAGATCGCCTGCCAGCAGACGTTTGTGGCGCTCGGCAACGCGAAGACGTCGCTCTTCCTCGCCGTGTGGCGCAAGATCATCCTGCTCATCCCGCTCATCTATATTCTGCCGCACTTCTTCGCGGACAAGGCGTTCGCGGTGTTCCTGGCCGAGCCCGTGGCGGACTTCGGCGCGGTGGCGCTGACGAGCTTCACATTCTATCGCCAGTTCCGTCGCTCAATGCGCAAGCTGGAAGGTGCGGAAGCGACTGGGGAGCGGTAAAGAAAATTTTTAACGCAAAAATAAAAGGAGAGGGCAAGCCCCTCTCCTTTTATTTTTTACACCTGGCCGCCGCTTTCCATCGGCTCTTTCTCGCGGAACAGCATCGTGATGCACCAGATGCCGGCAAGGCCGACGAGCGTGTAGATCACGCGGCTGAGCATGCCGGTCTGTCCGCCGAAGAGAAAGGCAACGCAGTCAAAGCCGAAAAGGCCCACGCTGCCCCAGTTGAGCGCGCCGATGATAGCAAGTGTCAGCGCGATCTTGTCGATGACCATGAAGTTCCCTCCTTAAAAAGATGGTTTGGTCTTCGGTAGTCTTCCCGTGATGGGCGAAAATATGCGTACGGCGTTTTCTGCGTTGCCCGAAAAAGAAAACTATGATAAAATTAGGATAAAATATTGATAACTTTAAGAGAGAAAAAGGGGGAAGGACGCTTGCTGCACATACTGATGGGACGCGCGCGCACGGGCAAATCCGAGCGCGTGCTGCAAAGGATCGCCGCACTGGGGGACTCGTCGCAGCAAATCCTGCTCGTGCCGGAGCACGCCTCGCATGTGGCGGAGATGGACCTGTGCCGTGTTTGCGGCGACACCGCGTCGCGCCATGCCGAGGCCTTGACGTTCAAGCTGCTCGCCTCGCGCGTGCTGAGCATCTGCGGCGGCAGCGCGGACGTGACGCTCGATTCGGGCGGAAAGCTCCTGACGCTCCAGCGCACGCTCACGGAGCTTGCGCCGGTGCTCAAGGTCTACAAGCGCCCGTCGCAGCGCGCGGCATTTTTGGAGAGCCTGCTCGCCGTGATGGAGGAATTGCAGGCCTACGCCGTATCGCCCGAGCAGCTATCCGAGAGCGTAGCGCAGATCGAAGGCGAGAGCGGCGACAAGCTGCGCGACCTTTCTCTTATCTATGGCATTTACCTCAGCAAGCTCCACGCACCGGGGCACGACGCGCGCGATGTGCTTGAAAAGCTGGAGGAAAACCTCGAAGCGTCGGGATATATTGACAATAAAGACATTTTCCTCGACGGTTTTTCGTATTTTACGGGGCGTGAGCTGCGCATTCTGCGTATCCTGCTGCGGCGCGCGAAGAGCGTGACCGTCACGCTCCTTGGCGACACGCAGGACCGCGAGCTCTTTTCCGAGAGCCTGCGCGTGCGCGAGCGGCTGTACGCGCTCGCGCGCGATGCCGGCGTCGCATGCGAGGAGAAAATTCTTCCGCAGGGCGAGGTGCGCGGCGCGCTCGACCATATCGAGCGCTGCTTTTTCGGCGCGGCGGACGAATTTACCCAGCCGACCGACACCGTCGCGCTCTATGAGGCGGGCAGCGCGTACAGCGAGTGCGAGTGGGTCGCGTCGCAGATTTTGAAATTAGTGCGTGAGCAGGGCTATCGTTACCGCGAGATCACCGTCACGGCGCGCGATCTCGACTCCTACGCGGGCGCAATCGAAAACGTGTTTGCCCGCTACGGTATTCCGCTTTATTATGCCCACCGCAGCGATATTTTGAAAAGTCCCGTGCTGACGCTGCTGCTCGGCGCGCTCGACGCCGCGAGCGGAGGCTTTGAGTATGAGGATGTGTTCCGCTGTCTCAAGACCGGCCTCGCCGGCCTCAGCATGGCGGAATGCGACATTCTGGAAAATTATGCGCTCAAGTGGGAGATCCGCGGCGCGATGTGGACGCGCGAGACGCCCTGGTCGGCGCATCCCGACGGCTACGGCGAAGAATGGACGGACGAGGCAAGGGCGCGGCTCAAGACGGTCAACGCACTGCGCGAGCGCGTGCAGGGGCCGTTTGCGCGCCTAAAAAAAGGTGTGGGCGGCAGCGGCGAGGCCGAGCAGAAGGTGCGCGCGCTGTACGGCTATTTGGAGGAGATCAAACTGCCGGAGGTCTTGCAGACGCAGACCGAGCAGCTTTTCGCCGCGGGCGAGGCCCAGCGCGCCGAGGAAACGGCGCAGCTGTGGAGCATTCTTTGCAGCGTGCTCGACCAGTTTGTGGAAATCCTGGGCGACACGATCCTCGACGCCGAGGAGTTTGCGAGTCTGATGCGCCTTGTGCTGACGCAGTACAGCGTGGGCACGATCCCCGTGACGCTCGACGCGGTGAACCTGTGCGAAATGACGCGAAACGACCGCCACACGGTGCGCGCGCTGTTCCTGCTCGGCGCGAACGACGGCGTGCTGCCTGCGGCGGAGAACCGCGGCGGCGTGCTGCGCGACGAGGACCGCGAGGCGCTCGAGAGGCAGCAAATCTTCCTCGCGCCGCACGGGATGGAGCAGTTTCATCTGGAAATTCAGAATCTTTACGCCGCGCTGGCCCAGCCGACGGAAAAGCTGACGGTGTCCTATCCCGTTTCGGACGGAAAGGGCGCGGAGAAGCGGCCATCGTTCGTCATCGGGCGCATCGCGCGTCTGCTGCCGTCGATCAGCGTCGATACAGAGAGCGCTGACAAGGAATATCGCCTGTCAGCAAAGTCGACGGCGCTCGAGTATGCGGGCGAGCATATCGGCGGCGCGCTGTGGCAGTATTTTGAAGGACAGGGCGACGCGGAGCGTGCGCTTGCCGCGATGAAGGACGCTTCGCGCTATACGCGCGGGCATCTGTCGCGCGACGCGGTGCACGCGCTCTACGGCGGCGCGGTGACACTGTCCGCCTCGCGCATGGACATGGCACGTTCATGTCACTTTGCCTATTTCATGCGCTACGGCCTGAAAGCCAGGGAGCGCACGGGCGCGGGCTTTGACGCGCCGCAGATCGGCACGTTCGTGCACGATGTGATGGAGCATACGCTGCGGCAGGCGAAGGAGTGCGGCGGACTGCATACGCTATCGAAGGACAAGCTGCACGCGCTCGTGCGCGCGTCGATCGAGGAATACATCGACCGCGTGCTGCCGGACTTGTGCGAAAAAAGCGCGCGCTTCCGTTATCTGTTCAACCGCCTGTGTGCGACGGTCGAGCGCATCATGGACGAGGTGAGCGAGGAGCTGCAAAGCTCCGACTTTGAGCCGCTGGCATTTGAGCTGGAATTTGGTGCGGACGGGCAGCTGCCCGCCATCACGATCCGCGAGGAAAACGGCACGGCGCGCGTTGTCGGCAAGGTCGACCGTGTGGACGGCTGGCTGCACGACGGCAAGCTATATTTGCGCGTCGTGGACTACAAGACGGGCAAGAAGAGCTTCGACCTCGCCGAGCTGCGCTACGGGCTTGGGCTCCAAATGCTGCTCTACCTCTTTACGCTTAAAGAAGAGGGACAGATGCTTTTCGGCGGACATGAGATCGTTCCCGCGGGCGTTCTCTATACGCCCGCGCGCGAGCCGATGCTGCGCTGCGCGCGCGACACGGAGCCCGAAAAGATCGAAAAAGCACTCAAAAAGGAGCTGCGCCGCAGCGGCATGGTGCTCGAGGACCCGGCGGTCCTGCAGGCGATGGAGCACAGCGCGCTCGAATCGCCGTGCTACCTGCCCATCGCGGTGAAAAGGGACGGCGCGGTGACGGGAAGCCTTGCTTCTGCCGAGCAGCTCGGAAAGCTCTCGAAATACGTCGACCATATTTTACATGAAATCACGCAGGAGGTCTTCGCGGGCAACATCGACGCCGACCCCTACGCGCGCACGCCGCAGCAGTCGGCCTGCACATACTGCGAGTTCGCGAGCGCGTGCCACTTTGAAAACGGCTGCGGCAGTGACCGTATGGAATACATCAAAGCGACGAAAAACGACGAATTCTGGCAGTACATCGACGAGGTGAACGGAGAGGGGGCGCACGAAAATGGCTGAAAAGCTGACAAACGAACAGCAAGCGGCGGTGGACAGCCGCGAGCGCAGTCTGCTCGTCTCCGCGGCGGCGGGCTCGGGCAAGACGAAGGTGCTCGTCGAGAGGCTCTTTTCCTACGTGGAGCGCGAAGGGGCGAATCTCGACGATTTCCTCATCATTACCTACACGCGCGCCGCGGCGAGCGAGCTGCGCGGCAAGATCGCGAAGGCGCTCACCGAGCGCATGGAGCGCGACCCCGGCAACTACCACCTGCGGCAGCAGATGCTGCGCGTCTACCGCGCGGACATCAAGACGGTGGACGCCTTCTGCACCGCGCTTTTGCGCGAAAACTGCCATCTGCTCGGCGAGGACGCGCGCGGCCACGCGCTGCGGCCCGATTTCCGCGTGCTGGACGAGAACGAGGCGCAGGTGCTGCGCGAGCGCGTGCTCGCGCGCACGCTGGACGATTTTTACGACTGTCTGACGCCCGGAGGCACACTGCTGGCCGACACGCTTGGCGCGGGGCGCGACGACAGCGCGCTTGAGGACTTAGTGCTCGAGCTGCACGCAAAATTGCAGGCGCAGCCGTATGAGGACAAATGGCTCGAGGCGCAGCGCGCGTTTTGGCGCGCCGTGCCGGATAAGATCGAGGACACGCCCTATGGAAAAATTCTGCTCAATGAGGTGCGGCGCAAGGCGCGCCACTGCAAAAACCTTTTGCAGCGCGCGGCGCAGGAGATGTGCGCGAATGACGCGCTGAACCAGAAGTATGCGCCCGCGTTCCTCGACGCGTCCTACCAGCTTGAAGCGCTGGAGGGGAAGACCGCAGAGGGCTGGGACGCCGCGCGCGGCGTGACCATCGCGTTTCCGCGCCTCGCCGCGGTGAAGGACAGCGACGGCGGCGAGATGAAAGCGCGCATGAAAAGCCTGTGGGACAACTGCAAGGAGACCGTCAAGGGCTTTGCCGAGATTTTTTCCGCCTCGTCCGACGAGGCGGTGGAGGACCTGCGCACGATGGCGAGCGCAATGCTCGCGCTCATCGACCTGACGGCGGACTTTTCCCGCCGGTACAACGAGGAAAAACGGCGGCGGAATTCTGCTGACTTCTCCGATCAGGAGCACGAGGCCATCCGCCTTCTCATCGGAGAGGACGGCGCGCCGACAGAGCTTGCGCGCATCGTCAGCGCGCGCTACCGCGAGATCATGGTGGACGAGTATCAGGACACCAACGAGGTGCAGAACCGCATTTTTGACGCAATTTCTTGTAAAGGAGAAAACCTTTTCACTGTTGGCGATGTCAAGCAGAGCATCTATCGCTTCCGCCTAGCCGACCCGCGTATTTTTTTGCAGCATTATAACACCTGGCCGCCGCTTGAGGACGCAGAGGAGCACGACAGCGCGAAGCTGCTGCTCTCGCGCAACTTCCGTTCGCGCAAAGAAGTGCTGGACGCGACGAATTTTATCTTCTGCAATATTCTTTCCGAGGAAATGGGTGAGCTCGACTACGGCGCGGATGAAATGCTGCGCCTCGGCGCGAATTATGTCGAATCGAGCGCGTGCGGCGCGGAGTTCCATCTGCTCGATCTGCCGACGCAGACGGGCGAGCAGCGCGTGCGCGCGAGCGAGGCTGAGGCCGCGTTCGTCGCGGACTATATCAGCAATATGCTGACAAGTGAATTTCCTATACAGGATGACAAAACAAAAGAGCTGCGGCCCGTGTGCGAGGAGGACATCGTCATATTGATGCGCTCGCCGAGCACGCGCCTTTTGGACTATCGCCGCGCGCTGGAGGCGCGCGGCCTCCACTGCGCCGCTGACGCGGGCGAGGACTTTTTTGCCTCGATGGAGATCGCAGTGCTGTTCGCGCTCTTGCAGGTCATCGACAATCCGCGGCAGGACGTGCCGCTCATTGCCGTGCTGCGCTCTCCGCTCTTCGGCTTTACACCCGATGAGCTCGCGGCGATCCGCGCGCGGCAGCGCACGGGTGACTTCTACGATGCGCTGCTTTTGAGCGAGGATGACCACAGCAGAGAATTTCTCGATACGCTGGACGCTTTGCGCAACAGCGCGGCGCACCTGAGCGTGCGCGAGCTGCTGAGTGAAATTTACCGCCGGTGCAATGTGCTCGGTATCTTCGGCGCGATGCGCCGCGGGGCGGAGCGCAAGGAAAATCTGCTCGCGTTTTTGGAGCTCAGCGAAGACTACGCGCGCTCGGGGCGGCAGGGGCTTTTCGATTTTGTGCGCACGCTGCGCGAGCAGCTTGCCGAAGGCGAGGCGGGTTCGATGCAGACCGCGCACGCCTCTACGGGCGTTCGCATCATGTCGATCCACAAGTCGAAGGGCCTTGAATTTCCGGTCGTGATCCTCTCGGACCTCGCGCGTCGCTTCAGCAATATGGACTTTTTGAGTTCGGTGCTCGTGCACCCGCAGCTCGGGCTGGGGCCGGTGTGCGTGGACACGCAAAGGCACATCCAGTACCCGACGGTCGCACGGCAGGCGCTCGAGCGCACGCTGCGGCGCGAGGCGAAGGCCGAGGAGCTGCGTGTGCTGTACGTTGCGATGACGCGCGCGAAGGAAAAGCTCGTCATGGTGCACACGCAGGCAAACGCGAAAAGCCGCGTCGCCGACCTTCTGGCGCTGAGCGATTGTCCTGTGCTGCCCGAGGCTGTGGACAGCGGCAAGTGCATGGGCGACTGGATCATGCTGCCGCTTTTGCAGCGCAGCGAAGCGGCGTCCCTGCGCGAGCTTGCGGGGCAGAATGGCGAGGGGAGATTCTATGCTGACGAAACGCCGTGGACGGTGCGTGTGCACGACGGTTTGAGCTTTGTGACGCCGCAGCAGCGGCCCGATGACGCGCCAGTGGATGCCGCGCCGCCGAAGGATGAGCTGCCGGTGGATTTTGCTGCGCTGTCGTACCGCTACCCCTACGCGGGGCAGACGGCCTTTCCCGCCAAGCTGACGGCCACGCAGCTCAAGGGCCGCGCGCTGGACGAGGAGATATCCGAAAATACAACGCTCCCACCGCGGCTGCGCAGCCTATATAAACCAAAATTCCTTGCGGGCGAAACGACGCTCACGGGTGCGGAGCGGGGCACGGCGCTGCATCTTGTGATGCAGGACCTTGACTTTTTCTGCGAAGCAAGCGAGCAGAGCGTGCGTGAGCAGGTCGAAAAGCTCAGAGCGCAGCGCAAGCTGACCGACGAGCAGGCAAGCGCCGTCGATGTGCGCGCGATCGTCCGATTTTTGCGAAGTGATCTTGCCGCGCGCATTCGCAAGAATGCGCAGACGGTGCGGCGCGAGTACCGCTTCTCGCTGCTGCGGCCGGTGCGGGACTTTGCCACGCTGGACGCCGACGACGCGGTGCTGCTGCAGGGCGTGGTAGACTGCTTTTTTGAAGAGAACGGCGAGCTTGTGGTCGTGGACTTCAAGACTGACCGCATCGGAAGAACACAGATCGAAGAACGAGCTGAGCACTACCGCCCTCAGCTCGAGGCATACTCCATGGCCCTTATGCGCGTGATGGGCAAAAAGGTCAGGGAAAAGGTGCTGTATTTCTTCTCGGTCGGCGAAGAAAAGGTGCTGTGAATACATAAAAACACCCTCCGCGGGAAATCCGCGGAGGGTGTTTTACAAGATTTGCTCACACGATAAAATGCTCTAAGATCAGCACTGTCGCGCAGCAGACGAGCGAGACGGGGAGAAGTCCCAGTCCGCACCAGGCGGCGACGATGCCGATGACCATGGCCGCCGCGCCCGCGATGGGCGACTGCGTGGCGTTCATGATGGCGGGGAACGTCATCACCGCGAGCGTGACGTAGGGCACGTAGAAGAGAAACGAGCGCAGGAAGGGATTCTGGATCGGCTTGCGGATCAGCGTGAGCGGCAGGACGCGGATGAGATAGGTCGTGGCCGCCATGACGAAAAGATATAAATACGTTTTCATGCGACGAGATCATCCTCCTTGTGCGGGAACAGAATGGCGGCGGCAGCAGAGATCACGATGGTCAAGACCAGGATGCGCATGCCCTCGGACAGCTCGCGCGTGAACGGCAAAACGCTTGCAAGAAGCGAGCAGAGAAAGCTCACGCCGATGCAGCCGAGCACGATGCGGTTCTGCTTGCCGACGGGGATGATGATGGCGAGAAACATGCCGAACAGCATCACGGAGCAACCGCTGACGGCCCAGACGGGCATAAGATTCCCCATCAGCACGCCGAGCACGGTGCCGATGCTCCAGCCCGGCATGGCCGCGCACATGGTGCCGAAGTAATACCACACCTCAAGATACCCAGGCTGCGCGATGGCGAGGCCGAAGATCTCATCCGTCAGGTCATAGGCGATGAGGAGCCGCCAGGGAAGCGGCGTATCGGGCGAGAGACGCTGGCTGAGCGCACAGCTCATCAGAAGATAGCGCGCGTTGACGACCAGCATCATCAGCGCCATGGCCCAGAGGCCGGAGTCGGCGGCGATGATGGTGATGCCGCCGTATTCACCCGACGAGGCGTTGTTCAAAAAGCTCAGCAAAAAACCCTGAAAAATGCTCAGGTGCGCGTTGTGCGCGCTGATGCCGATGCCGAAGCTGACAGCAAAATAACCAAGCCCAATGGGGATGCCGTCGCGCAGTCCCCGCAGGAAATGTTTTTTCGACATAATTCTGATGTTCCTTTACTTCCAATCATCCGTGCGCAAGGCGCGTAAGTGCCATTATACGACTGAAAACGGCAGAAGTAAAGAGAAATTGCATAGCGAGCGTTGAAAAATTGACGATGAAATTAGGGAAAAGTGCTAAGGAAGAGAAAAGCACGGAGAGGATCAAAAATTTCTCTTGCAATTTGACACAAAGCGTGGTAATATCCTATATGGCTTTTTTAGAAAAGTACATTTGGATCAGAAAGAGGTGAACACGAGCAATGAAGGAAGGAATCCATCCCAATTATCAGCAGACTACTATTACTTGCGCCTGCGGTAATGTGATTGAGACAGGTTCCACCAAGCAGAATATCAAGGTGGAAGTGTGCTCTAAGTGTCACCCCTTCTTCACTGGTAAGCAGAAGCTGGTCGATACCGGCGGCCGCGTTGCCAAGTTCAACAAGAAGTTCGGCCTGAACTAATTCAATCACAAAAGCAGCTCTGCTACGGCAGAGCTGCTTTTTTCTGCTTTTTTGGAACGCTCAGTTTTGCCCGTCGGGATATTCGACGATGAAGGGGAGCGGCTCACTGAGACTTTGGTCGAGGTAGTTTATCTCCTCGTAGCTGTCGCCGCCTGCAATGGCGCGCACCTGGAAGAGGCGGACGCGCAGTACTGTGTCGTCCGCAAGGTTGACGACAAGCTCGCAGACGAGCGGCGTTGCCCCGAGCGGGAGCGTGAAAGCCTCCGATTCGCTGCTGGAGGCATAGGCGAGGTCATAGTACGACACGCCCTCTATGACGGATGCGCCCACGGCTTCGGCGCTGTCATCGCCGACATAGGTGACGGTGCTGCCATCGCTGTACGATGCTTCGAGCGGCACGCGCCTGAGCAGCTGATTGGCGCGCGTGTATTCAAGACACGCGCTGCGGATGGACACATCGGACAGCGCGCCGAGCGAGATGGTGCCGAGCGGGATGCCGGCATTGCCCGGTGTGAACTGGTACTGCCATTTGCTGCCAGCCTGACGCTCGTAGGAGATGGGGGCTAGAAAGCTTTTGAGCTGCGGCTGATAGCGGGATTTGAGATCATAGATCGTGTCGAGATCCTCTGACTGTGTCTCACCGTCGTGCTTGAAGTTGACACTGACGCTGAGCTCATCGCTCAGCGGTACGGTCACTTCGCCGTGCAGATAGCCGAAGCTGTCCTGTTTAAGATCGGCGGTGCGGGTCGGCGGACTGTCGCTCGTGTAGGATGAGCTGCTGCGGTCAGTCACAAGGAGAGAGACAGCCGTATTTTCGCCGATCGTCTTCGGCAACAGAGAGAAGGCGAGCGTGCACTCCTGCTTTTTAAGATCGACCTTTGTGACCTCATAGCTGAACTGCGAGAGCAGGCTCGACTCGCGCTCCAGAATGTCCGAGACATTATTGCTGATGCCCGCGATCTGGTTCGAGAGGTTGTTCTGCACGTTGTAGAGCTGGCTGCGAAGGTCATTTACTTGCGTGCTGAGCGTGTTGATGCGGTTGTTGTAATGCACGCCGACGGCGATGAGCGCGGCGAGCGCCACGGCCGCACCGCCGATGATCTTCTTGTGCTGTATGCAGAAATCGCGGAAGCTCAGCTTTTCCGCGGGAGCCTTTTCGGCGTTGCTTTGAACCGGCGATTCGGCGGCATCCTGCTCGGGTTTGGCGTGCTCCAGACTGAGCAGCTCGTCGACGGAAACGGAGTAGAGCTTAGAGAGTTCGATGAGCTTGCTAAGCTCCGGCTGTGTGGCGCCCGTTTCCCTTAATTAAAGATATTGTTGGGTAAAAAAGAAAGGTCAGTCGATTTTGCCGA
>ERZ773208.32-NODE-32-length-121602-cov-8.083474_pt1 | contig 121602 bp, 112 predicted proteins | sample MGYA00581006_ERZ773208 | MGnify/ENA primary metagenome ERZ773208 (study PRJEB29015, sample SAMEA2737793) | human gut metagenome | biome: human gut; feature: human-associated habitat; material: faeces | place: China | collected 2012 ... | reverse complement strand
AGAACAGAACTGGTGGCATAAGAAATTTTGTGTCTACTAACTATTGACTACTTCAATCCATTAGGATGGCGGGGTATTTGTTATCTGTCAAAATTATTCAGCGTAGTTGGAGAAGTAGTTCTGCACGACGATGATGGGCGTGCCCTTGTCTCCGCTGCCGCTGGTCAAGTCGCAGAGAGAACCGATGAGATCGGTCAGGCGGCGCGGCGTCGTGCCCTCGGAGGCCATATTGCCCTTGAGGTCGGCGTCCTTCTTGCGGATGGACTCCTGGATCGCGGCTTTGAGCTCGTTGCCGGAGAGTCCGGCAAAGTCGTTGTCGGCGAGATACTTCAGCTTCAGCTCGTTCGGCAGACCGACGAGGCCGGAGGTGAAGCCGGGGCTGACGACAGGGTCGGCAAGCTCCCAGATCTTGCCCATAGGGTCCTTGAACGCGCCGTCGCCATAGACCATGGCTTCGACCTTGACGCCCGTGCGCTCAAGCAGCGCTGCCTGAATACCCTCGGCGACCTCCTGCGCATTCTTCGGGAAGAGCTTGACCTTGCCCTCGGTGGCCTTGTTGGAGCCGAGCAGACCGTACTGGCACCAGCCGCTGCCGTTCACGGGGGCGTTGAGTATGTCGCACAGGGTCAGAACGGTCTTGCCGCCCGCGGCCTTGATACGGCGGCGTGAGCGCTCGCGGCTGTGTATATCGCAGCAGATGACATTTTCGGTGTACTTGACGATCGCTTCGGCGTGGTTTGCAAATACAATCTCGGCCTCGGCGCCCTCCTCGCGGATCACGGATTCGTAGTATTCCACGTAATCAACGCCGGTGAAGGGATGTTTGATATAGCCGAAGAGACGGCGGTAATCTTCAAGGCTGAGGACGTCAGTGTAGGGGTTCACGCCGCTGTCGTCGAGCGTGTCCTCGTCAAAGAGATGGTTGCCGACCTCGTCGGAGGGGTAGGACAGCATGAGTACGACCTTTTTGCAGCCGCGCGCGATGCCGCGCAGGCATATTGCAAAGCGGTTGCGGGAAAGGATGGGGAACACAACGCCGACGGTGCCGCCGCCGAGCTTGGCCTTGACGTCGGCCGCGATATCGTCAACGCTGGCGTAGTTGCCGTCTGCGCGCGCAACAACGGATTCGGTGACGGAAACGACGTCGCGCTCGCGCAGCTTGAAGCCGTCCTCGGCCATCGCGGCCACGACGGAATCCGCGACTATCTTAATTATATCGTCGCCCTCACGCACGATGGGGGCACGTACTCCTCTTGAAATAACTCCGGACATGAAACGCCTCCTGAAATAAAATGTTTTTTACCCAAAAATAATACACTTTTTTGGGAGCTAAGTCAACAAAATCACGCTTTTTTCGTTTGCTCTTGCAAAGGGGCGGATTAGAATATATAATGTATTCGTCAAAAAGCTACGGAGGTTCTGCATGAAAAATCAGAAGATACTTATTCTCGACTTCGGCGGACAGTATAACCAGCTTATCGCCCGCCGCGTCCGTGAGTGCAACGTCTATTGCGAAGTCAAGCCCTTCAGCACGTCCCTGGAAGAGATAAAAGCCTTTGCCCCGATCGGCATCATTTTCACCGGCGGCCCTAACAGCGTCTATGAGGCCGGTTCGCCCCATGTGGATACCGGTGTGTACAGTCTCGGCGTGCCCATTCTGGGCATATGCTACGGCTGTCAGCTACTCGCGCATGAGCTGGGCGGCAAGGTCACTGCCGCGCAGGATGATTCCGCGCGCGAATACGGCAAGACGGAGACCTTTTTTGACACCTCATGCAAGCTTTTCAAGAATATTCCCGCCGAGAGCATAACGTGGATGAGCCACGGCGACTATATGGCGCAGGTTCCGCAGGGCTTCCGCCTTGTCGCTCATTCCGCCGCCTGCCCGACCGTCGGCATCTGCGACGAGGAGCGCGGCTTCTACGGCGTGCAGTTTCATCCCGAGGTCAACCATACCGTCTATGGCAGCGAGATGCTGCATAACTTCCTCTACGAGATCTGCGGCGCGGTCGGCGACTGGACGATGGCGGATTACAAGCGCCGCGCTATTGAGGAGATACGCGCGAAGGTCGGCGACGGCAAGGTGCTGCTCGCACTCTCCGGCGGCGTCGATTCCTCCGTGGCCGCCGCACTGCTGGCCGAGGCCGTCGGCAATCAGCTCACCTGCGTGTTCGTTGACCATGGCCTGATGCGTAAGGACGAGGGCGACGAGGTTGAGGCCGCGTTTGCGAAGTGGGATATAAATTTCATCCGCGTGGATGCGGAGGAGCGGTTCCTGACGGCACTGAAGGGCGTTGTGGAGCCGGAAGCCAAGCGCAAGATCATCGGCGAGGAGTTCATCCGCGTGTTCGAGATCGAGGGCAAGAAGATCGGCAGTGTCGATTATCTCGTTCAGGGCACCATTTACCCCGACGTTATCGAGTCCGGCAAGGGCGATGCGGCGGTCATCAAGAGCCATCATAATGTCGGCGGCCTACCCGACTATGTGGATTTCAAGGAGATAATAGAGCCTCTCCGTATGCTGTTCAAGGATGAGGTGCGTGTACTCGGCCGCGAGCTTGGCCTGGCGGAAACGCTTGTCCAGCGCCAGCCGTTCCCCGGCCCCGGCCTCGGCATCCGCGTCATCGGTGAGGTCACGAAAGAGAAGCTGGACATTCTCAGAGAAGCGGACTACATTTTCCGCGACGAGATAGCGAAGGCCGGTTTGCAGAACACCATGAGCCAGTATTTCGCGGCGCTCACGAATATGCGCTCCGTCGGAGTCATGGGCGACGGCCGTACCTACGATTACGCGCTGGCGCTGCGGTCGGTGTCTACCTCGGACTTTATGACCGCGGATTGGGTGCGCATTCCGTACGAGGTGCTGGATAAGGTGTCCGTGCGCATCGTCAACGAGGTTCGCGGCATAAACCGTATTCTCTACGACGTCACCTCCAAGCCCCCCGCAACGATAGAATTTGAATAATGCAAGGAGCGCGGCAGAGAAAATCGTGTGAAAAAGCTGATATATGTGCAGTGTGAATGCGGAGCGTAATGCTCCGCATTCTTAAGTTCTTGGTGCAAAACAACTTCTTTTATGATATACTTATTTTGGACTAAGAGAAAAATTTGAATTTTCTAAATTTTAGAGCTAAGGAGATGAAAATAAGTAAAATGACACATGTTGAAATGAAAGATTTTTCAGGAAAAACAAATGAGCCAAAAACTGAAAGCCTAGTAAAGTATTTACAAAGTAGAATTTCCGACGGGTCAAGTTTAGAAGATATTGTAAATGCGTTTGAGGATATGTGTAATATACCTATTAAAGAAGATATGATTCTTTTTGAAACAGGTACTTATTCTTTTACCGGGGAGCCAATGTTTGAATTTTCTTTGGTTAGACAGTTTCCCAATGATGAGGATGAGTATTATCAACTCCATATAAATGTGTTATATATTCCGACAAAGGAAAACATGATTTTTGAACAGACTACATGGAATGAAGATATTGAAGAAAATATTTTTGACTATATTAGAAAAACACCGGTATTTGCTTACTGTAAGGAAAACGTATTTAGCGGGGTCGAAATATATTTAGATGAAACCTAAGCTAAAAATTCCAGTTCTACTGTGGGTTTTTATCTTCAAATATTAATTTTTTCTCATTCAGCTGGGTGCCGTCAAGATTTATGCGCAAAATTGTTTGCAGGCTCCGGCTGAATGAGGTCAGCCGGCAATAGAGGCGTCGTACAGAGCCGCCTCCAAGTGCTTCATGTTCATGTATTTCTTGTTGCCCCACTGGGTGCCCGCCACATGGCGGAGCCGGGCGCAGACCAGCATCAGAGCGGAGTTGCCATCGAGGAAAAATCGGCGGTAGAGTATGTCCCGTGCGACTTGGCCAACGCGGAGTGGAAAACTCTTCTGCGCGGCGCGGGCTTTAAAGCGGAGGACAAGTCCTTCGGAAGCCTGCTCGGCCTCAGCTACTATATGGACAGCGACTCTTTCCGCGGCCTGCTCCGGTCGATCTCCGACCTGTGGTCGGACGGCTCCGCGATATGCTTTGACTACCAGACGCCGGACGGCTCAGGCGAGACGCGCCGGAACGAACAGCTCGCGGGCGCGGCGGGGGAGAGCATGAAGGCGAAATACACCGCCGCCGAGATAGAGAAAATGCTGGCCGACTGCGGCTTTCTCATCTATGAACAGCTCGACGACGAGGAGATGACGAAGCGGTATTTCGCGCCATGTCGGGATGATATGCGCGCGCCGAAGGGCGTGAACTACATTCTGGCGGTGAAAAAGCGCTGAAAAACAACCACGGTTTCAACAGAAACCGTGGTTGTTTCAGAATCATCTGCTTACGCCAGCTTTTTCTTTTTGGACAGGAACACGATCAGGCAGACGGCGGCCTCGACGATGTATACCGCGATGAACGCCTCGTTCATCAGTGTTTGGCGCTGCCATGCCACGCGCAGCTGGTCGCCGGTTATAACCTTTATGCTCACAAGCTCGTTTTCGACCCACGTGAAGCTCATGCTGGCTACGTTTTCGTTGCGCTGAATATATGTGCATACCACGCTGCCGTCCGGCGCTTCTATGCTATGGGTGTGCTGCTCGCGCCACTGTCTCGAATCATATGCCGGCGCGTCGTATTCCACCGCAGTTGCGGGAGCGTCATTGTACCCGTCCGAGGTCTGCTTCGTCTCCATGAATGTGACGAAGTCATCGACGTTGTCAAACGAGGTGGAGTCGGCAAAAAGCCTGGTGTCGTAGTTCAGCGCTATCTGCACCGCCGCGGTCACGGCTAGCACTGCCACGAGGATCAGCGCGCTCTTCAGCCGCAGCTTGTCAGCCTTAACGGTCATCTCCTCCGGTACGTACACGCCGCGCGCCGCGCATATCCGCGGCACGGCCGCGCATATTATCAGGCCGATAACGGCGGCGATGCCGGCAAAGACGAGGCCGTATCTCGCCCAGTCGCTGATATCAAGCCCGTAGTAGGGGCTGTTCACCACGACTATCAGCGGCAGAGCGGCAGCGAACATAATGAGTACGCCGGTCAGGTTCCCCGCCGCGCCGCGGACGATCTTCTCCTTCATGCGGTCGAGCAGCGGCGACTCTGTCTCGTATACCAGCGCGGAAAACGAAGCGATGAGCTTCATCGTAAGCCACATAAGCCCGCCCACATAGAACACGCATGCGAGGAAGAAGCCGAGATACGCGCGGTCGAACACCGTGTTGCAGACGAGCGCGGCCAGCAGGCCGAGCGCGCTGAGCGCGTATATCCCCGCCGAGTGAACGGCGAAGCTCGCGCGCACGCGGTTTATAAGGAAGTCTATCTGCTTCGCGGTCTTCTGCTCCTGGCGCGGCTGGCGCTCCTCACTGTTTATGCGCCCACCGTTTAAAAGCTCGTCGCAGCTGACACCGAAGATCTCCGCCAGCGCGGGGATCATCGTCAGGTCGGGATAGCACTCGTCGCGCTCCCAGCGGCTGACCGCCTTGTCGGAGACGTTGAGCTTTTCGGCAAGCTCTTTTTGCGTAAGCCCGTTTGCCTTGCGCAGGGCGGCTATGAAGCTGCCGATGGTTTTCTTTTCCATTTATTTTCTCCTCAATAATGAAGTCACTTGGCCTTGTGCAGTCTCATTCTACAAAATTGCAAGAAAAAATACCAGCCCTCAAACCGAAAATCTCTCTCGCACAGCGAGAATTGCGTCCCCAACCGGCAAAAGGGCAAATTGCCCTTGCCTTAATACGGGAAAATGATATAATATAAAAAAGTTTTTGCGTACTTTTTATGCAAAGGAGCAAGCGATGAAAATAATTGTTGTAGGAGCCGGCAAGGTTGGCTACTCTGTTGCAAAAATACTTTCCGAGGAGGGGCACGACATCACGGTCATCGACCGCGACCCCGAAACCATAACCCACCTTTCCAACGAGCTTGACGTCATATGCGTGGAGGGCAGTGCGACGAACCATGAGACGCTGCTCGGCGCGGGCGCGGCGGAGGCCGACCTCCTAATGGCCGCGACCCAGCAGGACGAGGTCAACATGGTCTGCGGCATCACCGCGCGCAAGCTCGGCACGAAGCACGTCATCGCGCGTATAAGAGACACGGAGTACCTGCGGCAGACGGAATTTCTGCGCGAGGTGCTCGGCCTGTCGATAACCATAAACCCCGAATACGAGTGCGCCAAGGAGATCGCGCGCATACTGCGCTTCCCGAGCGCCGCCAGAGTCGATACCTTCTCCAAGGGCAGCGTCGAGATCGTGGAGCACCGCGTGCGCGAGCACGGGAAGCTTGACGGTATGCAGCTGAAGGACTTGTCGTCGGTCTGCGGGGCGAAGGTGCTGGTCAGCGTCGTGGAGCGCGGCGGCGAGGCGATCATCCCGAACGGCGAATTCACCCTTCACGCGGGCGACCGCCTGAGCATCACCGGCGCCACAAAGGAGCTGCGCAAGTTCTTCATGGCCATGGGGCAGTATAAAAAGCCCGTGCGCAACGTCATGATAATGGGCGGCAGCCGCATCGCGGTGTACCTGACAAGGCTGCTTCAGGAGAGCGGTATCGGAGTGTCCGTCATCGACCGCAGCCCCGAACGCTGCGAGCATCTGTGCGACATTCTGCCCGGCGCGAACATCGTCTGCGGCGACGCGACGCGCAGCGAAGTCCTGCTGGAGGAGGGCATCCGCACGACGGACGCTTTTGTCGCGCTCACCGGCGACGACGGCGACAATATCATTACCTCGCTCTACGCGAAGAAGCGCGCCGTCGGCAGCATCGTCACCAAGGTCAACCGCGAGCACTTCACCGAGATACTCGAAAGCTCCGATCTCGACTGCATCGTCACGCCGAAGGAGCTGGTCGCGCAGCAGCTCGCGCGCTACGTCCGCGCGATGCACGACTCGATGGGCAGCAGCATGGAGACGCTCTACCGCCTTGCCGACGGCAAGGTCGAGGCGCTGGAATTCCGAGTGACGGAGGGCGCGGCCTGCATCGGCATCCCGCTCAAGTCGCTGAAGCTCAAGCCGAACGTGCTGGTCTGCGCTGTCATCCGCGGCGACCGCAGCATAATCCCCGACGGCGAAACCACCATCTGCGCCGGTGATCACGCGATAATCGTGTCCAGCGCAGGCAAACTCAAGACCATAGACGGTATCGTTGACAAATAAACGCTATGAATTACAGAATGATTGCGCGGATACTCGGCATGGTGCTGCTGATCCTTGCGGCGCTGCTGGTGCTTCCGCTTATCGCCGGATTGTGCTACGGCGAAAATGTGCTCAATTTTGCGGTCACGATCGCGGCGGCCGCAGCGCTTGGCGGTATCTTCATGCTGTTCAAGCCGAAAAACCGCGATATCTACGCGCGCGAGGGCTTCACGGCGGTCGGCCTGTCGTGGATACTGATGTCGCTTATCGGCGCGCTGCCCTTTGTCATCAGCGGCGATATCCCGAGCTATGTGGACGCGCTGTTTGAGACCGTCTCCGGCTTCACGACCACCGGCTCTACGCTGCTCACGGACGTCGAGGCGATGAGCCGCGGCTGCATGTTCTGGCGCATGTTCACGCACTGGATAGGCGGTATGGGCGTACTGGTGTTCATCATGGCGGTGCTGCCGATGAGCGGCGAGCACTCGATGCACATAATGCGCGCGGAGATCCCGGGGCCGGTCGTCGGCAAGCTCGTCCCCCGCGCGAGAAAGACCGCGGCAATACTCTATCTCATATATATGAGCATGACTGCGGTTGAGATGATTCTGTTGCTGTGCGGAGGCATGAGCTTTTATGATGCCCTGCTGCACGCCTTTGCGACTGCCGGTACCGGCGGCTTCTCGACGCGCGGCGCGGGCATCGCGGCGTTTGACAGCCTGTATATCGAGGTCGTCATAAGCGTGTTCATGCTGCTCTTCGCCGTGAACTTCAACCTCTATTTCCTGCTGCTCATGGGGCGCGTGCGCGACGTGTTAAAAAATCAGGAGCTGCGCTGCTTCGGCGTGTTCGTGGCCTTCTCGATGCTCACCGTCGCCTGGAACATTTCCGGACAGTACGGCGGCTTCGCCGAGGCACTGCGCTATTCGTCGTTCACGGTCGCCTCGCTCGTCAGCAGTACCGGCTTCGGCACAGCGGATTTCACGCAGTGGCCGCAGTATTCGCAGTGGCTGCTGGTGATAATCATGTTCGTCGGCGCCTGCGCGGGCAGCACCGGCGGCGGACTCAAGCTCTCGCGCGTGATGATGCTGCTGAAAGCCGCGTTTTCCGACATGCGGCGCGTGATATGGCCGCGCCGCGTCAGCCGTCTGCAGATGGAAGGGCAGCGGGTGGAGCAGACGGTGATACGGGCGGTGTTCTCGTATTCCACGCTGTATATGCTCCTGGTGCTGGCCGGAACACTGCTGATCTCCTTTGACGGGTTTGACACCGCGACGAACTTCACGGCGGCGCTGACCTGCCTGTCGAACATGGGTCCGGGGCTTGGCCTCATCGGCCCGGCCGGTAATTTCTCGATTTTCTCCGATCTCTCAAAGCTTCTCATGTCGTTCCTGATGCTTGCGGGGCGGCTGGAGCTGTACCCGATACTTGTGCTGTTTTTCCCGTCGGTCTGGAAACGCAGCTGACAGCCTGTCTGCGTACCTAAATATATAAGCTGGAGACGCTTGGATGAATTACAGAATTTCTATGCGCGCGAGGGCTTCGTGACGGTCGGGCTGGTGTGGATATCCATGTCGCTGCTCGGCGCGCAGCCCTTCGTCCTCAGCGGGGACATCCCGAATTATCTCGACGCCGTGTTCGAGACCGTCTCCGGCTTCACGACCACCGGAGCGACGATACTCCCGCAGGTCGAAGTCCTCAGCCGCAGCTACATGTTCTGGCGCATGTTCACACAGTGGATCGGCGGCGGGCGCGCTGCGCCACGCATTTTTCGCGGTGTCGAACATGGTCAGTACGGCGAGCTTCAGCACGCTCGACTATACGCAGTGGCCGCAGTTCACGCAGTGGGTGCTGCTGATGCTGATGTTCGTCGCGCCTGTGCCGGCGGCACGGGCGGCGGCCTGAAGGTGTCGCGCTTTATCATGCTGGTCAAATCCGCCGCGTCCGATGTGCGCCGGATGATACATCCGCGGCGCGTCACGCGCATCCAGCTTGACGGCAGCCGCGTCGAATCCGGCACGCTCAAGGCGGTGTATACATATTTTCTTATATATGTCCTCATCATCGTTGCGGGGACGATGGTCGTCTCACTGGACGGCTATGACATGACGACAAATTTTACGGCGGCGCTGGCCTGCATATCGAATATCGGCCCCGGAATGGGGCAGATAGGCCCCGCGAGCTGCTTCAACATCTTCTCGGCGCCGGTGAAAATGGCGCTCTCGGTCATCATGCTCTTCGGAAGACTGGAGCTGTATCCGATACTCGCCTTCTTCGCGCCGACGACGTGGAGAAAGTGACGGCGCGCCGCGCCGTATTGCAAAAAGGGCGAAAGTGTGAGATAATAATATCAGTTGACAAAACCGTGTCTGCTCTTGCTAACTGACACTAACAAAAAATGTGAAACGGGGATTTTCGTATGCCGAGATTTTTTATGGCCGGTACAAACATTCTGGGCGGCATGGCAATAATGAAAGGGCGCGACGCGGAGCATGTGCGCGTGCTGAGGCTGCGCCCCGGCGAGGATATGATAATCTGCGACGGACAGGGGACGGATTATAAATGCCGTCTCGTGAAGGCCGATAAGGAGCAGGTCGAGGCCGAGGTGATCGAGGTCGTCCGCTGCCCCGCGGAGCCGAGCGTGAAGGTGACGGTGCTGTGCGGCCTGCCGAAGGGCGACAAGACGGATTATATCATTCAGAAATCCGTTGAGGCCGGCGCGGAGGAGATTCTGTTTTTCAATTCCGACCGCTGCGTCGCAAGGCCGGATAAGCCCGAAAAGAAGCTTGAGCGCTGGCAGCGCATCGCCGAAGAGGCCGCGAAGCAGTCCGGACGCGGGATTATCCCGCAGGTCGGCTGGGCGGGCGATTTCGCAGGCGCGCTGGACGTTGCAGTGAAGAAAGAGCTTGGCCTGTTCATGTATGAGACGGGCGAGCGGGAGGCGCTCAACGATGTGCTGGGCGCGAATTCCGGCATTGCGAGCGCCGCGATAATCACAGGCCCCGAGGGCGGATTTGCACAGTTCGAGGCCGATCTCGCGCGCATCGCGGGGCTGCATATCTGCTCAATGGGCGAGCGGATACTCCGCTGTGAGACGGCTCCCGTCGTCGCGCTGACTGCAGTGATGTACGCAACCGGCAATCTCTCGTGAAGTGAATGAAGAACAACCCCCGAGGGCGGATGCATCATCCGCCCTCGGGGGTTTATAGTTGGTGAAAGGCGCCCCTCTTAGGGGAGCTGTCGGCCTGCGGCCGACTGAGGGGTCGCCAGCGTGAAGATAGTGCCGTTAGGGAAAAGATAGGGCAGTATAAAGAATCCCTACAATATTGTTTTGCCCTGCAGCAAAGCTTATATCAATATCCGAGTTCCTCGTCGACGAGGACTATGTGCAGCTCATCGAGGAGGCGGGGCCTCTGCTCTATTATCGTCGTGACAGAACAGATGCGCTGTGCATGGTGGCAGTCCACGCATTTGCCGGTGATGGCGCAGGGCGTGTCGAGACCGAAACGCTGCGCGTTCTTTGAACATGCCACAGCCTTGACGCGCGCCATGCCGCTCTCAAGATTGGCGGCAAGCTTGTTCTTGCCGACCACGAGCACGACTTTTTTCGGCCCGCCGAACATCGCGGCGACGCGGTTGCCGTTGCCGTCGATATTTATGAGCTTGGCGTTCATTGTGATGGCGTTGGTAGAACATAGGTACCAGTCCGCCGCCTTGGCTTTCTCGAAGATCTCCGCGCGCTCCTCAGGCTTGACGTCCCAGTGGAAATAGACGGGGTTGCCCTGCGCGCGCAGAGCGTCGGGAAGCCCGAGCGAGCTGATCGTCATCGAGCCGCCGCAGCCGACGGAGGCGCGGTCGCCGATGAGATCCAGTACAAGCTTTTTTGCTTCCTCGCCGCCGGCGGCGCTGTGAACGGTGAAGCCGCGGCCTTCAAGATTGGATACGAGCTTATCATAGTTTTCGCAGAACATGAACTATCCCCTTTCTGAATTTTATATTTGATGTCAAATAAGAGTCTGTGGGCAGAGATCGGGGCTGTTTGTAAATTCGCACTCGACGGCGATCGCGCCCGCTTTCGCGGCGGCGGCGGCGCACTTCTGCGCGCTGAAGCCCTGAGTGCCGCCCCAGACGATGGCGGCCATCGCGGCGTCGCCCGCTCCGGTGGCGTCGATCATATTCGCAGGGCAGCAGGGGACGCGGCCGATGCCGTCGGCGGAGGCATAGAGCATGCCTTCGGTGCCGAGACTTATAAACACGCGCTTCACGCCCATTTCGAGGAAACGCTCCGCGGCCTTCTCCGGCTCCGCCTCGCCCGTAAGATACCGCGCCTCAAGCGCGTTCGGCTTGAGCGCGTATATCCTGTCCAGCACCGGAAGCAGCTTCATCGCCTTCGCAGTGGAGACCGGATCCGAGTAGATCGGCACGGTGCATGCGGCGGCGAGGAAACGTATCGCCTCGGCGCTGAGGTTCGTGTCCAGCACCAGCGCGTCGGCGCTGTTTATCCTGTCGATGCAGGAGGCCAGATGCTCCGGCGTCACGCACTCGGCGATGTCCATATCCGCGATGCCGACGCACATGTCTCCCATCTCGTCCGTTACGTACAGATATGTAGAGCTGCGGCGCTGCGGCTCTACGCGCGCCATCGACATGTCCATGCCGAGGCTGCGGCAGCCGTCCATAAGGCTGCTGCCGTAGACGTCCCCGCCGATGGCGGCGATAAGACTGACGTCCATGCCGAGTAGGCAGAGATTGTGCGCGATGTTGCGCCCGACTCCGCCGGGCTTGAGGGAGACAAAGCCCGGGTTGGAGTCACGCATGCGGAGAGCCAGCGCAGGCTTGCCGCATATATCCATGTTCACGCCGCCGGCAACGACGGCGTGAAGCTTTTTTACTTGAGGTTCCATATATTCTCCGCGTACTCACGAATTGCCCTGTCTGCGGCGAAAACTCCGCTGCGGGCGGTGTTCATAATGGAAAGTCTGCCGCGCTCCTGCGGGTCGCGGATGCTGTCGTACAGGCGGCGCTGCGTGTCGGCATAGGCGCGGTAGTCGGCGATGAGCATATACTGGTCGCCGCCGTAGATGAGCTGAGATACCAGATCGGAATAGCTCTTGCCGTCGGCAAAGCCCTGGCTGAAGCGGTCGAGCACGCGGCGTATCTCTGCATCGGCGCCGGCGATGGCGGCGGGGTCGTAGCCCTCCGCGCGGACGCGGGCGATCTCGTCGGTATGCAGGCCGAAGAGGAACATGTTCTCGTCGCCGAGACGTTCGTACATCTCAACGTTTGCGCCGTCGAGCGTGCCGATAGTCACGGCGCCGTTCATCATCAGCTTCATGCAGCCGGTGCCGGAGGCTTCCTTGCCCGCGGTGGATATCTGCTCGGACACCTGTGCGGCGGGGACTATGGCCTCGGCCGCGGAGACGCGGTAGTTCTCCACAAAGTAGACCTGCAGCCTGCCGCGGCAGACGGGGTCGTTGTTGATATCCTCGGCCATGGACAGCAGCAGCTCGATTATGCGCTTTGCGGTCTTGTAGCCCGCGGCGGCCTTCGCGCCGAACACAAAGGTGCGCGGGACGAAGTCCATGTTCGGGTCGTCGTGCAGCTGGAGCTGGAGGCTCGCAATGCTCATCGCGCAGAGAAGCTGGCGCTTGTACTCGTGCAGACGCTTTATCTGCACGTCCATTATCGCGTCGGTGTTGAGGGTGAAGCCGTCGTTGCGCATCGCAAATTCCGCGAAGCGGTATTTGTTCTCAAGCTTTATCTCATTGACGCGGCGGAGGACTTCGCCGTCGGAAGCGAATTTCGCAAGCTCTTCGAGCCGCTCCGGCTCAAGCAGATACGCGTCGCCGCCGAGCAGCTCGCATATCAGACCGTGCAGGCCGGGATTTATCTGGCTGAGCCAGCGGCGATGGTCGATGCCGTTGGTGACGGAGGTGAAGCGATCCGGACGGATGGTGTAGATATCGTGGAACAGGTCATTTTTCAGGATCTCGCCGTGCAGGCGGGAAACGCCGTTGACCTTGTAGCAGGCGGCGAGGCAGAGGTTTGCCATGTGCACCTGATTGTCGCGGATGATGAGGTTGCGGCCGACGCGCTCGCCCTGGCCGAAGTTCTGCACCAGATAGTCGCACCAGCGGCGGTTTATCTCGCACATGATCTCCCACAGGCGCGGCAGCAGCTGCTGCACGATGTCCTGCGGCCACTTCTCGAGCGCCTCGCTCATAACGGTGTGGTTGGTGTAGGCGACGGAATGAGTGACGATGTCCCACGCCTCGTCCCAGCCGAGACCGTATTCGTCCATGAATATGCGCATCAGCTCGGGGATTATCAGCGTCGGGTGGGTGTCGTTTATTTGCATTGCGTGGTGCTCGGCGAAAGACTTGATATCGCCCCACTTGCGGATGTGCTTGCGCACAACGTCCTGCGCGGTCGCGGAGACGAAGAAGTACTGCTGCTTGAGACGCAGGATCTTGCCCTCGACGTGCTCATCGGGCGGGTAGAGGACCTTGGTTATGACCTCGGCCATGGTGCGCTGCTCCATGCTCTTGACATATTCGCCCTCGGAGAAGAGGTACATGTCGAGCGAGTTGGGGCTTTTCGCATCCCACAGGCGCAGGGTGTTTATCTCGTGTCCGCCGTAACCCGCGATGAGCATGTCGCGCGGGACGGCGATGACGGCGGTATAACCGGTGTATTCGGCGTGATAGTGCCCCATGTTGTCCCAGTGCGGGGCGACGTGCCCGCCGAAGCGGACCTCGACGGCGTCCTCCCAGCGGGGGATGAGCCAGCTCTCGGCCGCGGTACGCCAGTTGTCGGCGACCTCGGTCTGGCGGCCGTTTTCAAACTTCTGGCGGAAAATTCCCAGCTCGTAGCAGATGGAATAGCCCGTGCCCTCGTAGCCGCAGGTGGCCATGCTGTCCATATAGCAGGCGGCGAGACGGCCAAGACCGCCGTTGCCGAGACCCGCGTCAGGCTCGGCCTCGAAGATGTCGGACGCATTGCGGCCAAGATCCTCAAGCGCGCCGGTGACGGCCTCGGATATGCCGAGGTTGAAGGCGTTCTTCATCAGACTGCGCCCCATCAGGAACTCCATCGACATATAGTGGACTTCCTTTTCATGCTTCGTGGGGCTTTCGGCGGCAAGAAGCCTGCTCATTATCTCGTTTATGACTATCGCCGTGGCCTGAAAGACCTGATCGTCGGTAGCGCTGGCACTGGTGACGCTGAAATGGGCGCAGAGCTTATCTTCTATCGAGCTGCGTACTTCGTCGCGGGAAATTTCTCCGATCATGGGTTATACCTCCGGGTGAAAAAATTAGATTTTGCTGTCCTTGGGGACTACGATGGGAAGTCTGGGATTGCCGGTGAGGGTGATGCCGGGCGAGTAGCTGCAATACTTGTCGGAAATGACGCAGTTAAGCTCCGCCCATTCGCCTATCGTGCTGCCCTTCATAACGATGCAGTTGGTGAGCTTCGCGCCGCGCGCGATGCGTACGCCGGGGAACACGATACAGTTTTCCACGCTGCCCTCGATAATGCAGTTGTCGGCTACAAGGCTGTTCTTGGAGCCGGCGTTTTCGCCGTAATAGGTGCTGACCTCCTCGTGGGCGCGGGTTCTTATGGGGCGCTCCGCCGGGAAAAGCTGGCGGCGCAGCTCACCGTTAAGCATATCCATGCTGCACTGATAATAATCAGCCACGCTTCTGATGGACGCGGCATAGCCCTCGTGTACATAGGCCGCCATCCTGCCGCCCTCTGCGAGGAAGGAGGAGACGGCGTCCTTGTGGAAACGATACAGATTCAATGCCTTGCATTTGTCCATTATGCGCAGAAGAGTATCCTTGTTGATGATGTATCCCTCAAGGGAGGGGATGCCCTCGCCGGGATCGGTGCGGTCAAACAGAAGCTGCTTTACCATGCCATCGTCGCCGATGACATAGCGGTGGTTGCTGCCGGTAAGCTCACCGGCAGAGCAGATGGCAGTTATCTCCGCACCTGTCTTCACATGCTGGCGCATGGCGGCGGTGAGGTCGATGTTTGCGCACACGCTGCCGAGCAGGAGCGCGATGTGCTTCTGCGGAATGCTGCGTACGTAGGGGGCGACGGCGTTGAGCGCCTCGATGGTGCCGGTGTAGTTGCCGCGGTGATATTCCGGCAGACCGAAGGGCGGCAGCATGCGCAGCCCGCCGTAGCGGCGGCTCATGTCCCAGTTCTTGCCGCTGCCGATATGGTCGAGCAGGGACTGGTAGTCGCGCTGCATGATGACGCCGACGTCGCGTATACCGGCGTTCATCATGGAGGAGAGGGCAAAGTCGATAAGACGGTAGCGTCCGCAGAACGGGATGGATGCCGCGGTGCGGCGGCGGACAAGCTCGCCAAGCTCAGGGGAAGCGCTGTAAGCGAAAATTATTCCGTGAAGATCGTACATGGCTCAAACCTCCTCCCCGGTGTATATCATGGCTCCAGCCGGAACGGAGGCGGAGCCGCGTATCTCTATGTTAGGCCCGCAGGTGGCGACGCCCCAGGCGTCCGTCCCATCGGGCGACGCGCCGACGTGCGCGGCGCTGTGGATGACCGTGTTCTCGCCGACGATGGCGTATTCCACCGACGCACCGTCCTCGATGACCGCGCCGGGCATAATGACGCTGTAAATGACATTTGCGCCCTTGCCGACCCTGACGTTGGAGGACAGAACGGAGTTTTCAACATGTCCGTATATCTCGCAGCCCTCGGTGACGATGGAGTGGATTATCTCGGACTCCGGCCCCGCGTAGTGCGGCGGGCATATCGGGCTGCGGCTGCTGATCGGCCATGCGGGGTCGAACAGGTTTATGAGCGTGGACGAGAGCATATCCATGTTCGCGTCCCAGAGGCTCGTTATCGTGCCGACGTCGCGCCAGTAGCCCTTGAAGCGGTACGGCCACAGCTTTTCACCCGCGGCGAGCATGTTCGGGATGATGTTCTTGCCGAAGTCCTTGCTGGAATATGGGTCATTCTCGTCGGCAATCAGATACTCGCGCAGCTTCTTCCAATTGAATATGTATATGCCCATCGAAGCCAGATCGCTCTTCGGGTGCTTGGGCTTCTCCTCAAACTCGCTGACGTAGCCGTCCTCGCCAAGGTTCATGATGCCGAAGCGCGTCGCCTCGTCCATCGAGACCTGGAGCACAGATATCGTACACGCGGCGTTATGCTCAAGATGCTCGCGCAGCATGTCGGCGTAGTCCATCTTGTAGATGTGGTCGCCGGAGAGGATGAGCACGTTTTCGGGGTCGTAGTTCTCGATGAAGCCGATGTTCTGGTAAATTGCGTTGGCGGTGCCGGAGAACCATGAGCCCTTCTCACCTGCGCTCTGATATGGAGGCAGAATGTACACGCCGCCGTCGGACACGTCAAGATCCCACGGCTGACCGTTGCCTATGTAGCTGTTGAGCTGGAGCGGGCGGTACTGGGTCAGTACGCCGACAGTGTCAATACCGGAGTTTGCGCAGTTGGAGAGCGGAAAGTCGATTATGCGGTACTTTCCGCCGAATGGAACGCTGGGCTTTGCCACGTTCTGGGTCAGCGCGTAGAGTCTCGAACCCTGCCCGCCTGCCAGCAGCATTGCAATACAGTTTTTCTTCATGGCGGCCTCCTTTTTGAATTGACGGCAGGGTAAACCTCTGCCGTCAGACTTTCAGTTATATAGGTTCATGGCGCGATCCGCGCCCTTGGTGATGTAGCATTCGACAGCCTCGGCCGCGCGTGCGGCTGCGGCGAGAATGTCCTCCGCGTCCTTGCCCTTGAAGCTGGACAGCACCCAGTCGGCCATGTCGTAATCAGGGTGCGGCGCGGCGCCGACGCCGATACGGATCCTCGGGAACTGATCGGTGCCGAGCAGCGCGATGATATTTTTAAGGCCGTTGTGCCCGCCGGCGGAGCCCTTTGTGCGGATGCGGAGCTTCCCTATCGGCAGGGCGACCTCGTCCGAGACGACGATGACGTGATCCGGCGCGAGCTTATAAAAGCTCACTGCCTGAGCCACCGCCTCGCCGGACAGATTCATAAATGTCTGCGGCTTCATGAGCATGACGGTCTCGCCGCCGATATCGCAGGTGCCGGTGAGCGCTTTGAAGCGGGAGCGGTTTATCGCCGCTCCCTGCGCCTTGGCCATGGCGTCTCCGGCCATGAAGCCTGCGTTATGACGGGTCATTTCGTATTTCGTGCCGGGATTGCCGAGGAACACGACAAGCCAGCTTATACCGCCTGGACGCTTGAAAAGCATGGTTTACCTCTGAAATAAAAGATTAATCGAACAGGTTGGAGATGGAGACTTCCTCGTAAATTCTGCGGATGGCTTCCGCGAATACGGGAGCGGTGGACAGGTAGCTGATCTTTTCGAGCTTTGGCTTGTCCGCAGGGTAGGGAATGGTGTCGAGGAAGAGCATTTCCTTGATGCAGCTGTTCTCAATGCGCTCAAGAGCGGGGCCGGAGAGAACGCCGTGGGTCGCGCAGGCGTAGACTTCCTTCGCACCGCCAATCTCCTTGATGGCCTTCGCCGCGCCGCAGAGGGAGCCGGCGGTATCGACGATATCGTCGAGCAGGATGCAGGTCTTGCCCTCGACGTTGCCGATGATGTTCATGACCTCGGACTGGTTGGCTTTCTCGCGGCGCTTGTCAACGATGGCCATGTTCACGCCGAGCTTCATGGAGAAGGCGCGGGCGCGGGCAGTGCTGCCGACGTCGGGCGAGACGACCATGAGATCCTCGTTGCCCTTGCCGAACATCTTGACATAGTGCTTGGAGAAGAGGTGCGCGCCCATGAGGTTGTCGACGGGAATGTCGAAGAAGCCCTGAATCTGAGCCGCGTGCAGGTCCATCGTGAGGACTCTGTCAGCACCGGCGGCGGTGATAAGGTTTGCAACGAGCTTTGCGGAAATGGGGTCGCGGCTCTTGGCCTTGCGATCCTGACGTGCGTAGCCGAAGTAAGGTATAACGGCGGTGATGCGTCCTGCGGAGGCGCGGCGCATTGCGTCGATCATGATAAGCAGTTCCATGAGGTTGTCGTTTACGGGACCGCAGGTGGACTGAACGATAAAAACATCCTTGCCGCGCACCGGCTCAAACACAGAAATCGAGCACTCGCCGTCCGCAAACTGGGATACGGTGGCGTTGCCCAGATTCTGATAAAGCTGGGCGCAGATATTATGCGCAAGCTCAGGGTTGGAGTTGCCGGTGAACACCTTGATCTCTTTGCCGTGTGAAATCATCGCGTTATTTCTCCTCTGTCTTTTTACATTTTGTCTTTGCGGCAAAAACCGCATTTTCACATTCGGATACACTATAACATAAACCGCCGCGGAATGGAAGCGCAAGACGCAAGTTTACGCGGTAAAAATGCTGATAAAAAAACTCATTTACAAGTTGCGGAATTTTGTATATAATATCATAGTTAATTATTTTTAGAAAGTAGCTGAATACTATGCTTGAATTTGAAGAATATAAGTCGAAGCTCAACGCCGCCAAGCCGACTCTCGAAGTCCTGCGCGGCGCGCTGAAGCTTGAGGCAGCGCAGAAGGAGATAGAAGAGCTGGAGGCTGCCAGCGAGCGCCCTGATTTCTGGAACGACGTAGAGAACTCCCAGAAGGTCCAGAAGCGGCTGAAGACCCTCAAGAACAAATGCGAGAATTATCAGAAGCTCTGCTCTGCGTGGGACGATATGTACACCATGTGCGAGATGGCCATCGAGGAGAACGACGACTCCATGCTCGAGGAGCTGGAGAGCGAGTATAAGAACTTCTCCGAAAAGGCAGAGTCTATGCGGCTGGGAACCCTGCTGACCGGCGAATACGACGCGAACAACGCGCTCCTGACGCTGCATCCCGGCGCGGGCGGCACGGAGGCACAGGACTGGGCGTCCATGCTCTACCGCATGTATGTCCGCTGGGCGGAGCGCCACGGCTATAAGTACACCATCATGGATTACCAGGATGGCGACGAGGCGGGCATCAAGTCCGCGACCATCAAGATCGAGGGCGACAACGCCTACGGCTTCCTCAAGAGCGAGCACGGCGTACACCGCCTTGTTCGCATCTCCCCGTTCGATGCGTCCGGCCGCCGTCAGACCAGCTTTGCCGCAGTCGAAATAATGCCCGAGATAACCGACAATAAGGAGATCGAGCTGCGCGACGAGGATATCAAGATGGACGTGTACCGCTCCTCCGGCGCAGGCGGCCAGAAGGTCAATAAGACCTCGTCCGCCGTTCGCCTTACCCATATCCCCACTGGCATTGTCGTCTCCAGTCAGGTAGAGCGCAGCCATTTCCAGAACCTCGAAAACTGCAAGGAAATGCTCCGCTCGAAGCTCGCAGAGATAAAGGAGCGTGAGCACCTTGAGAAGATAAGCGACATCAAGGGCGTGCAGATGAAGATCGATTTCGGCAGCGCCATCCGCTCCTATGTTTTCATGCCGTACCAGCTCGTCAAGGATCAGCGCACCGAGTATGAAAACGGCAACATCCAGAACGTCATGGACGGCGATCTGGACGGGTTTATAAACGCCTACCTCTCGATGAAGGCGGCGGACTGAGCCCGCATCACATTTTAGAAAGGGTTTGTTATTTTGTCCTCCCGAATTTCCCGCATTTTCCGTGATATTGACCGCAAAAGCTGGATAATGCTGCTCTCCGGCAGCTTTATCCTCGCTTTCGGGCTTTATAATATCCATTCGCAGTCCGGCGTCACCGAGGGCGGCGTCCTCGGCCTGATCCTGCTGCTCGACCACTGGTTCGGCCTCTCGCCGTCGATATCCTCACTTGTGATGAACGCGGCCTGCTATGTGCTCGGGCTGCGCGTCCTCGGCTGGAGCTTCATCGTCCGTTCGGGCGTGGCGAGCCTGTCCTTCTCCGCGTTCTACGCGATACTTGAGCGCTTCCCGCGGCTCTGGACCGGCATCGCCGAAATGCCGCTGCTCGCGGCGGTGGTCGGCGCGATATTCGTCGGCGGCGGAGTCGGAATATGCGTGCTCGCGGGCGGCGCCCCCGGCGGGGACGATGCGCTTGCAATGTCCGTGGGGAAGCTGCTGCGCTGCAATGTGCAGTGGGTCTACCTCGCGGCGGACATCGTAGTCCTGCTCGCGTCGCTGAGCTACATCCCCCTGCGCCGCATCGCCTACTCGCTTCTGACCGTCGTGCTCTCCGGCGCGATAATCGGCCAGATGCAGCGGATGTTCATGAAGGATGCACCGGACGCTCCCGCGCCCGCCGAACCGGAGGCGGAATAAATGATCACGAGCCGGCTGCGATGAATGCTCACCACGGCAGGCTCGTAATATTTTCACTATCCATATCGGGCTTTATCTCCTGCTCGGCCCGGGGTTGTGGTCGCCGAAGATCATGTCGTCGATGTCAGTTTCCATGCTGCGATACCTCCTGTTGTATAGTCGATATCTATATTATATTCGGGGGCGGCCTGACGTATGACAAAAATCTTCCGGCGGCATGATCCTCACATCATCATATCATAAATTAACTGTGAATTCCTGCAAATTGGCTTGAAACTCACAAGCGTTTGAGTTATAATAAAAAAACCTGCGGACAGCAGGCGTAAACGTAACAAAAAAGGATGACATTGCAATGAGCGCATCAACTGAAAAGAAACAGCGTCAGGCAGCCCGCGAAGCAGGCACCGACAAAAAGACTCTCGCTGAACAGGAAGCGGCGAAAAAAAAGGCCAAGAGCAACCGCCGCTGGACTCTTGGAACGATAGGCGTTATCCTGCTCATCGCCCTTATTCTTTTCCTTAATTCCAGCTTCCTCTACACTCATACTACCGCCATCTCCATTGGGGACGCCAGCTACAGCCCTGCAGAGGTGAGCTACGTGTATGCCAACAGATACTATAACTGGATTCAGAGCTACGGCAGCTATGCCAGCATCTTCGGGCTCGACACCTCCACCGGTATCGCAGGGCTGAAGCAGCAGGAGTGCCCCATGTATGACGACGGGCGCACATGGGGCGACTATTTCATGGACGAGGCACGCAGCGAGCTCAGCCAGATGACCGTGCTGTGCGCATGGGCGGATGCCAACGGCATCACGCTCACCGACGAGGAGATCGCCGAAGTCGATGACAGCATCGCAACTCTCGACAGCAGCGCCCGCGCCGGCGGCTACGCTTCCGGCGACAAGTACTTCTCCGCAAACTACGGCACCGGTGTCACCAGCGCCATCGTGCGCGAGATGGCGCTGAAGAGCGCGCTCGCCAACAAGGCGTCCAGCGAATACGCGGCCTCCCTCGAATACACCGACGCGGAGCTTGAGGAGCACTACCAGAGCCTCGACGGCGCACAGGACAAGTTCTCCTTCAGCTACTATCTTGTGAATGCCGAGAAGGTCGAGAGCACTGACGCCGACGGCAACACCAGCTCCGCCGTCACCGAGGAAACCACCGCCGCCGCGAAGGATGCGGCCGACGATATTCTCACCGCATACACCGCGCTGAAGCAGTCGAATCCCGATGACGATAACTATACCGCAATGCTCAACAGCGCCGTCGCACAGGTCGCTCCCACCACGGAAGCTACCGAGCGCAGCAACATCACCGGCGGCAACCTCGGCGACTATAAGGAATGGCTCATGGAGAGCGGCCGCAAGGCCGGCGACGCCACGGTCGTTGACAAGGCGGACGGCAGCGGCAGCTACGTCGTCGTGTTCCTTGACCGCAGCGATAACCACTATCCCGTCGCGCAGGTGCGCCACATCCTGATAAAGGCCGTTGCCGATTCTGACGGCAGCTACACCGACAAGGCCAAGGAGATCGCAAAGAACCGCGCCGAGGAGATCCTCGCCGAGTTCAATGCGGGCGACAAGACCGAGGACAGCTTCGCTGAGCTTGCCAAGGATTACTCCGAGGACACCGGCTCCGCAGAGAACGGCGGCCTGTATGACACCGTTTACAAGGGAGCGACTGTCGAGGAGTTCGACAAGTTCTGCTTCGAGGGTCACAAGAAGGGCGACACCGCCATCGTCTACGGTGAGTCCAGCAGCTACGCAGGCTACCACGTCATGTACTACGTCGGCGAAGGCGACCTGTACAGCAACCTGCTTGCGAAGAACGACCTCGTGAACACCACCGTCAGCCAGTGGGTGGAGGATCAGGTCAATGCCCTGACCGTCACGAACGGCTGGTGGCTGCGCATCGCAGGCTGATAAATCCGTATCCATCAACAGGTGAGGGGAGACTCTCACCTGTTTTCATGTTTCTGCAAAGGAGAATTTTATGGACGAACGTACCCTCAGGGCACGGATGCTGTTGGGCGAGAGCGCGATGGACAGGCTGCGGAATAGCCACGTCGCGGTGTTTGGCCTCGGCGGCGTCGGGTCGTGGTGCGCGGAAGCGCTTGCTCGCTCCGGCGTCGGGCGGATGACCCTTGTCGATCAGGACACCGTGAGCGTGAGCAATATAAACCGCCAGCTCTGCGCGCTGGAATCCACCGTCGGCATGCCGAAGGCGGAGGTCGTGGCGCGGCGGCTGCGGGATATAAACCCGCAGATCGAGATAAACTGCATTGCGGGGCGCTATGAGGCGGCCGACCGCGAGCGCTTCATCGCCGATTACGACTACGTGGTCGATGCGATCGACATCGTCAGCTGCAAGCTCGACCTGATAATCACCTGCCTTGAGCGCGGCATCCCGATAATTTCCGCGCTCGGCACCGGCAATAAGCGCGACGCGGGGCTGCTGCGAATCGACGATATCTCCAAGACCTCGAACTGCGCGCTTGCGCGCGTGATGCGCAAGGAGCTGCGCGCCCGCGGCGTGAAGCACCATCAGGTCGTGTTCAGTCCGGAGCTGCCGATGGAGCCGGAGCAGCTTGAGGCGCCGCCCCCGGGGCGCCGCAGCGTCCCCGGCTCGCTGGTCTGGGTTCCGGCGTCGGCCGGACTGCTGCTGTGCCAGCACGTCGTGACCGAACTGATAAAGGACTGAAAATAACCGTCAAGAGCTTCTTGACGGTTATTCAGCTTGTCAAAAAAGGCCTGTGAGGCCTTTTTGACAAGCTTCATCCGCCGAGCATTTTGATAATATCAAAATGTTGCTTTGCTCCAAAAGTCATTGATGCATCAAGACTTTTGGACGGCGGTTTATTGTATTTGAGGCGGGCCTTGCCCCCTCAAGCTCCCCCGCGGCTCTCTTATCTGTGCCCTGCTGCACATGTTTTTTTGACAGACTGAACATAACCGTCAAGAGCTTCTTGACGGTTATGTTAATAGCCAGTATAATGGAAATATGTAACTGTGTCAAACGAACGCGAGAGACCATGCTATGCAGATCTGCGCGAGATAATACGTTGCGTGGACGCCGATGTTCAGGCCGAAATGCTTATCCGGCCCGAAGGAATACGCGCTGAGAATACTGTCGCTGATCGGGAACATCACCCCGCCCACCGCGAACAGCAGCGTCGCTGCACCGACAGAAACCGTGGCCGCGCTTATCGACACCGCACCCATGGCGACGACCATCGCCATATACACGCTGCCGAAAACCATCAGCCGTCCGGCGTCGGCCTTCTTGCTCTTGACGTAGGTCGCCGCGGCGGCAAGCCCGACGATGCCCACCGTCAGTACGACAGGGAAGTACACGCTGTATTTCGTGAGCATGGCGTAGATGTATAGCCAGTGCCCCACCGCGAAGGACAGCGCGCCGCTCACAAAGAAGCGGTCATGCTGCGCGGGGCGGATAAAGCGGATCGCGAGCAGCAGATCGCCCAGCACACCGAAGGCAAGCCCGGCCGCGACCAGCCACGCGAAGCGCTTGTCACCGCTCATACCGGCGGCGAACAGCACGCCGATCATCAGAAAGCACAGTCCGGCGGCGGTTTTCAGTATTGCGGCGCGGTCATATGTTTTCTCGCGGAAGGCTTTCATGAAGTACACGGCGATGAGCGCGCAGGCTGCGGTCAGCGCGGCACAGGCTATGAACAGTCCTGTCTCCATCAATCACTTTCCTTTCATTTTATATCTCCCAAAAGCTGAGGCCATTATATCAAAATCTTAACATCCTGTAAACGAAAATCGTGGAATCTATACAAATATTAAGAATTTGCAAAACAAGCGGAACATAATTCCGCACAAATACGTCATACCGGCAGAGGACAACGAAAAATTAAAAAATGGAGGTACACAAAATGAAAAAGCTGATATCCTTTCTCCTCGCGGCACTGATGATCTTCTCGCTCTGCGCCTGCGGGAGCAGCAGCAACAGCGCTTCCGACAGCAAGCAGGAAGCGTCCACCCCGATGGAGCCGGCGGCAAACGACGACATTGCGTACGACGAAGAGGCCGATTACGGCGGCCTTGCCGCGGAAGAGGGCGGCCTATCCGCCGACGGCACCGGCGAGAGCAGCGGCGATATCAACCCCGACAAGATAATCTATTCCGCCGATGCGACGCTTGAGACCACAGATTTTGACACGGCCGTCGAAAAGCTCGGCGCGCTCATCGAGCAGTACGGCGGCTTCATCGAGTCGAGCAGCGTGCGCGGCGTGAATATCTATAATCGCGGGAGCTACGGCCGCCGCAGCGCGGACTATACCGTCCGCATCCCCAGCAAAAATTTCAGCACGCTGATGAATGAGCTGCCCGGCATCGGCAACGTCCCCTATACCCACACCTATACCGAGAATATAACCGCGCAGTATTACGACGCGCAGGCGCGACTGACCGCGTATGAGACGCAGGAGCAGAGTCTGCTCGCCATGCTCGAAAAGGCCGAGACCGTTGAGGACATAATAAACATCGAGGATAAGCTGACCGACGTGCGCTATAATATCGACTCCGTGAAATCACGGCTCACGAACTGGGATCGCCAGGTGAGCTACAGCACCGTCAACCTCAGCGTCGAGGAGGTAGTCGAGTATTCGCCGGAGGCGAAGATAAGCTACGGCGAGCGGCTGTGGCTGTCGCTCAAGAACGGGCTGAAATCCGTCGGCGACTTCTTCTCCGATTTCCTTGTCTGGTTCGTCGGTGCGCTGCCCGCACTCGTGATTCTGGCGGTGCTGATTGTCGTGCTGCTGCCGCTGCTGCGTAAATGGAGCCGCCGCAGCCGCGAAAAACGCGCCGCGCGCAAGGCCGCGAAGGCCGAAAAGTCCGGAGAAAGCTGAGGATCGGAAAAGCTGTGTATTTTGCCATCTTGACCTTTTGGGTAAAAAGCAATAGAATGGACACAGCAAAAATCAAAGGAGTGTTAGTATAAAAATGCTTAATAAGTATCTTGACGTAGCACCTGAGGTTCAGGAAGCGCTGGATGCCGGCAAGCCCGTCGTCGCGCTGGAGAGCACCATCATTTCCCACGGTATGCCTTACCCGAAGAATGTTGAGACCGCTATGCTCGTCGAAAAGACCATACGTGAAAACGGCGCAGTCCCCGCGACCATCGCCGTTATCGGCGGCCGCCTCAAGGCGGGACTCTCCTATGAGGAAATAGAGCACCTCGGCAAGGCCGGACACGATGTCGCCAAGGCCAGCCGCCGCGACCTGCCCGCGCTCGTCGCCCGCGGAGTTGACGGCGCTACCACCGTCACTACCACCATGATAATCGCCCACATGGCCGGCATCAAGATCTTCGCCACCGGCGGCATCGGCGGCGTACACCGCGGCGCCGAGACCACGATGGACATTTCCGCCGACCTTGAGGAGCTGGCTCAGACTCCTGTTATGGTCGTCTGCGCGGGCGCGAAGTCGATCCTCGACCTCGGCCTGACGCTTGAGTATCTGGAGACCAAGGGCGTCCCCGTCATCGGCTACGGCACCGGCGAGCTGCCCGCGTTCTACACCCGTAAGAGCGGCTTCAGCGTCGATTACCGCGTTGACAGCCCCGAGGAGCTGGCCGAGATGTTCCGCGCCCAGCGCGGCCTTGAGTTCAAGGGCGGTATGCTCGTCACGAACCCCATCCCTGAGGAATACTCGATGGATAAGGAAGTCATCGACAAGGCCATCGATCAGGCTCTGGCCGAGTGCAAGGCGCAGGGCGTCCACGGCAAGGAGACCACGCCGTTCCTGCTCGCCCGCGTCGTTGAGCTGACCGGCGGCGACAGCCTTGAGAGCAACATCCAGCTCGTGCTGAACAATGCCCGCCTCGCGGCCCGCACCGCCTGCGCGCTCGCAAAGTAAGCTTCAAGCCAAATAAAAATGACCGTAGGAGTGATCCTACGGTCATTTTTTACTTTTCCCAAGTGGAAAGCTGCACACTATTTTTTCAGCTTTCCGGGGCTCATGCCGAAGCTCTCGCGGAAAGCGCGGTGAAACGCGGAATAGTCCGTGAATCCGCTGTCGGCTGCCGCCTTGGCTGCGGGCGTGCCCTCGCGGATGAGCCGCGCCGCGTTCACCAGCCGCTTCTGCCGCACGTACGCATGCACGGTCACGCCGGTCTGCGCCTTAAAAAGCCGCATAAAGTGATACTTGCTCAGAAAAACGCGCTCGGCCAGCACATCAACGCTCAGCTCTCCGCATAAATTTTCATTGATGTACGACATGACCTGCGCAATCTTCGGGTCGTAGTGCGCTTCGGACTGCACGGCGGCGTCGCCATTGTCGGCCATGCGGCGGATGCGGATGAGCAGCTGCATTATCAGCGTATCGCGCAGCGCCTGCGCGCCCGTACCGTTGTCCGCCTCGCACTGCTCATAGTCGCGCAGGCAGCGTTTCAGCTCCTCGCGCTCAGCCTCGGTCGGCGTCAGCAGATGCCGCCCCAGCCGGTCGGCGGCGTCGAAGCTGTCCATGATGCCCATGTCGGGGAAGATGCGCTCGAAATACTTCCGGTCGAGATAAATTATCACGCGGTCGTACGGCTCACTCTTGTCGATCAGCGCCTTGTGTATCGTGTGGTGCTTCACCAGCAGCAGCGACCACGGCTCCAGCGCGTATATCTCGCTCTCGACGAAATAGTCCACACGTCCGGACAGCAGCAGTACGATCTTGTCGAACTCATGGAAGTGAAAGTCGCGCTCCTGCCCCGCAGTGTCGCGCAGGTGGAAATAATGATAGTTCTCGCGCAGATATCCCTCGCGCGCAAAAGCGGTGTTTTTTGACATGCTTCGCCTCCGGCAGTCAGTCTGCATTGAGTATACAGCATTTTTTGCAATGTTTCAAGCAATCTGAACAATTTACATTGCAGAATTTCGCAATATAATAATAGCATAATCTCGTTTAAAAAGGAGAACCTATCATGTCCAGATCCAGACGCTTCATAAAAGACTATTGGTTCATACTCTCGATGCTCACCGGCATCATCGCGGGCTGCATTGTCGGCGCTATCTGGCCGGGCGCCACCTGCCTCGAGCCGCTCGGAACCGTGTTTATAAACATGATGTTCTGCGTCGTGGTGCCGATGGTGTTCTGCTCCATCGCCTCCGCCATCGCAAACATGGGCAATGTCAAGCGCGCCGGTAAGGTGCTCGGCGTGACGGTTGCGACCTTCATGGTCACGGCAGCCATCGCCGCAGTGCTCATGTACATACTCTGCCGCTGCATCCCGCTGGTCAAGGGCGACTACCCCGTCGTTCAGGGCGAGGTCGGTGTGACCCTCGGCGTGGCCGACATGATAATCAACTTCTTCACCAAGCCCGACTTCGCGGAGCTGTGGAGCCGCAAGGCGATACTTCCGCTGATAATCGCGGCGATAATCTTCGGCTTCGGTGTGCAGATGGCCGGCGGCAAGGAGACCCTTACCGCGAAGATCCTTGCAGACCTCACCAATTGCCTGATGAAGGTCATCAAGCTCATCACCTACTACGCACCCATCGGCTTCTTCGGCTTCTTCGCCTACCTTGTCGCCTTCTACGGCCCCGAACTCATCGGCGACTCCGGACGTACTCTGATAATCTATTACGTGATGTGCTTTGCGTATATGCTCATATCCTCGCCGATATACGCCCGCTTCGGCGGCGGCAAGGGCGCCGCAAAGGTCATGTTCCAGCACCTGCTCAAGCCCGCGGCCGTCTCCTTTGGCACCTGCTCCTCCGTTGCGACCATCCCGACCAACATGGAGGTCGCCGAGGATACCGGCATCTCCAAGGACGTCAGCGAAATAGTCCTGCCCCTCGGCGCGACGATGCACATGGACGGCTCTGCAATGAGCGCGATAATCAAGGTCGCCTTCCTCTTCGGTATGTTCGGCATGGACTTCGGCACCAAGGAAGCGATACTTGCGATAATCGTAGCGGTGTTCTCGTCCGTCGCGATGTCCGGCGTCCCGGGCGGCGGCGGTACCGGCGAGCTGGTGCTCTGCACAATATTCTTCCCCGATAATCTGGCCGTGGCCTACACCGTCGCTCTCGCGCTGGGCAACCTGGTCGATCCCCCCGCAACGATGGTCAACGCTGCCGGCGACTACGTCGTCTCCTTCATCGTCTCCCGCTATGTTGACGGCAAGGATTGGCTTCAGAAGAAGCTGCACCCCGCAAAGGCGGAGAAGGCTGAAGAATAATGGACATTCAGGTCGGCGATATTCTCACCATGAAAAAGGAGCACCCCTGCGGCAGCAAGCAGTGGGAGGTGCTGCGCACGGGGGCGGATTTCCGCCTGCGCTGCTGCGGCTGCGGGCATGAGGTCATGGGGCCGCGCTCAAAATTCGAGAAAAACATCCGTCAGGTGCAGCGATGAACTATGTGTATATCCTGCGCTGCGGGGACGGCAGCCTCTACACCGGCTGGACGAACGATCTGGACGCCCGCCTTGAGGCGCACCGGAGCGGCCGCGGCGCGAAATATACCCGATCGCATCTGCCGGTGGAGCTGGCGTACTGCGAAGAGTACGAGACGAAGGAAGCGGCGATGAGCCGCGAGTGGCAGATAAAGCGGCTCACCCGACAGCAGAAGCTCGCCTTGATAGAAAAGAAATGAAAAACGCACCCCATCCGCGGGATCTGTGTCCCGCGGATGGGGTGCGACGCTTCTTTCGGGCTGTACGCCATTGACGAAAGGCTGTGGAAAAGGCTATAATATTATCACATTTTGATTCACAGAGGTCAGCGCTCATGTATAAACCATTGGCAGACGAGATACGCCCGAATAGCCTTGACGATGTTGTCGGGCAGAAGCATATACTTGGTTCCGGCGGTATGCTGCGGCGTATCGTCGAGAGCGGGCAGATACCAAACATGATATTCTACGGCCCCTCCGGCACGGGGAAAACCACCGTCGCGCGCATCATTGCCCAGCGCACTAACCGAAGCCTGCGCAAGCTCAACGCGACGACCGCCGGTATCGCCGACATCAAGCAGATAATCGCGGAGCTGGACACCATGCTCACCCCCGGCGGGGTGCTGCTGTATCTCGACGAGATCCAGTATTTCAACAAAAAGCAGCAGCAGTCGCTGCTGGAATTCATCGAGGACGGGCGCATTACGCTCATCGCCTCAACGACCGAGAACCCGTATTTCTGCGTGTTCAACGCGATTCTGAGCCGTTCGACGGTGTTTGAGTTCAAGCCCGTCAACGCGCGCGACGTCGAGGGCGCAGTCCTGCGCGCCGTGGACATTATGAACGCGCGCCGCGGCACGCCGCTTACGCTTGCCGACGGCGTCGTGCGGCATATCTCCGCCTCCTGCGGCGGCGACGTGCGCAAGGCGATGAACTCGGTGGAGCTGCTGTTTTCGGCGGCAGGGGAGGGCGGCGTCATCACGCTGGAGGACGCGAAGGCCATCACCCAGCGCAGTGCCATGCGCTATGACCGCGACGGGGACGACCACTACGACATCCTCTCCGCGCTGATGAAGTCACTGCGCGGCTCCGATCCGGACGCGGCGATGCACTATCTGGCGAGACTCCTTGAGGTCGGCGACCTGATAGGTGCCTGCAGGCGCATCCTGTGCTCCGCAAGTGAGGACATCGGCCTTGCATATCCGCAGGCGGTGCCGATAGTCAAGGCCTGCGTCGATTCCGCGCTCCAGCTCGGCCTGCCTGAGGCCAAGCTCCCGCTTGCCGAAGCCTGCCTTCTGCTTGCAACCGCGCCGAAGTCGAACACTGCCTGCGCCGCCATCGACCGCGCCATGGCCGACGTCCGCGCCGGGCGCACCGGCAGCATCCCGCGCGAGCTTCAGAATGTTCATGCCGACGGCGCGGGCTTCGAGCGCGAGCAGGGCTACAAGTATCCGCACAATTTCCCCGGCCATTGGGTCAGACAGCAGTATCTGCCGGACGAGCTGAAAAATGCGCGCTACTATGAGTACGGCGACAACAAGACCGAGCAGGCCGCGCGGCGCTACTGGGAAGAGATTAAAAAGAATTAAGAACTCCGATTTCGCCCAGTTTCACCCAATATACAGTGTATGCTTGCAGCATGAAGCCGCAATATAAGGAGGTTTTGTGATGCAGGCATTGAAAAGCCAGACCGCGCTCAGGCGCGGCGGCATAGTATATCTGCGGACGGACGAGCTCACACCGAACCCCGTCCAGCCGCGCAAACGCTTTGACGACGAATCGCTGGAGGAGCTGTCGGGCAGCATAAAGAGCTACGGCATATTAAACCCGCTCACCGTACGTCTGCGCTGCGGCAAATATGAGCTCGTGGCGGGGGAGCGCCGCCTGCGCGCGGCGAAGCTTGCGGGGCTGGAGGAAGTCCCGTGCATCCTCATCGACGTGAACATGGAGGACGCGAGCCTCATCGCGCTGGTCGAGAATCTGCAGCGGCGCGACCTGGACTTCATCGAGGAGGCGCTGGGCATAAGCCAGCTCATCCGCATGTTCGGCATGAGTCAGGAGGAGGCCGCGCGGCGCATCGGCAAATCGCAGTCGGCTGTCGCAAACAAGCTGCGGCTGCTGAAGCTGCCGAGCGACGTGCTCGAATCGCTGCGCCAGAATGGCCTGACCGAGCGGCACGGCCGCGCGCTGCTGCGCCTGCCGAATCCCGTCGCGCAGCGGGCGGCGCTGGAATATATCGTTGACAACGGCCTGACCGTCGCCGCGACGGACGCGTACATAGACGCGCTGCTCTCGGCGCCGGAGGAGGCGGAGCAGAAAGACGAGGAGAAGCCGGAGAAGCGGCGGACCTTCGTGCTGAAGGACGTGCGCGTGTTCCTCAACACGCTCTCCCGCAGTATCGACCTGATGAAGCAGGGCGGCATCGACGCCGGTATCCAGCGCGAGGAGACGGACGACTCGCTGATCCTGACGATATCCATCCCCAAGGCGCGCCAGCCCTCGCAGAACGGGTAAAATTTTCGATTAATAGGACAAATCACCGCCTTCGTATATTTTACAAAGGCGGTGATTTTATGATAAGCTATTTTTCCGAGCTACGGTATAAGGAGGTCATCGACGTCAACAGCGGCTTCCGGCTGGGCTACGCCTGTGACATGGAGTTTGACGACGCCGAGGGGCGCATCGTGTCACTGGTCACGCCGGGGCGAGCGAAGTTTTTCGGCCTGCTTGGCCGCGAGGATGACTACGTGCTGCCGTGGCAGAGCATAGTCCGCATCGGCAGCGACATAATACTTGTAGACTGCAAGGGCGAAGTCTCCCGCCGCAAGCGCCGCCGGCGCAGCCTGATCTGATATTTTTGTTGGCAAACCGGCGCTTTTGCGATATACTCAATTATATATAGAAATACGGAGGAAAAGCGCATGAGGATGATCCAAACCTTTCACTCCGACTATTCGGTTGAGCAGGTCAAAATGCTTCTCTCGTCGCTGTGTGAGAAATTTTCTTTTATCATTCCTACAGAAGGCAGAATCGGATATAACCTGCACGGCCCGTTTCTTACGCTTATATATGTTCCGAAAGAGATGCGGATGGTCAGAAAATATAAAGCCCTTCTGCTCCAGGGACGGGATGGCAAGGCTGTGATCTACGGTACATATTGGATCCCGATATGGGAAGTGCCGTTTTATGCCGCCGCGATGGCGCTGCTTGCATTTTTCCTCTTAGGCGCTTTCGCCGTGCTCCCGATGGTGATTGCGACATTGGTTAGTGTCCTGTTTGGGGAACTTGTCGGCGGTGCAATAATACGCAAAGAAACACAAGTCGCAGAATTTATTAAAGATAAGCTCAATTGTACGCAGGAATGAGCAAAAAATTAAAATCAAGCATATTCAAAGGAAAAATTCAAATGGAAAACACTGAGATAAAAAGAGAACGCGCGGTGCTGGCGGGACTGTCGGCGGCGAGCATGGACGAGAGCGAGCGCTCCACCGAGATATCCATGGAGGAGCTGGCGGCGCTTGTCGATACCGCCGGCGGCGACACGGTGGCCATAATAATGCAGAGCCGCCCGACGCCCGATCCGCGCAGCTTCATCGGCGACGGCAAGGTGCGCGAGATGAAGGAGCTTATTGCAATGAACGACTGCGACCTAGCGGTGTTCGACAATGAGCTGACCCCGTCCCAGATGCGCGTGCTGTCCGAGGAGCTGGGCGTCAAGGTTCTTGACCGCTCCGGCCTGATACTCGATATTTTCGCCCAGCGCGCGCAGACCCGCGAGGGTCAGCTTCAGGTTGAGCTGGCGCAGTATAAATATCTGCTCCCGCGCCTGACCGGTATGTGGACGCACCTTGTGCGCCAGACCGCATCCGGCGGCTCCTCGCCTATCGGCACCCGCGGCCCCGGCGAAACTCAGCTTGAGACCGACCGCCGCCACATCCGCCGCAAGATACAGAAGCTCGAGGAGGAGCTGGCCGCGGTGCGCAAGGTCAGAAGCACACAGCGCCGCCGCCGCGAGAAGAACGACATGCCCGTCGTCGCGCTCGTCGGCTACACGAATGCCGGTAAATCGACGCTTCTGAACTGCCTGACCGGCTCGGACATCCCAGCAAACGACAGGCTATTCGACACGCTGGACACCACGACTCGCCGTCTGCGGCTCGACGAGACGCAGGAGGTGCTGCTGTCCGACACCGTCGGCTTCATCCGCAAGCTGCCGACGCACCTCATCGAAGCCTTCAAGGCGACGCTTGAGGAGCTGAGCTATGCCGACGTGCTGCTGCACGTTATCGACATCTCGAATCCGGAGTGGGAGGCGCAGGCGCGCGTTGTGGACGGACTTATCAGTCAGCTCGGCGCGAGCGAGACTCCGTGCCTGCGCGTGTTCAACAAGTGCGACGCGTATATCGGCATCCTGCCGCACGGGGACGACATCGTTTGCATCTCCGCCAGAAGCGGCGAGGGCGCGGACGCGCTGGTCAGCAAGCTGCTGGAGATGCTTGACCGCGGCAAAAAGCAGGTCAGGCTGGAGATACCGTATTCCGACGCGGGGATCGTCGATCTGCTCAAGCGCGAGGCGGCAGTGCTGAGCATGGAGTATACCGACACCGGCATCACCGCCGAGGCCATCGTCACGCCGGACGTGCTGGGGCGCGTGAAAAAATATATCCCCGGCTATGTCGAGCCGAAGGAGGATTGGGAATGAGCGTTTTCGAGACCGAACGTCTCGTGATGCGCCCGTGGCGCGAGGACGACGCGGAAAATTTATATAAATACGCAAGCGATCCGGCGGTCGGCCCCGCGGCGGGCTGGCCGGTGCATACAAGCGTTGAGGACAGCCTGCGCGTTCTGCGCGAGGTGCTGATAGAGGACAAGACGTGGGCAGTGACGATAAAGCCGAGCGACGAGCCGGTCGGCAGCATCGGCGCGTTCCCTACGGACGCCTCCGGTGCGGACGGCGAACCGGAGATCGGCTATTGGATAGGCCGCCCCTACTGGGGTAATGGCTATATCCCCGAAGCCGTCCGTGCGCTGATCGGCCGCTGCTTTGACGAGGGCGCGGAGAGCGTCTGGTGCTCGCATTTCGCGGGGAACGACAAGTCGCGCCGCGTGATAGAGAAATGCGGCTTCAGATATGTGATGACGAAGCCGTGGCAGCCGACGCCGGAGGACACGCGCGACGCATTGTATTACAAGATAACTCGCAAGGAGTGGGAGCATGACTGAATACTGCGTCCCGGCCGCGGCGGGCGAGGCGAGCTTCGTTGAAAAACGCTCCGAGTTTCTGGGTCATGTGCGCCCCGTGGAGAGCGAGGATGAGGCGCGCGCCTTCGTCGCGGAGATGAAAAAGAAATATTATGACGCGCGGCACAACTGCTGGTGCTACATAATCAAGGACGGCCCTGAGCGCTATTCCGATGATGGCGAGCCGCAGGGCACGGCGGGCATCCCGATGCTTGAGGTGTTCCGGCGCGAGGGTGTGTGCAACGTCGTCTGCGTCGTGACGCGGTATTTCGGCGGAATTCTGCTCGGCGCGGGTGGGCTTCTGCGCGCGTACACCAAGAGCGCGAAGGACGCGCTTGACGCTGCGGGCATATCCGTTGTGCGGCGCTGGGTCGAGACGGCGCTCGACTGCTCGTACGCCGCGGCCGAGAAGCTCAAGCAGGAGATAACGGCCTTCGGCGGCATCGTCGCGGGGCTGGATTACGGCGCGGCGGTAACGATACATGCGTACATTCCGGAAGAATCGGCGGAGGATTTCAAAGCGCGGATATTCGACGTCAGCGCGGGCGGCGTGACGGTGCGCGTCACGGGCGAGGATTTCCGCGCCGTCCCGCGGGTAAAGTGAACTGCCGGGCACACTTTGGCGCCCCTTTTAGGTAGCGAAGCGGCGGCGCGGTAGTGAATGACATGCTGGTAGCATGTCAGAGCCGCGCCGTGACCGAGCCGCAGCGAGACGCTGTCAGCGAAGCTGACTGAGGGGTCGCCAGTCTATTGATTATTGCCAATAGGGAAAAGAAACCATGCACTATATGTCACTACGTCTGCATACTATAACAAAAAAACGCTCTGCGTTCCAAACTGTTCGTTTGAAACGCAGAGCATTTTTATCAGCCTTCGGCGGGTGTCTGCTGGTAGAGATCGAGGAATTCTTCAAAGCAGAGGCCGTTCTCCATTATGTATGTCGCGGCTTCGACGCCGACATAGCGGAAGTGCCACGGCTCGTACATGATTCCGGTGATGTCCGACTTGCCGTCGGGGAAGCGGACGATGAAGCCGTACTCCTGACAATGCTGGCTCATCCACTGATAGGTAGCGGTGTTTTCGCACTCTTCGATGGTTTTGGGGTCGCGGTAAACGTCGGTTATGTCGCAGGCCAGACCGGTCTGGTGCTCGCTGGTGCCGGGCTTGGCGACGATCTTTGCCGCGTCCTCAGGGCTGTAGCCCTGACCGATCTTGCGGTTGTACAGATAGTTCTGATCCGCATAGGTTCTGTATCCGGAAGAGAGGTACACGCTCAGCCCCTCTGCGCGTGCCGCGGCGATGAACTCGCGCATCGGCTCGATAATGCGGGAATCAAGACCAATACCCTCAATATAATCCACCGGCGGCGCATATTCGCCGATATCGTGCGTGGGATTTGCGAGCAGGAACTCCCAGCTCGTTATATCGATGTCCGGCAGGGAATTCTCGACCGGCTCCGGAGATGGTTCCGGCGTCTCGACCGGCGCTTCGGTGACTTCCGGCGTCTCCACCGGCTGGACTGTCTCCGTCGGAGTCACGGTCGGCGTGGCGGCGGCCAGCTCCTGAAACTTCTTGCCGTTAGTCCTTGCGCTGCCGGTGAGGTACAGATATATACCGAGCAGAATCAGAAGAACTATCCCAAGTATTATACGAATGGTTTTGTTTCCTTTCATGTAATCCTCCATACTATATGTTCAACAGCGGCTTGCGCTGTCCAAAATGCCGTACGCGATAAATATACCATTTTGCGGCATGATGGTCAACTTAAATTTGTTGAAGTGTGCCGCCGCTTCTGGTATAATTACCCGAAAGGGGGCTGATCGTATGAAACTTACATGGTGCGGACATTCCTGCTTTCTGCTAGAGAGCCGTAGCGGCTCGGTCGTGTTTGACCCGTATGCGCCCGGCAGCGTTCCGGGGCTGGTTCTGCCGATGCTGAGGGCGGACGCCGTGATATGCAGCCATGAGCACGCGGATCACTTTTATCCCGAAGGCGTGGAGCTGAGCGGGCGGAAGCCCGATTTTGAGATACGGCAGTTCGACTGCTGGCACGACGACGCGAGAGGCGCGAAGCGCGGCAAAAACATGATGACGCTTGTGGAGGCGGACGGCCTGCGCGTGCTGCATATGGGCGACCTTGGGCACATGCTCAGTCCGGAGCAGCTTGCGGCGCTTGGCCGCGTGGACGTGCTGATGATCCCGGTCGGCGGGTTTTACACCATCGACGCGCGGCAGGCGGCGGAGCTTGCGAAAAAAATCGCGCCCGCGGTGACGGTGCCGATGCACTACCGCGGAGACGGCTTCGGATATGACGTCATTGCGCCGGTCGGGGACTTCCTGCGGCTGATGGACAATGTCGTCATGCTCGACGATAACGTTATCGAGCCGGAGAAGCTTGACGCGCCGGTCGTCGCCGTCCCGAAGTGCCCGCGCGGTTGACAGCGCCGCAGATGTAGTATATAATATTCCTATATAAAAGATAGGGATTAAGAAGCTTGGAGAGACAAACAATGGCATATCGAAGCCTCCCTTGGATCGAGCGATGTACCGGCTCCCGCATAAAATGTTACGGCGCATCAATCAATGTAAACGAGGGAGAAGTATGTTTAAAGATTTAAAAGAAACAATCGAAGCCTATAAGGCGCGCGATCCGGCGGCGCGCAGCTCGCTGGAGATATATTTTCTGTACCCCGGCCTGAAGGCCGTGCGCAGTCACCGCAAAGCGCACTGGTGTTATGAGCACAACCTGAAGTTCTTGGCCAGATTCATCTCGCAGTGCAGCCGTCACCGCACGGGCATAGAGATTCACCCCGGCGCGAAGATCGGCAAGCGGCTGGTCATCGACCACGGCATGGGCATCGTGATCGGCGAGACCGCCGAGATCGGCGACGACTGCCTGATATATCACGGCGTGACGCTTGGCGGCACGGGCAAGGACGTCGGCAAGCGCCATCCGACCATCGGGAACAACGTCCTGATCGGCGCGGGCGCGAAGGTGCTGGGGCCGTTCACCGTCGGGGATAACAGCCGCATCGCGTCGAACTCCGTGGTGCTCAGCGAGATACCGCCGGACAGCACGGCGGTCGGCGTGCCGGCCAAGGTCGTGAGGATCGCGGGTAAGAAGGTCAACTACGTGGGCGACGTCGATCAGGTCAGCGTGTCCGACCCTGTGAGCACGGAGCTTGCGGCGCTGCGCTGCGAACTCAACGAGCTTCGCAGAAAGGTCGAAGGAGATGCGGCCTGCGAAGCGCCTGACGAGACGGAAAATAAAGAATGATAAATAACCCCACCGGACTTGCGAAAGCTCCGGTGGGGTATTTGCATATGTGGAGGCGATTGCCGCATGTTTTATTTGCGAAAATGTTCGTCACGCGGTGACGGTTTCGCTGCGCTGGCCGCAGGTGACGGTGTACTCGGCTCCGCTCGCAAGCTCCGAAGAGGAGAAGAGGATCGAGGTGAAATCATACTTCGCAGTGACCGTGGCGAGTTCGCCGAACTGCACGTCGTTTCCGGCGCTGCCGCTGAACTTGTACGAGACATAGGGCTGGCCGTCCGCTTCGGCTTCCAGCGCTTTTTTCGACCCGCTAAGCGCGAACACCGTGCCGCCCGTGATGCTGAGGGAATCCTTTGCGTCAATGGCGCGCTTGGCGGAGCTTATGAACAGGCTGCCGCCGGATATCGTCGCGGTTCCGGTCTCGCTGGGGAAGCCGTTTATATTCTTGCCGGCCTGAATACCGTCGGCCGCGGAGCTGATATTGATGCTGCCGCCGGAGATGTTCACGTCGGCCACGCATCTGACCGCGGCGTCAATGCTGTTCAGCTCCAGCTCGCCGCCGGAAATGCTGATGCTCGTCTCGGCCTTCAGCGCCTTGCTGCTCGCGTCCACGCCGTCGCCGAGCGTATCGACGTGGAGCGTGCCGCCCGTGATGTCCAGCGTGGTGGCCGCGTCGATGCCGTCGCCGGAGGCCGAAACGGTCACGTCGCCGCCGCTGACGGTGATAAAGCCCTTGCCGTCCTTATCGGTGGTTGCGGATTTGATGCCGTCGTTCCCAGCGGAAATAACGAGCGTACCCGCCTCGATCTGGACGGAGTCCGCGCCGCGCAGACCGTTATTGACAGCGTTCACAATAATGCTGCCGCCCTGAATCTTCAGGTCATCCTTACTTGCAATGCCGTTATTTATATAGCCATTGACGGTCAGCTTGCCGCTGCCCTCAATGTCAAGGTCGTCCTTGGAGAAGATGGCCGCACCGGAAGCGTCCGCCGCCGGGGCAGTCCCCTCAACGCCGGAGGTGACGGTGTTCTCACTGCCGTCCGCAAGGACAAGCTTGAGTTTGTCGGCCTTTTCGACCATGATGGCCGGTGCGTCAAGGCAGGTGATGCTGGCGTTATTGAGCGTGAGAGTCACTTTCATCGCCTCGTCGCCGGTGTTGATGACTATCTGCCCGTTGTCGAGCGTACCGCTGACGGAATATTCCCCAGCGGCGGAAATGGTCACGACGCTGCCGTTTACCGCCACGCCGCCGCCCGTGAAGGTTGCGCCGTCGCCGGTGAGCTCTATTTTCGTGGCCGCGTCCTCAGGCGCGGCAGTACCGCTGCCGCAGCCGCAGAGCAGCGCGGCGCAGAATATCGTGACAAGCAGGAGTGCAAGATATAATTTGCTGTTTTTCATTGCGTGTTAATCCTCCGTGCGGACTCGCCGCAAAATGATCGCCGGTTTATATGGAGTCCTTATCGGTCTCGCGGCCGCAGATGATGTTGAGGTTGCCGTTGCGGCAGCGCAGGTCGTCCATGAAGGCCTTGGTGCCGCTGTCGGACTTGAGATTTATAAGGTAGCTCAGTTCGTAGAGCGTCCCCATGTTCGTGGTCTTGACGCGCACCAGCTCGTGGTAGCTCGTGTACTTATCGAACAGATCGTCAAACAGGCCGTCGTAATCGAGCGTTTCGGGGATGGTTATCTTGAGCATGCGGCTGCCGGAGTTGCGCTCGCCGAATTTCACGAGCGTCAGCAGCAGCACGAACGCTGCCATTATCACGAAATACAGCATGGCAACATATATATAGCCCATGCCGCAGACAAGGCCAATCGACATCGAGAGGAACAGCCCGACGATCTCCCTTGCCGTTCCCTGCGCGCTGCGGAAGCGCACGAGGGCGAAGGTGCCCGCCACCGCGAGTCCCGCGCCGATGTTGCCGTTGACCATTATGATGACCATTGTGACCGCGGCGGGCAGCAGCGCCAGCGCCAGTGTGAACGAACTGCTGTGGCGGCTGCGGAAGGAAAAGACCAGCGCCGTGAGTACGCCGAGGACTATTGCCGTCGCCATGCAGGCGAGGAAAGAGAAAAGCGTTATTGCAGGGGAAATCAGGCTGTTAAACACAGGTTATCACTCCGTTTATGTATTTCTCAAGGATATTGTCTCTGTAGCAGACGCCGTATTTTGAAAATCCGGTCGGGAAAACGTCCAGCTCGCCGAGAATGTGCGCCAGCCACAGCGGCACGGCTCCGGGCGCTTTGATCTCCAGCAGCACCATACCGTCCGCGGCCAGTGGCTCGCCGTGGCTGCCCGCGCGGAGATCCAGCTCCGTCTCGCGCCAGCGCATGTTGTGGTCAAAGGTTATGCGCAGATCGGGATCGTCCGACGCGACATAGGCCTGCCGGTCGCATGCGATGAACACCTTCGGCTTGGGCTTGTTCTGGCGAAGGAACCAGTCTATCTCGCGCGACATCTGGCTGGGCTTCGGCGCGGGGATGCTCCCGTTGAGATAGTCCGGCGCTTCGTCCGCGCGCATACGGATGCGGCGCTTGTACACGACACCCTTGTATTTCTTCTTCAGCTCCACGAACACGGAGTCGCCGTCGGCGGGAACATTGTAGCTTCGTAGGCGGAGCTTTTCCTTGTAGACGGGGCGCTCTATGGAATAGCGGATCAGGTGGTAGTCGTCGCTGTCGTAGTATATGCTGCATACCGTGCTCTCAAAGTACTCGTCCGGTACGATGTGCGGATCGAGGAGCTGCCGCAGCGACTCGTATTTCTCGCGGGACAGCAGATATTTTTTTTCGTATCTTTTGAATGTAAATTTCGCGCTGCCCATGTCAGACTCCCGTTCCATTACTAGCTGAGGGTATTATACCTTGGTTTTCTTAATAATTCAACGATAATAATTGTTCAAACCTTGAACTTGCGGCGCGGCGCACGAATTTATTGCATATGCCCCGCGCGCTTGATATAATAGAAGGTATAGAAACGGACGCTTTTGCGGAGGTGCGTATGAAAAATATTCTTATGATAGGCACTGGGGGAACGATTGCCTCCGAGATGACTGACGACGGGTTGACACCGGAGCTGACTCCGGAGCAGCTGCTGCGGTATGTTCCGGCGATATCCGGCCTGTGCCGCGTGGACTGCCTGTCCCTGTTCAGCATCGACAGCACGAACGTCACCCCGGCGCACTGGACGCGGATCGCGGCGGCACTGCGGGAGAATTATGCACGGTATGACGGCTTCGTCATCAGCCACGGCACGGACACCATGGCCTATACTGCCGCGGCGCTCTCGTATCTGGTGCAGGGCTCGGGAAAGCCGATAATCCTGACCGGCTCGCAGAAGCCCATCAATTACGACTCGACAGACTCGAAGCTCAATCTTATGGACGCCTTCGTCTGCGCCTGCTCAGAGAAACTCTCCGGCGTAAACATTGTCTTCAACGGCCGCGTAATCCTCGGCACCCGTGCCCGCAAGACCTGCTCAAAGAGCTATGCGGCCTTTTCCAGCATAAATTATCCGTACCTCGCCACACTACAGGATCACCGGCTCATCAGCTATATAAGCCCCAGCAGCCTGCCGGAGCCGAAATTCTATGACGCGCTCGACCCGAATATCGGCCTGATAAAGATGATACCCGGCACGGACTTCGAACTGCTGGACTTCATGCTCTCGCGCAAGGACGCGCTGATCATGGAGTGCTTCGGCGTCGGCGGCCTGCCGTCGTACAGCGACGATAAGCTGTTCGAGGTCATCAGGAAGTACACCGGCGTGGGGAAGTTTATCGTCGTCACCACGCAGGTGCAGAACGAGGGCTCCGACCTCTCGGTGTACAGCGTCGGCCACCGGCTCAAGGATAATCCGAACGTCCTCGAAGCCTACGACATGACCACTGAGGCCGCGCTTGCGAAAATGATGTGGATACTCTCGCTCAGCCGCGATGTGGCGGAGGTCAGCGGCATGTTCTATGAGCCGGTCGCACACGACATTTTGTACAGGGGTTAACTATGGAGACAGTTGTTATTATAGGCGGCGGGGCGTCGGGCATGATGGCGGCGCTGACCGCGGCGGAGGACGGGAGCAGACGCGTGGTGCTGCTGGAGCGGCAGCAGCGCGTCGGGCGAAAGCTGCTCGCGACTGGAAACGGCCGCTGCAACCTGACGAATACCGGAGCCGCGGCGGAGAATTATCATGGTGAGAACGCGGATTTTGTCCGCCCCGCGCTGGAAAAATTCCCGCCGCGGGCCGCGATGGATTATTTCGCCTCGCTGGGTCTGCTGATGACGGAGGAGTACGGCGGGCGGGTCTACCCGCTGTCAAACTCCGCAAACTCCGTTGTGGACGTGCTGCGCTTCGCGCTGGACCGCGCCGGAGTGGAGCTGCGCACCGGCGTTGTTGCGCGCGAAATTCTGCGCGCGGACGGCGGATATGAGATAAAATACGATGGCGGCTCGCTGCACGCGGACTGGCTGATAGTCGCCTGCGGCGGCGCTGCGGGCAGCAAGCTTGGCGGCGTACGGGACGGGTACGAGCTTCTGAAGCCGCTCGGCCACAAGGCCACCGCGCTGCGCCCGTCGCTGGTGCAGCTGCTGACCGCACCGGAGTATCCCCGCGCGCTGAAGGGCGTTCGGGCGGACTGCCGCATCAGTCTCCAGCGCGGAGAAGAGACGCTCTGCGAGGGGCGCGGCGAGCTGCAATTCACCGAGACCGGCGTGTCCGGCCCCGCGGCGTTTGATATTTCGCGCCGCGCCGCTTCCGAGGACGGGAAGCTGACGCTGAGCATCGATTTCCTGCGGGACTACCCGAGGGAGCGAGTGCTGGAGCTGCTGCGCGCGCGGCGCGCGGCGCTCCCCGACCTGCCCGCGGAGGAGCTTCTGACCGGAATGCTGCATAACCGTCTTGGACGGATGATGATAAAATACGCCGGTATCGGCGCGCAGGCTCCGCTGCGTCTGCTTGAGGATGAGGAGCTGGAGCGCGTCGCCGACGCCTGTCGGAATTTCCGGCTGGCACTGCTCGGCACGGAGGGCTTTGACTGCGCGCAGGTGACGGCCGGCGGCATCAAAACCGGCGGCTTTGATCCGGAGACGCTGGAGAGCTGGTTTATGCCGCGGCTGTTTGTGTGCGGCGAGCTGCTGGACGTTGACGGGGACTGCGGCGGATACAATCTGCAATGGGCTTGGGCGAGCGGGCGGCTCGCGGGGAGACTTGGCAAATGATACTTGTGAGAAATCTGCGGCTCGCGCCGGAGCAGCCGCTTGATGCGCTGCGCGGTCCGGCCGCAAAAAAGCTACGTATTCCGGAGCGGGAAATAAAAGAGCTGAAGCTCGTGAAGCGTTCGCTTGACGCGCGGAAGAAGAGCGACATTCACTATGTCTGTGCCGTGGCGGCGGCGCTTCATGGTGATGAGCAGAAAGCGATCGCCCACGCAAAGAGCGCAGACGTGAGCGAATATGCGGAGCCGGTGTATGATATCCCGCATGTCGCCGCGCCGGAGAAGCGGCCGGTCATCGTCGGCTTCGGCCCCGCGGGCATGTTTGCGGCGCTTGTGCTGGCAAAGGCCGGAGCGCGGCCGATCGTGCTTGAGCGCGGCATGGACGCGGTCAGCCGCAAGAAAGCGGTGGACGCGCTGCGCGCGGGCGGGGAGCTGCAGCCGGAGAGCAACGTGCAGTTCGGCGAGGGCGGCGCGGGAACCTTCTCCGACGGAAAGCTCAACACCGGCACGAAGGATCGGCGAATGGGCTGGATGCTGCGCGAGTTTGCCGCGCACGGCGCGCCGGAGAGCGTCATCTACGACGCGAAGCCTCATATCGGCACGGATATTCTGATAGACGTCGTGCAGAACATCCGCCGCGAGGTCATCGCCCTCGGCGGAGAGGTGCGCTTCGGGCACCGGCTGGAGCGGCTGAACTTCGCGTGCGGGCGGCTCACCGGCGCGGTCGTCCATTGCGCGGAGAATGAGTATACCCTGCCCTGCGAGCGGCTGATACTTGCCATCGGCCATTCGGCGCGCGACACCTTTGAGAACCTGAACGCGCAGGGCGTGCCGATGCAGCCGAAGCCGTTTTCCATGGGTGTACGCATAGAGCACCTGCAAAAAAACATCGACCTTGCGCAGTACGGGCGCGAGCGCGGCGATCTGCCTGCGGCGGACTATTCGCTGAACGTCCACCTGCCCGACGGCACAAGCGCCTATACCTTCTGCATGTGCCCCGGCGGCGAGGTGTTCGCCGCGGCGTCCGAGACGGGCGGCGTTGTCACCAACGGCATGAGCTATTCGCGGCGCGACGGCGAGAACGCAAATTCCGCCCTGCTCGTCACGCTGCACACCGAGGATTTTCCGGACAAGAGCACGCTCGGCGGAATGTACTGGCAGCGCGAGATCGAGCGCGCGGCCTACGCCGTCAGCGGCAGCTACTGCGCACCGGCGCAGCTCGCGGGAGATTTTCTCGCGCACCGTGCGAGTAACGGCGAGGGCGAGGTGAAGCCCAGCTATCGTCCGGGCGTGGTCTGGTGCGAGCTGCATGAGGTGCTTCCGGAGCGTATAACGTCGGTACTGGAGAAAGCAATTCCGGAGCTTGGGAAGAAGCTGCGCGGATTCGACGCTCCGGACGCGGTGCTGACCGCACCGGAGACGCGCTCATCCTCCCCCGTACGCATACTCCGCGGGGAAAATCTGTCCTCGGCAATAGAGGGGCTGTACCCCTGCGGCGAGGGCGCGGGCTACGCGGGCGGGATATCCTCCGCCGCGGTAGACGGAATGCGCTGCGCGGAAGCCGTGCTGAAAACGCTCATATAAGCAGGCGAAAATCAGGCCGGACAACGAAAAATGTTGTCCGGCCTGTTCATTATACCAAGCGTATCTCGCGGCAGCTTCCGCCGCCGAAGGCTTTTTCCATATCCTCTTTGTAAGTGGGGAAGTAGTCGGTCGGCATCAGCGCCTGCACGCAGCCGGCGAAGCCGCCGCCGTGTACGCGCCATGCGCCCTTGCCCTCGAGCAGCTTGCGGCTGCGGTCAAGCCCTTGAGCAAGCTTCGTGTCTCCGGTCGCGCTGGTGATGATATTGTTCAGCAGCTCCTCCGAGGAGCGGCCGGACTCGTTCATCAGGCGCATATAGGTCGCGCCGTCGCCGCGCTTGAGCGCGTCGCGCATAAGCGGGACTCTCTCATTCTCATTGAAGAAATGCATCGCGCGGCGCACCGGACGGTTTGCGGGATCCCAGCCCTTGCGGCGAAACTCCTCCGGATCGACATCGCCGAGGACGCCCTTGTCGAAGAGGTTCGCGATGTACACCATATCGGCGGGGATGCGCGCGTATGAAGTGTCAAGTCCGGCATGGCTGCCGCCGGTATCGGTAAGGCAGAGGGTGAGCCCCATGGAATGGAAATCGGCCTGTACCGGCTCGATCTCGTTCGTGTGGAAATCGACATAGACTGTGTGCCCAAGAGAGCAGGTCAGCTGATCCATAAGGCCGCAGGGCTTGCCGAAATATTTGTTCTCGGACTGCTGCGCTGCGCGGGCGATGACAACAGGATCGACCTTGCCGTCGTTGAACAGCTCGCTCAGGATCTTGCCAATGAGCACGGTGTATGCCGCGGACGAACTCAGACCAGAACCCGCGGGCAGCGTCGTTCTGATCTCGGCGTTGAAGCCGCCGCAGTCCAGACCAAGCTCACGGAAGGCCGCGATCATGCCGCGGACGAGGGATTTCGGCGTACCGAATTCACCGGTGCGCACGGCGGTGTGGTTCAGCCTGACCGTAAAATCGCTGTAACCTTCGGAGTTGATGTGGATGGCGTTTTCGCCGTTCTTCTCAAAATCGGCGTACAGGCCGAGGTCAACGGCGGAGGCCAGGATCCTGCCCTGCTGGTGATCCGTGTGGTTGCCGGCAAGCTCCGTCCGGCCGGGAACGAACAATTTCTTTTCCATATATCTGTTACCTTCCATCAAAAAGGACTAATCTTCTACTTATATCAAGATATACTAATTTACCAGTAAAGTCAACCATAAAAGCGCTTTTCAGCCATAAAAGTCCAGCAACATATACAAAAGATGGATGAGCTGACCAGCGCCTCGAGCGGAACGGAGTTGAAAAAGCCGAGGCTTCGGGGTATACTGAATCTATAATGAAAGACAGGGCAGATCGGCATGAGGAACGTTTTTTCACCATCGGCGCTCGGCTTGGCGCACGAATACATATCTACGGAGCAGAACGGCCTGCACAGCTACGGCGGTAGCCAGAGCGCGCATCCGGACGCGACGATGCGCGCCTGCGGCTGCGGCGTGATCGCGGGGCTGGATGTGATACTGTACCTCAGCCGCCATTCGGGCGGCACCTGCCCGTTTGCGGCGGGGGAGGACGGGCAGAGCGTCCCGCTGAGCGTGTATAACTCCTTCGCGTCGCGGCTGCGTCGGGGCTTTCTGCCGCTCATTCCCGGGCGGGGCATAAACGGGCTCATGCTCACGGGCGGGCTGGAGCTGTTTTTCCTGCGCTGGCGTATGCCGTATTCGATACATTGGGGCGCGCGGAGCGGGAGCCTGTTTGAAAATATTGAGCTTATGCTGATGCGCGACATTCCGGTGATCCTGGCCATTGGGCCGAATTTCCCGCTGTTCTGGCAGAAGAACAACCTGCCGTTCTACCGCCGTGAGTCGGACGGAACGCTCGTCAAAAGCTGCACCGCCCGCGCACACTACGTGGTCGTCACGGGGATGGACGAGGAGTGGCTGCGCATATCGTCATGGGGCAGGGAGTACTATATAAACCGCGGGGAATATATGGCCTACGGCAGGAAGCACAGCCTCCCCATACTCAACAGCATCGCAGTCATAAGACCCAAAGTGCGCTGATACTGCGATAAAGATCACGGCGGAAAATTTTGCCGTGATTTTTTGATTTCAGACTTGACAAAACAGGCATCCAGTGCTTTAATACAACTTACCTACCAAGTAAGTGGTACTTATGTAGGAGGCTTTTGATATGAGAATATATGACGCATATTTCCGATGTTGCAGGAAGCTGCATTTTAACTGACCGAAAACTGTAAAAATATAAATTATAAAATAAAAGGAGATATCGTTATGTCCGCTATTTATACATCCGCTGACCAGCTTATAGGCAAAACTCCGCTTCTGGAGCTGACCCATATCGAGAAGAAGCTCGGCCTCAAGGCCAAGGTGCTTGCAAAGCTTGAGTACCTGAACCCCGCAGGCTCCGTCAAGGATCGCGTCGCGAAGGCCATGATAGACGATGCCGAGGAAAAGGGGCTCCTGAAGGAAGGCTCCGTTATCATCGAGCCGACCTCCGGCAACACCGGTATCGGCCTTGCCTCCGTCGCCGCGGCGCGCGGATACAGAATAATCATCGTCATGCCCGACACCATGTCGGTCGAACGCCGTCAGCTGATGAAGGCTTTCGGCGCGGAGCTGGTGCTCACCGAGGGCGCAAAGGGCATGAAGGGCGCAATAGCCAAGGCCGACGAGCTGGCGAAGGAGATCCCGAACAGCTTCGTGCCCGGCCAGTTCGTCAATCCTGCGAACCCCAAGGCGCACTATCTGACCACCGGCCCTGAGATCGTCGCCGATACCGACGGCGCGGTTGATTACTTCGTGGCCGGCGTCGGCACCGGCGGCACGATCACCGGCGTCGGCAAGTACCTCAAGGAGAAAGTGCCCGGCGTGAAGGTCGTCGCGGTGGAGCCTGCAACTTCCGCGGTGCTGTCCACCGGCGTCGCCGGAGCGCACAAGATACAGGGCATCGGCGCGGGCTTCGTGCCGGATGTGCTGGATACCAAGGTGTATGACGAGATAATCCCCGTCGCCAACGAGGACGCGTTCGCGGTCGGCAAGCTCATCGGCAAGACCGAGGGCGTGCTGGTCGGCATATCCTCCGGCGCGGCTGTCTGGGCAGCGATAGAGCTTGCAAAGCGTTCGGAGAACGAGGGCAAGAACATAGTCGTCCTCCTGCCCGATACCGGCGACCGCTACCTCTCCACCCCGCTGTTCGCGGACTGATATAAATGAGAATACTTGTTGCAATGAGCGGCGGCGTTGATTCCAGCGTCGCCGCCCTGCTCCTGAAAAGCGCCGGAAACGAGTGCATCGGCTGCACGATGAAGCTGTACTCAAACGAGGACGCGGGCATATCCAAGGGGCACACCTGCTGCTCGCTCGACGATGTCGAGGACGCGCGCAGCGTGGCGTACCGGCTCGGCATGCCGTACTACGTCTTTAATTTTTCGGACGATTTTCGGGAAAAAGTCATCGACCGCTTTGCCGCGCAATACTGCATGGGCATGACCCCGAACCCCTGCATCGACTGCAACCGCTGCATGAAGTTTGCAAAGCTCTTTGACCGCGCGGACATCCTCCGGTGCAGCCATATAGCGACCGGACACTATGCCCGCATCGAGCGCAGCGGCGAGAAATATCTGCTGAAAAAGGCGCTCGACCCGTCGAAGGATCAGAGCTATGTGCTGTACGCGATGACGCAGGCGCAGCTTGCGAGGACGCTGTTCCCGCTGGGCGAGCTGAACAAGAGAGAGACGCGCCAACTTGCGGAGCGCGGCGGATTCATCAACGCGCAGAAGCCAGACAGTCAGGACATCTGCTTCGCTCCGGACGGCGACTACGCGAAAATAATCGAGCTGCATACCGGAAAGAAGTCCGAGTCCGGCGACTTTGTGGACGCGGAGGGACATGTCCTCGGCCGTCACGCCGGAGTGATACGCTATACGATAGGCCAACATCGCGGGCTTGGTCTGTCGCTGCCGGAAAAGCGCTTTGTCACGGCGATAGATCCGGTGAAGAACACCGTAACTCTCGGCGCAGAGTCGGAGCTGTACAGGCGCGATGCGCGGGCGGCGGAGTTCAACTGGATATCCGGCGAGACGCCGGACGCGCCGGTGCGCTGCCGCGTGAAGATACGCTACCGACAGACGGAGCAGTGGGCGTGGGTCACGCCGCGAGGCGATTCCGAGGCAGAGATATTGTTTGACGAGCCGCAGCGCGCGATAACGCCGGGTCAGGCGGCGGTGCTGTACGACGGGGACACCGTCCTCGGCGGCGGGGTCATTCAGGTTAGGAGCTGAAGCTATGATATCAACACGCGGCAGATATTCGCTGCGCATTATGCTCGACCTTGCGGAGCGGCCTCAGGGCGGCTATACGCCGATGAAGGAGGTCGCCGCACGGCAGGAGATATCGCTGAAATATATAGAGAAGATAGTGCCGCTGCTGACGAAGGCCGGATTTATTGAGGGCGTCCACGGCAAGGGCGGCGGATACCGGCTGTGCCGCGCGCCGGAGGATATCACGGCCGGAGAAGTGCTGCGCGCGACGGAAGGCGAGCTTGCGCCGGTGTCGTGCCTCGAATGCGGCGCGAAGCCGTGCAGCCGTGCTGCATACTGCAAAACATTGCCGATGTGGAAGGAATATTACCGGCTCACGAACGAGTATTTTGACAACATAAGCCTCGCGGATCTGCTCGGAAACGAAGCGCCTGGGGACTATGTGATCTGAACGGGCGCGTAAGCCTTGGATTTACAATATTTTTTCAAAATTTTTATTGACAAATCACTATGCGCATAGTAATATTTCGCCCGTGGACAACGGCGTCCATCGGAAGGGCTCGTCCTTCTCCGATGGACGTTTTTGATTTTGCCTGTATTCTGTACGAACGGAGGAACACGGCATGACCGACAGCTATGAAAGCCCCCTTTGCAGCCGCTACGCGGGTAAAAAAATGCAGCAGATATTCTCTGCCGACAATAAGTTTTCGACCTGGCGCAGACTGTGGCTCGCGCTCGCGGAGAGCGAGCAGGAGCTGGGGCTGAACATCACCGACGAACAGCTTGACGAGATGCGCGCGCACCTGACCGACATCGACTATGAGCTTGCGGCGAAGAAGGAGCACGAGCTGCGCCACGACGTTATGGCGCATATCCATACCTTCGGCGCGGCCTGCCCGAAGGCGATGCCGATAATCCATCTCGGCGCGACGAGCTGCTATGTCGGCGACAACACGGATATCATTCTCCAGCGGCAGGCTTTCGCGGAGATACGCGCGGGGCTTCTGCGCGCGATCGCCGCTCTCGCGGATTTTGCGGAGAAATACAAGGCGCTGCCGACGCTGGCCTATACGCATTTTCAGGCCGCCCAGCCGACGACACTCGGCAAGCGCGCGGCGCTGTGGATGCAGGATCTGATGCTCGATCTTGAGCAGCTGGATTTCGCGGCAGGGAACCTCAAGCTCCTCGGATGCCGCGGCACGACCGGCACCGCGGCGAGCTTCCTCGCGCTGTTCGACGGCGACGGGGAGAAGGTCAAAAAGCTCGAAGCGCTCATCGCGGAGAAGATGGGCTTCTCCGACGTCTATGCCGTCAGCGGCCAGACATACACGCGCAAGGTGGATTTCTTCACGCTGTCGGTGCTCTCGGGCATCGCGCAGAGCGCGATGAAGTTTACGAACGACATTCGCCTTATGGCGCATATGAAGGAGCTGGACGAGCCGTTCGAGTCGAAGCAGGTCGGCTCCTCCGCCATGGCCTACAAGCGAAACCCCATGCGCTGCGAGCGCATCTCGGCGCTGGCTCGCTACGTGATAGCCGACGCGCAGAACCCTGCCATGACCGCGGGCGCGCAGTGGCTGGAGCGCACGCTGGACGATTCCGCCAACCGCCGCATAAGCATTCCGGAGGCGTTTCTCGCCGTGGACGGCATACTCACGCTATACGCCAACATCGTCGGCGGCCTGACCGTCTACCCGAAGGTGATAGAGAAGCATCTGAATGCGGAGCTGCCGTTTATGGCGACGGAGAACATTCTCATGTACTGCGTCAGAAAGGGCGGCGACCGGCAGGAGCTGCATGAGGCGATACGGAAGCACTCCGTCGCGGCGGGACTCGCCGTGAAGCAGGAGGGAGCGGACAACGATCTGCTCGAGCGCATCGCTGCCGATCCCATGTTCAAGCTCACGCGGGAAGAAATTCAGGGCATAATATCCGAGGGACACTTCACCGGCATGGCCGAGGAGCAGACCAAGGAATATTTGAAGGCCGTCCGCGCCGTGCTCGACGCGAACCGCGATGTCATCGCCGCGGAGCCTGCGGCGGAGATAAATATATAAAAATCAGGAGGACGCAAAAATGTTAACAGCCGTTGTAGGTATCAACTGGGGCGATGAGGGCAAGGGCCGCATGGTCGATCTGCTCAGCGCCGATTATGATATAGTCTGCCGCTATCAGGGCGGCAACAACGCGGGACACACCGTTATAAACGACTACGGTAAGATCGTCCTGAACCTGCTCCCCTCCGGCATATCCCGCGAGGGCACAGTGAATGTCATGGGCAACGGCATGGTCATCGACCTTGAGCATCTCGTTCACGAGATACAGTCCCTGCGTGAGAAGGGCATCCATATCGGCCCCGACAACCTGAAGATCAGCGACAAAGCGGTCATCTGCCTGCCCTGGCACAAGATGCAGGACATCATGGAAGAGGATCGCCTCAAGGATAAGAAGTTCGGCTCCACCCGCCGCGGCATCGGCCCCGTTTATGCGGATAAGTATATGAAGAAGGCCATCAGATTGGGCGACCTGTTCGCGCCCGATAAGCTGCCGGAAAAGGTCGCCGACCTCACCGAGTGGAAAAACCTCACCGTCCGCGGCTACGGCCATGAGCCGGTCAAGGCCGAGGATATCCTCGCGTGGCTGCACGAGTTCGGCGATCCCATCAAGCCCTACATCACCGACGTTTCCGACTATCTCTATGACGCAGCCACGGCAGGGGAGAACATCATGTTCGAGGCTCAGCTCGGCGCGCTGCGTGATATCGAGTTCGGCATCTACCCCTACACCTCCTCGTCCTGCACTCTGGCGGGCTACGCCACGATCGGCGCCGGTATCCCCGGACTGAAGCTCGATAAGACCATCGGCATTATGAAGGCATACTCTTCCTGCGTCGGCGAGGGTCCGTTCGCGGTCGAGATGTTCGGCGACGAGGCCGAGGCTCTGCGCCGTGCAGGCGGCGAATACGGCGCGGCGACCGGCAGACCCAGAAGAGTCGGCGCGTTCGATATCCCCGCCTCCCGCTACGGCGTGCGTATGCACGGTGCCGACTGCATCGCCCTGACGAAGATGGACGTGCTGTCCTACATGGACAAGATCCCCGTCTGCGTCGCGTATGACATCAACGGCGAGATAACCGAGAAGTTCCCCGTAGGCGAGCGCCTGAACGCCGCGAAGCCCGTGTTTGAGTACATGGAAGGCTTCGGCGATATCTCCGGCTGCCGCAAGCCCGAGGATCTGCCCAAGGCCGCGATGGATTATATCCGCTATCTTGAAGCCGCCGTCGGCTGCAAGATAAAGTATGTCTCCGTCGGCGCTGGCAGAGACGAATACGTCGAACTGTAAACGATAAGATAAAAATAAGGCAGGGAGAGCGAAGTTCGCTCTCCCTGCGTTTTTTGCGTTCGGATGTAAAAACCCGCATCGCAGAAGCGATGCGGGCTCTGTTTGGCAATAAGATAAGTAAAAAATTACTTGATCTCGACGGTTGCGCCGACGGCCTCGAGCTGAGCCTTGAGAGCCTCTGCGTCTTCCTTGGAGATGCCTTCCTTGATCTTGGCAGGAACGCCTTCGACCATTGCCTTTGCCTCTGCGAGGCCGAGGCCGGTGATGCCGCGGACTTCCTTGATGACCTTGATCTTCTCTGCGCCGAAAGCGGTCATGACGACGTCGAACTCGGTCTTCTCTTCGACGGCTGCTGCTGCTGCGCCGGCTGCGGGAGCGGCGACTGCTGCTGCGGAGACACCGAAGGTGTCCTCAAGTGCGTGGACGAGCTCGCTGAGCTCAAGAACGGAGAGACCCTTGATCTCTTCGATCATAGCAGTGATTTTTTCACTCATTGTAATTTCCTCCATTAAAATCTTTGTGTGCTGCGGAATTATTCAGCAGCTTCGGCAGCGGGAGCTTCAACAGAGCCGCCCTTCTGCTCAAGAATCTGACCGAGGCAAACGGCCAGGCCGGTGATAGGCGCGATCATGGTGCCCAGAACCTTCGCATACAGAGCGTCCTTGGAGGGCAGCTCTGCCATCTCTGCGATCTCAGCATCACTGAGGACCTTGCCCTCCATGAAGGCGGCCTTGATGTTGAAACGCTCGCCCAGCTTCTTGCTGTAGTCGTTGAGGATGCGGAAGGGAGCGATGGGATCATTCTCCGCGGTTGCCAGAGAGGTGGTGCCGTTGAGGACGTGATCGAGTTCGTTCATCCCCAGCTTGTCCAGAGCCTTTCTGGTCAGGGTGTTCTTGACGACGGTGTAGTCAACAGCGTCCTTGCGCAGCTCGGTACGCAGTGCGGTGTCCTCAGAAACGGTGATTCCCTTGTAATCAACGAGGACGCCTGCGCTGGCGTTCTTGATACGCTCGGCGAGCGCTTCCACTATCGCCTGCTTTTCGCTAAGAACCTTTGCGTTTGGCATGTGTGTTTTTCACCTCCACACGAATGATGGTCACGCTCATAAAGAAAACCCTTGCATCCTAAGACGCAAAGGCACATAACAATCAAATAAAATTGTTGATGTCCTCGGCAGGATTTACGGCTAAGGCCACCTGCTGTCTCCGGAGCGCCCCAATATAATACTATACGGAATCGGCGCTGTCAAGCATTTTTTGCTGATTTTCCGCTGTTTTATGACGGGGTATCAAATGCGCTGCCGCGGGAAATACTAACTCCGCGTCCATAAACAGGACAGATAGGAGACAGTATGCAGGGAAAAGTCGAAATTTGCGGAGTAAACACCGCGCGGCTGCCGGTGCTGAAAGGCGCCGAGACCCGCGCCCTGCTGGAAAAGGCTCACGCCGGAGACCGATCTGCGCGCGAGGAGCTTATTTCCGGCAACCTCCGGCTGGTATTGTCGGTGGTGCAGAAGTTCGCCGGACGCGGCGAGAGCATGGACGACCTGTTTCAGGTCGGGTGCATCGGGCTTATAAAGGCGATCGACTGCTTTGACCTGAACCAGAACGTCCAGTTTTCAACCTACGGCGTGCCGATGATCGCGGGCGAGCTGCGCCGCTTCCTGCGCGACCACAGCGCGATCCGTGTGTCGCGCTCGATGCGCGATACGGCGTATCGGGTCTTGCAGGTCAAGGAGAAGCTCATCGCCGAAAACGGGCGGGAGCCGGACGTCGAGACGATAGCCAAGGCGCTTGGCATCAAACGCGAGGAGGTCGTGTTCGCGATGGATGCGATATGCGATCCGGTGTCGCTCTACGAACCGGTGTTCAGTGACGTCGGGGAGAGCACCTGCGTCATGGATCAGATCGGCGACACGCGCAACACGGACGAGCACTGGCTGGAGCAGATCGCATTGCAGGAGGCGATGCGCCGCCTGAGCGAGCGCGAGAAACGCATCCTTGCGCTGCGGTTCTATGACGGCCGAACGCAGATGGAGGTCGCAAAAGAGGTCGGGATATCTCAGGCACAGGTATCGCGGCTGGAGAAGAACGCGATAAACCAGATCAAGAAGAATATCACAGCGTGATCATAATATGCAGAAAAATCACCGCGGAAATTTTCCGCGGTGATTTTTTATCGCAGGTCGAATATTGTCACGGTGCAGGAGTCAAACACGGCGGGGTAGTTTTCCGCGAGGTAGCCGTAGATGTTCCCGTCGAGCATCCGCTCCGCGGAGCCGAAATACACGTACCCGATCTTATATTCCCCGCGCAGGCGCTCGAACGCCTCGGCATCGGTCAGCATCTCCTGTGCGTCGCGCTGTGCGCCGGTGTAGTCCAACCCGTGATAGTACAGATACGACGGGCTGCCGCAGACGATATTGCGTCCGGTCAGCGCGGCGACTGTGTTGTTATGGTTGTCGTCAGTCAGGAACACGGCGTCCGGTTCTGTGTTCGCCATGATATACTCCGCTGCCGACACGTCGTCCGCGCTGAACAGCCGGTAAGCGTGATCCGGCAGACCGGACACGACCTCGCGCCCAAGCGTGAATACCGCGGCGCTGCAGCCGATGACCACGACCAGCGCGAGGAATGCCGCGCGGAGCGGCTTCGTCTTCAGCCTTTCGACGAGCAGCATTATGAAGTCTGCAACCAGGAAGCAGGCGAACAGATAAGCAACATAGAAGAGCTTGTTATTGTCATACGGATTGGGCTGGAACAGTACGATTTCGCCGAGGACGAATATCAGCGCCGCTCCGGAGAATACGGGGCGCTGCTCGCGCGGGCAGAACACCAGTGCGAATGGGGTCATTGCGAACACGAGGCCGACGTTTTTCAGCCAGAACCAGAGCCAGTTCTCCTGCCCCTGATTCACCCAGTCCAGCCCAATGCGCAGAAAATGCGAGTTGCCCTCGACGGAGCGCAGCGTCCACAGCATGAGCTGCGGCGCGGCGAGCAGCACCGCGGGCAGTCCGAAGCGCAGCCAGCGGCGGAACCACGCCATGCACAGCCCGTCGCGGCGGAGAGAATAGAGCAGCCAGCAGAACGCGACAAGCCCCAGCGCAAAATAGGAGTGCGTGTGTATCATCGGCAGCAGCCCGCCAAAGATGCCCGCCGGTAGCCACGCGCGCTCGTCGCCGCGGAACACAGCGCGGTACAGCAGGTACAGTATCGCAAACAGCGCTGCCCAGCCGAACAGCGTCGCGCGCTGCGGCAGCAGCATGTCCGCGATGACGTTCACCCAGCGGATGCCGCGGTCGGTGAGATTCGTCGGCGTGGTGTAAAAGCCGGTGAAAAGCTCGGTCAGGCTGTAGTCACCCATGAAATATATCATGCCGAGACCGCCGTTGAGGAAGAACAGGATAAACGCCAGCACCGCCGCGCCGCGTCTGTGGACTATCTCGCGGCCGAGGAACCAGCCCCCGCAGAAAACCTGAGCCAGCGCAAAGACCATCGGCACGATGTACGCCGCGCGCAGCGGCAGACCGAGCAGGTACAGGCTCGCCGACACGCTGTCGCACAGGAAGGGATAGCACAGGCGCGAGCCAGGCAGGATGCTGTATTCAAACGGGAAGTTTCCCTGTTCGGCCATCGATGTGATTAAGCCGAGGTGCATACACATGTCGCCGTAGCTGCACTGGCCGCTGTAAAGCCCGCCGCCGTAGGAGCTGAGGGTGTGGGTGCACAGCAGGTACACGCACAGTGCGAGAAACGGCGGCAGCAGGAATATGAGCGGCCTGTCGCCGCGCGGCTCGTCCGCGTCCGGAGAGAACGGCGTTTTCCTGTGCAGCCGGAGGGAGAGCGCCGCTATTATAAACCCGCAGCCAAGCCCCGCGAGGTGTGCGCCGCGCGTGAAGCCCATGAGAAACGCAAATGGGATCGGCGCCCACATTGACAGCACAGTTCCCGCCGCGCTGCCGAGCCACAGCCGCACCGCGAGCCGTTTCTCCGCGAAATATTTATATGCCAGCAGTACGCCCAGCGCCTGCCAGAACAAAAACCACAAGATACCGAGCATCTGATCCTCCGAGTCCTGATAGTATACCCAGATTATAAAACAAAGCTCCCGCAAGTTCAATACTTGCGGAAGACGGACGGGTGATACAAAAAGAAAAGACACACTCTCGTGTGCCTTTTCTGGAGCTGCTACCCAGATTCGAACTGGGGACCTCATCCTTACCAAGGATGCGCTCTACCTACTGAGCTATAGCAGCAAAGTATATGCCCCTTAAAAAGGGGCATATGTTGTGGCGACCGAGAAGGGACTTGAACCCTCGACCTCCGGCGTGACAGGCCGGCGTTCTAACCAGCTGAACTACTCGGCCACAGCTCCGTTAATATAACAAATATAGCGGAGTTTGTCAATAGGTTTTTCAAAAAAATTTGCGTCTTATATCACAGCTTGCGTCTTATATCACAGCGCCGCATAAATTTCCGCGCCGTGGCTCATGAGCCAGCGATAGAGCAGGATGTCTGCCGCCGCTATCGCCGCCGCAAAGCCCCACGCGCAGATGTTGAAGTCCACATCGCATGCAGCGTACAGGACTATCGGCGGGATCAGCGCCGCCCAGCTTATCAGCATTGTGAACAGCAGCCCCACGCCCGTTTTGACCGCCTGTGCCTCGTTGCTCCAGTCCAGACTCGGATGGCGCAGGTTCTCGACAAGGCCAAGTATGCCCGTGAACACGCCGAACAGCAGCGGGATGATTATCAGCGCCGCCGCGTCCGCCGCATCGGGGCGCGCGACGAATACCGCCGCAAGCGAGGCGATAAGCGCGGGGATCAGGCAGATGTAAAGGTGGAGCCGGAGCTTTGCGCAGAGCACCTGCTGCACCGTGACCGGCAGTGACTGCGCTATCCACAGGCTGCGCCCCTCAAGATTCACCGACGGGGCGCTGACAAAATTCATGCTGCCCAGCAGGCATATCGCGGCCAGCAGCGGGCACAGCTGCGCGCTTATGCCGGGCATCGAGAACAGCTCCGTTATGTCCGCGCGCTTTATCACGAGCGCCACGGCGGCGATTATCATCATGATCGCGCCGAGTCCGGCGTTGACCATGTACGCGGAGCTGGAGAAAAATCTCGCAAATTCGCGGCCGAGCAGCGCGACGTCCGGAGCCTTGGCCGCCTCGCGCTTTTCAACGTACTTATTCCTGACCCCGCCGCGCTTCATAGTGGCTGTACGGATGAAATTGCGCTCAAGAAGCAGATAGGCTGCTGCGCTTACCGAGACAAATACCGCACATATAATTGCGAGCAGGTCGCCTCTGCCGAGCGCAATAGCCGCGCCCACGGCGTATAGCGGCGACGAGCTGCCTACGGAATCGGCGATGGCCTGCGCCTGAGACTGCGCGTCGCTCAGAAGTCCGGTGTTGAGCTTTATCATCAGCCAGCTGTATCCGAGGATCAGCGCGACGCACAGCAGCATACCGATAACGCCCTTGCCCGTGCCGATATGCGCCGTAATGATGCTGAACAGCCAGCCGAACAGCGCGGATACCGCCAGCGCGAAGAACGGCAGCAGCGCGAATACCAGCGCAAAGGCCAGAACCTCATAGCCGCCGACCGCTCCCAGCGAGCAGCGGACGATGATGACGGGGATCACGACCGGCAGGCTGAACACAAGGTTTATGACGAGCAGCATCACGAGCCGGCTTATCAGAATATCGCCGGGCTTCACGGGCAGACTCAGCAGCAGCTCGTTGTCGCGCGCCTCGAAAAGCTGAGATTTGACGAAAAACACGCTGCCGATGAACATCAGACCGAAGTCCATCATCACGGCCATCGCATACACGAGCCAGTCAAGCCCGACCGCGTGGAAAGGCGCGGCCAGCACGTCGAACAGGTGCCATATGCCGAAGCCCGCCGCACCGAAAGCGTAGACCATCAGAAACGCGAAGCCGATCATCGAGCCTTTGGTCTGCTTGCCCTTCTTCGCCGTCGCGCCGGTGAACCATTTGCCCAAGGCCGTCATGCGCACACGAAGCAGAGCTTTAAGCATTGCCGTCACCCTCCAGTTCGAGGAACACGTCCTCAAGCGAGGAGTCGCCCTTGACCTCTTCCATGCTGCCGCTGGCGATGAGCCGACCGGACTTGATTATGGCCACCTTGTCGCACAGCTTCTCCGCAACCTCAAGCACGTGCGTCGAGAAGAATATTGCGCCGCCCGCATCGCAGTGCTCGCGCATCATCTGCTTCAGCTCGTGCGCGGCCTTCGGGTCGAGACCGACGAAGGGTTCGTCCATGATGATGAGCTTCGGCGTGTGGAGCCACGCGGAGATTATCGCAAGCTTCTGCTTCATGCCGTGGGAGTAGGCCGATATTGGCTGCGCGAGATCGTCTGTCAGACCGAAAATGTCCGCGTACTTCCTGATGCGCTCTATGCGGGCGTCCGCCGGAACGCAGAAGATATCGGCGATGAAGTTCAGATACTTTATGCCGCTCATGAATTCGTACAGATCGGGGTTATCCGGTATGTACGCCATGCGGCGCTTGCACTCGAGTGCGTCGGTCTTGACCGACAGACCGTCCACGTATATCTCACCGGCGTCAAACTGCAGGATGCCCGCGCAGGACTTTATCGTCGTGGTCTTGCCTGCGCCGTTGTGGCCGATAAAGCCGTATATCTCGCCCGGCGCGATATGCAGCGTCAGGTCGTCCACGGCCTTTTTGCCGCCGTAGGTCTTCGTCAGACCGTTGATTTTAAGCATTTATTTTTCCCCCCTGTGCTCACTTGATGTCCAGCTCGATCGGCTCGTCGAGCGTTTCAGATACATATTTTCCGTTTTTCTTCCGCTGCCGCACGCACTCGGTCAGCAGATATTCTATCTGGCCGTTGACCGAGCGGAAATCATCCTCCGCCCATGCCGCTATCGCGTCATAGAGTTTCGCGGACAGGCGCAGCGGAACCTGCTTCTTCTCTGCCATTCTATTAATACAGGCTGCCGGAGTTGACTATCGGCTGTGCGTCGCGGTTGCCGCAGAGCACGACCAGCAGGTTCGACACCATCGCCGCCTTGCGCTCCTCGTCAAGCTGCACCGAGCCGCTCTCCTCAAGGCGCTCCAGTGCCATCTCGACCATGCCGACTGCGCCGTCGACTATCATCTTGCGCGCGTCGATTATCGCAGAGGCCTGCTGCCGCTGGAGCATGACCGCGGCAATCTCAGGAGCGTAGGCAAGGTAGGTGATGCGCGCTTCAATTATCTCAATGCCCGCGTCGGAGACCTTCTTCTGTATCTCGTCGCGGATGCGGGAAGCGACCGTCTCGCTTGAACCGCGCAGGCTGCCCTCGTCGGCGAGCCCGTCGCCGGTGGTGTCCACGCCGGGCGCCACGTCGTAGGGGTAGATGCGGACGATATTTCTCACTGCGCTGTCGCACTGGAGAGACAGGTACTCCTTGTAGTTATCGACGTTGAAAACGGCTTTCGCGGTGTCAACAACACGCCACATGACGGCGATGCCAATCTCGATGGGGTTGCCGAGGCAGTCGTTTATCTTCTGGCGGGAGTTATTCAGGGTCATCACCTTGAGGGAAATCTTCTTGCTCGCGGACTGGGCAGCGGCGGCCGAGACATCGGGCGCGGAGAGATTCAGCGACAGCCCTTTCGCGGAGCCGCCGTCAACGTCGCCGCTCTGGTTGAGCTTGGTCTTGGCTGCGGGGTTCACGCCGACGCAGAAGGGGTTGACGAAGTAGAAGCCCTCGCCTTTCAGCGTGCCGACGTAGTTGCCGAACAGAGTCAGAACCAGCGCCTCCTGCGGCTTGAGTATCTTCAGGCCGCAGATCGGCACCCAGCCGATGCAGACCCAGACGCAGCCGATGACGAACAGCGCTATGTATCCGTGCCTTGCTGCGCTGTTCACTGCGCTGACGCCGAATGGCGTCGATACGTAATCAACGGCGTTGGCCATGCCGATGCCGCCGATGATCATCGCGGCGATGCCCGCGGCGTAAAGCGCGATGATTATTATCAGGGCGCGCATACCGTGCTTTTTATTTTCAAGTATCTTTTCGGTCATTTTCTTTGCCCTCCATCTTTTTGATATCAATATGATATCACCACGTTATTTTAATGTCAAGTATTTCCGTAAAAATTTTCCGCAAAAAATCCACCGCACGGGACGTGCAGTGGATAAATGTGGATATATTATAATGAATGATTTTACGCCGTTATACGACTTGAAAGATGTAGAACTTGAGGTAGTCCGTCTCCGGAACGTTCCAGAGTATGGGGTGGTCGGGCGCCTGCTGGCGGGCTTCGATCTGCCGCAGCTCCACTCCGGCGTCCGCCGCGGCGGACTTCAGCATCTTCACAAACAGCTCCGAGGGCATGAAGTGGCTGCATGATGCCGTGGCGAAGTAGCCGCCGCGCGGCAGAAGCTTCAGCGCGCGGAGATTTATCTCCTTGTAGCCGCGCTCCGCTCCCGCAACGGTCTTGCGGGATTTGGTGAAGGCCGGAGGATCGAGAATGATGAAGTCGAACGGAACCTTGCCCTGCTTGCCCAGCTCCGGCAGCAGGTCGAACACGTCCGCTACCAGAAAGTCCATCTTGCCGTCAAGCCCGTTGCGCTGTGCGTTGGCCTTGGCCATCTCTATTGCCGAGGCGGAGATGTCCACCGCCGTGACGTGCTCCGCGCCGCCGAGCGCGGCGTTGAGCGCGAACGACCCGGTGTGCGTAAAGCAGTCGAGTACGCGGCGCCCCTTCGCCAGCCGTGCCACAGCGAGGCGGTTGTATTTCTGGTCGAGGAAGAAGCCGGTTTTCTGCCCGTTTTCAACATCGACCTTGTAGAATATGCCGTTTTCGCAGATCTCCGTAACCGGAGATTCCGGGTGCGTCTCGCCGGGGAGCGGGTACCAGCCCTTGTATTGCTCCAGTCTCTCAAGCTCGCGTATTGCGACGTCGTTCCGCTCAAATATGCCGCGGATGTCCTGCTCGTCCTCGCGCAGAACCTCGGCGAGCAGCGGGAACAGCGTGTCCTTTATGCGCTCCATGCCGACGGAAAGCGTCTGCACGACCAGAAGCTCCGAGAATCTATCCACCGTCAGGCCGGGGAAGCCGTCCGCTTCGCCGAATATCACGCGGCAGCAGCCGGTGTCGCTGCCCATGACGACCTTGCGGTAGTCCCACGCGTATTTTATGCGGCGCTTCCAGAATGCCGCGTCGAAGCGGTCGTTCGCGTTGCGGGAGATGAGGCGGACGCGAATTTTGCTTTTGCGGCTGAGAAAGCCGGTGCCGAGGTATTTGCCCTTCTCGCTCACCGCGTCCACAAGCACGCCGTTTTCGGCGTCCTCGCCGCCGGAGACGACCTCCGCCTCGTATATCCATGGATGCCCCTGCTCGACCCAACGCGTGCCCTTCGGGCTTATGACCAGACGCGGAAATTCCCGCTGTGATTTCATATCAGTTCCTGCCTTTTAAAATATTGTGCTGCTATTTTACCACGTAATGCCGCCCGACGCAACGTGTCAGGTATGTATAATGGGCGACGGAATTCAAAAAGCGACAGCGCCTTTGTCGGCTGCTGTCGCTTTTTTCAGCTCTCCATCTGCTTCCCCAGAAACGATGCGACCGTCTGGGCAAGCTTGTATTCAAGCTCCTCGCATGGGATGCTGTTGCGCGGCGTGATAAACATTACGCAGCCCATCAGATCGCCCTCGGAAATGACGGGAGCCGCTATGGAAACGCAGTATTTTTCGTCGTCCGCCACGACCGGCATCGAGCTGCCGCCGGACTCCTGCCGGTAGACGCTGCGGCTCTCCATGACCGCGGCGAGCTGCTGGCTGATGGGCTTGTCCATAAGCTCGCGCTTTGCGCCGCCGGCAATGGCGATGACGCTGTCTCTGTCGCTCACGGCGACAATGCCGTCGGTAGCCTTGCGCAGGCTGTCGCATATCTGCGCAGCGAAGTCGGATAATTCCCCGATCGGGGAATACTTCTTGAATATCAGCTCCCCGTCCTTATCTGTGAAAATCTCCAACGGGTCGCCCTCACGGATACGCATGGTGCGGCGAATTTCTTTGGGTATGACCACGCGGCCGAGGTCGTCTATACGGCGGACTATTCCGGTTGCCTTCATGTTATATCTCCCTTTTCTGTGTGTATTTGTAATGCTGGCTGACAGTACTAGTCTTTGCTTATTATGGAAGAATATGCGGGCGCGGGTTTTAATTATTTCGATCCCGCAGGAGCGATACTGAGGAATCTTGTCGCGCTGAATGTCTGAAAATATTGACATACAGACCGGTATTTGGTAATCTCAAATCAGATAAACCGGAAAATTCTGCGAAAGCGCAGAGAAGGGGGCGGCACGATGATGGAAGCCCATGAGCAAACGACGGAGGAACGGCCTGTGATGCGCATACATCCTAAAAAAGCGAGGTATTGCTGGGAGAAATGTTCGTCCTAGTTCTGAAGCCATGCAAGAAGTACGAGGAGGGCTTCAGAAAACTCCGTTGGTGGCATATTCATCCCAAGTGGAGACGTCCGTTCCTCGTGAAAAATATTTACTGTAATACGGGCAAATATAAGGGAATCATAGAGGAATATTCGCGTAAAAAAGTCAGCTTTGAAAGGATATATTATTAAAAACGTTAGATGACAGGGGCAGTTATGGTAAAAAACGCACCTGCATTTCTTGAACGGAGAAGCTATGATTGATTTGTCATTTGAAGAAGAGGAACTTCTGCACGAGATAAATAAGTACTGCAAAAGATATGAGGAGATAGATGCAAACTTTTCCGGTACGCCGAGCAGATATGAATACTGCTGCGGAAGCCGTGGAGGGATTCATAGGGGGTATTATTGCCCAAGTCTGATTGAAGATATTGTGGTCGGAGGAGTGAATCGAGGAAGGCGCGTTATACACCCGCGCAGTAACTATCAATTCAGATACGGCTTTGACAGCGATAACCGCTTAAGTGTGGCTGAATACTACTGGGATCGTAATTGCGGAGCCACACCGGTGTTGTACTCTAAAGAATTTCTAATAAGAGATGGGCAAACGGTTGTCGCTCCGATTTATGAAGTGATTCATAGACCGGAAATTTCTGGCGTGTCTATCTGCGAATATGATGACTGCGGTCGTATTGTTAGTTATGACAGGCTGGTGTGTTACATTGAAAATCCGCGGCTCGGGGGATATAAAGAGTATTATTCTGAAAAGTACTCTTATGATAATAGCGGCCTGCTCAAAGACGTGTATCGCGGCGAAAAAAGAGAAAGCTATATAGTTTGGTATAAATATAGATTTCACCATGACGCAGATGGAAAGTTAAACTGCTATGAAAATTTTGACGGTAACGGAAAATTTACGTCATCGTACGATGTTCCCAAATCCAGACAGAGGAAAATATAAAGGCTCTTTTTTGGAGATGAGATATTACAAATAAAGATATGCTTACACGGCTAGGGGGGAGACATGAAAAAGCTGATCATTATATGTGTATTGATATGCCTGCTGTTTGCTGCCTATGAGAGCCGCATTGAACTGCCGCCGGCTGACAACACAACTCTGGCGGAAGAGCTGATAACTCATACCTATTCCGATGCCGACCTTGCCTCGATCGGAGAGAACTATGACAACATACTCGACCTCGCAAGGGACTACAAAATTGAGTGCATCCGAGACCCAAGGGAGTTTTTTGAAAATTATCTTCCCTATATTGTGCTCATGTCGAACACCGGTAAGCGGGCATTTGTGTACTTCGATGACCCCGAGTTTAGCTACGATAAAGGCAGTATAGCCTTCTGTTTATTAACGGACGAATTCAAAAGCTATGATGAGATGTATGCCATACTTGATGACATGGTCAATAACGGTACGACGTGGGAACGAGTATATGCAATGTATGATCAGTATAACACCGGAGAATCTTATGGCGGCAGGGGAATGGCTCAAAGCTTTGCGGTAAAAGAAGGCGTTTTTATAACTGCTGTTTATTTTGAAAAAGAACCAGCCTTTTCTAAAATTAATTATTATTCAGATGAAGAGATATTTTGCCCAGATGTTATCGAACGCGAATACAGTTTAGCGCACACTATTAAACCACTGCTGACGATCGACAAGAATTGGTGAACGGACGCCAACAATTATAAAATGGTAGATATTACAGAAATTATGGATATGCTCGATTGGCATATGCCATATGAAATTCAATCCAAGGGAATATTCTTAGCAAGAGATACGGAAACGATTATTCCGTTTATACAACCGTTAACACCAAAGCATAATAAAAATGTATGGGGAAATTGTGCTCGAATCATAGCAGAGAGAAGCGACGAGGAGCTTAAGCCCTATTTAGTCGAATTGTTAGAATGGTTACAGGATATGAATTGGCCTGGGGCGCTTTGCATTTTAAATAGGCTGCAAAAAAACTCGGATAACAATTCTATCCGCAATGCAGTAAATGTTTGCATTGAAAAAGCAAAGAAGCGCAGTGATGAGGCCTGGGAAAGCAACTTACGTTTGCTGCAGCAATGTGCAGAGGGTGACTATGCCGAGATATAATAAAGATAACGTCAAAGGGTTAAAAGAGCTGTTATACAACAGCTATGTTCACGATGCGGAATTGGAAAATGCGGAATTTGACTTTAAAGAAGACAGCATTAAGATCACATTATTCAATCCGATTTTCGGCGCAAAAATCAACTTTACCTTCCTCAACATAGAGACTGCCCTCACGATTAAAGGGGACTGGCAGGGGGAGCGCGCAACGATCGTTTCACTGACTGTGGAAGAAGATTTTTCATATTTGCAGAAATATCTCCCGAATCACGGCGAATACATGGACTCGCTGTACCTGTTGTTTCAGACGTTTTCCGGAAACGAACTGCATATTGTATCAAAAGAAGTAATAGTTGAAATCGTTGAGACAAACTAAATCGAGCCTACGGCATTCCGCCGTAGGCTCGATTCTCATCATCATTTACTTGTTTCTCATCAGTGTTTTCATGCGCAGACTGTGATCAAGAATGCTCTTGCGCAGGCGCAGGTTTTTCGGCGTGACCTCAAGCAGCTCGTCGTCCGCGAGAAACTCAAGGCACTGCTCAAGGCTCATCTGCTTGGGCGGGATGAGGCGCAGCGCTTCGTCGGAGCCGGAGGCGCGGGTGTTGGTCAGGTGCTTGGTGCGGCACACGTTGACCGGCACGTCGTCGGACTTCGGGCACACGCCGACGACCATGCCCGCGTAGACCTTGGTGCCCGGCGTGATGAACATCTGGCCGCGCTCCTGCGCGTTCCAAATGCCGTAGGCCACGGCTTCGCCGGTCTCAAACGCGATGAGGGAGCCGGTATTGCGGCGGGCGATGTCGCCCTTATAAACGTCGTACTTCTCAAACACGGAGGCGAGGATGCCTTCGCCCTTGGTGTCGGTAAGGAACTCGTTGCGGTAGCCGAACAGGCCGCGCGACGGAACGAGAAATTCCATCTTTATGCGGTTGCCGACCGGCGTCATCTCAAGGAACTCGCCCTTGCGGGAGCCGAGCTTCTCCATGACCGAACCCATGGAGTCCTGCGGCACGTCGACGACGACGCGCTCGATAGGCTCGCACTTCTTGCCGTCGATCTCCTGATACAGCACGCGCGGGGGAGACACCTGAAATTCATAACCCTCGCGGCGCATGGTCTCGATAAGGATGGACAGGCTCATCTCGCCGCGGCCCGCGACGTTGAAGCTGTCGGTGCTGTCGGGAATATCGCTGACGCGGAGGGAGACGTCCTTCAGCGTCTCGCGCATGAGGCGCTCGCGGATCTGGCGGGAGGTGACGAACTTGCCCTCGCGACCCGCGAAGGGGCTGTTGTTGACGGAGAAGGTCATCTCCAGAGTCGGAGCGCTGATCTTTACGAAGGGCAGAGCCTCGGCCGCGCCGCGGGCGCAGATAGTGTCGCCGATCGTGACGTCGCCGATGCCGCTCATGGCGATGATGTTGCCGGCACCGGCCTCGGTCACGGGGACTCTGTTCAGCCCGTCAAACTGATAGAGCGAGACGGCCTTGGCTTTCATCGACGGCTCGTCGGGCGTATGATAGTTGCAGACTTCGATCTCCTGATTCTGCTTGATGACGCCGCGCTCGATGCGGCCGATGGCGATGCGGCCTACGTACTCGTTATAGTCGATGCTGGAGACGAGCATCTGGAACGGCGCGTCGAGATTCATCTCGGGCGCGGGGATGTACTGAAGAATAGTGTCGAACAGGGGCTTGAGATCGGTGCCGGGGACGTCGGGCGAATAGCTCGCGGTGCCCTGACGGCCGGAACAGAACAGCATCGGGGAATCCAGCTGCTCGTCGGTCGCGTCGAGATCCATCAGCAGCTCCAGCACTTCGTCCACGACCTCGTGGATGCGCTGATCGGGGCGGTCGATCTTGTTGACGACGACGATGACGCGGTGCCCCAGCTCGAGCGCGCGGCTGAGCACGAAGCGGGTCTGCGGCATGGGGCCTTCGGCTGCGTCAACGAGCAGGATAACGCCGTTGACCATCTTGAGTATACGCTCGACCTCACCGCCGAAGTCAGCGTGACCCGGGGTGTCTACTATATTTATCTTGGTGTCGCCGTACCATACGGCGGTGTTCTTGGCCATGATGGTGATGCCGCGCTCACGCTCAAGGTCATTGGAGTCCATTACGCGGTCCACGATCTCCTGATTTTCGCGGTATACGCCGGACTGCTTGAGCATTTCGTCGACCAGAGTGGTCTTGCCGTGGTCAACGTGGGCAATGATTGCTACGTTTCTGAGTTTGTCCATTTATCGCAACTCCCTTGCGTTAGATTTGTCTCTGATTTTATTTTCAACACAAAACTGAATTTTAACACCAGTGAAACTAAAAATCAACATAAAAGCGCAATTTTTGCTGAAATTTCGGGAAATTTTTACCCGTCGCGTCCGACGCGGTTGAAAAATGCGGGCGCATGTATTATAATCAAGAAAAAAATCAGGAGCGAGCTATGAGCGATAATTTCTTTGCATATATATCCCGCATGCGGTACATTGTCCGCTGGAGCCTTATGCGCAATTCTCTGCCGGAAAATATTCAGGAGCACAGCCACATGGTCGCCGTCATCGCCCACGCGCTGGGCGTGATACGGCGCGACGTGATGGGCGTCCCCTGTGATCCGAACGAGGCGGCGGTCGTGGCGCTGTTTCACGACAGCTCCGAGATTCTCACCGGCGACCTGCCCACGCCGATAAAATACCACAGCGAGGAGATCAAGGGCGCGTACCGGCAGGTGGAGAATCTGGCATGCAACATGCTGCTGGACACGCTGCCGGACGAGCTGCGCGGCGCGTATGAGCCGCTGCTGACCGGCGAGGCGCAGGAGCGGCTGCACGACATCGTCAAGGCGGCGGACAAGCTCTCGGCGTACATAAAGTGCATCGAGGAGCGCAAGGCGGGCAACAACGAGTTTCTGTCCGCGGAGAAGCAGAACCGCGAACAGCTGGAGGCAAACCCGCTGCCGGAGGTCAAATATTTTATGGAGCACTTCATCCCCGCGTTTGAGCTGACGCTCGACGAGCTTGGGACTATCGGATAAGCGAGGAGAATTTCAATGGAACAGACAAAACTTGACCGTATAAATGAGCTTGCGCGGCTCGCGAAGGAGCGCGAGCTGACCGAGGCGGAGCAGACCGAGCGCGCGGCGCTGCGCAAGGAGTATATCGAGGAGTGGCGGCGCGGCACGATAGAGCTGCTTGAGAACACCTATATCGTCACACCGGACGGCGTGAAGCACAAGCTCCCGAAGCGCGGCGAAAAGAACGCGAAAATAGTCCGGTTCGACCAGATAAATAAAGACAAATAAAAAAATTCCCATGAAGAGAAATCTTCATGGGAACTTTTTTATCGCTCAGTGCGTTTCGTTGTATTTCTTTATTGCGACGGCGAGGATATCCATCGCGCGGGCGAGATCCTCCTGTTTGAGGACGTACGCCATGCGAACCTCGTTCTTGCCCTTGCCGGGAGTGCCGTAGAACGGCTCGCCGCAGGAGAACATGACGGTCTCGCCATTGTCGTCAAACTCGTTGAGCAGCCATAGCTGGAACTTGTCCGCATCGTCAACGGGCAGCGCGGCCATTATATAGAACGCGCCCTTCGGCTGCGCGTAGATAACGCCGGGGATGCTCGACAGCTTCTCGACCATGGTGTCGCGGCGGCGCTTGTACTCGTCGCGCGTCGCGGCGAAATAGTCCTTGTCCACGGAGTAGAGCGCGGCGGCGGCGACCTGGTCGGTCGTGGAGGCGCACAGACGGCACTGGCACCATTTCATTGCCTGAGACATGAACTCCTTGTTCTTGGAGATAAGCAGGCCGATACGTGCGCCGCAGGCGGAGAAGCGCTTGGACACGGAGTCGATAACGATGACGTTGTCCTCGTAGCCCTCGTACTGAAGCGCACTCTGGAGCGGCTCGCCGCCGTATACGAACTCTCTGTACACCTCGTCGCAGACGATGAACAGATTGTGCTCCTTGGCGATGTCAAGCATCAGCTTCAGCTCGTCCGGCGTGAGGATGGTGCCGGTCGGGTTGCCGGGGTTCGTGACCAGAATGGCGCGGGTGTGCTCGTTTATGCAGGCTTCGACGCGCTCGCGCACGGCGTAGCGGTAGTTCTCCTCCGGGCAGGTCGTCAGCGGATGGATGGTAGCGCCGGCGAGGGTGACGGAGGTGTGGTAGTTCGGGTAGAACGGTTCGGGGATGATGATCTCGTCGCCGTCGTCAAGCAGCGTCGCCATGGTCATCTGAAGCGCCTCACTGCCGCCGGTGGTGACAAGGATATCCTTCTTATCCAGCTTTACGCCGATATTGTCGTAATAATTGCAGACCGCGTCGATAAGTGCGGGAACGCCGGCGGAGGGAGCGTACGCGAGGACAGGCTCGCTGAACTCCCGCATGGCCTTAAAGTAGGCGTCGGGGGTCTTTATATCAGGCTGGCCGATGTTGAGATGATATATCTTTATGCCGCGCTTCACGGCTTCGTCGGCGTAACCGTTAAACTTTCTCATCGGAGAAAGACCGCATTTTTCCATTTTTGATGAAAACTTCATCACAGGTTCACCCCTTCAAAAAATACTTTTACGCATTATATCAGAAAACTGCACGCTGTTCAATCTTTTTTTGAAAAACATGAATCAGTACTTGACAAACATCCGAAATCGGAGTAAACTGCGCAATGTTTCCGAAATCGGATTTATAAATCGGAGGTGCGGATATGGACGAAAAACTGAGACGCCAGATGCAGACGCTTGACAGGCTGTATAAGGAGTCGGACAGAATAGGCGATGATTATGCCGCGCATTTCGGCATGAATAACACCGCGTTCTGGGTGCTGTATACGCTCAGCCGCGCGGACAAACCCGTGACGCAGAACGACCTGTGCGAGGAGTGGTTTTTCCCGGCACAGACAATAAATTCCGCGGTGAGCGGGCTGGTAAAAAAGGAGCTTGTGCGGCTTGAACCGATACCGGGCACGAGGAACCGAAAAAGCATCGTCCTGACGGAAGCGGGGCGGGAGCTGTGCGGCAGGACGATAAGCATAGTCGACGAGATCGAGCGCGCCGCGATGCTCGGCTTCACAGAGGAAGAGCGGGAGCTGTACCTCAGCCTTTTCCGGCGGCATCTTGAAAATCTGAAGAAAGCGAGAGCCGAGCTGTTAGGCGAGACGGAGAATAAATGAAGAATCAGAGAGCGAGAAAAGTTGCAAATTACGTTATACCGACCGTACTGAGCCAGTGCGCGTTTTTCCTGTTCACGATAGTTGACGGCGTGTTCGTCGGCAACGGCGTCGGGACGGACGCGCTGGGCGCGGTGAACCTCGCCATGCCGTTCATCATGGTGATAGGCGCGGCCTTCATGCTGACGACGATCGGCGGCGTCACGGTTGCGGCCATACGCCTTGGCCGCGGGGACATCCCCGGTGCGAATCAGGCGTTCATGCATTCGCTGGGCTGCACGGCCGTCATTGCAACGGTGTTCTCCGTCATCGGCATCATGTTCACGCGGCCGCTGGCGGCGCTCCTCGGCGCGGACTGGAACTATATTGACATGGTCTGCGACTACCTGCTGTGGTACAGCATCTTTACGCTGCCCGCCGCCATATCGACCACCCTTCAGGGTTTCGGCCGCAACGACGGCGCGCCGGTGTTCGTCATGGCCTCCACCATCGTCAGCACCGCGCTGAACATTTTCCTCGACTGGCTGTTCGTTTTCCCGCTGCAAAAGGGCATCGCGGGCGCGGCAATAGCCACGGGCATCTCGCAGGTGGCGGGACTTGCGATAATCGTCGTGCACTTTGTCAAAAAGCGCGGTGTGCTGAGAATAGCGCCGGTGAAGTTCGATGCAGCCCTTGTCGGCAAGATACTCACACGCGGCCTGCCGGAGATGCTCTCCCAGCTCACAACGCCGGTGACGATCCTCTGCATGAACCTCACACTGATAAAGTACATCGGCGACGACGGAGTGAACGCGTATTCGATAATCGGGTACATCATATCGTTTGCCTATGCGATATTCATGGGTGTGTCGGAGGGAATGCAGCCGCTGTTCGGCCGCAGCTACGGCGACCAGAACGAGGAGGATCTGCACTATTTCCTGCGTGCCGGCGTTATCGTCAGCTTTGGCGGCAGCGCCGTTGTATACGGGCTGATAATCGCCCTCGGAGGGGTCATCTGCGCGATGTTCGGGGCGGACGCCCCGGCCACGGCGATAACCGTAGCGGCGATACCGCGTCACGGCTGGGCGTTCCTGTTCGCGTCGATGAATACGATTCTCTCCTCGTACCTGTATTCCACCAAGCGCACGCGCGAATCCGCGGCGGTGAATGTCCTGCGCGGCTTCATCCTCACGCCGCTGTGCATCGTGCTGATCTCGGTGGCGACGAACGGCGCGGCTGTCTGGTACGCGGTCGGCGTGGCGGAGCTTATAAGCTTCCTGTGTGCGATATTCATCACGCGCCGCTCCGAGCGCGGCGGGGTACGCTTCAGTGAGGACTGAGCAAGTTAATAAGTATATGACCGGACGGAGCCTTCCGCCTGGTCATTTTGCTTGATACGGGGCGCGTTTTTTGATAAAATTAAAATACAATAAGTAGTATAAAACGCGAGAGGGCTCAAAAATGCTGAGACTTTTTACCGGCCGCGCCGGTACGGGCAAGACCGCAGCGGTCATAAATGAAATACACACGGCGGTTCTCGAAAAGCAGGGACGCCGCCTGCTCATAGTTCCGGAGCAGTACAGCCATGAGGCGGAGCGCGAGCTGTGCCGCGTCTGCGGCGACAGTATGTCGCTGTACGCCGAGGTTATGAGCTTCACCGGACTTGCGCGGCGCATAGCGTCCCAGCAGGGCGGCGGCGCAGCGCCATATCTCGATAAGGGCGGGCGGCTGCTGTGCATGGCGCTGGCGCTGGACGGCGCGGCGTCGAGACTGCGCGTGTACGGTTCGGCGGGGCGCAGGGCGGAGACGCAGTCGGCGCTGCTCGCGGCGGTGGACAGTCTGAAGGCCGCCGGAGTCGATTCCGAGGCGCTCTATGCGGCCTCGGAGAACTGCCCCGGCGGACTTGGGGACAAGCTCGCGGACATGGCGCTGATACTCGAAGCCTACGACGCCGTCGTCGCGAACGGACACGCCGACCCCGCCGACAGGCTGACCGTGCTTGCTGAGCAGATACTCGACAGCTCCATGGGGCCGGATGACCATATATATGTCGACGGATTCATAGATTTCACGTTTCAGGAGCGACAGGTGCTGCGTGCGCTTTTGAAGCGCGGCGTGCAGCTCACCGTATGCCTGACGATGGATGAGCTGCACGGCGAGAACGAGATATTCGAGCTATCCCGCCGCAGCGCGCGCGAGCTGCTCACCTATGCGGGGGAACTTGGCGCGGAGACGGAGACGCGGCATTTCGCGTCGGGAACCTGCGGCGACGCGCTCGATTTCTTCGCCGAGAATATGTTCAGCTACTCCTCCGTGAGCTTTCAGGGCGAGCCGAACGATTCGGTGAAGCTCATGACGGCGGACGGCATGGTGGCCGAATGTGAGTTCGCGGCGGCGCAGGCGATATCCCTTGTGCGCGACGGCGGCTGCCGCTGGCGCGATATCGCGGTCGCGGTGCGCGGCTTCGACGAATACCGCGCGGCGCTGGAGAGTGCGTTCGAGCATTACGGAGTGCCGCTTTTCATGGCGCGGCGCAGCGACCTGCTGTCGAAGCCGCTCCCCGCGATGATAGCCGCGGCGTATGACATCGTGTGCGGCGGCTGGGAAGTTGACGACGTGATAAGCTATATGCGCACGGGCCTGACCGGACTTGCGCCGGAGGACTGCGACGCGCTTGAAAACTATATCTTTAAGTGGCAGCTCCGCGCCGGAGCGTGGAGCCGCGCGGGCGACTGGCGGCAGCATCCGGACGGCTACAACGCCGAGTACACCGAGGAGACCGCGGAGCGCCTGAAAAAAATAAACGCCCTGCGCCATGCGCTGGGCGACCCGCTGCTGCATTTTGCCGCACATGGCCGCGAAGCGTCCACCGCGGCGGAGCAGGCGGCGGCGCTGGCGGACTTTTTCGATGAACTGAAGCTCTCCGAGCGCCTGAGCGAGCGTGCGGAGCAGCTTAGGGCTGCGGGGCGGGAGAGCCTTGCGCGCGAGTACGCGCAGCTGTGGGATATCATCGTCTCCGCGCTTGAGCAGTGCGCCGCGATACTCGGCGACACGGAGATGGACATGGAAGGCTTCGGGCGGCTGTTCACGCTGATGCTCTCGCGCTACGATGTGGGCGTGATACCCGTGTCGCTCGACAGGGTATCCGCCGGTGATTTTGACCGTATGCGCCGCAGAAATATAAAGCACCTCATCGTCCTCGGCGTGAGCGACGAGCGCCTGCCCGCCGCGTCCGGCGACACCGGAATATTCTCCGACGAGGAGCGGAAGCGCCTGCTTGAGCTGGACATAGACCTCGGCGGAGCCGGGGACGGGGAGCTGTGGCGCGAGTTCTCGCTGATATATAACTGCCTTAGCCTGCCGTCGGACAGCCTGACGCTGTGCTGCCCGCTTGTGAATTCCGAGGGCGCGCCGCAGCGTCCGGCCTTCGTATACAGCCGCGCGGCGGCGATATTCGGCCTGCAGCCGCGGCACGCGGATATATCCGAACTGCGCATGTCCGCCGAGGCTCCTGCGCTGACGCTTGCGGCGCACGCGGTGAGCGGCGGTACGGCGCGCGAGCGCTCCGCCGCGGAGTATTTCCGCCGGATGCAGCCCGAACGCTTCGGCAAACTGACCTCCGCCGCGAAGATGAGCCGCGGCCGGCTATCGCCGGAGGCGGTGCGCGCACTGTACGGCAGACGGCTGAAGCTGAGCGCGTCGAGGATAGATAAATTCGCCTCCTGCAAATTTGCGTATTTCTGCCAGTACGGCCTGAACGCGCGCCCGTATGAACCGGCGGGCTTCACGCCGCCGGAGATCGGCACGTTCATGCACTATGTGCTGGAGCACACGGCGCGCGACGTGCGTGACCGCGGCGGCTTCAGCGCTGTCTCGGACGACGAGTTGCACGCAATCACCCAGCGCCATGTGGACGGCTATGTGCATGAGCAGCTGAACGACTTTCAGGAGAAGTCGCAGCGGTTCATATACCTCTTCCGACGCCTCGGCAAGGATGTGTTCCAGATAGTGTCGGACATGGCGGCGGAGCTGCGCCGCTCCGATTTCGAGCCGCTCGACTTCGAGCTTGACTTCTCGAAGATGAGCGATATCCCGCCCGTGGAGCTTGGCGACGGCGACGGCGCAATGACGCTCACCGGCATTGCCGACCGTGTGGACGGCTGGCTGCACGACGGGCGGCTGTATCTGCGCGTGGTCGATTATAAGACCGGCAAAAAGAGCTTTTCACTCTCCGACGTGTGGTACGGGATGGGGCTTCAGATGCTGCTGTACCTGTTCGCTCTGGGGCGCGACGGGGAGAAGCTGTACGGCCGCGAGATCGTACCGGCAGGCGTGATGTACGTCCCTGCGCGCAGTGTGATCCTGCCCGTCAGCCGCGACTGCGGTGACGAGGAGGCGCAGCGGCTGCGGCTGGACGGCGTGAAACGCAGCGGCGTTGTGCTCGACGACGCGGAGGTCATAGAGGCCTGGGAGCACGGCGAGGACAAGAAATATATCCCGATCCGCATGAGATACGGCAAGCCGACGCCCGACTCGCTTATGACGGCGGAGCGGCTCGGCCTGCTGTCACGGCATATCGGAAAGACGCTCACGGACATGGCGCGGCAGCTCAATTCCGGCAGTATCGCCGCCGATCCGTATTACCGCAGCCAGCAGGAGAACGCCTGCCTCAACTGCGACTACTTTGACGCCTGCCACTTCTCGCAGGGCGAGAACGGCGAGAGCTGCCGCTTCCAGCAGAAGATACCGGCGGACAAGGTGATAGAGATGATGGAAGGGGAGGATGGCAATGGCTGAATTCAAGCCGACCGCGTCGCAGGCAGCGGCGATAAGCGCGCGCGGGAGCGCGGTGCTGGTGTCCGCGGGCGCGGGCAGCGGCAAGACGCGCGTACTCACGGAGCGCCTCATGGGCTATATAACCGACGCCGAACACCCCGTCGATATCGACAGCTTCCTTATTATAACCTTCACGCGTGCCGCCGCGGGAGAGCTGCGCGGGCGCATTATGGACGAGATAGCGAACGCGCTTGCCGCGGATCCCGCCAATAAGCGTCTGCGCCGCCAGAGCGCGCTGTGCCAGAAGGCGCAGATAGGCACGATACACAGCTTCTGCGCGGCGCTTCTGCGCGAGCACTGCCACGCCTGCGGCCTGCCGCCGCAGTTCAAGATCGCGGACGACGACCGCATCGCGGTGATGAAGTCGGCGGCGCTGGAGCGGGTGCTGGACAGGTACTATGAAAACGTGGACGCGCATCCGGGCTTCTCGCTGCTGGCGGACACCGTCGGCGCGGGGCGCGACGACCGCCGCCTTGGGACGCTGGTGCTGACATTGCACGACAAGATGCAGTGCCATGCGCGGCCTGAGCAGTGGGCGGCGGAACAGGTGGCGCTGCTGGGCGAGACCGGAGACGACGCCGCGCAGACCCCGTGGGGGCGCGAGATAATCGGGCGCGTCAAGTCGATGGCCGACTACTGGGCGACGGAGCTTGAGCGCGTGCTGCACGCGATAAGCGCGCAGGAGAAGATAGCCGCCGCCTATACGGACAGCATCGCCGCGACGGCGGATCAGCTCCGCGAGCTTCGGCGCTGCCTTGACCTCGGCTGGGACAGGGCGCGCGCCTGCCTGCCGATCACGTATCCGGCCTTGGGGCGGCTGGCAAAATCACCTGACCCGGCGCTGTCTGAGCTTGCGAAGAACCGCCGCACGGCCTGCAAAAAGGCGACGGAGAAGATCGAGGACATGCTCTATTCCGACTCCGAAAAGCTTCTGAGCGAGCTTCGCCTGACCACTCCCGCCATGACGGCGCTGCTGGCACTGACGCTGGATTTCGCCGGCGAGCTGACGAAGGACAAGCGCCGCGCGGGGCTTGTGGATTACGGCGACCTTGAGCATATCTCGGTGCGGCTGCTGACGAACGAGGACGGCAGCCCGTCCGCGCTGGCGCGACAGCTCGGCGGGCGTTTCACGGAGATAATGGTCGATGAATATCAGGACGTCAGCCGCGTGCAGGACGAGATATTCCGCGCCATATCCAGGGACGGGAAGAACCTCTTCATGGTCGGCGACGTGAAGCAGTCGATATATCGCTTCCGGCTGGCCGACCCCGGGATATTCACGGAGAAGTATCTCAGCTACGCCGACTGTGATGCCGCCGCCCCAGGCGAGCCGCGGCGCATCATGCTGCGGGAGAATTTCCGCTCCCGCAGCGAGGTGCTGGACGCGGCGAACGCCGTGTTCGGGCTGTGCATGTCGCGCGAACTGGGCGACATCGACTATGACGAGGCAGCGGCGCTCAAGTGCGGCGCGAGCTATGAGGGCGAGGCTCCGAAGCCGGAGCTGCGGCTGATAGAGCTGCCGCGCGGCGGCGGGGACGAGGACAGCCCCGACAAGACCGAGCTTGAGGCGCAGTATGTCGCGGCGCGCATCCGCGAGCTGATAGACGTGCGCACCGAGGTGAGCGGCAGGGGCGGTATGCGCCCGCTGGAATACGGCGACATTGCGATCCTGCTGCGCTCGGCAAACTCGATCGGCGGCGTGTACAGAAACGCGCTGGTGCAGCAGGGCATCCCCGTTGCGTCGGTGCAGGGCGGCGGCTTCTTTACCTCGATAGAGATATCGACGATGATGTCGCTGCTCGCGGTCATAGATAATCCGTATCAGGACATTCCGCTCATCGCGGTGCTGCGCTCGCCGGTGTTCGGCTTCACGGCGGACGAGCTGTCCGCCATACGCGCCTCCGGTAAGCGCTGCGATTTCTACACGGCGCTGTGCGCCGCAGCGGAGACGGACGAGAAATGTGCGGGCTTTGTCAGAACGCTCGCCGGATTCCGCGCGGAAGCGCCGGATATGAGCGCGGCGGAGCTGACATGGCGGCTCTGCGGCGAGTTGGACATGCTCGCGATATGCAGCGCCATGACGGACGGCGAGCAGCGCCGCGCGAATCTGCTGGAGCTTGTGGAGCTGTCGGAGCGCTTTGAGAGCAGCGGATACCGCGGGCTGCACCGCTTCGTGCTGTGGCTGCGCCGTCTGGCCGAAAAGGGACAGGAACCGGCATCGGGCGCGGCATCCGCGTCGGCGGTGCAGATAATGTCGATACATAAATCTAAGGGGCTTGAGTTCCCCGTGGTGTTCCTGTGCGACACCGCGCGGCGCTTCAATAAGCGCGACAGCCAGGACTCCGTGCTTGTGCATCCGCAGCTCGGCCTCGGCCCGAAGCTGACGGATACGAAGCGGCGCATCGAGTACCCGACGCTGGCCCGCCACGCGATACGCCTGCGCCTTGAGCGGGAGACGCTCTCGGAGGAACTGCGGCTTCTCTACGTCGCACTGACGCGGCCGAAAGAGCGGCTGATCGTCACGGGTGTTGTGAAGGACGCGGAGAAAACGCTGGCGAAGGCGCGCGAGGCGGTCACAACGCCGATGGCGCCCGAAGTGCTGGCCTCGGCGCAGTCGATGCTGGACTGGCTGATCTATTCCGCCATCGCCGACGGCGGGCGGCATATCGCCATGGAGACTGCGGAACCCGCGGCGGCTGCGCCCGTGCGCGCGGCGGATACGCCGGTGGAGGGCAGCGACGAGGGAATGATCGCGGAGCTTGAGCGAAAGCTGAGCTTTGAATATCCGTATGCCGATGCGGTGCATCTCCCGTCGAAGGTCACGGCGACGGAGCTGAAAGGGCGGGACGCCGCGGACGAGGACGCGCAGAGCGTTGCGCCGAAGCCCGCGCCCAGCTTCCGCACACCGGATTTCGGCAGGGTGAACCGTCCGGCCACGGGCACGGAGCGCGGCGTTGCGACGCATCTGGTGCTGCAATACATGGATTTCTCCAAAACCGGCAGCATCGCGGAGATAAACCACGAGATCGCGAGGCTGGAGGAGGAAAAGTTCATCACGGCGCGCGAGGCGGAGGCCGTTGACGCAGAGGCGATAGACGGGCTGTTCCGTTCGCCGCTGGGGCGGCGTATGCTCGCAGCGAAAAATATGCGCAGAGAGTTCAAATTCTCGCTGCTGGTCGGCGCGGATGAGGTGTTCGGCGCGGCGGCGGGCGAGCAGGTGCTGCTTCAGGGCGTTGTGGACTGCTGCATCGAAGAGGACGGCGAGCTTGTGATAATCGACTACAAGACGGATCGCGTCCGCGGCGCTGCGGTCGAGCGGCGAGCCGAGACCTATGCCGGTCAGCTGCGCGCGTATGCCGCGGCGATGGAGCGCATAACCGGAAAGCCGGTTCGGGAGTGCGCGCTGTATTTCCTCGCGGCGGGCAGGACTGTGACAGTCCCGCTGAAAACGCGGAAATCTGAGGAAAATTCTTAAAAATACTTGCATTGCGCGCCGCACTGTGTTACAATTCCATTTGCGTCTTGTAACTATGCGTCCGCGCACAATCAAGGCAGCACATGACGAGGAGACAAAACCATGAAGGAAGGAATCCATCCTAAGTACGAGCAGACCACTATCAAGTGTGCTTGCGGCGCCGTCATCGAGACCGGCTCCACCAAGAAGAACATCACCGTTGAAATCTGCTCCAAGTGCCACCCCTTCTACACCGGCAAGCAGAAGCTGGTCGACACCAGCGGCCGTGTTGATAAGTTCAACAAGAAGTACGGCATCAAGTAATTTGCTTATGACAAAGCCTGTGCACCGCACAGGCTTTTGTCATGCATACATCCATTTATCAAAATATACAAACCGCGCCGGGCAAATTCGGGCCCGGCGCATAAAATTTCACAAAACGTGAAATTGAGCAAATATTTATACAAAATATGCTTGACTTTATTGAATAATCCTGCTATTATTCAGCGTGTCAAGTGAATATTAATTCATTGCAGATAATAAAACAAAAATCAAGCATGGGAAAGAGGATTTTAAAATGAAAAAGATAAGCAAGCTCGTATGCATCATCATGTGCATCGCAATGGTCGCGGCGCTGTGCGCCTGCGGCAGCAGCGCATCCACCCCAGCCGCTTCCGAACCGCAGAACGCGCTGGAGAAGATCAAGGCCGAAGGCGTTCTCACCGTTGCACTGTCTCCGGACTTCTCCCCGATGGAGTTCGTTGACGCTTCCAAGTCCGGTCAGGATCAGTACGTCGGCTTCGACGTGTCCCTCGCAAAGTACATCGCTGACTATATCGGCGTTGACCTCACTATAGAAGCGATGGGCTTCGATGCCTGCCAAACCGCAGTTTACACCGCCACCGTTCCCATTTCCATTTCCGGCTGGTCATGGACCGAGGAGCGCGCCGAGAACTATAACCTCTCCGATTACTACTACGCCGGCGACAACGAGACCGAGCAGGTGATACTTGTCCGCGCCGCCGACACCGAGAAATACAAGACCCCCGCAGATTTTGCCGGACTTGACGTGGGCGCACAGGTCGCCTCTCTCCAGATGCAGCTTCTCACCGATCAGCTTCCGGACGCTAACCCCATCACCATCGGCGACCTCGGCACCGGCGTTCTAGAGCTTCAAAACGGTAATATCGAGGCTCTGGTCGTTGCAAAGGGCAATGCGGAAATGATAATCGACTCCAACCCCGACCTTGCCGTCTGCTCCTGCGAGATTGAGATAAAGGCCGAGTACGAGGCAAATGTAGTCCTTATCACCAAGGGCGAGGATGAGCTGCTTGCAGTCGTCAATGAGGCGCTTGCCAAGGCATACGCCGACGGGCTCTACAGTGAATGGTACGAGGCAGCCATCGAGCTTGCCAAGTCCGAAAACGCAACCGAAAAGACCATAGACTGAGCATAGACCCGAGCAGAACGCAGCGGGATAGCGTAGAGATACGGTATCCCGCTGCTTAAGTAAGCACTGACAGGAGTGGGAAAATGAGCTTTATAAGCTTTGACAATATAGTAAAGATACTTACTAAATACTGGGATAAATTCCTAATAGACGGCGTGGGCTACACGCTGCTGCTCTCCGCGATAACCGTTTTCTTCGGCGCGATACTTGCAACTCTGCTTGCCGGCATGAAAATGTCCCGCATTGCGCCTCTGCGCTGGCTTTCTACGGCGTATATCGAGATAATTCGCGGTACGCCCATGCTGCTACAGCTCTACTTCTTCTATTTTGCATTGCCGCAGCTTATCCCCGCGCTCAACAAGCAGAAGTTCCTGTGCATCGCCATCGCGCTCGTGTGCAACAGCGCGGCCTACGTCTCCGAGGTCATCCGCTCCGGCATCAAGTCCGTTGACGCGGGGCAGAGCGAGGCGGCGCGCAGCCTCGGCATGAGCAAGGCGCAGTGCCTCTGGCACGTCGTAATGCCGCAGGCGCTCAAGACCATACTCCCCGCCCTCGGCAACGAGTTTATCATGATAATCAAGGACACCTCGCTGGCCTCGACCTTCTTCATCGGCGATCTTATGACGCAGTACCTGCTTGTCAAGGGCGCGACCTACCTGCCGATAGAGCCGCTGGTGATAGTCGGCGTGATATACTTCCTGCTGACCTTCATCCTCAGCAAGCTGTTCGGACATTTTGAAAGGAAGATGAGCCGTGGAGACAAATAACAACGTTCTGATAAAGGTCACTGACCTGAAAAAGCATTTCAATAAGGGCGAGATAAAGGCGCTCGACGGCGTGAGTCTCGATATCTGCAAGGGCGACGTCATCGTCATCATCGGCCCCTCCGGCTCCGGCAAATCCACCTTCCTGCGCTCGCTGAACCTGCTTGAGCAGCCGACGAGCGGCAGCATAGTGTTTGACGGCGTGGACATCACCAAGAAAAAGGACGCGCAGGGCAAGAAAATCGACCTCGACGAGCATCGCCGGAAGATGGGCATGGTGTTCCAGCATTTCAACCTCTTCCCGCACAAGACGATAATGGGCAACATGACCATGGCTCCGGTGCTGGTAAAGCATATGCCGCAGGCTGAGGCTGAAGCCAAGGCACAGACGCTGCTGCAGCGCGTCGGGCTTGGCGACCGCGCCAATGCGTACCCCGCGCAGCTCTCCGGCGGCCAGAAGCAGCGTGTCGCGATAGTGCGCGCACTCGCAATGGAGCCTGACGTGATGCTCTTCGACGAGCCGACCTCCGCGCTCGACCCCGAAATGGTCGGCGAGGTGCTGGACGTTATGAAGAATCTGGCCGAGACGGGCATGACGATGGTCGTTGTAACGCATGAGATGGGCTTCGCAAAGGAAGTAGGCAATCGTGTGGTATTCATGGATGAGGGCAAGATCGTCGAGCAGGGCAGCCCTGCCGACATCTTTGATAACCCGCAGAGCCCGCGTCTGAAGGACTTTCTGTCCAAGGTGCTGTGATGAGTGAACTTAAAAATCTTGCGCTCGGCAGCGTTGACGAGAAGTCGGCGCTGTTTGAGTCGGTAGCGGATAAAATATGGGATAACCCTGAGCTGTCGCTCAAGGAGTTCGGCGCGGCGAAACTGTACTGCGACACGCTGCGTGCGGAGGGCTTCGAGGTCGAGGAGAATATATGCGGGATAAAGACCGCGTTCTCCGGCAAATTCGGCAGCGGCAAGCCCGTGATCGGCATTCTCGGTGAGTTCGACGCGCTGTCCGGCCTGTCACAGACGGCGGGTGCGGAGGAGTACGCGCCGATCGTCTCCGGTGGCAGCGGTCACGGCTGCGGGCATAACCTGCTGGGCGCGGGCTCACTTGCGGCGGCAGTCGCGGTGAAAAAGTATCTGGAGCTGAGCGGCAAGTCCGGCACGGTGATATATTTCGGCTGCCCCGGCGAAGAGGGCGGCGCGGGCAAGGCGTATATGGCGCGCGAGGGCGCGTGGTACGCGCTGGATGCGGCGCTGACCTGGCATCCGTCGGACGTGAACCAGAACGCGACAGGTACGAACAACTCCTGCATACAGGTGCTGTATAAATTCCACGGCAAAGCCGCCCACGCCGCGGGCGACCCGTATAACGGGCGCAGCGCGCTGGACGCGGTGGAGCTGATGAACGTCGGCGTGCAGTTCCTGCGCGAGCATATGACCGAGGACTGCCGCATACACTACGCGATAACCGACGCTGGCGGCGTTTCGCCGAACGTCGTGCAGGCGGAGTCCGCGGTGCTGTACATGGTGCGCGCGAACAAGGTTGCCGATTCCGTGAAGCTTCAGGCGCGCGTGGACGATATTGCGAAGGGCGCGGCGCTGATGACCGGCACGAGCTACGACCGCGTGTTCATAGACGGCACGGCGGAGCTGCTGCCGAACTACACGCTGGAGAAGCTCATGCACGGCTGCTTTGAGGAGGTCGGCGTGCCGAAGTGCACCGCCGAGGAGCTGGAATACGCCGCCGCGCTGAAGGCGACATACCCTCCGGAGCGCGACGTACCCGGCATCGGCGCGAAGTTTGACGTCGGTATAGCCAAGCAGGTCAAGGCGCTGAGTGAGAACATGACCAAGCCCGTCTACGATTTCCTCATGCCGCAGTATTCCGGTGAGGGCTTCCGGCCGGGCAGCACCGACGTCGGCGACGTGAGCTGGCAGACGCCGACCGCGCAGATAGAGGTCGCGGCGTGGCCCGCGGGCGTGCCTGGACATTCGTGGCAGGTCGTTGCCTGCGGCAAGAGCAGCATGGCGCACAAGGCGATGCTCTGTGCGGGCAAGGTCATTGCCTCCGCCGCGATAGAGCTTCTGGAGCAGCCGGCCCTGCTGGAGAAGGCCAAGAGCGAATTCAAGGAGCGCTCGGCTTCGGGCTATGTGTGCCCCATAGAGCCGGACGCGGTTCCGATAGCGCTGTAAGTTTATAAAGAAACATCCGTGGATGGGAGCATCTGCTCTTATCCACGGATGTTTTTATACTGCTTTGCGAATTAATAATTCGAAAACGCGGTGAATTCCGGACGGACGTAGTTTGCGCTGTCGGGCGTGCCGGAGATCGCGGTCAGCACGCCGCCGCTGACGGAGTACAGCTCGCTGTCGGAGGAGTCCGCGCCGCTGGAGCCTTCAAACGCGACGGTGTTGTCGCCGCACAGGTAGTACCGCGCGCGTTCGCGGCTCTGGAACAACTGCGCGGGCGCGCCGTCGACGAGAGTGTACGCATCGAAGATTACCTTGTCGGTGAATTCGTCGCCGCTTATCTGGCCGATCAGCAGCTCGCTTGTGCCGTCGCCGTCGAGGTCGGCGAAGCAGTAGCCGACGCAGGCCGGTTTGTCCTCTCCGGCGTAGATGCACAGGACGGACAGTCCGGCACCCATCAGATCGCCCTCGCCGGCGTTGGCAGCCAGCGCGTCGCGGTACGCGGTCAGGACGGAGGAGTAGGCGGCGTTGTAATCAACTTCGGGCGCGGCAGTGACTTCCGGGGAAGCTTCGGGCGCTTCCGTGACTTCAGGCGCTTCCGTGACTTCGGGCGAGGGAGCCGCAGGCTCGGAGGTGTTTGCGGGAGCCTGAGTCGGAGCCGGAGTATCCGCGGCCGCGGGCTGACCGGCGCCGCAGGCGCAGAGCATACACAGCGACAGTATCGCGGCGATTATTGCACAAGATTTTTTCATAATTTTATCCTTTCTCTATTGTGTGACTTATAAGCGTTCTAACGGAGAGTTATTTTAGCTTTGCCACCGCCCGAATGCAATGGCTGGAGCGCAGATTTAAGAAAAGATAAGAAAATCAGGATGCCGTTAACGGCATCCTGATTTTATACGTTTTGCGGCTTATTTAAGCTCGCCGCGCTCCTTGAGAGCGTCCTTGCGGCTCAGGTCGATGCCCTTCGGGCCGACGTTCATGACCTTGACCCAAGTCATGTCGCCGACCTTGAGAACGTCTTCGACCTTCTCGGTGCGCTTGAACTCAAGATCCTTGATCTTCACAAGGCCGTCCTTGCCGGGAACCAGCTCGACCCATGCGCCGAAGTCGGAACGGATATTGGAGACCTTGCCGTAGTACAGTGCGCCGACTTCCGGCTCGAACACGATGTCCTCGATGGTCTTGCGCGCGGTGCGGCAGGCCTCGATGTCGGAGCTCGCGATGAAGATGGAGCCGTCGTCGTTAATGTCGATCTTGCAGCCGGTGTCTGCGGTGATCTTCTGGATGACCTTGCCGCCGGAGCCGATGACCTCGCGGATCTTGTCGGGGTTGATCTTCATCTGAATCATCTTGGGCGCGGACTTGGCCAGCTCCTTGCGCGGCTCGGCGATAGCCTTGAGCATGATCGCGTCGAGGATCTGGAAGCGGGCTTCCTTGGTGATCTCGAAGGCTTCCTTGACGATCTCGTGCTTCAAACCGTCGTTCTTGAGGTCCATCTGGATGGCGGTGATGCCCTGCTTGGTGCCTGCGACCTTGAAGTCCATCTCGCCGTGGAAGTCCTCAACGCCCTGAATGTCGATGAAGGTGGTGAAGTCGTCGCCATCCTGGATCAGGCCGCAGGAGATGCCCGCGACGGGAGCCTTGATGGGAACGCCTGCGTCCATAAGAGCGAGCGTGGTGCCGCAGATGGAGCCCTGAGAGGTGGAGCCGTTGGAGGAGAGAACCTCGGAAACTACGCGAATGGCGTAGGGGAAGTCTTCAACGTTGGGGATGACGGCTTCGAGGGCCTTCTCGACCAGTGCGCCGTGGCCGTATTCGCGGCGGCCGGTGCTGCGGCTGGCACGAGCCTCGCCGGTGGAGTAGGAAGGCATGTTGTAGTGATGCATGAAGCGCTTCTCTTCCTCTTCCCAGATGGTGTCGAGCTTCTGGGACTCGCTGAGAGTGGCAAGAGTGGCGATGGAGAGAACCTGAGTCTGGCCGCGGGTGAACAGGCCGGAGCCGTGCACCACGGGGATAACGCCGACCTCGGCTGCGAGGGGGCGGATCTCGTTCATCTGGCGTCCGTCAACGCGCTTGCCGGCGAGCAGCCACTTCTTGACGACCTTCTTCTGCAGCTTGTAGAGTATCTCGTCCATGTACTGCATCATGTCGGGGTGCTCTTCGCCGTACTTCTCCTGAACCATGGTGATCCACTCGTTGACGCGGGCTTCGCGGACGTTCTTGTCATCGGTGTCCATGCAGTGCTCCATGGACTCGAACTCCTTCTCGACCAGCTCGTCGAACAGCTCCTGATCAAAGGCAGCGTGCTCGTACTCGAACTTGGGCTTGCCTATCTCGGCGACTATCTTGTCAATGAGGTCGAGAACGGGCTGAAGGTGCTCATGTGCCTGAACGATGCCCTCGTACATGACGTTCTCGGGAACCTGATCGGCCTCGGACTCGATCATGACGATCTTCTTGTGGGTGGCGGCGACGGTGGTGGTCATGCGGTTGTGCTCACGCTCGGCCTTGGTGGGGTTGAAGAGGTACTTCTCGCCGTCCCAGCCGAGGACGATGCCGGCGATGGGGCCGTTGAAGGGCACGTCGGAGATGGAGACTGCGGCGGATGCGCCGATCATTGCGGTGATCTCGGGGGAGCAGTCGCGGTCAACAGACAGGACTTCGCAGGCGATAACAACGTCGTTGCGCAGATCGGTCGGGAAGAGGGGACGCATGGGGCGGTCGATCAGGCGGGAGGCCAGAACTGCGGGCAGGCTGGGCTTACCCTCGCGGCGCATGAAGCTGCCGGGGATGCGGCCGACTGCGTAGAGCTTCTCGTTGAAGTCAACGGAGAGCGGGAAGTAGTCGATGCCGTCCTTGGGGCGGGCGGAAGCGGTGCATGTTACGAGAACGGTGGTGTCGCCGTACTTGACGAGGACTGCGGCGTTGCAGAGCTCTGCCATCTTGCCGACCTCCATGGAGAGGGGGCGGCCTTCGTACATGATCTCATACTTCTTGTAGTTGGGGAACTGCTTCTGGGTGATTATCATGTGTTTATCTCCTTTATATTTTGGCGATCCCGCCGTCTTAGCACTTGAAGAAACGCCCGCCCTGAGGGCGCTTTTTCAAATACTAAGCTGTGCGGGAAACGCTTGCTTACATTAAAAAAGCATGGGGATTATTCAATTATCCCCATGCTCAATACCTTCATAACCTTCAGAAAGAGCTGAACGGCAAAATTACTTACGGATGTTCAGCTTTGCGATGATCGCACGGTAACGCTCGATGTCCTTCTTGGCGAGGTAGTCAAGGAGGCGGCGGCGCTTACCGACCATTTTGTACATGCCCAGACGGCTGTGGTCGTCGTTGGGGTGATTCTTCAGATGCTCGGTCAGCTCACGGATACGCTGAGTGAGGATAGCGATCTGAACCTCGGGGGAGCCGGTGTCGCCCTCGTGGGTGGCGTTCGCGGCGATAACGCTGGTCTTGACTTCTTTGGTGATCATAGTGATGATTACCCCTTTCTTGAAATTCTATACCCTGCGTCTAAGCCGAGGGCGGAAAGGCTACCGCATCGGCGGCATGACCCCATGGCTGAGAGCGCGGGCGCATACTGGAGTATAATAGCATCAAACGGCGGATAAGTCAACAGATTTCTGCGCGGCGCGGAGCTTTATTCGTCTCGTGCCTCAAATATAAGCCCACAGCGCGCCGGAACGTCCATTTCGCGGAAATATTTCTCCTCAAACGGGATCCAGCGCTCGAAGAAATCGCGGCTGCGTTCGCCGTTGCGGCGCATGATCCGTTCGTGCTGAAGCTCCGGAGATACCGAGAGGAACACGGTGAGATCATAGGCTCCGGCAAGCTCGGGGTGCATGCTGTATGCACCCTCAATGAAGCTGACCGTCTTCGGCTCGACCTCGACCGTGTCGCCCAAGGCCATATTGCGGCAGACGAAGGGGCGGTAGCTGAAGCGGCTTCCGTTCTCCAGCGGGGCGAGGACTTCGGCGGCGAAGCGCTCGCGGTCAACATTCCCGCCGGGTTCGGCGAAACGCTCCGGCCTGCGCTGCTCGGGACGGAGGAAGAAATCGTCCATGTGAAAAACGTTCCCGCCGCACAGCTCCGCAAGCCGCGCCGCGAGAGTGCTCTTGCCTGCGCCGCAGCGGCCGTCGATCGCGATGATGACCCGCGGCTGCGTGTCGAGCAGACGGTCGATACGCGTTTTGATCTCCTGCGCTCTGCCCTCAAAAGACGTGTCCGCGGCCTGCCGCATCACCACGTTTTTCAGGTACTCATTGAACCGGTCGTACTCATCCTGCGACAGCTCGCGTGGGTACGACATGATGACAAGCCTGTGCCCATGCCCATCGAAGCCCACGCGGTACGGCGGATGGACGTGCGCGAACGGGTTTGCGTGATACCCGCAGCGTTCGTAGAAGCCCTTGCGCCGCACGGATGTCTTGTCCGACGGCGGGTCGATCTCAAGTATCACGGTCTTGCCCTTCTCGCAGAGAAGCTCCAGCGCGCGCTGGCCGCAGCGCTGTCCGCGCCGCTCGGGCAGAATGCAGAAGTGTTCTACATATATAAAGTCCGCGGTCTCCCAGTACAGCATGTCGCCGCACCACTCTCCGCTGTCGTCATATATCAGGTCGAAGAGGTATTCGGGGTGGGTCATTATGCTGCGCTGCGACTCGATGAGGCGCTGCTCGTGGATGGGGAAGCTGACGCCGTACAGGGCAAATGCGGACTCGAAGTCCGCGCCGGCAGCGGAAGTGAGTCTTTTGAATTTCATGTGAAGCCTCCGAGGGGAATGTGTCGTATTACCTTTCCGGCGCCCAGCCGTCGAGCGGGAGCCGCTGCATCGCGCCGAATATCTTTGAGCGCATGTCCGGATAGTCATGGCCGAGCGTTTTCAGGAGCTGCTTTATCTCATAGCGCTTGCTGCCCTTGTCCTGCGGGCACGGGTTTTCGACTATGGGCAGCTCCAGCTGATGGGCGAGATTCGATATGCGCTGCTCGCCCGCGTATATCAGCGGGCGTATCTGCGTCACGCCGGAGCGGTCGAGGTAGGTCACGGGCTGGAAGCAGCTCAGCCGCCCCTCGAACAGCAGCGACATCATGAATGTTTCGACCGCGTCGTCAAAATGATGCCCCAGAGCGAGCTTGTTTATCCCGCGCTCGCGCAGAAGATTGCCGAGCGCGCCGCGGCGCATTTTCGCGCAGAGCGAGCACGGGTTGTCCTCTTTCCGCACATCGAATACGATCTGCTTTATGTCGGTCTTAACGCAGGTGTACGGTATTTCGAGGCGAGCGCAAAGCCCGGCCACCGGTGAGAAATCCATACCGTCAAGGCCAAGCTCTATCGTCACGGCCTCAAGCTCGAATTGCCTTGGATAGTATTTGCGAAGCCGGTCGAGTGCAAGCAGGAGTACAAGGCTGTCCTTCCCGCCGGATACGCCGACGGCCACGCGGTCGCCGTCCTGTATCATGCCGTAGTCGTCCACGGCGCGGCGGATCAGGCCGGTGAAATCATTGAGTGCTTTGTCCATAAAAAGTTTCCTTGAAAATTGAAAAATGATTTTGAGATTATACGCGAATTCGTGAGAATTTGCGAGGATTCAAGAGATTTGAAAATCAGAATTAAAATAGCCGTTGACAAGCGGAAATGCTTGTGATATAAAGATAAAGCGCGTTTAGAGAAATAATACTATCGCGCATGAAAAATGTCAAAACATTATATCTATATGGAGGCACAGAACATGTCTACTACCATGGTAACCAAGGAGACCGTTACCCGCAAGTGGTACGTCCTTGATGCAGCCGGCAAGCCCATGGGCAAAACCGCTGCCCTCGCCGCAGACCTTCTCCGCGGCAAGCTCAAGACCGATTACACCCCCAACGTTGACTGCGGCGATTACGTCATCATCGTCAACGCCAAGGACGCAGTCCTCACCGGCAAGAAGCTGGAGCAGAAGTACTACCGTACCCACTCCGGTTATCCCGGCGGCCTGAAGGAGACCCAGTACAAGACCCTTATGGCCAAGAAGCCCGAGCTCGCAATGCGTCTTGCAGTCCGCGGCATGCTTCAGAAGAACACCATCGCTCAGTGGCAGCTCAAGCGCCTGAGAGTCTTCGCCGGCGCGGAGCACACCCATGCAGCTCAGAAGCCCGAAGTTTGGGATCGCTAAGAGGAGGTAAAGAAATATGGCAACCTATAAGTGCAAGAAGCCCTATATGTACGGCACCGGACGCAGAAAGTCCTCCGTCGCACGCGTTCACCTCATCCCCAACGGCACCGGCGCTATCACCATCAACGGCCGTGATATCGACGATTACTTCGGTCTCGATACCCTCAAGCTCATCGTCCGTCAGCCCCTCGTCACCACCGGCACCGTCGGCAAGGTCGACATCGAGGCTACTGTCTCCGGCGGCGGCGTTTCCGGTCAGGCCGGCGCCATCCGTCACGGCATCGCCCGCGCGCTGATCGTTGTTGATGAGAATTACCGCTCCGCCCTCAAGGCCGCAGGTTTCCTGACCCGCGACCCGAGAATGAAAGAGCGTAAGAAGTACGGTCTCAAAGCAGCCCGTCGCGCACCTCAGTTCTCCAAGCGCTGATCGGACGCAAATTTACAACTCAAAAGCTCAAAAACCCCGGAAAATCGGCATTTTCCGGGGTTTTCTTATGCCTTTTTCGTCTGATAGCTTTTGGAGCTTTTCGCTGTTTTTGACCGTATGTGACCTCGGTTAACCCATTTTGTAAGGGCTAAAAATGGGTTAACCGGGACAAATGGGTGAGTAAATGGGTGAGTAAATGGGTTAACTGAAGGGTCAACACAAGGTGAATTTGCGGAAGTTTTTTCATGAACACCCCTAAGTAAAAATGAACTGCATTGACGCTGATGCGGTTTGTACTAATTTCATAAAATATGACTATGGGAAAATGATTTTAAATTCTTTGTCAGGAGGTAAGCCCACATGAAAAAAGGGATGCTTATATATGACTCCTCCACAAATCGCTTTGACGTTTTGTATGAGGAAGGAAACAGTTATGGCGGGCTGCACTGCGGAACTGCAATGGAGGCCTTGATAAATGACGAATGGATACCCACTCGCATCGAGTACGGAAACGACTGGTATCTCGTAGGAGTGCAGAAGGAATCGTTACCCGGACTTCAAGTAAGAATATAGTAACCACATGCTGCAAGGGCAGTCTCTTGATTAAGGGGCTGCCCTGTTTTTATATCCAATCGCAGAAAGGAGGAACCCGTCATGCCGAAATGCCTGTTCAGATACCAATGGGTCAAGCTGCCCAGGACTCATTTGCCGGTCGGCAAGGGAATCATGGGTTATTGGGCAAAGCTGGCCTCACGGGCGGCATTTCGCAGGGGTCGGACAAAATACTGCGGATACACAAACGATGTAATGCCGGGAATGTGGTCCGGTGGCGTGGTCGGCTTGAAGAGCATTCTGGGCGTCAAAAGGCGCACGGAGGCTCTGGAAATCATGAATACGCTCAGCCGGTTCGGGTATATCCGTTACACGCTTGACGAGAAAACAAAGAAGCTGGAATATGTCGTCACCGATTGGGTTGTAAAATGCTCCGGCGCCGAATGCATGAGTGGAGCAGTCTACGCAACAGACGGCTATGGATTTCTCTACCTTCCCCGCAACATCACGCAGCGCCTTGCGGATCAGCATTATACATTCGGCGAATCAGATGCATGGCTGGACCTCTGGTGCCACACGGTTTGGCAGGAGACCGGCAATGCGTTTTCCTGTCTGGCGCCTGCCGTTCAATTCGGGAGACTTGGCGCCGCTTTGACATTGGAAGCCTTGGGACGGCGTTGGGGCTGGGAAAAGACAAAGGTGTGGAGATTTTTTCAGAAGAATGGGGATGCCTTCGCTCTGCACCGTCTGCCGGGCTCCTACGGCTGCCTCATTTTCAATAGACTGTATCCGCTGGATACAGAGGCTTCGCTGCCCACCGGCGCAGAAATTGAACGCATTATTGAGAAAATGCGTATTTGCGCAGGAAATGCGCATATTGGAGGCTCGGACAATGCACGCCTGAACAAGATGATCCTTTGGTATAGCCGCAGGATCATTATCATGAGAACCACTGATTATGCCGAACAGGTATCAAAAAATCGCGTTGCACTTTCGTCCCCTATAATACGCGCGTATATTTCTCTGTGTTGGAATTGTCAGAACTGTATCTATGACTGCAGAGGTGTAAGTAGTAGACTACGCCGCATAGATGCGAACCACATCCGCGGGCCATGTGCTTACGCGGATTTTTTCTTACACTCACGAAACTGGAAAGGAGAATCGACATGAGCAAAATCGAAAGCAGTGCCGGAAAGGCGCTTTATGAACAGCAGGAAACCAAGCTGTCGCAGCAGTCCGCCGCATTTATTGAACTTTTAACAAAGCGCGGCATTCTGGGAGATTCGTCTATCGATGATGACAGAGTCCGCCAAGCTAAAAAGGAGAAAAAGAAAAGCATGTATCATAACACGCTTCTCCTGTTGCAGCACTACCGAACCATTCTCTGGACGCTGGAATGCTTCCCGTCCAGCATAGCAGAGGAGCTGGATCGCCCGCTGAAGGATCTGGATACGCTGCTGGATCGGATCGACCTGGAACTTGGGATGAACAATCGAAAGCTGGAAGGCCGGATGGAGCGTGTACGCCGCTCTCGCCTGCTGGTTGACCGGCTCAACGATGCGGTCAGCATATTGAAATCCAAACCGGTCAACGGGAACAAGATGTACGACATCATCTACATGACCTTTCTCGGGCCGGACAAGCTGATGCACGAGGAGCTTCTGTACCGTCTGGACATCTCTGCCCGGCACTATTACCGGCTCCGCACGCAGGCAATCAATATCATCGCCCTGCGTCTATGGTCTGCCCCTGCCGGCGAGGTGGATTCCTGGCTGGAGGTTCTTTCTATTTTGGAAAACTGGTAAGGTTAAAGGTCTCGATTATTACATTGCTTCTACAGGAGCGGGACAAATGATACCACGCAGATGCATCGACATAGCAGCTGTTTGATTATGTGCAGATTGTTTGGAGATACTGTAGATAAGGAACGCAAATCCGGTTGAAATTCTGTCCCGAATATTATATAATATTCGGGACATGATGGAGGAGGGAGACAGGATGAAAACTGGATATTCCAAGCAGATACAGGAGCGAATCAACGGTGCGGACGACGGCACAATCTTCGTGAACTCGGATTTCGCGGATATTGCTGATTCGGAAACAACCAGGCGCAATCTGAACAGATTGACACAAATCGGTGTGCTTCGCCGGATATTAAAGGGTGTTTACGAAAAGCCGAAGTACAGCAAGCTGCTTGATGAATACGTAGCGGCTGACCCGGACGCAGTTGCAAAAGCATTGGCGCGAAGTTACCATTGGACCATCGTCCCGTGTGGGAATACAGCCCTGAACCTTCTGGGGCTCTCCACACAGGCAACGGCGGTCTGGTCCTATATCAGCGACGGCCCGTATAAGACCTATGAGTGGAACTCCACAAAGCTGGAATTTAAGCATAGGACCAACAAGGAAATCACCGGTCTGTCTTACATGACGAGCTTGGTGATCCAGGCACTGAAAACTTTGGGAAGGATCAATGTGACGGCGAAGATCATACAGACGCTTTCTGAAAAGCTGACCGAGGACGAAAAGCGAGCCTGCCTGAAAGAGGCGACGGAATCTACGGATTGGGTTTACGATACGATAAGGAAAATTTGTGGGGGCGACACACAATGAGAAATGTAGCACGATTGCCGGACAGTGACCGTGGCGAACTGTTCCGAAATACAGCAGATAAGATGGGCTTGAATGATGCCATCGTAGAAAAAGATTTTTGGGTATGCTTTACGCTTGACCATCTGTTCCACCGATGCCCCTGGAAAGATGCTATTACCTTCAAAGGCGGTACCAGCCTTTCCAAAGCATTCAACCTGATCAGCCGCTTTTCCGAGGATATTGATCTGATTTTGGATTGGCGGGTGTTGGGATATGGTAAAGACGAGCCATGGGAAAAGCGCTCCAACACCAAGCAGGATGCATTCAACAAAGAGGCCAATGCGCGGGCAGAAGTTTTCCTCGCAGAACAGTTTTACCCCACCGTTCAGGCAGAGGTCTCGCGGGAGCTTGGCTGTGAGGCGAACATTTACATAGACGAAAAGGACAAACAGACCGTCATCTTTGCCTATCCGCACCTGTTCACAAACCCTGCCACCTTGCAGGTCATTCGTTTGGAGATTGGGGCGTTGGCTGCTTGGACTCCTGCAAAAATTGCGCAGATTGAGCCCTATGCAGCAACCTACTATCCAAAAGTTTTTACACAAAAGGATACGGCAATTCTGACCGTTGCGCCGGAGCGGACTTTCTGGGAAAAGGCGACGATCCTGCACCATGAAGCCAACAGACCCGAAGGTTCGGAAATGCCGCAGCGTTATTCCCGGCATTACTATGACCTGTATCGGATGTCTATGACGCCTGTGAAAGAGGCCGCTTTTGCGCGGGTGGACCTGCTGAAAACGGTAGACTTCAAAATGAAGTTCTATCCGAGATCTTGGGCAAAGTATCAGGAGGCTGTCCCGGGCACCTTGAAGCTGGTTCCCCCGGAGTATCGCTTTTCAGCGCTGGCTGCGGATTACGAAGCCATGAAGGATATGCTCTATGGTGATGTTCCTTCTTTTAACATAGTGATGGATGCACTCAGAAATCTGGAAAGAGGTATCCATTTGCTGTAGCAGCTTCATAATTCACGACGCTGACTGCCTTACCGGTTGTAAAGTCGCCGGTTTCTCCGCAACAGAGTAAATGCCACTTCCCTTTTGGCATAGTGGATGGCACAGAAAAAGGCGGAGAAAATGGCACGGTTCGCGCCGATGACATGTAAATGCAAACATGCTATACTGTTAGCGTCCGATAGTAGGAGCACACCATAAAGGCACCGTTTCTGCGAGGCAGTTCAGCCTCAGAGAGCGGTGCCTTTTTATGTGCCGAATTGAAAAACAGGAGGTAAAAGCATGTCAAAGCAACTTGTATCAGGTAAGCATCGGCTCAGAAATACCTACTGGTCGTTAGTGGGCGCCGCGTCGGCAATGATCCTCTCCGTCCAGCCCGTAATGGCTGAAACGATCTGGGATCGCTTTTCCACGATCATGCGGGATATCTACGGACAGCTGGTCGGGATCAGTACCATTGTCGCCGTGACCGTGGCGGCCATTGCGTTGTTGGTGCGGATGGTCAGCCGGAACCAGCGCGCAGTGGACGAGGCCACCAGCTGGCTCAAGCGCGTCGTTGTGACCTGGATTATTCTTAACACACTCGGCTTTATCGTAGCATACCTGCAGCCGTTGATCGCCGGCGGGCAGTACACAGGCTAATGATCAACAGTTCGGGATCAGACGGGAGGTGAACGACTATCTTAGACTGGATTTTTGAAGGGATCGTGACCTGGATCTCCAGTATTGCCTCGCAGATCATGGACGCGGTTTCCGGCCTCTTTCTCAATGCGTTAGGAACAGACATGGTGACCATGGAGGAGTATTTCCCCTTCATCACCAAGGCCTTTGACGTCATGCAGTACACAGCCTGGGCAGTCCTTTTTCTCATTGTGGTCTGGCAGCTGTTCCGTGCGTTCGGAGGACCCATTACCGAAGCCGAAAACCCATGGCAATTAGTTGTGCGTGGCGCGATTTTCGCGCTGCTGATCGGATACGCAAAACCAATTTTCATGCTGGCGCTCGACATTGCCAGAGCGCCGTATACGGCACTGATGGATGTAAGCATGACGGCGGAGGAATTCACCTTTGCCGGTGTGGAGCAGGTACTGAGCAACGGACTGCTGACAATCGTTTCAACCGTGACGGTTGTCGGGCCCATACTGGTTCTGATCCTGCTGATCGCGCTCGGATGGAATTACTTCAAGCTGCTGCTGGAGGCAGTCGAAAGGTATATCGTGGTCGGTGTGCTGTGCTATACCTCCCCGCTGGCATTCTGCATGGGCGGCTCCAAGGCGACTAATCAGGTCTTTAAAAGCTGGTGCAGGATGGTAGGCTCGCAGCTTCTCCTGCTGGTCATGAACGTGTGGTTTATCCGGGGCTTTAATTCCTCGGTAGGCCAGTATATCGGAAATGGCGGCGCGCTGAGTACAGGGCAGGGATCTATCTTTCTATGGCTGTTCTGCGCACTGGCATTCCTAAAGACCGCACAGAAATTCGACAGCTATATGGCCGCCATGGGACTGAATGTGGCGCAGACCGGTTCCAGCATGGGCATGGAACTGCTGATGGCTGCAAGGGTGATCAGCGGCGTGGGACACAGCGCAAAGAGCGCAGGCAGCGTGTTCGGCAGGGGCGGTTCGACTGCAACCGGAACCGGCGCCGCGGCCAGCGGCTTTGCATCCGGCTTTGCCAGCAGATTCAAGGGGAACAGCTATGTCCGTGACGCCGTCGTTGATGGCGGCACGCGCATGGGCATGGGCGGCGGCGTCGGCTTTGTCGGGCGCATTTTCGGCGGTGTAGCTGCCAGAAACGGTGCGATGCTTACGGGAGAATCCATCTCCTCCGTAGCAGCGCGTCCCGCAGAAGCAGCCGGCACTATTGCCGGCGATATCGCCGACCGCAGCCTTGGCAACTACATGCCTCAGCTTGCGGGCCATACACTCAAGGGAACCCAGATCAGCGGCGGACATATCAGCACGACGGCGACCGGCACAGACGGCAAGGTCAGCAGTGTGGAGATGTTCAATACGGCGCAGTTTGAAAAACCCGCCGCTCCGCACTCCGTTGTAACTGCCACTGACGGCAGCACCTGGTATCAGATGGCCAGCGGCGAGGGCCGAAACGCATTCTACGATGCGCCCGGGTTTACCGGCAGCCCCGCCGAATCCGAACAGGTTGCAGCAGCCTTCCCCGGCGCTGCTGAAGGTACAGTCCTTCGCAACACGGGCGACGGCATCATGGAAGCCAGCAGCGAGAGCGGAAACAGCCTGTGGTACAACAGCGCGTATTACAATGAGCCCGACGCACCGCACACTGTCATGCAGGCGGCAAACGGCGTAGACTGGTACGCTATGCAGCAGCACGCGGAAGCGCCTGCCTTTGAACAGGGAGAGGCCGCAGACGCATATAATCAGGCGGCCTTCCGTAACTTCATGCCCGGCTTTGAGCAGCAGGTGGCACATGTGGACGGCACGCATCGGGAGGACGGGCACTTCGAGGTCCGCCATACCGATGGCTCCGGGACGGCCTTTTACGACACCGCCAGATTCGCCGCACCGCGCGGGGATTATCAGGTGTATGAGGACGTCAGAGGGCAGCAATGGATCGCCATCCATGGAGACCCCGCTGTGGAACGCAAGCCGGTGTTCGAGGACGGAAAGCCCGTCTACGACGGTGAAAACGTCCGCACGGTGTCCGTGGAGTCGGTTCGATACAAGAACACGCCCAGCCGCTTTAAGGAGCCGGAAAAGCGTCCGGACAGCGGCATAAAAGCGCCGAAGCGCAGGAAATAAATGCAGCGGGCAACAGCCGGAGCGGATGACATCCCTCCGGCTGTTTTGCCTGCCTGCGAATAAAGAAACCAGCCGCCACGCGCGGCTTCGGATACTCACCGGGGAGGTGTAAAAGAAAATGGCTGAGCCGGATAAACGGCAGATAGGCGACGGCAGCGATAATTACGGCGAAGCTGCCAAGCAGATGGCCAAAGCCGCAAAGGAAGCAGGAAAAGAGACGGCGAAGCAAGCCGCCGTGAAAGGCGCTGAAGCCGGTGCCAATGCAGCAGCCGCGACGGTGCAGGCAGGTGTGGAGGGCGGCAAGGCGGTTGCTGAAATAGCCGCAGGAACCGCTGCGGGCGGACCGTGGGGTGCGATTTTATCGGCGGCATGGGCCATGCGTCACACGCTGTTTAAGATACTTGTCTGCATCTGTCTGTTTTTCCTTGTCATTATCGTCTTGATCGTTTCACTGCCCAGCGTTGTTACAAACAGCGTGTTTGGGCTGGATGGGTCGATGGTGGACATGGAAAACCCCACAACACTGCTGGAATCCTATAACGACCTTGCCGCAGATATTTCCGCAGTTGTGGAGGAAGGGTATGACGCAGCCCTCGCAAAAGTCGAGCAGATCATTGAGGACGGCGGATACGACTACGATCTGTCTATGGATGCACTTATCAATTACGCACAGGGTTCCGCCGGGTACGATGTAAGCTATATCCTTGCGGCCTACTCCGCATCGCTTCAACAACGCAATACCGGCAAGGAGGATATGCTGGCAAAGCTTCGCAGCGTTGCCGACAGTATGTTTCCGGTATCTTTCGTGGAGAAGGAATCGGAGCAAATCGTCCCCTTTACCTACGCTACATACAGACCCGTTACCGTGACGGTCGTCACATCCAAGACACAGACGGGAACCATCAATGGCATTCCGCAGTACCGTTATACCACAGCCCGTCGCACCTACTATGAGCCGGACGAAACAATAACAACATCGGAGCCGGTCAATGTGGCCGCCTATACGCCGGTGGTAGTTTCCGTTCCCATATACAGCGGAGGCAGAATCACCGGCACACGAAGCGAAACCTATTATGAGCAGGGCGGCAACGAGACGCTCACTCCGGAAACGGAGGTTGTAAAGTATGTGGAATGCACCATACAGCCATTTGATAACAGTGTCATCATCCGAGCCTTCGGGATCGATCCCTCCGCCACCTATGACCAATTCAAAATAACCTATGGCGAGGCCATTCAGAAGATGGCCAACGCCTTGAAAATGACGCTGTATGGGACATTAGGCAATGGACAGATGGTTCCCTTGACCGATGCGGAGCTGATCGCCTTTGTCAACGCGCAGAACTGCAGCCCCATGCGGAGGCATATCCTCACAACGGCATTGTCGCTGGTGGGCAAGGTCCCATATTTCTGGGGTGGCAAGTCGGCGCCCGGTTGGAACGATGCTTGGAACACGCCGCGGCTGGTGACGTCAGCCGGTTCTCCGACGACCGGCACGATTCGGCCCTTTGGTCTTGATTGCAGCGGATTCACCACATGGGTATTCAATACGGCAGTAGGCGTTGAAATCGGCGCCGGCTGCAACGGACAGTACCCGAATACCTACGGCATCTCCGCAGCGGAGCTGCTGCCGGGTGATCTGGGATTCCTTGCGGATGATGACGGCTGGGGCCATGTGCTTGTTTTTGCCGGATATGATGCGGAAGGGACTCGTATGTGGGTGCATTCCTCCGGCGGCATCGGCGTTATCCTGAATACGCCAAGCTATGAAGGAAGGCTTTCCTATCGCCGCCTCAGCATCGTGGATTACGATGCGCCGGTGGTAAACGCCCCGACCGGCGAGGCGCTTTATACGCTGGAGGTAGAGGTGACGCATTACTGCGCCTGCGCAAAGTGCTGCGGCAGCAATGCACAGGGGCTTACCGCCAGCGGCAAGCAGGCAGCGGTCGGTATGGTCGCTATGTCCAGCCATTATCCCTTCGGCACGCAAATCATGATAAACGGTACCATGTACACCGTGGAAGATCGGGGCGGCTCGGGCATAGAGAACAATATCCATCGCGTGGATATCTATGTGCCGTCCCATCAGCAGGCGCTGCGGATGGGACGGTATACCACAACCGCAACAATTTACAGATTAGGCAGGTGAAAAACTTGGACGAAAGAGAACACAACAACGTGTACGCAATCCCCGCAAACTATACGGACAGCGGCAAACTGCTGGGAGGGATGATCGATACCCGGAACGCAATTGAAACGGTGATTCTGGTGCTGGCTTTGGGCTATCCGGAGCTGATTCTGATCCCCATGCCCGGCACCATCCGCATCGTGGTCATGACGGTCACGCTGCTGCCGCTGGCGGTGGTGTCTGCAATGGGCGTGGATGGCGGGTCGCTGTTTCAGTACATCGGCCATATCATCCATTTCTGGACACACCGCAGGAAATTACACTTCAGGAGGATCGGATACCGCTATGGCCAAAGCAAAAGGAAAAAGAAACCGCAGAAAAGAAAAGCTTGAGTTTGTGCAGGATTATTTGCCCATCCGCGACCTGAAAAACGGGATCATTGAAACGACGGACAACCGCTACATAAAAATCCTTGAGATCGAGCCGATCAACTTCACGCTGCGATCCGATGAGGAGCAGTTCAACATCATCTCCAGCTTTGCCAGCTGGCTGAAGATATCCCCCATGCGGCTGCAGTTCAAGTCCATTACGCGCCGCGCGGACTCAGATAAGCACATATCCATGATCTGCGAGGAATTGGAACACGAGGAGAATCCGCAATGTAAGGAACTTGGCGAAGATTATATCGGACTCATCAAGGATGTGGGAAATCGGGAAGCGCTGACGAGGCGCTTCTTTCTGCTTTTCCAGTACGAGGCGGTAGGCCGCAACGAAAGCGACGACTATGCAAAGATCTACGGCATGCTCCAGACCGCCGAGCAGACAGCGCGGGCGTATTTCATGCAATGCGGCAACAGCATCGTGCAGTCCAAAGACCCGGATGAAGCGACTGCCGAAATCCTATACATGTTTTACAACCGGCGCTCCTGTACGGACGAGCCGTTTTCCTCCCGTGTAGATCGCATCGTGGTGGACACCATGGCGGCAAAGAAGAAAATCATCGGCATGGACCCGGTGCCGCCGATCCGCATGGCCAACTTTCTGGCGCCCCGCGGCATCGACCTGAGCCATTATAACTATGTCGTTATGGACGGGCTGTACTATTCCTTCCTCTACATCAAGGCAGGCGGGTATCCAAGCCGCGTCCGGGCCGGCTGGATGTCCTCGCTCATCAACGCCGGAGAAGGAGTGGACATCGACGTCCACCTCCGCCGGGAGAACCGCAGCCGCACCATAGATAAGGTCGCCCAGCGGATCAGGCTCAACCGCACCAAGCTCAAGAGCATGCAGGATACCAGCACCGATTATGAGGAGCTGACCAATTCCATACAGGCGGGCTATTTTATCAAGAATGGCATCGCCAACTACAACGAGGACTTCTTTTACATGAGCGTTTTCATCACCGTATCGGCCAAAACCTACGAGGAATTGCTTTGGCGCAAGCAGCAGATGGTGGATATGCTCAAATCCATGGATATGTACACCAGCGAGTGCAGCTTTCAGCAGGAGGCCGCACTTCAGTCGGTGATGCCGTTCCTGAAAATCTCGCCCAAGCTGGAGAAAAAGGCGCAGCGCAATGTTCTGACTAGCGGCGCCGCATCCAGCTATATCTTCACCAGCTTTGAGCTGTCGGACGACAATGGCGTGCTGTTGGGCATCAACCGATACAACAACTCCCTGTGCATCGTGGATCTGTTCAACACAAAGATCAATAAAAATGCCAATCTGAACCTGCTGGGCACATCGGGCGCAGGCAAGACCTTTACCATGCAGCTGCTGGCGCTTCGGATGCGGATGCGCGGCATTCAGTGCTACATTCTGGCGCCCATCAAGGGACACGAATTCCGTAGAGCCTGCAATAAGATCGGCGGCGAGTTTATCAAGATCGCACCGGGTTCCCCCCACTGCATCAATGTAATGGAGATACGGCATACCATGTCGCCGGAGATGGAGCTGATTGACGAGATCGATTATGTGGAGATGGGCTCCATGCTGGCTCGAAAAATTCAGCAGCTCATGACCTTCTTCGGCCTGCTGATCCCCGATATGAGCAATGAAGAGGAACAGATGCTGGATGAAGCGTTGATCCGAACCTATGCGGACTTCGGCATCACCCATGATAACGACTCCATCTATACGGACATGGCCTCCGCTCCGCCCAAAATGAAGCAGATGCCTATCCTGGGCGACCTGCATAAGCACCTGCAGGAGAATCCCATGACCCAGCGGCTGGCGGCCATCATCAGCCGTTTTGTCACCGGCAGCGCCCAAAGCTTCAACAGACAGACCAATGTAGACCTCTCTAATAAATACATCGTACTTGACCTGTCGGAGCTGAAGGGCAAGCTGCTTCCGGTGGGCATGTTCATCGCACTGGATTATGTGTGGGATCAGATAAAGTCCGACCGCACCAAACGCAAAGCCATCTTTATCGACGAGATCTGGCAGCTGATCGGCGCCAGTTCCAACCGCATGGCCGCAGAGTTTTGCCTTGAGATATTCAAGGTTATCCGCGGCTTCGGCGGAGCGGCCATTTCCGCAACGCAGGATCTGTCGGATTTCTTCGGTCTGGAGGACGGCAAGTACGGCAGGGCGATCATCAACAACTCCAAGAACAAGATCATTCTGAACCTGGAGCCGGACGAGGCCCGCTATGTACAGGAAACGCTGAAGCTCACCCGCACGGAGATCCGCGCCATCACCCGCTTCGAGCGCGGCGAGGCGCTCATCAGCTCCAACAACAACAAAGTGCCCGTGGTGGTGAAGGCCTCCAAGCTGGAAAAGGAAATGATCACCACGGATCGTGCCGAACTGGAGGCAATCCTCAAAGAACGGCAGAGGGAGAAAACGCATTCAGCGTAGAATACGCATTTCGCAAAGAATACGCACACACAGAAGGAGGTGAACAACATGCTGCTTGATGATGAGCGCCATGTGATCAAATGGTTGTCGCAGTACGGCGCACTGACCAAAACACAGGTAATCCGACTGCTGCGGGACAAAACCCAGGAGACGGCGGAGAAGATTCTTCGCAACCTGAAAAGGGAGCATCAAATCTCGGATGTGGCCGGTGGCTACTATCTGGCTTTGGATGGACTATGCAAGCCGGATCAGCGGACGATCCTTGCCGTATGGGTGCTGTTGCGGTTTATCGACTATGTGGACCCCATGGCGCATTATCCTGCGGTCTACCCGTCCCAAATCTTTTTTCTGAAGGAAAACACCGGCTATGAGATCGTCGTGCTGTATGACGGTGAGCAGCACCTTAGCAAGCTGCTGCAGCCGCAGGATGACGAGATGAAATATATCTTTGTCCTGCCCAATATCGCCATGGCATCCCAGATGATGCTCCCCAAGGCGCCCTGCCTGTTTGCAACCGTCAACTTTGCCGGGCAGGAAGAACCGGACATTACATTTTACACAGAGGAGGCTGCAACCGATGGACTCGATAAACTCGTTCATTCATCTGCTGGATAAAATAGAGACGCAGGATCGACGGCTCGGCATGACCATAAAAAATCTCCGCTGTCTGACCGGAGGGAAAAGCATGGAGCTGGCGTATGCCATGGCGCTGAAGCTGGCTGAGGAAAGTGAAAAATTGACGCTGCTGACTAGAGCGCTTCCCGCCTACACGGGAAATCCGCGGGCACTGCAGGATGTGGATGCGGTTGCAGCAGAGTCGGTTCCAATAGAAGCGGGCTTTACCATCGAAGGCTGGTTCTGCATCCGGCTGCCTCTGCTGCTTCCCAAAAAGGAGAGGGGCTCCGTCTCCTATATTCGGGGCATCCTGTACCCGGCGCTCAGGAACTTCTTTCAGGGCAAAGCGCCGGTTCGATACCCCGAAAGCATCATGATATTCCGCCATGTATATGAAAAAGGCAGGCCGGAGCGTCGGTACCGGGATCATGACAATATTGAGCTCAATATGGTCTCCGATACCGTCGCCATGTATGTGCTTACGGATGACGCGCCGTCGTGCTGCGATCATTTCTACTGCAGCGCGGCCTCCACGCAGGAGCGTACGGAGGTGTACGTGGTCCCGGCACGGGATTTTCCCCAGTGGCTGGTGCTGGAGCCCCTGATCCCGGACGAGGGGGTGATGCTCCATGAAAATGTGCCGGAGCAGCGTCAAAAACATGTGTAAAAACAGGGCAAAAACCCGCCTCCCCAATGACATATCTTTTAACAGCCGGAAAACACCGATGAAACCGATGTTTTTCAGGCTTTTTGCGTGGACGGTTTCCGACAAAGAGAGCAGTCATGTTGTCGGAAAGCTCCTGCATTCCGGGGCTTGAAACAATGATTACCGTTCGGCCGGGAAGTCATGTGCATCGGCTTATCACAGTGCTCGGGCTCGCCGGCGAATACCCTGTCCGTTCGCTTGGCGTGCTGGGAAACGAGCGTACTCTCAGAGCGCTGGTGGGTAAACTTTCCACAACACAGGAGCTTCGTAACCCGGATACCGATGAGCGGATGAGGGTAAAGCTGCTGCAGCTGACCGGTATCGGGAATGCCAAAGCGATTCGTTTCTGTAAGGGCGCTCTCCCCATACTGGAATGGATACATCCGGACGCATACGGCTATTATATGGCCGCGTTTTACAATCATAGATTCCCCGGCGGTATGGCGCATCGGGACCGTAACCTTCGGGTTGCCGAGACGATTGGGATGCACCTGATCGCCGGTGTCGAGACAAAGGCCTATCTGCTCCCCGCCTTGCAAAACCGTGCCATCCTTCGGATAACACCGGACGCGCCTGCCTTCTACCTGGCGCGGGACTTCAAGAGGATCACCCCTGCGGAACAGAACAAAACCATGTTCACACGCATCGTCGGCGCAATCTTCTATCCGGGCGGCTGTTACGCCGTTTACAACACGCGGAACGCCGCGATGAAATGGAATGGCATGGGAGAGTTCAAGGCGCTCCACAGCCTGACGGAGCTTGCCCGCATGAATGCCGGGGTTCAGAGCATCGACTCCGCAATCCTGCTGGGCGAGTCCTATGATACGGCGCTGACCACACTGCTGGAGTCGGATAAAAACCGGCGACTGGAACTTCGGTTTGACGGCATCTTTCGGCATATCTATTTTGTGCCCATGAATGCCGGCGGCATCCGGCAGCTCAGATTGCTCACCGTCCCAGACTGGAAAGAAAAACTGCTTGAGCTGCTGTTCGACCCAGACGTCCGGTCATATAACCGGGGATTCATGGAATACGACGCCAGTATCGGCGGCACCTGTGTTTTCTCGCATCTTGACGGCGACATCGCACGCCTGATCCGTTTTCGTGAGGCAATGCAGACCGGCGCAGGGAGCTTCGAGGTACTCTGCTTCGATGATCAAGCGCCTTTTCTAAGAGACTACCTTGGCCCGCATATCACACTCAAAACCATCGACGCTGCCACAGTGGAAGCAGAACTGGGACTATAAAGGAGGAATGCATTCTGGATAAAAAACGAGCAGCAGCCATCATCGCCGTCTCCATACCGGGACTTATCACCCTGCTTTACCTGGGCGGAGTGCTTGGCCAATTGCTGATAAACTACGAGCTTTGGATGAATTCCGGCGGTCTTACAGGGCAAACGACCATCGGCGCCGTAGACTGGAATCCGATCGTGTGTCTGGGCAGCGCCTTCAGCATCCCGGGGCTAAAAAGCATCGGTATACTGCTGCTGACCGGGGTCGGTATCACGGCCTATGTGCGTTTCCACGATAAATTCAGCTCCAAGGACTACGATGAGCGCGGATTTACCCGCAGCAAGTACGGAACCTACGGCACCGCTTCATGGATGAAGGACAAGGAACTGAAAGAGATTCTGGAGATCAAGCCTCCGTCGCAGGCCGATGGCATCATCCTGGGCGGAAAAAACGGCAGCGTCGTCTGCTTACCTAAAGACACCAGACTGAACCGCCACATCGCCGTATTCGGTGCATCAGGTACCCGGAAATCCCGTGGCGTGATCCGTCCGGCACTGTTCACCATACTCAAGCGCGGAGAGTCGGCAGTCATTACGGATCCGAAGGCGGAGCTCTATAACGATACCGCCGAGTTGTTCCGTAAGAACGGGTATGAGGTAAAAGTATTCAATCTGGTAGACCCCCGGCACGGCGACTCATGGAACTGCATGTCAGACCTGAACGGCGATACTCTGCTGGCGCAGGTGTTGACCAATGTCATCATCTCCAACACCAGCGAGGGCAAGGGCGACCATTTCTGGGACAACGGCGAGGCCAATTTGCTCAAAGCGCTGGTGCTCTATATCGATCTGGACAGGAGCCGCAGCCCGGAGACGAAGAACCTGGCGGCCGCCTACCAGCTCCTGACCCAAAACAGCGAACGGCAGCTGACGGCGCTTTTTGAAAAGCTGCCGCTGGATCACCCCGCCCGTGCGCCGTTCAATCTTTTCTCGCAGGCCAGCGACACGGTGCGTTCCGGCATCGTCCTTGGACTCGGCACCCGGTTACAGGTCTTACAGAACGAGGCTGTGCGGGACATCATCAGCCGCAGCGATATCGATCTCACGGCGCCGGGCAAACGCAAATGCGCCTACTTCGTCATACTCAGCGACCAGGACGCAACGATGGCGTTTCTGTCCTCGCTGTTCTTTTCGTTTCTATTCATCAAGTTGGTGCGCTATGCCGACAGCACGCCGGAGCTGCGCTGCAAAGTCCCGGTCAACCTCATCTTCGATGAGTTCAACAATGTGGGCAAGCTCGGCGGCGCAGCGGACGGTTCGGATTTTGCCCGTACGCTCAGCGTTATCCGCAGCCGTGCGATCTATGTGATGCTGGCCGTGCAGAGCCTCGGTCAGCTCCAGAACCGGTATCCCAACAATCTCTGGGCGGAGATCGTCGGCAACCTGGACGTGCAGCTTATGCTGGGCTGTACCGATGAGGTCAGCGCCGAGTACTTCTCCGCGCGGAGCGGTGATATGTCGGTGGAGATCAACTCCACCATGACCGTGCGCAAGACCATTGCCGTAGCGCAGGTCATCCCCCAATACCGTCAGACGGAGGGCCAGGGGCGCAGACGGCTGCTGACTCCGGACGAGGTGCTGCGCATCCCCAACGAGGAACTGCTGGTGGTCATCCGAGGACACAATGTCCTGAAACTGAAAAAGTTTGATTATGCTGACCACCCGCTGGCCAAGGAATTGACTCCCGTCAGCATTCTTGATTACACACCCCTGCACGCGGCAGCGCCTTTCCTCCAGACCGAGACGACTTTGCCACGCGCAGTGTCTGAGGAGCGGCCTCACACATCGTCCATACCCTCAAAACGCAGAACTCTGTACAGCTCCGCAAAGCCGCCGAGCGAGTTTTGAACTCAATGCTTTAACTAAAAAGCTGACATTTAACTTTAGTGATGTTGTAATGCTGAAAGATAGTTAAATCGGTGGCGAGCAAATGGACTATATCACAAAACACCGAGAGTATCGGCAATACGGACAGACTAACAAATAAAACACATTACCGGCAGATGGGCGTCTCAGAAATGGGACGCTCTTTTTATATTCAAACAAAAGATACGGAGGATCAAACAATGGCAACGAAAAAAACGGCGGTGATCCCGGAAGAAGAAATTCTTGCGGCCGCGACGGACGAAAACATCAATGAACACGCATTACATCAGACTGAAACTGAACCTGAGCCGGATAGAGTGCTCAGCGCTGAAGGGGCGCCCGGAGACGCTGATCTCATCGACATTTGCCAGACTGGTTCCGAATCTGCGAATCCCGAAAGAATTCCGATCGAAGACGCCGCGCGCAACACCCCGGAAGCTCCGGTGTCCCAGACCGGTTCGGGCACTGAACTTCCCGGAGAATTTCCGGCCGGATCCGATGAATTAACTGCGCCGGAAGCTCCGGCGTCCCAGACCGATTCCGACTTGGATGAGAAAAAGCCTGAAGAGAGCCCGCCGGCCCGCCGAACCAGAAAACCAAGAGCTAAGAAAAGTGAGTCTGACACAGCGGCGGCAGAACCGCCCGGGGATGCATCCGACGGCGTCGAATCTCCGGAGAAGAAGCCTCGCAGGCGCGCCGCTGCCAGACCGGCGTCGCCGGTGGTATCCATCGACGAGCGCCCCAGTGTGGAAACGGAAGCGGACAAAGCCCGCAACGATTTGCTGGACTTGGTAGAATCCTTAAAGACCAAACGGATCCTGACCGGGACCATTCAGGGCATCGAACGCCCCGCTGACCATCCCTCGCGTTCTCTTGCAGTCATTTATCATGGCGATATCAAGGTTATTATTCCTGCGGAGGAGGCGGTGGAGCCGCCGGAGGATTTCCGCGGCAGGCTTCCGGAGGATGTGCTGCACTACATGGTCACCAAGCGTCTGGGGGCGGAAGTGGATTACATCATCAAGGGCATCGACGCCAAGGCGGGCGTTGCAGTCGGCAGCCGTCTTGAGGCTATGTCCGCTAAGCGCCGCGCGTACTACTTCGGTACAGACCGGGATGGAAACAATCTGCTCTACGAAGGTATCTGTGCGGAAGCTCGCGTCGTATCCGTCATTCGTGCCGGCATCTTCGTGGATCTGTTCGGCCTGGAGGTCTACATCCCGCTTCGTGAGCTGAGCTACCAGCGTATGCTGGATGCGCAGGACAGCTTTCAGCCCGGGCAGCGCATTCTGGTTAAAATCCTGAGCATCGACCGCAGTGACCGAACCCGTATCCGGGTCAGCGCCTCCATCAAGCAGGCCGGAGAGAATCCCTATGAAAAGGCGCTGCGGCGTTATTCTGTGGGCAACCGCTATGTAGGTACTGTCAGTATGGTGGACATGAACGGTGTGTTCGTCTCACTGGACGGCGGCATCGACTGTCTGTGCAGCTATCCTAAGCGCGGGCGCCCACCCAGAGGCTCTCGCGTAACGGTACGGATTCTGGGCATCAACAACGAATCCAATCGGATCTGGGGGGCAATCACACACATCGCTACCCCGAGATGACTGGAGCGAACAGAAAATGACAAGGAGGTTGAACAACTATGCTTGATTACGATCTGACCCGCGCAGAGCAGGTCAGAAGAACGGATCTTGCGCAAAAAGCCCGCAGGATGATCCTGTCCCACATGAAGGTGGAGGCGGAGGACGAAACTTCGCTGACGCTGGATCACCGCGGCTACTATATGCAGATCTCGTTCTCGCCGCTGCACCCGCTGCTGGTCGTCTGCCTGGCTAAGGCGATCCGAAACCCGGATGGCGCACGAAAACAGCAGCTTACCAACGAACTGAACCTGCACAGCGTGCTGGGCAGCCACGCCATCAACGAGGACGTCGGCTGTTATTCCTATCGCGCCACCCACTGGCTGGATACGGAGCTCACGCCGGAACGGTTCTTTGAAATACTCAGCCGCTGCGTTGACGAAGCGGATCGTGGCTATTTCAATCTGGCAGGATGAACATATTGCCGTAATGCTCAGTGCATATCCGCGTACCGGACAAACCCACCGCCTCCCGGCAGTACCCGGGGAAAGCCTCAAGTGAGAGCCGGGAGCCATACTGCGACACTCCGGAGTACACCTTACAGCCGTCAAGCCCTCCGGAATCAGAACCGGCCATACTCAAAGAGCCGGCCATGAACGAACCTCATTTGCGCAAAACCGCGGCGTTGGAGTTGGTTTCACCTATGACTCTACCGCAACGGGACGCCGGGATACCCCCATTATCGCCGGAGATATATCCATCCATCCTGCGCGGGATATCAAATCACGGCCGGAACTGAACGCAGCAGACGGCATCATATATTTCTGCGTTTGGGCGCAGCTGAGAACAGAAGCGTGATACGATCTGTATATCGGCTGCACCTGAGCCAAACCACATCACGCAGCGAGAAGCGCATCGGAAACGGTGCGCTTCTTTGCTGCAAAAAACAGGAGGTAAAGGAACGATGAAACGTAAAACGCTCAAGAAAGCCCTTTCGGCATTCTTGTCCCTGCTCATGTGCATGATGACGCTTTTGTCTATCAGCATACCTGTGTTTGCCGCAACGACGGTAGACGCTTACATGGTGGATTTCCCACGCGACGGTGACAGCAACTACTCTGCGACGGCGTGGGGCCACTCTGCCACGTCTCTGATGGGCGGTTGGCGGTTTCTCAACAGCAAATACACAACGGTGCATAGCATCGGCACCTATAACGGTCAAGTCTCGTATTGCATCGAGCCCGGCATCGGGCAAAATGCCGGCGATACTCTCTCCCACAAGGATGAGACATTTTGGGAAAACTACCCCAGCCACCTCAATCCGACCATTTCCCCGGATACCATCAAGGTCCTGCTTGGCCGGATCATGCAGTATGGCTATCAGGGCAATGTATCCACATCCTGGCGTTCTCAGAACGCCTCGGATGCAGCTGCGTTAAGCCATATAATCGCTACACAGCTGCTGGTCTGGGAGACGGTTGTCGGCGAGCGTGACGCAAGCTTCAACAAGGTGGATCCCTCCGGCTATGGGAAGAGCGCGGTTTGGAGTTATATCCGGGACGAGCATCCGCTTCGCAGTCAGATCCGCTCCTATTATAATTCCATGGCCGCCAGCGTGCAGAGTCACGCAGAGATCCCCAGCTTCTGCGCACGAAGCATTAGCAGCGCACGCAGCTATGAACTCAAATACGACGGCACGCGATATACCGTGACACTGACGGATACCAATGGAGTGCTGTCGAACTTCTCGTTCAGCTCCTCGGAACCCGGAATCAGCTTCTCCCGAAGCGGGAACCGCCTGACAATCACCTCCGACATGCCGATTGCAGGCGATATCCGCGTAAGCGCCAGCAAGACCAACGGCGTGCGAAGCGGTGTGGTCGTCTGGACGGACGGCAACAAAGGCGCCGGCATTCAGGACGTTGTCACCTACGGCGAAAATGTGTCAGACCCTGTCAGCGCCTATCTTCGGCTTGAGATGGAGGCGCTCGGCACCATGCACCTGGTCAAGACCAGCGAGGATGGCGTTGTGGCCGGCATTTTTTTCACGATCTCTGGCAACGGAATCACCAAGACTGTGACTACCGGCCGCGACGGCACGATTGACGTATCCGAGCTCATGGCCGGCACCTATACCGTAACAGAAGCGGACATTGAGCGTTATACGCCCCAGACTTCACAGCAGGTCACCATTGTCGGTGGGCAGAGCTCGACCGTGACCTTCAACAACGTGCTCAAGCGCGGTGCTTTGGAGGTGACCAAGACTTCGGAAGACGGATTCGTTGAGGGCGTAAAGTTTCGCTTGTACGGCAAATCCCTTTCCGGCCTGAACGTCGATGAGTATGCGGTAACGGACTCCACCGGCGTGGCTAAGTTCCGCAATGTCCTGATTGGCGGCCCATATACCATCGAGGAGGTCGATACGGCCATTCGTTACGTTATCCCTGATCCCCAGTCAGTATCTATCCAGTGGAACCGGGTTGCAGAGCGCAGCTTTGCCAATATCCTCAAAAAGTTTACCGTGACCGTAACCAAGACGGACGCAGAAACCGGAACACCGCAGGGCGACGCCACGCTGTCAGGCGCTAAATACGGGATCTACAAGGGTGGGAAGCTTGTCGATGTGTATTACACAGACGCCAAAGGTCAGTTCACCAGCAAAGAGTATATCTGCGATACCGACTGGACGATCCGTGAAATGGAACCCTCAGAGGGGTACCTCCTCGATACGACGGAACATACCGTTGGTGCAGCGCCTGGTCAGTATACGGTTGAACACAATACAACGGCTAACGCCGTGACCGAAACGGTAATCAAAGGCAGCATCCGCCTGATCAAGCATATTGATGCGGAACTGGAAACCCCCGAGAATATGCCGACCCCGCAGACAGAAGTCGAGATCCCCGCAGCAACGGAACCCACTGCGCCGGAAGGCTCCGCATATTTTGTTAGCCCGGACGCCGCCGCACTGGAGGATGCTCAGGAAACTGCAACTTCCGATGATGCAAAGGACGCAACCGAACCGGCAGCGGAAGAAACCCCAATGCCCGATCAAACCGACACGGAAACGCCGGCCGAGTCTGAGCCGGAAGCAGCCGATACGCTGATTCCCGGTCAGAATGAAGCGGAGCCAGAACCCGAAAACGGATCTGTACCGGCGGCGGAGTTCAACCCCTCCGGCAATGCAGGCATTATCGAACAGCCGGAAGCAGGCGCGATGTTCCAGCTTTATCTCTCAAGTGCCGGAAGCTATGACGTAGCCAAAGATAGCGAGCGCGATCTGCTGGTGACGGATGAAAACGGCGTAGCGCTTTCCAAGGATCTGCCTTACGGCCGCTATACCGTACACCAAATCGAGGGACAGGAAGGACAGGCCTTTATTTCGGACTTCACCGTATTCATCAGCTCCGACGGACACCTGTACTCCTATATCCTGAACAACCAGACCATCACCAGCTTTATCCGCGTGGAAAAGCGCGATGCTGAGACCGGGAAGATCATTCCGGCAGCAGGCATCGGTTTTCAGGTCAGAGACCTGACCTCCGGCGAACTGATTTCACAGACTGTCTATTATCCGGCTCCGGTGACCATCTCCACATTCTATACCGCAGATGATGGTACGCTGATGCTCCCCTGCGAGCTGCCCTACGGCCGCTATGAGCTGATCGAGGTGGCAACCTGCCATGGCTATGTGCTGGATACCGCCCCGGTTCCGTTTACCGTGGATGGGTCAGAGGCTGTCGTGACAGTTACAAAGTCCAACATGGCGCAAAAAGGCGTCATCCGCATCCGAAAGACCGGCGAGATCTTCAGCAGCGTTGTAAACGAGGGATCCATCTTCCGGCCTGTATATGAGAATGCCGGACTTTCGGGCGCAGTTTTTGATATCGCTGCTGCGGAGGATATTTACACCCCCGACGGAACCTTGCGCGCAAAGGCCGGAGATGTTGTAGACACCGTCACCACGCAATCGGACGGCATGGCCGCCAGTAAGGCACTCTACCTTGGCAAGTATGTGATCACCGAGAAGCAAGCTCCGCACGGCATGGCGCTTCAGACCGAAGCGCATACGGTCGAGCTGGTATATGCCGGACAGGAGGTTACGGTCACCGAGCTTCGGGCAGATATGTACAATGAACGCCAGCGTGTTGAGATCAGTCTGGTAAAGACCATGGAAACGGATACGCTGTTCGGCATTGGCCAAAGTGACGAGCTCACGCACGTTACATTCGGCCTCTATGCTGCGGAGAAGCTTGTGGCAGCCGATGGCAGCAGCATCCCGCAGGACGGCCTGATCGAGATGGCGTCCTTGGATAAAGACGGAAAAGCAACGTGCAAGACGGATCTCCCCTTTGGACGCTTCTACCTGCAGGAGATCTCTACCGACAGCCATTACCAGCTTGGCGATACGAAGTATCCGGTGTCGTTTGACTACGCCGGGCAAGACAAGAAGCTTATCAAGCTGATTGCCAACGAGGGCGCAGCCATTGAGAATAAGCTGATCTACGGCTCCGTTTCGGGTCTGAAGGTTGATGCAAACGATAAGCCACTCTCCGGTGCAGTCATGGGCCTGTTTGCTGCATCCGAAACGAAATTCACGAAGGATACCGCACTGCTGACAGCCGTATCCACCGAGGATGGCAGATTCCGCTTCGAAAAGATCCCTGCCGGCAACTGGCTCGTGCGCGAGATCGAGCAGCCCAAGGGCTTCGTTCTGAGCGAAGAGCTGTTCCCGGTAACGGTCAAGGAGCAGGGACAGGTCATTGAGATCAAGATTGCGAACAAACTAATCCGTGGCAGCGTCACACTGACGAAGTATGACGCAGACTATCCCGAGAATAAACTCAGCGGCGCGGTATTCGAGGTCTACCGTGATGTTAACGGGAACAAGGCGCTGGACAAGGACGATGTATTGCTCGGCACCATGGAGGAGTCCTCTGCCGGCGTTTACTGGATGAAGAATCTGGAGTACGGCGGCGTACTGGTTATGGAGAAAACCGCACCGGAGGGCTTTATTCCGGACGAGAAAGCCTATTATGTGGAGATCGATACCGATGGGAAAACCTACGCCGTTGAGAACGAAGCCGGAAAGGGCTTTATCAACCATGCGCTGAAAGGCTCCCTCAAGATTATTAAGACCACCAGCGACGGAAAGAAAGAGGGCTTTGCGTTCCGCATCACCGGCGCCAACGGCTACGATATGACGTTTACGACCGACGCCAAGGGCGAAATCTTCATTGAGAAACTGCGCATCGGCGAGTATACCGTCACGGAGCTGAAAAACAGCGCCAGCGAAGGGTACAAGATCGCAGACCCCGTCAAAATCACGCTTGTTGCAAACGAAACGCTGACGGTAAAGATCCATAACGATAAGACAAAGGTGGATGTTCCCAAGACCGGAGACGACGCCGATCTTATGCTCTGGATCTCACTGCTCGGGCTTGCGGCGGCAGGAGTGGGCTGCACAGCGTTTTTCTACCTGAAAAAGCGCAGAACGGGCAAGCATATTGCCGTGAAGAAGTAAATAACACCTGTCCGGGGATACGCTTGAACGCGCATCCCCGGATTCGTTACGGAGGAACGATATGAAAAACGACAGACGCAGAAGAAATCGGCCGCGGAACCGTGAGAAGAAGGGTGTCAAGCAGTCCCTGGGCCGGGAATGCCGGCACGTATGGTCGGGCGGCGTATGCCTTAAATGCGGGTGCTTACAGCAAAACCCACGCTCAACCAGTGAAAAATTGCCCGCAGGATTTTGTCCTGCGGACAGTACAGATGTCAGAGATAGTTGATGGGAATGACCCGATCCGAACCCTTCAATGAGACCAGCCTGTCATAAAGGCAGATCACGCCGCCTGGACCACGCCTGACACCGGGGATCTTATCCAAGAGGTCGAAAGCGTCCATATCCTTTTTCTGCGGGTCAGCGTGTTTTTTCATCTCCAGCGGATATAGTGTCCCTTTCTCAATTATTGCCGGTGATGAACGTAGCATTGAAAGAGCATTGCAATCAGAATTCTTCATGCTATAATATACCCACATCACTCGTGAGACTATGACTGACTGCGCTCAGACCAAAGGATAATTGGTGCACGGTTGTAAACGGGTGCAGAAGGAGGAATAAAGTCTATGACAAAGAAAGAGCTCGTTTCTTATGTGGCTGAAAAGGCCAATCTCAGCAAAAAGGACGCGGAAATAGCGGTCAATTCCGTATTTGACGGTATCACGGAAGCACTGAAAACCGACGGCAAGATCCAACTGGTCGGCTTCGGCAGTTTTGAAGTGAAGGAGCGCGCCGCGAGGATGGGCAAAAACCCGGCTACCGGGGAAACGATCGAGATCCCGGCCGGCAAAGCCCCTTCCTTTAAGGCGGGAAAGGCGCTCAAGGACACGATCAAGTAAAAACAAAATACAGCATCAGAGAGGACGGCTTGAGAGATCAGGCCGTCTTTTTCTATGCAAATTACAGGAGGTCATTATGAAAAAGATGAAAACAGGCATCGGCGTAATGCTGGCGCTATTGTGCTGCATCCTCATGTGTACAGGTGTTGTCTATGCTACCGGCGATGACACGGACGGCACGGAGCTTCAAGTCGCGCAGCCCGTCATCCTTGAGGTACAGCTTGGCCCCCAATGGGCGGGTGTTGAATTCCAGCTCAAAACGGATGCAGGCCTTTATCCGGGCACGATTGCCGTGGGGCAGGGCGGGATTTTACGAACCGAGCTGGGCAATAGCGGCAGCTACGTCCTTTCTTGCCTGACTCTAAATGCCGCCGTGCCGTCGCCGGGCGATATCCCAAGTCCTGATGTGACGCAACAAGAACAGGAGCCGCTGACAACAGACAGTGCGGAGAACGCGGACGCCGCTTCGCAGAATGTGCAAGAGCAGGATACGGGCCGTCCTACCGTCGGCGGGATTCCCGTGATGCACATTATCCTGTTCGGCGGAGGGCTCCTTCTTGCGGCAGGTGCGCTGGTCGCCATGCGCTTTATTCGGAACCGGCGCCCAACAGAACGCTCGCCGTATGATCCGGACGATGAGGACGATGACGAGGATGAATACGAATATTGACATCGCCATTCTGGAGAGCGCGGGCAGATTGGAGAGACGTTTCTTTCCTCCAAACCGGTTCTGAATTGCAAAACGCAAAACTTTAAGAAATATTATAATAAAATAATAAAAAACATTACTTTAAGGCTTGACTTTTGGATCCTGATATGCTAAGCTGTAACCGTGGCAGGGGCTTGCACTCAGGCTTTCAGTACTTCGGAAGAGCTCCCGGAGTTAGACTCTCCCCGCGGGAAAGAAACTGTTACGGATTTGCGCACTGAGCGATCCATACGGTGCAAGCCACAACTGAACTCATTGGCCGGAAAGCTGCTTTGATGACAGGAACGTGCTCGGTATGTAGAAACCGACTTTGCCGTCCTTGGTTTTCATGCAGTTTTCCGGCCTTTCTCTATATCCTGACGGAGGTGAAAGGACCGTGAAACACAAGAAAAAGAAGAAAGGAATCAACCCGTCCGCCATGCGCTGTCAGTATTGCGGCGGCACTGTTGTGCTGCGCTCCGCAGACGGCATCTACCATGAGAACCACAGCCATACCATGCTATATGTTTGCAGCAATTATCCGCGGTGTGACGCTTATGTCCGCACCCATCCGGGCACGAATATCCCCGTCGGCACATTGGCTAACCGCGAGCTGCGCACGCTTCGGAATCAGGCGCACCACTATTTCGACCAACTATATCTGAGCGGTTTGATGAGTAAGCAGGACGCCTACCTGTGGCTGGCAGGGCTTCTGCAGGTACCGCTTTCCAAAGCGCACATTGGTTTTCTCGGTGAATATTACTGCAACGAGGTCATCGCCGAAAGCAAGAAGCTCCTGGAGCGGCGCAGGAAACAACAGCCGGCCGGATTTCGCCCATGCAAAGGAGGCGAAGCATCATGACGCTTACACAACCCCAGCAGAGAAAAGTGGAGCAAAACCTCGGGCTGGTCGGGAAGGTGATCAAGGACAAGGTCCATAATCCCGGTCAAAACAGCATCTACAGTTACGATGACCTCTATCAGATCGGCTGCATTGGCCTCTGCAAGGCGGCATACAGCGATAAAGGCGGATGCTTCTCTACGTACGCATACAGGCTAATCTGGAACGAGATATGCACGGCGTTGATCTATGCCAACCGTCGGGCGGCAAAGGAGTGCGAACTGATCCCGGAGGTTCTCGGGAAAGAAGATAGTTTAGACGAGCATCACGAACTGAGCATGATACTTGACCGACTGGAGGCCAACGCTTCCGAGGCGATGGCGAAAGGCATCCGGGCGATCCGTCTCAGCGCCGAAGGCTATTCCCACGCGGAAATCGGCAGCATACTCGGGGAAAGCGACAAATGTGTCGCCGCCCGAATCTCCCGAACCAGGAAATATCTCAGGTCGCATCCGGACCTTGCGGCATTCTGATTTATGCACAATTGAAAACGATACAGCAAACCCGCCCTCCCCAGTATAAACACTGCGGAGGGCGGGTTTTGCATTTTGCAGGAAGTTATGAAACTCTTCAAGAATAACCGCTGGCTGCTTATCCCGATCCTGTCCTCGCTCCTGCTGCTTGTCCTTATGAAAACAGTGCTCTTTCTCGGGTATGTCCCGACTGAGTCCATGGAACCGACACTGAAGAAAGACTCATTTATTCTGGGGACACGGCTGTACGGAGGTTTGACCGATGGGGATATTATCATCTTTGAGCGGGATGGGAGGCTTCTTGTAAAGCGAATTACGGCATCCGGCGGCGAAGCTGTCGTTCGGAATGGCATTACGCTGATTGTGCCGGAAAACTGTTATTACGTTCAGGGCGACAATGCCAACCACTCCTATGATTCCCGCTTCTGGTCGGACCCGTTTGTAAAGGAGAGCAGCATAAAGGCAAAGCTGCTGGGCTGATTCTTTATAAGCGCCATAGCCGCCTGCTCCGGGACGCTGAAAAAATCGTCCCTGTGGGTTTCCGGCAGGTCAAGGGCTATGCCGCTTATGTCCCACTGTGTATCACATAGCGGCAAAACTCGTCCTCGTCAAGATGGGAGGAGATAAGCTCTCTGCTCTCTGCTTTTTCCTTCAAAATACTTGTGCCCACATATGTGTCCTTACAGTTGATAGTATGCACCCCAGATTACCTTCCCCTATACAGTCTAGTATATAGACCTTTGCTCCTGGCGTTCTTTATAGATCGTCTACCAGTGCGGTGCTCTTGGCGTAGGCGGTGCTACGGGCCTCAAAGAAATCCGTCTTGACCATGTTGGCGTCGGCGTACTGGCTGACCCATGCCATGCTCTCCGGCTCGTGCTCGAAGCCGGGATATAGCGCCGGATACCCGAGACTCGTCCAGCGGAGATTGCCGAGGTAGCGGATGTAATCTGTGACCATCCGGCGGTTCAGCCCCGGCACCTCGTCCCCGATGACATAATGCCCCCACACGATCTCCTGTTCCACGCCCTCCAGCATCATTTCCCGAAGCGCCTGCACGTTTTCCGCCGTGAACAGCTCCGGCTGCTCCTTCTGTAGCTCCAAAATAATGTTGCGAAACAGCCACAGGTGGGTGTTCTCGTCCCGGTTAATGTAGCGGATCTCCTGCGCCGAGCCGGGCATCTTGCCGTTGCGGGAGAGGTTGTAAAAGAACATGAAGCCGCTGTAAAAATAAATACCCTCCAAAATGAAGTTGGCCATCATCACGCGCAGCAGCGTAGGGGCGTCCTTCTGCTCCTGGAACTCGTTGTAGCAGTCTCCGATGAAGGTGTTGCGGCGCAGAAGATGCTCGTCGGTCTTCCACTGGTAGAGGATGTCGTTGCGCTCCACGGGAGAGCAGATGGTGTCCAGCATATAGCTATAGCTCTGGGAGTGGACGCACTCCTGAAACGCCTGAATGGACAGGCAGAGATTGACCTCGTTGGCGGTGACATACGCGCCAATGTTGGGCAGATTCGCCGTCTGGATGGAGTCCAGAAAGACGAGAAAGCTTAAAATTTTGTCGTAGGCCGTGCGCTCGGCCGACAGCAGGCGGGGATAGTCCTTCACATCCTGCGAGAGATTGATCTCCTCCGGAATCCAGAAGTTGTTCATGGCCTGCCGGTACCAGTCGCTGACCCACGGATACTTCATGTTGTTGAAATCGTTGAGGTTTGTTGTGTTGCCGCCGATCATACGCCGCAGGCGCACGTCGATGTCACCCTCCGGATTAAAAAGTGGCTTTTTCTTCAGTTCTGCCATGGTACTGCTCCTCCCTATGACGCGCAGCTTTCGCAGTCCTCCACCTCAAGGGACTTGCTGCGGATGTAGTAGATCGTCTTGACGCCGCTGCGCCATGCATCCAGATACAGTGCCAGTACCTGCCGCATGGTGTAGTCGTTGGTGATATACAGGTTCATACTCTGCGCCTGATCGATGTGCCGCTGGCGCACGCCTGCGGCTCGTACCGACCAGCTTTGGTCGATGAGGTGAGCCGCCTTATAGTACCACCAGGTATCCAGCGACAGCTCCGGGGCCACGCGAGGCAGGATGCTGCCCTTCTTCTCCTCTAAAAAGAAGCGCCTCATGACCGGGTCGATCCCAGCCGTAGTGCCGGAGAGGATGGAGGTGCTGGAGGTGGGGGCGACGGCCAGCAGGTAGGCGTTGCGCATCCCCTGCGCTGCCACCGTGTCCGCCAGTGCCCGCCACTTATCGGAGGTGTAGCCCCTCTTCTCAAAATACGCGCCGGTCTGCCAGTCGCTGCCCTCAAAGAGCGCATAGCATCCCTTTTCCCGTGCCAGTGCCGTGTCCGCCCGGATGGCGGCATAATTGATGCGCTCAAACACCGCGTCGGCGAAAGTGAGATGCTCCTCGCTCTCCCAGCGGATGCCGCGCTTTGCCAGCATGTGGTGATAGCCGCTGACGCCAAGGCCGATGCTGCGGTATTTGTGGTTCGTGAGCCGAGCGTATTCCAGTGGGTAGAAGTTCAGGTCGATGACGTTGTCCAGTGCCCGCACCGCCGTCTCCACCGTGTGCTCCATGTAGGCATCGTCCTCCACGGGAAGATTTCCGAGGGAGAGGCTGGCCAGATTGCAGACCACGAACTCGCCGGGGCGGGTGACCGTCACCACCACCGTATCGCCGTTCTCCGTCCGCACCTCGGTGCTGATATGCTCAATGGGCGCCATATTCTGGGCGATCTCCGTGCAGAGGTTGGAGCAGTAGATCATGCCCGCATGGCCGTTGGGGTTCATGCGGTTGACGGCGTCGCGGTAAAATGCGAAGGGTGTGCCGGTCTCCACCGCCGAGCGCAGCACCAGCCGCACAATGTCCTTGACAGTGACGGTGCGCTTTTCGATGCGGGGGTCACTGACGCAGTCCAGATACCGTTTCTCCCACTCCTCGCCCCAATAGTCCTCCAGCGCGTAGCCCTTGACGGTGAGGATATCGTGGGGGCACATGAGATGCCACGGCGCGTCAAGATTTTTCTCCGCCAATTTCCAGAACAGATCGGGATAGCACACGGCAGGAAACACGTCGTGCGCCTTCATGCGGTCGTCGCCGTTGTTGGTGCGCAGCTGCAAAAACTCAGGGAGATCCTTGTGCCACGCATCTAAGTAGACCGCCACTGCGCCCTGCCGCATGCCCAGCTGATCCACGGCAACGGCAGTGTCGTTCACCAGCCGGATCCAGCGGATGACGCCGCCCGCCGCCCCCTGAAAGCCCCGAATGGCGCTGCCGGTGGCTCGTACCTTGCCAAAGTACAGCCCCATGCCTCCACCGAACTTGGACACCTTTGCAAAATTGTCAACGGAGCGGTAGATGCCGTCCAGACTGTCCGGCACCGTGTCGATAAAGCAGCTGGAAAGCTGGTGATGGGGCTTTCGCGCGTTGGACATGGTGGGGGTGGCCATGGTGACCTCCATGCGGCTGAGCATATCGTAAAACCGCCTGACCCAGCCCATGCGGTCAGAGGCCTCATTCATGGCAAGGTGGAGCGCGATGCCCAGGAACATCTCCTGCGGCGTTTCCAACGGCTCACGGCTGCGGGACTGGATGACGTATCGCTTGAGCAGCAGGTCAAGGCCGGAATAGGTGAACAGTGTGTCCCGCTTCGGGCATAGAAAGCCCTCCGCAGTGTCGATCTCCTCACGGGAATAGCGGGCGAGGATATAGTCGCCGTACAGCCCCTTATCCGTCAGATAGCGGAGCTTTTCATACAGGCCTTTCACACCGCGCTCTGTCCACCGCGAGGCATTGCGCTTGGAAAAGGTGTGATTCAAAAGCCGTGCCGCGATAAACTCCCATTTGGGCGCCTCCACCGTGGTCAGCTCCACCGCTGCCTTGGTAATGGCTTCCATTTTCGCATCCGTGGTCATGGCGGGCTTGCAGAAGCTCTCAAATTTCAGCTGCAAGGCGCTGAGGGGATAAACCTCTTCCTCGAAATCCTTCTGGATCTGCCGCAGGAGGTCCTCAAGGGCATCATCCTCCACCTCGCGGGAGAGGTCTGCGCGGACGCGGCGCAGGGCGGCGCGCTTTTCACGGTACAGGATATATGCCTTTGCCACCTCATAGTGTCCGCACTCCATGAGTACGCGCTCCACCTCGTCCTGTACGCGTTCCACGGTCAGCCCACCGTTTTCCGGCAGGCGCTTGAGGACGACCGACAGCATTTCATCGAGCACCCGGTCGTCTAGCTCCTGCGCTTGGCCGGAAAATGCCTTTTTCATGGCGTTCAGGATCTTTTCTTCTTGGAACGGGACAACTTCGCCCGTTCGTTTTCTGATATTCATCGGCGACCTCCTTTACATTAACCATCAATTTGCTCCATAACATCAAAATGGTTTTTCTCATACCGGATAAGCCCGTCCCGCTGCATGAGGGACAGCTCGTTGGAAAGCGCGCTGCGCTCTACGCTGAGATAATCCGCCAGCTGCTGGCGGTTGTAGGGAATATCAAAGGAATAGCTGCCGGTGCGCTTGATACACTCCGAAAAGTAGGACAGCAGCCGCTTTCGAATGGACTTGGGGCCGGTGTGCAGCACCCGGCGGGAGAGCTGCAAATTTTTCTCCGAGCAAAGCGTCAGCAGGTTCCGCACAAGCCGTACATGGCGCGGGCAGACATTGGCGCAGGGTTCCAGTACGCGCCTGATATTCAGCAGCAGCGCTCGCGTATCCTCGGCGGCGGTCACGTTGACCATCAGCGGCTCGCCCGGCACGCAGGCGTACGCCTCCGCAAAGGCGCCGCCGGGGCCGATGCTGCTCAGGACGCTGTTATTGCCCCACACGTCTCCCATTTCAATGATGACCCGGCCGGAGAGCACCACGCCGATCTGCTCCGTGGCAGTCCCCTCCGGGAAAATAATCTCGCCCTTTTGAAAGGCGTGCTCCTTCGCGTGCAGGCAACCGAGCATTTCCTCAATGTCCGACGGCTCCATTCCGCGAAAAAGCCGTGTGTTTGCTAAATTTATCTGCATATTTTTTTGCCTCCATGTTGGTGTGCCAACGGACTTTCATAAATTATGATAGTAGAATAAAATCACAAAGTCAAGAGAAACCGCAAGGGGGTATCAAAATGATTCGAAGGATCATCCAGATCGATCAGGAAAAATGCAACGGCTGCGGTGCCTGCGCCGCCGCCTGTCACGAGGGCGCCATCGCCATGGTGGATGGCAAGGCGCAGCTGATGCGGGACGATTACTGTGACGGGTTGGGTGACTGCCTACCCGCCTGCCCCACCGGCGCCATCACCTTTGTGGAGCGGGAGGCCGCCGCCTACGACGAAAAAGCCGTCATGGAGAACAAGCAGCGGAAAATGCAGAAAGAGGGCATGACCCTGCCCTGCGGCTGCCCTGGCAGCCAGTCCCGGAATATTCAGCGCGAGGCCGCGCCCGCCGTGGAAGCGCCGCAAACCCAGCAGATGAGCCGCCTTTCCCAGTGGCCGGTGCAGATCAAGCTGGTGCCGGTGAACGCCCCGTATTTTGACGACGCGCGGCTCCTGATTGCCGCCGACTGCACCGCCTACGCCTACGCCGCCTTCCACGAGCGGTTCATCAAGGGACACATCACGCTGGTGGGCTGTCCCAAGCTGGACAGCGTGGACTATTCCGAAAAGCTGACCGAGATCATCCGGGAGAACGATATCAAGAGCGTCACCGTCGTCCGCATGGAGGTGCCCTGCTGCGGCGGGCTGGAGCTGGCGGCGAAAAAGGCGCTCCAACAGAGCGGGAAATTTATCCCGTGGCAGGTCGTCACCGTCACGGTGGACGGCCGGCTGAAGGAAGAATGATAAACTCATCAGAAAAAAGAAAGGATGAAACACGATGAAGTATGTATGCAGTCTTTGCGGTTGGGAATACGACGAGAGCGCAGGGTTTCCCGAGGGCGGTATCGCGCCGGGAACGCCTTGGAGCGAGGTGCCGGAGGATTTTGAGTGCCCCCTGTGCGGCGTGGGCAAGGACAGCTTTGAGGAGGCGTGAGCTTTCTGCAAAAGGAGTAAAGACGATGAGTTATGAAAACTGGAAGGACAAAATCAGCACATTCGAAGTGATGGACGTGCGGGGCAAAAAGATGGACTTCTTCCCCGCGTTGAAGGCAAGGGCTGCCGCGCTGAAAAACGGCGAAGGACTGCATATCATCCAGACCTTCGAGCCTGTTCCCCTGTACCCGGTGCTGGCCCTTATGGGCTTTGAGCATTACACGGAGAAGGTGAGCGGCAGCGAATATCACATCTGGTTTTATCGAGTGAGGAAAGGAGAATAACCGCATGAGCTACGAAAACTGGAAGAATAAGGCGCAGGGGTTTCAGACCGTGGATGTGCGCCATATACAGGGCAGCTTCTTTGAAGGGCTGAAGAAAAGAGCCGAGGCGTTGGAGGTGGGCGAAGGATTACACATCATCCAGACCTTTGAGCCGCATCCGC
>ERZ773208.29-NODE-29-length-125878-cov-20.456864_pt1 | contig 125878 bp, 108 predicted proteins | sample MGYA00581006_ERZ773208 | MGnify/ENA primary metagenome ERZ773208 (study PRJEB29015, sample SAMEA2737793) | human gut metagenome | biome: human gut; feature: human-associated habitat; material: faeces | place: China | collected 2012 ... | reverse complement strand
GCAATGCCCTCTCAGTCACCTTCGGTGACAGCTCTCCCAGAGGGAGAGCCAAGGGTGCTTTGACAACAGCAAAAGTGCTGCCCAGCTATGGCCGGACAGCACTTTTTTATATATTATTGCTTATTTCACCGGAGAAGAGCTTCTCAGCGTCACGTCGTGGTATCCGCCCTCTACGATAGACACGGAGGACACCAGCGTCAGTTTGGCGTTCTGCTGGAGGTCGGGGATGTTCGTCACGCCTACGTTGCACATGGTGGACTTGACCTTGTACAGGGACGCTTCCACGTTATCACGCAGGGGTCCGGCGTAGGTGACGTAGGAGTCAACGCCTTCCTCAAAGCTGAGCTTGGCGGAGCCGCCCAGATCGTAGCGCTGCCAGTTCCGGGCGCGGTTGGAGCCTTCGCCCCAGTATTCCTTCATGTACGCACCGTTGACCATAACCTTGTTCGTGGGGCTTTCGTCGAAGCGGGCGAAGTAACGGCCCAGCATCAGGAAGTCCGCGCCCATGGCCAGCGCCAGCGTCATGTGGTAATCGTGGACAATGCCGCCGTCGGAGCAGATGGGCACGTAGATGCCCGTCTCCTTGAAATACTCGTCACGGGCTGCGGCGACCTCGATCAGTGCCGTTGCCTGACCACGGCCAATGCCCTTTGTCTCCCGGGTGATGCAGATGGAACCGCCGCCGATGCCGACCTTCACAAAGTCAGCCCCGGCTTCCGCCAGAAAACGGAATCCGTCCTTATCCACCACGTTGCCGGCACCGATCTTCACGGTGTCGCCGTAGGTGTCCCGCACCCATTTGATGGTCTTTTCCTGCCAGCAGGTGTAGCCCTCGGAGGAGTCGATCACCAGCACGTCCGCACCGGCCTCCAGCAGGGCGGGAATGCGGGTGGCGTAGTCACGGGTGTTGATACCCGCGCCTACCAGATAGCGCTTCTTGTTGTCCAGCAGCTCCAGAGGATTGTCCTTGTGGGAGGAGTAGTCCTTCCGGAACACGAAATACAGCAGGTGGTCATTCTCGTCCACGATGGGCAGGCTGTTGAGCTTATGCTCCCAGATGATGTCGTTGGCTTCCTTCAGCGTGGTTTCCGCGGGGGCGGTGACCAGCTTCTTTCGGGGGGTCATGAAGTCTCTGACCTTGTCGGTGGGGGCCATACGGCTGACACGGTAGTCGCGGCTGGTGACGATGCCCAGCAGCTTACCATTGGCGGTGCCGTCCTCAGTGATGGCCACGGTGGAGAAGCCGTTGCGCTGCTTCAGCGCCAGCACGTCGGCGAGGGTAGCTTCCGGGGTCAGATTGGAGGCGGAGGTGACAAAACCGGCCTTATAGCCCTTCACCCGTGCCACCATGGCTGCCTGATTCTCGATGGACTGAGAACCGAAAATGAAGCTGATGCCGCCTTCCTTTGCCAGTGCGATGGCAAGGGTGTCGTTGGAGACGGACTGCATGACGGCGGACGTCAGCGGCACGTTCAGAGAAATCGCCGGTTCCTCCGTGCCCTTGCGGTACTTGACGAGGGGCGTTTTCAGACTGACATTATTGGGAATGCAGTCTTCCGAGGTGTAGCCGGGAATCAGAAGATACTCGCTGAAGGTGTGGCTGGGTTCCGGGTAGTAATACGCCATTGGTATGACCTCCTATAGTAAAATAGATTGCTTGAATGTATAACTGCACCGCGCAATCCCAAAAAGCAACTGCGCGGTGTTGTCTTACAAAGTTTTTCTGTCCCCCGCGTCCAGAACCTCCACAACCTCCTTGCCGGAGGAGCTGAGGTTCTTGAAATTGCCCAGAATCTCGCTCACGGGATGGACGATGGCAAAGGTATGGGGGTACTTGTGGACGATCTGGCTGACCAGCGCCACCTGGGTCTTGTTCACCACGCACAGAAGCACGCTGGTTTCCCGACCGGAGTACATGCCCTTTGCGGGGAGGAAGGTCGCGGTGTGGTGGAGGCGGTCAATCAGCTCTCTGGAAACCTCCTGGGGGGAATTGGTGATGATCTCAAAGCAGATGGCCTCCCGGCCGGACTTCATCAGCCGGTCGCCCACCGTGGTGGACATGAAGCTATAGAGAATGCACAAAATCACCGGCTCCATCTGGCAGCCGTAGACAAAATAGCTGACGATGGCAATGGCGGAGTTAATGGCGAAGCTCATGCCGAAAAACGGCCGGTTGGGGTGATGCTTATGGACAATGGCGGAAACGAAATCCGTACCGCCGGTATAGGCGCTGGCCTTGATGAGGATGGAGTACACAAAGCCCTGAATGACGCCCGCGACCATGGGGCCGAGAATTTTGCTGGTGCCGTTTTCCGTGACGTAGGCGAAGGCGGACAGGTCCACCTTTTCCAGAATCAGCAGTCCCAGAGAGAACGTGACCACGTAGACCATGCTGCGGACGGCCATGGGCTTGCTGACCTCAAAATAGCACCAGATTGCCAGAGGGATATTGATAAACAGGCTCAGATAACCCACGCTGACGCCGGTGACGTACTGGATCATGGTACAGATACCGTTGATACCGGAGGGGGCGAACTGGTTGGGGAAAACAAACAGCTCGTAATTGACAGACGCCAGCAGCGCAATGAAGGCAATGACTAGATATGTCCAGACCTTTTTCATACAGAACTCCTCTGAATCCTACGGCCATTGCCGGGTTCTTAATTTTCGATTCTAGCATAGATTTGTCCACGGGTCAAGGTATAATTCGACGAAATTCACCTTTCTTGGGAAAACAGATATGGGTGGATTTTCCGCTTTGGATGGCGGGTCGGACACACTTTGTCCGATTATTTATTCTTTCGGTGTCCCTTTCGGGAATTGATTGTATTTCAACAAAAAAGCCTTGTTTTTTCTGTGGAAATGTGATAAAATTTAGGTTGAGAGATTATGCGCAAAAATCGAGCGTTTTCTACTGTTTTTACCTCAAAAGAGTTATGAAAGGAGCTGCCCTATGTATTCATCTGCCTATGTTTGGGCAAAGGTTCTGAGCCATATGGAAGAGCGGCTGGGGGCTGTCACCGTTTCGGCATGGTTCGACGATGCCGAGGTGGTGGAGCTGAACGAGAACAATCTGATTCTGTACTCCCCCTCGGATTTCCGCCGGGAGATTATCCGCCGCCGCTGCACCGATTACATTCAGGACGCGCTGAAGGAAGTGTTCAATTCCGACGCGAAGCTGATGGTCTTCGGTGACGAAGAGCTGGACGCCTTCAAACAGAAGGGGAAAAGCGTTTCTTCCATGGACTTCAATCCCCAGTTTACCTTTGACAACTTCGTTGTCGGCCCCTCCAACCGTTTCGCTCACAGCGCAGCCATCGCCGTTTCCAAAACGCCGGGGCAGGTGTACAATCCCCTGTTCCTTTATGGCCCTCCCGGCGTGGGCAAAACCCACTTGCTGTATGCCATCGCCAACGGCATCCGCAAGGAAAATCCCAACGCCAACATCGTCTACATCAAGGGCGATCAATTTACCAACGAGCTGATCGCCGCCATTCAGAACGGCAAAAATATTGAATTCCGCAGCAAATACCGGGAAGCCGACCTGTTTCTGATCGATGACGTGCAGTTCATCGCCGGTAAGGAATCCACCCAGGAGGAATTCTTCCATACCTTCAATAAGCTCTACGAGGAACATAAGCAGATCGTCATGACCTCCGACCGCAAGCCCAGCGATATGCTGACGCTGGAGGACCGGCTGAAGACCCGGTTTGAGTGGGGTCTGCTGGCGGATATCCAGCCGCCGGATTATGAGACCCGTATGGCCATTCTGAAAAACAAGGCCAAAAATCTGGGGCTGAACCTTTCCGACGATGTGTGCAACTATATTGCCATCAACGTCACCAACAACGTCCGGCAGATTGAAGGTACGGTCAAGAAGATTCTGGCTTACCGGGATCTGAACAATATGCCGCTGGATCTTCCCAACATTTCCCGGGCCATCGACGATATGTTCAAGAGCGAGGGCAACGCCCTGCCCACGCCCAGCCTGATCATCAGTCAGGTGTGCAAGTTCTATTCCATTGACGAGGTGTTTCTCCGGGGCACCCAGAAAAACAAGGGTACCGCCGAGGCCAGACAGATTGCCATGTACCTGATTCGCAAGCTCACCAACCTGAGTCTGCCGGACATCGGCAAGGAATTTGCCCGGGATCACTCGACGGTATTGTACGCCATCCGGAAAGTCGAAGTCGCGCTGAAAAACGGAGACACCACCATGCAGAACAATATCCGGGACATCACCGCGAACATCAATTCCTGCCTGTAAATTTTCTCCACAAGCCCTGTGGAATGTGGAAAACATGATTGTGGATAAGTTGCATCAGGTTTGGGTCTTCACAGGCCCTGTGGAAAAGGGATGAATCATCCACATTGGGCTGTGGATAAAAAAGACTTGCGGCACTAAATAAAAAGGGACTTTTCCACATAAGTTTGTACTACCACTGTTATTACTACCAAAACTTATTGATAGAGAAATATATCTAATAAAATCAGAAAGAAAGGATTTTGACTATGCGTTTTACCTGTGAAAAAAACATGCTGGTCACGGGGCTGAACATTGCGGGTCGTACCGTCGCCCAGAAGAGCAGTCTGTCCGTCATCGAAGGAATCCTCTGCAAGGCCGGACAGGGACTGAGCCTGACCGGTTATAATATGGAAACCGCCATCACCTATGAGATCGATGCGGACGTGTCCGACATGGGGCAGTGCATCCTCCCGGCGAAGCTGTTCGGCGATATCATCCGCCGCCTGCCGGAGGGGCCGGTGACCGTGGTGGTGGACGAGAACTATAAAGTCTCCATCCGGGCGGGGTACGCTTCCTTTACCATTTCCGCCGAGTCCGCCGAGGATTATCCGGAACTGCCGGACGTGGGCGACGGCCGGGAAATCTATATCCCGCAGAACAAGCTGAAGGAGCTGATTTCCGGCACCATTTTCGCTGTCAGCGAAAATCAGGGGCGTCCCATTCACACCGGTGTGAAATTTGAGGTAACGAATGACGCCATCACCGCCGTGGCCGTGGACGGGTTCAGGCTTGCCCGGCGCACCTTCCACCCGGAGGAGGGCACCGGACGGGAGCTGAATTTCGTGGTTCCCGCCGCCGGATTGAAGGAAGTGGAGAAAATCCTTACGGACGTGGAGGATAACGCGGCCTTTACGCTGGGTACGAAGCACATTCTGTTTCAGGTGGGAAACGCCACGCTGGTATGCCGCCTGCTGGAAGGCGAATTTCTGGACTGGCGGCGGGTGGTGCCTTCCAACTGCCCCATCAAAATGGTGGCAAATGTTGGTGATCTGGCGTCTTCCGTGGAGCGCGTCGGTCTGATAGTGTCCGAAAAGTACAAAAGTCCTGTGCGCTGCATGTTCGGCAATCAGGAGCTGCTGATGCGCACCAGCACCACCATCGGCGCGGCGGAGGATCGCTGCTCTCTGGCCGGGGACGGGCAGGAGCTGGAGATCGGCTTCAACGTCCGGTATCTGGCGGAAGCCCTGCGGGTGATCCCCTCGGAGGAGGTCACGCTGGAGCTGACAAATGGGTTAAGCCCCATTGTTCTGACCCCCGTGGACGAGAAGGAAGATTTTGCCTATATGGTGCTGCCCGTCCGGATCAAGAACGGCTGAGCGAAGGAGTCTTCTATGAAAGTAGTCGTCAAAAAGAAGGATAACGCCATTCCCGTGGCGATCACCACGGAATATATCAAGTTACAGGACGCCATGAAGCTGGCGAACGCCACGGAAACCGGCGGTGAAGCCAAGCTGATGATTCAGGAGGGACAGATTCTGGTCAACGGCGAGATCTGCCAGATGCGGGGCAAGAAACTGCGCCCCGGCGACCGGTTCGTCTGCAACGGTCAGGCTTACCAGATCATCACCCATGAATCTGAATGAGCTGACGCTCCGATCTTTCCGAAATTATCAGGAAATTGCGGCGCAGTTTGACCCCGGCGTCAACCTGATCGTGGGAGACAACGCCCAGGGAAAAACCAACCTGCTGGAGGCTATATCCTATCTTGGCAGCGGGAAAAGCTTCCGGGCGCAGAAAACCTCGGAAATGGTGCGGTTTCAGGAAGATTTCGGGGAAATCGACGGTTCTGTATTCTCTCAGGAGCGGCAGCAGAGCATCCGATGGATTCTGTTTCCCGGCTCCCGTCCCCGGCAGCTGTGGCTGAACGGGGCGAAGAAGAAAACCGCCGGGGAGATCGCCGGGGTGCTGCCCACGGTGCTGTTCTGCCCGGAAGATCTGATGATCCTGAAAATGGGAGCGAGCCAGCGGAGGCGGTTCGGCGATCTGGCGCTGTGCGCCCTCCGGCCGAATTACGACGCGGCATTGACGGAGTACAACCGGATTCTGGAGCAGAAAAGCCGCATTCTGAAAGATCATTTTGAAAATCCCGGTATTCTGGAAATTCTTCCGGAATACAATACCCGGCTGTGTCAGGTGGGTGCGCTGCTGATCTCCTACCGGGCACGGTTTTACGACAGTCTGGGCAAAGCCGCGGCCAATTACCACAACCAGTTTTCCGGTGGCGCGGAGGACTTTTCCCTCAGCTATAAGACCGTCTCCACGGTCATTGACCCCTTCGCCCCTGTCCCGGAACTGACCCAAAATCTTTTAGACCATCTGCAAAGCCACAGCCGGGCGGAGCTGGAAACGGCGCAGTGCCTGACAGGCCCCCACAAGGACGATTTTACCGTGAGCCTGTCCGGCATCGACCTGAAAGCCTACGGCTCTCAGGGTCAGACCCGGACGGCGGCCATCAGCTTGAAGCTTGCCCAGCGGGAGCTGATGGCGCGGGAATGGGGCGAAGAGCCGGTTCTGCTGCTGGACGATGTTCTGTCCGAGCTTGACCCCGGGCGGCAGGACTTTGTATTAAATAAGATCGTCTCCGGACAGGTGTTCATCACATGCTGCGAACCGGGACGGTTCACCAAACTGGGAAGAACGATTCAGGTAGAAAACGGAAGCATAGTAGATTAAGAGCATATCACGCAGGAGGGCATATATGTCTGACGAAACGAAAGTAACACAGGAATACGGCGCGGAGCAGATTCAGGTTCTGGAGGGTCTGGAAGCGGTGCGGAAAAGACCCGGTATGTATATCGGCTCTACCTCCTCCTCCGGTCTGCACCACCTCGTCTATGAGATCGTGGACAACGCCATTGACGAAGCGCTGGCCGGATACTGTAAGCATATTACCGTGACCATCAATCCCGGCAACTCCATTACCGTCACCGACGACGGCCGTGGTATCCCCGTGGACATTCAGCCCCAGACCGGACGCCCGGCTCTGGAGGTCGTGTATACCGTGCTCCACGCCGGCGGCAAGTTCGGCGGCGGCGGTTATAAGGTCTCCGGCGGCCTGCACGGCGTGGGCGCGTCCGTCGTCAACGCTCTGAGCGAGTGGCTGCGGGTGCGGGTCCACAAAAACGGCAGCATCTACGAAATGAAATTTGCCCGTGGCAATATCACGCAGGAAATGCGCATTGTCGGCAAGACCGACAAGACCGGCACGGAGGTCACCTTCCAGCCCGACCCGGAGATGTTCGACAGTCTTGTCTATGACTACGAAGTCCTCCACGAGCGGATGCGGGAGGAAGCTTTCCTGAATGCGGGTCTGACCATCACCATCACCGACGACCGGGACGATGAAAAGCAGATCAGCGAGACCATGTGCTACGAGGGCGGCATCCGGGAGTTTGCAATTTGGTGCAACCGGAACAAGACGCCCCTGTGCGAGGACGTTATCTATATGAGCGGCAGCAAGGGCGACGCTTCCGCCGAGATCGCCGTGCAGTATAACGACGGCTACAACGAATTTCTGCTGTCCTTCGCCAACGACGTGCGCACGCCGGAAGGCGGTATGCACGAGACCGGCTTCAAGACCGCGCTGACCCGTGTTCTCAACGCCTACGGCGTGAAAAACGGCATCATCAAGGGCGACGACAAGGTTTCCGGCGAGGATTGCCGGGAGGGCATCACCGCCATTATTTCCGTCAAGCTCACCGACGCCCAGTTCGAGGGTCAGACCAAGGCCAAGCTGGGCAACGCCTATATCCGTACTCTGGTCGATCAGGTAGTGAACGACCAGCTGACCACCTATTTTGAGGAACACCCCGCCGTTGCCAAGGCCGTGCTGGACAAGGCCATGATGGCCAACCGCGCCCGGGAGGCCGCCCGGAAAGCCCGGGAATCCATCCGCCGCAAGACGGGGCTGGAATCCGGCCAGATGCCGGACAAGCTTCAGGACTGCAACGAGCGGGACGCCAGTCTCTGCGAGATCTACATCGTGGAGGGCGACAGCGCAGCCGGTTCCGCCATTCAGGGGCGGGACTCCCGATTCCAAGCCATCCTCGCCATGTGGGGCAAGATGCTCAACGTGGAAAAAGCCCGGGCGGATAAGATCTACGGCAACGACAAGCTGTATCCCCTGATCGTGGCGCTGGGCGCAGGCATCGGGGACGAATTCGACATTGAAAAGCTCCGGTATCACAAGGTCATCATCATGGCCGATGCCGATGTGGACGGCGCCCATATCCGCACGCTGCTGCTGACCTTCTTCTTCCGGTATATGCGGCCGCTGATCGAGCACGGCTACGTCTACTCCGCTGTGCCGCCCCTGTACAAGCTGACGAGGGGCAAGAGCGTGAAGGTCGCCTATTCCGACGATGAGCGGGACGCGATTTCCTCTCAGATGCGCAGCGACAACCCCAACGCCAAGATCGACATTTCCCGGTTCAAGGGCCTTGGCGAAATGGACCCCCACGAGCTGTGGGAAACCACCATGGACCCGGAAAAGCGTTCCCTGCGCCGTATTACGCTGGAGGACGCCCGCCGCGCCGACGAGATCTTCACCGTTCTCATGGGCGAACAGGTGGAGCCGAGAAAAGACTGGATCGAGCGGAATGCGAGATACGCAGTCAACATTGACATTTAGTTTTGCAGCAACCCTGAACTGGAGGTGCGTTTATGGGACATAACCGCAGTTATAAACCTGAGGATATCCGCTTCCCCGACCAGATCATTACAGAGTCCAATCTGGTGGACGAAATGGAGAAATCCTATATTGAATATGCCATGTCCGTCATCGTAGGGCGGGCATTGCCGGACGTCCGGGACGGACTGAAGCCCGTTCACCGCCGGATTTTATACACCATGTACGAAAGCGGCCTGACCTCCGACAAGCCTTTCAAAAAGTCGGCGACCTGCGTGGGCGATGTGCTGGGCAAATACCATCCCCACGGCGACGCGTCGGTTTACGACGCCATGGTGCGTCTTGCCCAGGACTTTTCCATGCGGTATCTGCTGGTGGATGGCCACGGCAACTTCGGCTCCGTGGATGGCGATCCCCCTGCGGCTTACCGTTATACCGAAGCCCGTCTGAGCAAAATTTCCAACGAAATGCTCCGGGATATCGACAAGGACACCGTGGACTGGGACCCCAACTTCGACGAGACCCGGAAGGAACCCCGCGTACTCCCCTCCCGCTTCCCCAACCTGCTGGTCAACGGTTCCTCCGGTATCGCTGTCGGCATGGCGACCAACATTCCGCCCCACAACTTAGCGGAGGTCATCGACGCCTGCGTGTGCGTACTGGACGACCCGGAAGCGACTCTCGCCGACCTGATGGAGCATATCTCCGGCCCGGACTTCCCTACCGGCGGCATCATCATGGGACGCAGCGGCATCCGTGCGGCCTATGCCACCGGCCGTGGCAAGGTGGTCGTCCGCGCCCGGACGGAATTTGAGGAGCATGGCAAGGACCGGATGCGGATCATCGTCACCGAGCTTCCCTATCAGGTCAACAAGCGTCAGCTCATCAAGAACATTGCCGAGCAGGTAAAGGACAAGCGCCTGGACGGCATTTCCGACCTCCGGGATGAGACCGACCGCAACGGTATGCGTGTGGTCATCGAGCTGAAAAAGGACGCCAATCCTCAGGTCGTGCTGAACAATCTGTTCAAGCAGACGGCTTTGCAGTCCAGCTTCGGCATTATCATGCTGGCGCTGGTGGACAACCAGAAGCAGCCGAAGATCCTCTCCCTGCGGCAGATCATCGACGAGTACCTGAAGCATCAGGAAGAAGTCCTCACCCGGCGCACCCGGTATGACCTGAAAAAGGCGCAGGAGCGGGCGCATTTGCTGGAAGGTCTGCTCATTGCGCAGGACAACATCGACGAGGTCATCCACATCATCCGCTCGGCTTACGACGACGCCAAGCAGCGCCTGATGGATCGCTTCAAACTGGACGACGTTCAGGCGCAGGCCATTCTGGACATGCGTCTGAAAGCCCTGCAGGGTCTTGACCGGGAAAAGCTCCAGAGCGAGTATGACGAGCTGGAAGAAAAGATCAAGTATTATCTGGAACTGCTGGCGGACGAGAACAAACTCAAGGCTGTCCTTCGCGGCGAGATGATCGAGATCCGGGACAAGTTCGGCGACAAGCGGAAGACCGAGATTCAGGAGATCGAGGACGAGATCGACATCGAAGATCTGATCGAGGAGGAGACCTGCGCCTTCACGCTGTCCAATCAGGGCTACATCAAGAGAATGCCCGTGGACACCTACCGCACCCAGAGCCGTGGCGGCCGGGGCGTCAATGCCCAGAACCTGAAGGAAGAGGATTATGTCAAGAGCCTGACCATTGCGTCCACCCATGACCACATGCTCTTCTTCACCGATCAGGGACGGGTGCATCACCGCAAGGGTTACCAGATTCCCGAGGCAGGCCGCACTGCCCGGGGCACTGCCATTGTCAATGTGCTGCCCCTGAATCCCGGCGAGTCCGTCACCGCCATGGTGATCACCCGGGAGTTTGACGAAAATGAGTTCCTGATGATGGTCACCCGGAAGGGCACCGTCAAGCGTATCCCCTTCGTCTCCCTGAAAACCAACCGCAAGGCGGGCATCCGCGCCATCACCCTGGACGAGGACGACCACCTGATTAACGTCATCCGCACAAACGGCGACGACGACATCGTGCTTGCCACGGCCTTTGGCTACGCCATCTGCTTTAACGAGAACGACGTGCGGTGCATGGGTCGTGACGCGGCGGGCGTTCGCGGTATTATGTTAACCGACGGGGACTATGTAGTCGGCGCGGAGAAGGCCGAGGAGGGCAAGACTCTGCTCACCGTCACCCAGAACGGCTACGGCAAGCGCACCGCTCTGACGGAGTACCTGCGCACCGGCTCCAACGGGGAAAAGCAGGCGCAAAGCCGGGGCGGCAAGGGCCTAAAGAACTACAACATCACCCCCAAGACCGGCAATGTGGCCGGCTGCCGTGTGGTGAGCGAGAGTGATGATGTTATGCTCATCGAAAACGGCGGCGTCATCATCCGCATTCCCGCGTCCTCTATCAACGTCTACAAGCGGGACGTCCAGGGCGTCATCGTCATGCGCATTGACGACGGCAATCAGGTGGTCTCTTTGGAGCGTGTCGAGAAGATGGACGAGGAAGAGACCGGAGAACAGGCATGAAAACCGTGACTCTGTACACTGACGGCGCCTGTTCCGGCAATCCCGGCCCCGGCGGCTGGGGTGCCATTCTGGAATACAACGGCGTGGAAAAGGAGCTTTCCGGCGGGGAAGACAGCACCACCAACAACCGCATGGAGCTGACGGCGGTGATCCGGGGCTTGCAGGCGCTGAAAGAACCCTGCACCGTGGAGCTGTACAGCGACAGCAAGTACGTCATCGACGCGCTGGAGAAAGGCTGGGCGTGGGGCTGGAAAAAGCGCGGCTGGGTCAAATCCGACAAAAAGCCCGCCCTGAATTCCGACCTCTGGGAAATCTTACTGACCCTGACGCAGAAGCACGACGTGCATTACCACTGGGTCAAGGGACACGCGGAGAACCCGAAGAACAACCGCTGCGACGAGCTGGCAGTCAGCGAGTGGAAAAAGCGTAAATGAAAGATCATCGGGCGGCAAAATTGCCGCCCGATGTTACCATAGGAGGAAAATATGTTTTTATCCATCGGCAACGACATGGCTGTCCGGGACAGGAGCATCATCGGCATTTTTGATCTGGACAACACTTCCACCTCCAAGCGCACCCGGGAGTTTCTGAACCGGGCGGAGCGGGAGGGTGAGGTCATCCCCTGCGACGATCTGCCCAAGTCCTTCATCCTGACGGCGGAATACGGCTTTTCCCGCGTACATCTGACGGCGTTCAACGCAGCAACGCTGGAAAAGCGGTTAAAGTAAAGATTCTAAGGAACCTCTGAATAAATCGTCTGCGGCTGTGACCAGATCTTTTCCGCCCACTCTTCGGTACCGAAAACGGGGAATACACAAAGTATTCCGCCGTTTCCGGTACCTTGATTGGCCGAAAAATCTCTCGCTCACAGCTCTTGCCGATTTAATCAGAGGTTCCTTAACGCAAAAAATGTGCATCTCCATTGGAGATGCACATTTTTTCTGACTATTTTTACTTCGTACCGAAAATCCGGTCTCCGGCGTCGCCCAGACCGGGGACAATGTAGGCGTGCTCGTTGAGCTTCTCGTCAACGGCGGCCAGGAAGATTTCCACGTCGGGGTGGGCTTCCTGAACGGCCTTGATGCCCTCGGGGCAGCCGATGATGTTCATCATGATGATGTTCCGGCAGCCGTGCTTTTTCAGAAAATCAATGGCCGCAACGGCGCTTCCGCCGGTGGCCAGCATGGGATCGACCACGTAAACCACCCGGTTGGAGATGTCCTCCGGCAGCTTACAGTAGTATTCCACAGGCTTGTGGGTCTCAGGGTCGCGGTACAGGCCGATGTGACCGATTTTTGCGGAGGGGATCAGTTCCACCATGTTGTCCACCATGCCGAGGCCGGCGCGAAGGACGGGGACGATGGCCAGCTTCTTGCCGGACAGCATCCGGCACTTGGCAGTGGCGACGGGGGTCTGCACCTCTACCTCCCGGGTGGGCAGGTTGCGGGTGGCCTCATAGCACATCAGACCGGCAATTTCGCCGACCAGCTCGCGGAATTCCTTAACGGAGGTCTTCTTGTTGCGCAGAATGGCCAGCTTATGCTGGATCAGGGGATGATCGAGGACGTGTACGTTTGCCATGATATTTCTCCTTCTATTTACAGGGTTGAATGAATCGGCCCCGGATTTATGAATTTTGCTGTTCCCGCTCGAGACGTTCCCGTTCCGCCTGACTCAGGCGCAGGTAGTTGGGGGTCAGAGCGGCACCGTCGCCGGTTTCCCCGGCGGCTTGTTTTTGCGCGGCCAGAAGGGCGACGCCTGCGGCGCGCTGATGCATCCGGTGTTCCGGAGGCATAATGAGGTTGGGGATATCCCCGGAAAGGGTCTTGTAAGTAAGGACGCTGCCGTCCCCCACCAGAAACACAGGTTCCGTCAGGTGTGCAAGTTCCTGCTTCAGCTGCGCCAAGGCAATGGCGCGGTCTTCGGTGATCCTTTTGAGACTGCCGTGGTTGACATAAAACAGTGCATGATACACCTGACTCCGCCGGGCGTCCATCACGGGACATACGTAGCCCTGATATTCGCCCAGCGAAAGCGCCATGGCTTCCAGCGTGCTGACGCCGTAGCAGGGCACTTCCCTGCCCCATGCGAAACCCTTTGCGGCGGCGACGCCGATGCGCACACCGGTAAAGGAGCCGGGGCCTGCGGCCACGGCCACCGCGTTTACGTCGTTAACAGTTTTGCCGCATTGATGCAGCAGATTTTCCGCCATGACCATCAGGGTCTGGCTGTGGGTCAGGCCGGTGTTCTGGTAGCTTTCCCCCAGAAGTTTTCCGTCCTCCAGCAGCGCCGCGGAGGCGGCTTTCGCGCTGGTTTCAAAGGCTAAGATCAGCAAGAAAATCCCCTCCCGAAATGGTGATCCGCCGGGTGTTCTCCCCCAGAACGTCGATGGTGACGCTGACTGCGCCCTCCATGGCCTCGGTCACATTTTCACTCCACTCCACGGCGCACACGCCGCCCCGGTCGAGATAGTCCTCCCAGCCGATGTCGAACAGGTCGTCGGCGGAGGAAAGTCGGTACATATCAAAATGAAACAGGGGGAGCCGCCCGCCAAGGTATTCGTTGACGATAGTGTAGGTCGGGCTGGTGACGGCTTCCGTGAAGCCAAGCCCACGGGCAAGTCCCCGGGTGAAGGCGGTTTTCCCCGCCCCAAGGTCGCCCCGGTAGGCAAGAACCGTCCCGGCGGGGATGATCTTCCCTATCGCCGCGCCGATTTTTTCCGTTTCCTCCGGAGAGTTTGTGATAAATTCCATGTGAATCTTCCTTATTGATGGGCGTTTTTCAGTTTCTCCGCCTGATCGGCGGTGGCGAGGGCGTTGATGATCTCGTCTAAGTCACCGTCCATGATCGCATCAATGCGGTACAGGGTCAGCCCAACCCGATGGTCGGTGACACGGCCCTGTGGGAAATTATAGGTGCGAATGCGCTCGTTGCGCATTCCCGTTCCTACCTGACTGCGGCGCAGACCGGTGACTTCGCTGTCCAGACGCTCCTGCTCCATTTCGTAGAGCTTGCTGGCCAGCGTCCGCATACATTTCTCCCGGTTCTGGATCTGGCTCCGCTCCTCCTGACAGGCGACCACGATGCCCGTGGGCTTGTGGATTAGCCGTACGGCAGAGGAGGTTTTATTGATGTGCTGACCGCCCGCGCCGCTGGAACGGTAGACCTGCATTTCGATGTCGGCAGGGTTGATCTGCACGTCCACCTCCTCCATCTCCGGCAGAACCGCGACGGTTGCGGTGGAGGTGTGGACACGGCCGCCGGATTCCGTCTCGGGAACCCGCTGCACACGGTGGACGCCGGACTCATATTTGAGCCTTGAGTATGCGCCCCGGCCGCTGACGATGAAGTCCGCCTCTTTGACGCCCCCAAGCTCCGTTTCGTTCAGGTTCATCAGCTCAATGCTCCAGCCCATTTTCGCGGCGTACATGGAGTACATCCGGAACAGACTGTGGGCAAACAGGGCGCTTTCCTCGCCGCCGACGCCGCCGCGGATTTCCATAATAACGTTTTTTTCGTCATTGGGGTCTTTGGGAAGGAGCAGAATCTGGATTTTTTCGGCGAGAGCTTCCTTCTGCGCCTTGGCGGCGGCGTAGGTTTCCTGACAAAGCTCCTTCATTTCCGGGTCCGCCATCAGCTCCTGGGCGTCCGCCATGTCCTGCTGCGCCTGATTGTAGGCGTGAAAGGCCTCCACAATGGGCTCCAGATCGTTTTTTTCCCGGAGCAGCTTCGCCGCCTTCTGGGGGTCGGCGTAAAAATCCGGCTGCTCGGACTTGGCGGAAAGCTCTTCGTATTTATTGCAGATGGCCTGTAGTTTATCCAGCATATAGCTACTCCATTAAATTTATAATATCGGCAATTCTGGCAGCCGGATACGCATTTTCGACTTTTTTCCAGACATACATCCACCTGGTAAGGGAATGTTATTAGGGAAGCTCTGATGGAATCGGCGAGAGCCGACAGCGAGAGATTTTTCTCTAGCCGAAAGTTTCGAAAGCGGAGGAATACTGTATGTATTTCCCGCTTTTGAAACTGCGCGGATAGAGGAAAAAATCCGCTGCTCGGCCGAAGACGATTTCATCAGAGGTTCCCTACAGGACGGAACACATTTAAGACGCAGCTGGCGGTGTCCGTCAGGGACCTGGTTTCCCGCAGGCGCTGAGCGCCGTCTTTGCCAATGCGGAAAACGTGGGGCGTCATGGAAAGAAGATTTTCCACCTGCTCCCCTTCCACGGTGAAGGTGAACCGGATGGGGACGGATTTCACAAGGGTGAAGCCCGGCACGTCCGGGACGGTGTCCTTGGGTTTTTCGATAAGATGGTCGTAAATGATGGATTTCAGTCCAAGCAGATGGTCTTCCGCCGCCAGAACCTGAAAAAAGTATCCCTCCGGCCGCAGAACACGCTTGAATTCCTCCGCCATGGTCAGGGCAAACAGACTGGTGAGCAAACGGCATGAATGGTCGGCCACGGGAATGTGGGACGCGGTGGCGCAGAGCCACAGGCCGTTCTTGTATTTTCCGGCGGCACAGCGGACGGCCTCCCGGGAGATGTCCATTCCCGTGAGGCGCATTCCAAGCGCCCCGGCCAGCCGTGCGGAGTAATACCCTTCCCCGCAGCCCACGTCCAGAAGCTCGCCGGACGGTCTTACCTCATTTGAGTTAACCGTTAACTCTTTCGCAACAGCGATCAGGGCTTCGGCGATGGGGGCGTAGTACCCCGCTTCCAGAAAGGCGCGGCGGGAAAGCACCTGCTCGCGGGTGTCCCCCGGGTGCAGGGAGTGCTTCTGCTGAACGGTCAGCAGGTTCACATAGCCCTGCCGGGCAATGTCGAAACAGTGATGCCCGGAGCAAACGAGGGATTTGTCAAACGTATTCAGTTTGCTTCCGCAAATTGGGCAAATCAAATCCATTCCGCAACCCTCCACCCTATAGTATACCGCATTTTTGCCGCTACGTCAAATCAAAATTGCGGATATGGGAGCGTTGGGACGGAACATAAAAAATGACGGAGGTGGTATGATGCGGCGGTTTCTGGCGGTTCTTGCGGTGCTGAGTCTGCTCGTGATTCCCGTAGACGCGGCGGAAACGACAAAATATGTGGCGCTGACCTTTGACGACGGGCCGTCCGGGCGGTATACCCGCCGGCTTCTGGACGGACTGTGGGAGCGGGAGGTGAAGGCCACGTTTCTGCTGTGCGGCTACCGGATCAAGGATTACCCGGACATCACCCAGCGGATTTTCGACGAAGGTCACGAGATCGGCTACCACGGCTACACCCACAAAAACATGAAGGAAATGAGCCGCCGCACGGTGGCGTCCGAGATCATGGACACGCAGGCGCTGCTGCCCGAGGGGTGCGAGCCGGTGTTTCTCCGGCCGCCGGGAGGCTGCTGCAGCGATGCCGTTCGGCAGGTGGCCGAGGCGCGGCAACTTGCCATTCTCAGCTGGTCGGTAGACCCCCGGGACTGGGCGACCTCCGACACGGCAGCGGTGGAGCGGGCTGTGCTGAAAAACGTGAAGGACGGGGATATCGTCCTGCTCCACGACATGACGGTCAGCTCGGTGCAGGCGGCGCTGGACATTGTGGACGTGCTGAAAGATCAGGGCTACGAAATTGTCACGGTTTCGGAGCTGGTGAAGCTCCGGGGTGTGAACCTGAAGCCGGGAAAGACCTATACCAGTTTTCCGGTGGTGCTGAAATAAAAGGTACACCCCTTGGCTCTCCCTTTGGGAGAGCTGTCACCGAAGGTGACTGAGAGGGCATTGTATCCTAGTTTCCCCTCTCCGTCCTCGCTGCGCTCGTCCACCTCTCCCAAAGGGAGAGGCAAGGGGCGCTTATAAAAAACAGACACAGCAGGTTTTCCTACTGTGTCTGTTGACTGTATGACGACGTAGCTTACGACGCCTGATTTTCAAAGGAGTTGACTTCGCTGGCGGATTCCATGGCGAAGTAAGCACGCAGAACATCCTCAGCCACGGCAGCAAGGGTCGCGCCGTGGGCGGCCTTTTCGCCGTAGACGGCTACGGCGACCTCCGGGTCTTCCATGGGGGCGAAGCAGATGAACGCGCCATGGTCAGAGCCGCCGGAGGAGTGCTGAGCAGTACCGGTCTTGCCGCATACCTTGACGGGGAAGGTGTCCAGGTCCTTGGGGCCGCCGAAGTGGGAACGGGCGGTGCCTTCGCCTCCTTCGATAACCTTGCGCATACCTTCAATGTAGGTATTGTAGGTGGTGGAGGCGATTTCCATCTGGCTCATGATCTCGGGAGAATTTTCCTTGATGAGGCTGCTGTAGTCGGAGGCGACCACGCGGCTTAAGAAGGTGGCCTTCATCCGGGTGCCCTTGTTGGCCAGAGTGGAAGCGTAAACGCACAGCTGCAAGGGGCTGAACCGGTTTTCGGCCTGTCCGATGGCGGCCAGAACACGGTCGCCTGCGGTGATCTGGGAGTTGACGCCGGTCTCGCCGTAAGCGGCCTTCTTACTGGCCTCATCGGTGACCCAGCCGACCTTTTCCGTCAGCTCAATGCCGGTAGGAACGCCCAGACCCAGACCATTGGCGGTTTCGTTCAGCATCTCGATGGTCATACGGCTGCCCAACTCATAGAAGAAGTAGTTACACGACACCTCCAGCGCCCGCTGGGCGTCCAGATCGCCGTGGGTAACGCCGGGGTTGGATGTCCAGATCAGGCATGTGGGAGAGAAGCCCGCGTACTTGGTGAAGACACCCTGATCCCGGATGATCTCGCCGGGGAGGTACAGGTATCTGCCGAAATATTCACTTTTCGGGTTCGTACTGCGATGCTCCATGGCGGCAACCAGAGTACACATCTTGAAGGTGGAGCCGGGGGCATAGTTGGCGCCGAAGGCGCGGTTGAAGAAAGGCTTCAAGGGGTCGGCCTCGATCTCGGCCCAGTCCTGGTTCATGGTGGCGAGGTTATAGGTGGGATAGCTGGCACAGGCCAGAATCTCGCCGGTCTTGACCTTCATGACGATGACCGCCGCGCCCTCCGCGTCCAGGCCGTTACTCTCATCCTTGGAGGTGTTCTTCTCCGGGTCGGTCAGCTCCTTCATGATGTTGGCAAGAGAGTCCTCGGCGATGCCCTGAAGCTCCAAATCAATGGTGGTCTCCACGTTGTTTCCGGCGATGGGGGTGTAGACCTCGCCGGTCTTCTGGTTGACGCGCCAGAACTGCTCGACGATGGTGCCGTCCTTGGAAACCACATCCACGCGCTGGCCGTCGATGCCGTGGAGGTAATCCTCGAAGGCTTCCTCAAAGCCGGACTGGCCGATGTAGGCGTCCATGGAGTAGCCTTCCTTCTCGTATTTTTCCCAGTCGGCGGCGTCCATGCCGCCCATGTAGCCTAAGATGTGGGCGCCGTATTTGGTATGATATTCCCGGACGGTGGAGGATTCCACCATCAGACCGGGGATGTTCAGCTCCAGAATGGCGGACAGATTCTCGTCGGAGATGTCCTGAATAAAGGTGTAGGTAGGCAGCTTGGAAATACCGCGAAGATCGAATTCGTAGCGCATACCGATGACGGCGCGGGCGTCCTCGTCCGACCAGCCCTCGGGAATCTTGTAGCGCTCCCGCAGCTTTTCAATGAGCAGCGGCGCGGTGATGTCCGAGTCCAGCGACCGGTCAACCATGAAGCTCTGGAAGTGGTTCTGCCATGAGGTGGCAAAATCGTTCAGAGTATACTCAAAGGGGCGGGTCTTGCTCACGGGGAAATGGTCGTTATAGCTGAGATTCAGCTCCCGGCATTTCTGCACAAGGGAGTACAGCGCCTCGTTGGTCTGGCCGTAGGACTCGATAACGTAGTGGTTGAACACCAGATCATAACTGGCGCGGTTGCCCACCAGAACGTTGCCGTTGCGGTCAAGGATATCGCCGCGGGCGGCACGGACGGTGGTAACGGTGGTGTATTTCGCGATGTTGTCGGTGTTGCCGTTGGTCTTGATGATCTGAAGATCAAAGAGCTTCAAGGCGAACAGCGCCAGAATCGTAATAAACAGAATTAAAAGCAGGATAGCGCGAAATCGGCTTATTCTTTCCATGTGGTTCCTCCAATAAGGCCAATTTTATTGATAAGCGGGTACAGCAGGATCATAACGCCGAAGCTGTAGCCGGCGGTGATCAGGAAGGAGAACACCCGGTCCCACCGTGTCAGCCCAAGGCCGATGCCCACGACGAACAGACCCATCTCGTAAATTGTCAGCGCGATACCGGCGCAGATGACGATGGAAGCTTTCGTGCGCCGCAGGTAGGCCTGCCGCAGCAGCGTAGCGATGATCCCGACGGCGCATAATAGGCCAATGCAGTAAGGCCCCGGCGCGGAGCCGGAAAAGTAGTAAATGGTGGACGCAAAAAGGACGAACAGACTTCCCACATCCACGCCCTCAATGACCGTGATCAGCAGAATGTACACCACCGGCAGATCGGTGGTCGCACCGAAGATGCTGACGCGGCTCATGATAACGTCCTGAATGGTCAGGAGCAGGATACCCGTCAGCACATACAGCGTCCATTTCAGCATCCGCTGCTTTTGCAGCTGGGTCACGTGGAACAGCTGGGAGAGACCCCATTGCCGGGGGTCGGGCTTGAATTCCGATTGCTTTGACAGCTTTTTTCTTGCCATGGCGCGTCCTCAGCCCACGGGGGTGGTCGGTTGGGTGGCGGCGGCGGTTTCGGACGGGGCGGTGGCAGTCTCGGAACCTGTGGACGTGCCGGGGGTGGTCACGACCTCGGTGGTGTAGGCGGTGATGATGAAGACCTGCTCCAAGGAGTTAATGTCCGCGGCGGGGTCCAGGAGGGCGAACTTGGCGACGCCCGTTTCCTCATAGCCCGCGTCCACCACGGAGCCGATGATCAGGCCACGGGGGTACACCGTGGAACCGGAGGTCACCACCTGATCCTTATTGCGGATGATGGAGTCGGAGGGCAGGTAGTTCATTTGGAGCAATGTGTCGTTGCCGCTGGTATAGCCGCCCTTGACCATGCCGTTGTAGCCGGAGGTGGAGATGGTGCCGGAAATTTCCAGCGTGGAGTCCAGGACGGTCTTGACGACGGCGTAGTTGACGCCCACCTCCGTTACCAGACCCACCACTTCGCCGTTGGCGGTGATGGCACACAGATTCTCCCGGATGCCCGCGTTGGTGCCCCGGTTGATGGTGAAGGTGCTCTCCCAGTCCGAGGAGCTCCAGCCGATGATATAGGCGTCCACCAGCTTGTAGTCCTCGTTGGTGGCTTTCAGCTCCAGCAGCTTGCGCAGACGCTCGTTTTCACGGGAAACGGAGTCGGCCTGACGGGCGACGTCCTCCATCTGGGCGATGCGTTCTTCCAGCACCTTGTTTTCCGCGTCCAGAGCCTCGTAGCGGAACATATAGCTGTAGTATTTTTCCGCCGTGTTGGTCAGGGTGGTGCCCGCGGCGCGGAAGGGGGCGAGAACGCCCTGCACGATCACGCTGGGAAGGCTCTGGTTGGAAATGCCGCTGTAGATGGCCAGCGCTGCCGTCAGCAGCGCGGCCACCACCAGAATGATCTTCACTTTGGTACTGAACAGATTTCTCATAAGGTATCCTCCATCACTTCCGGCACCGTGCGGCAAAGGGTCTCATACAGCCGGCACACGGGAAGCCCCATTACATTATAATAGTCGCCCTCCAGCTTTTCGCAGAACAGCGCCGCGCCGCCCTGAATGCCGTAAGCACCGGCCTTGTCCATGGGTTCGCCGCTCTGGACGTATTTCTGAATCTCCTTCTCGCTGAGGGGACGGAAATGCAGGCTCGTCACCTCAGTAAAGGTCTCAACCCTGTCCCCATACAGGATGGTGCAGCCGGTCATCACCTGATGATCCCGCCCGGAGAGAAGACGCAGCATAGATGCCGCTTCCGCCTCACTGTGGGGCTTGCCCAGCACCTTTCCCTGACAGACCACGATGGTATCCGCGGCGATGACGATGTCTTCTTTTCCCCGGCCGACGGCCAGCGCCTTTGACCGGCTGACCCGGGCGACCTCGTCAAAGGGCGGCTTTTCGGGGTCCATGGTTTCGTCAATGTCCGCCGCCCGGACGGTGAAGGGAATCCCAAAGAGGGACAGTAGCGCCTTTCGCCGGGGCGAGGCGGAAGCGAGAATGAGCTGCATAAGGTTCTCCTTTCAAACGCGGAGGGAAGGGTTATTCCACACCCCGTAAGTACAGTCCCCGGGTACACGCGCCGGGGTCGAGGGGTTCGGGGTTCATGTAATCGTACAGCACGCGGTCAACTTCCTTGGAATTTTCCGTGGTGAAGTACAGCCGCGTCGCCCATAAGCCAAGCTTGGCAAGATCGTCCTGCCGGTCGAGCCAGCTCAGCTTCTTGCCGTTGAGCAGTACGCTGCGGCAGCTGTCGCCGTCCCGGATGACCGGGAACTCCGCGCCGGTCTTGTCGATCAGGCGGGTGGCTTTCAGATGGCAGGTGCATTCGTTGGTCTTGTTGTGGATGAGGCAGTGCTCCGTCACCATCAGGGGCAGCCGCCCGTAGGCGATCAGCTCGGCGTTCACCGCTTTGCTCATGTCCCGGATCTGGGGCAGGGTCATTTCAAAGCTCACCGTGGCGGAAGCCATTTCCAGAGAACGCATGACGTTCATGGAGGCGGAGTTGAAGATGTTCAGGCCGAAATCCCCGTGAACCCGCATTCCGGCCTCCCGCACGGGGGCGATCAGGCCGAGATTGCCCACCAGCGCGTCCCGGACACCGGCGGCGCGGAGGACTTCCAGGCTCTTTTTGATCCGGGGCAGCTCCCCGTCGTGGACGATTCTGGGCAGCACCGCCGCCACTCGTCCCCGCTGCACCAGCCGGGCGCAAAGCTCCCCGTCGGCGAGCAAGATGTGGATGGGAACGTACAGCAGCGTGGTTTCCAGATCCAGTAGCATGGGGGTCAGCTGCTCCCGGGAGGTGACCTGAATGGTCAGGCCGGGCAGACCCGAGGGGCCTTTGTATTCCGGCACGGGCTTGGGCTTGCGCAGGGTCTGCTCCTCTCGCCGGGCGCGGATGGCGGTGAGCTGGTTCAGCACGTCCCGGCGCATGGCGTTGATGGCGGAAGCGGAGATAATGAGACCGGGATCGACCCGGGTGCGCACCTCCACGCACCGGTAGGGCGTGCCGCCGGTCTTGGAGACCCGCTGGGCGAGCATTGCCCCGGTGAGGGAAATGTTCTGGGCGCGTTCCGGCACGGGGCCGTCGGAGCGGCATGTCCGCCCCTCCGGGTCGGTGGCGATGACGCAGCTGCCGTCCACGGTGACCATGGCCTGGAAGCGGACGTCCACAAGGGGGGTCTCCCCTGCTTCGTAGGATTGCCGTGCGGCCTGGAGCCATTTGCCGTCGTCGTCGTTCTCCTGCCGCACGCCGAACATTTTGGTATCCACCCTGCTTGTATAGTAGCCGTCGGTGAAACCCTGACGGTTGAAGGCGGCGTACAGGGCGTCCATCATGGGCTTGGTGACGGTCATCTCGTCCAGCGCCTTGCGGTAGACGGCGGTGACGGTGGCCACGTATTCCGCCCGCTTCATCCGGCCTTCCAGCTTCAGGGAAACCACGCCCATCTCCTGCAATTCCCGCAGATAGGGAATCAGGCAGTTGTCTTTCAGACTCAGGGGGTATTTTTCCTGCCAGTGGGTGTAGCCGTAGCTCTGGCGGCAGGGTTGGGCGCAGCGGCCCCGGTTGCCGGAGCGGCCGCCGATCATGGCGGACATGTAGCACTGGCCGGAATAGCACATGCACAGCGCGCCATGGACGAAGACTTCAATTTCAATGGGAGAGTTGGCGCAGATGTAGCGGATTTCCTCCCGGCTCAGCTCCCGGCTGAGGACGACCCGCTTGATACCCATGGCGGCGCACAGCAGCACGCCGGGCAGAGAATGGACGGTCATCTGGGTGCTGCCGTGGATGGGAACGCCGGGGGCGATCTGACGGCACAGCTGCACCACGCCTAAGTCCTGAACGATAAAGGCGTCAATATTATTCTGCGCGGCATAGCGGATCAGCTCCGCCGCCTCGGTCATCTCCCGGTCGGAGACGAGGGTGTTGAGGGTCAGGTGCACCTGCACGCCCCGGACATGGCAGTATTTAATGGCATCCACCAGCGTCTGGGGAGTAAAGTTTTTCGCGCTTTGCCGCGCGTTGAACGCGCCGCAGCCGAGGTAGACGGCGTCAGCGCCGTTCTGAACGGCCGCGCGCAGAGCCTCCATTGACCCGGCGGGCGCCAATAATTCCAGCATAAGCTCTCTCTCCAAAATTCGGTTTCGGGGCAGACCCCCGCACAATAATATATTGTACAGTATAGCACAAAGAAACGAAAAGTTCCACCCCCGAAGGGAGAATTCAAGAAAAATTCAAGGGAACTTCATATTCAGAAGGCGATTCCCGGGGCAAACGCAAGGAAGATTTTCCAGATTCGCCCCAATTCCCCAAAATGTTCAAGAATAATTCAAAAACAACCTATTGACATTTCTGGCACTCTGCGGTATAGTGTGCTTAGCACTCAGAGAGATGGAGTGCTAAAGATAAAGTGAGAAGGAGGGATACGATGGAACTGACAGAGCGGAAAAAGAAGGTCCTGCGGTCGGTGGTGGATTTGTATATCCGCACGGCGGAACCGGTGGGCTCCAAGGCCATTACCGAGCTGCCGGACATGAAGTATTCCTCCGCGACCATCCGCAACGAAATGGCGGAGCTGACCGCCATGGGTTATCTGGAGCAGCCCCACACCAGCGCGGGCCGCATCCCCTCCGCCGCCGGTTACCGGCTGTACGTTGACGAGCTGATGATGGATTACCGCCTGTCCATTGACGAAACGAAGTCCATCAGCAGCGCCATCGAGGAAAAAATGCAGCGGGTGGATAAAATGGTGGAAAAGGTGGCAAAGCTGGTATCTCAGGCCACCGATCTTCCCGCCATCTCCGCCGCGTCCCGACAGGGCAGCGCCTGCGTCAAGCGGTTCGACCTGATCCTGGCCGGACAGGGAAGCTTCATTCTGGTGCTGATGCTGGGCGGCGAGCAGGTGGTAAACAAGCTCATCAAGCTGCCGGTAAACGTCAGTGAAACGGATCTGAAGCTCCTGAGCGCGGTGCTGAACGCCAGCATGACGGACATTCCCCTTGAGGACTTCACCGCCGAGCTGATGGAAAAGGTCATGCGTTCGGCGGGCGCCGCGGCAAGTCTGGTGCCGGTGATTCTGGATTTCACCCAGGAGACGCTGAAAAACAGCGACTCCACCAGAGTGGCCGTCACCGGTCAGGCAAGGCTGTTGAGTTTGCCGGAATACCGGGACGTGGACAAAGCCCAGCGGGTGATGGATTCCATCGACGAAGAGGCACTGGCGAACCTTCCCGCCGTCATGGAGGGCGCCAACGGTACGAAAGTGCTGGTAGGCCCCGAAAACGTGGCGGATGAGCTGAAGGACACCTCCGTTGTGATGACCAAGTTTGACATCGGCGACGGAATGCAGGGCATGATCGGCGTGGTCGGCCCCACCCGGATGGATTACGCAAAGGTAACGGCGCGCCTGAGCTACTTCGCCGAGAGCCTGAGCAAGATGTTCGGCAAGCCCGAGCAGCCCCAGCAGCCAAAGCTGCCGGAGCCGCCGAAGGAAGGATAGAATCAAACAGGCAGGGCTGGGGAAAATCCCCGGAACCACAAAAAGCGGAGATTTTCCCCCACCCTGCAAATTGACAGGAGGTCACAGACGTGGCAAAGAAGGAAAAAGAAGAAGTAAAGAAGCAGACCCCGGAGGAAACACCACAGGAACCTGTGGAGGAAACCCCGAAGGAGAAGACTCCCGAGGAACCGAAGCAGAAGGATGCCAACCCCTGGGAGGAAAAATACAATTCCGAGCATGACGCCCGGCTGCGTCTGGCAGCGGAATATGATAATTTCCGCAAGCGCACCACGAAGGAAAAGGAGCAGTCCTACGGCAACGGCAAGGCCGACGCCGTAACGAAGATGCTTCCCATCTACGACAATCTGGAGCGCGCGCTGAACCAGCCCACGGAAGACGCCGCCTACAAAAAGGGCGTGGAGCTGACCATGACGGAGCTGCTGAAGATCCTGAATGGTCTCGGCGTGGAGGTTTTCGGCGAGGTGGGCGACACCTTCGACCCGAATCTGCACAACGCCGTGATGCATCTGGACAGCGAGGAGCATGACGAAAACGTCATCACGCAGGTGTTCCAGAAGGGCTTCAAAATGGGCGATAAGATCGTCCGGTTCGCCATGGTGCAGGTGGCAAACTAAAAACGTAAACAATTTAGCTTTAATATATTAGGAGGAAAACATTATGTCTAAGATTATCGGTATCGACCTTGGTACTACCAATTCCTGTGTTGCTGTTCTGGAAGGCGGCGAGCCTGTTGTCATCGCCAACGCCGAAGGCAACCGTACTACCCCCTCTGTTGTTGCATTTTCCAAGACCGGCGAGCGTATGGTCGGTCAGGTGGCAAAGCGTCAGGCTGTGACCAACGCTGACCGCACCGTGTCTTCCATCAAGCGTCACATGGGTGAAAATTATCACGTCACCATCGACGGCAAGGGCTACACCCCTCAGGAGATCAGCGCCATGATCCTGCAGAAGCTGAAGGCGGACGCCGAGGCTTATCTGGGTCAGAGCGTTACCGAAGCCGTCATCACCGTCCCCGCTTACTTCTCCGACGCACAGCGTCAGGCGACGAAGGACGCCGGTAAGATCGCGGGTCTTGACGTCAAGCGTATCATCAACGAGCCTACCGCAGCCGCTCTGGCTTACGGCCTCGACAAGGAATCCGAGCAGAAGATCATGGTTTATGACCTTGGCGGCGGCACCTTCGATGTGTCCATTCTGGACATCGGCGACGGCGTCATCGAGGTTCTGGCCACTGCCGGCGACACCCATCTGGGCGGCGACGACTTCGACCAGAGAATCATGGACTATCTGGTTGCCGAATTCAAGAAGGCCGAGGGCATCGATCTGTCGAAGGATAAGGTCGCCATGCAGCGTCTGAAGGAGGCTGCCGAGAAGGCCAAGATCGAGCTGTCCGGCGTGACTTCCACCAACATTAACCTGCCCTATATCACCGCCGATGCCACCGGCCCCAAGCATCTGGACGTGACCCTCACCCGGGCAAAGTTCAACGAGCTGACCGCCGATCTGGTGGAGCGTACCATGAAGCCCGTCCGTCAGGCCATGTCCGACGCGGGTCTGAGCGCTTCCGACATTCACAAGGTGCTGCTGGTTGGCGGCTCCACCCGTATCCCCGCCGTGCAGGATGCCGTTAAGACCATCACCGGCAAGGAAGGTTTCAAGGGCATCAACCCCGACGAGTGCGTGGCCGTTGGCGCTGCCATTCAGGGCGGCGTGCTCACCGGCGACGTGCAGGATATCCTGCTGCTGGATGTCACTCCTCTGTCCCTCGGCATTGAGACCATGGGCGGCGTGTTCACCCGTCTGATCGACCGGAACACCACCATCCCCACCCACAAGAGCCAGATCTTCTCCACCGCCGCGGACGGCCAGACCTCCGTTGAGGTCCACGTCCTGCAGGGCGAGCGTGAGATGGCTGCCTACAATAAGACCCTGGGTCGCTTCCAGCTCACCGGCATCGCCCCCGCACCCCGGGGCGTGCCTCAGATCGAGGTTTCCTTCGACATCGACGCCAACGGCATCGTGAAGGTTTCCGCCAAGGATCTGGGTACCGGCAAGGAGCAGAACATCTCCATCACCGCTTCCACCAACCTGAGCAAGGAAGACATCGACAAGGCCGTTCACGAGGCTGAGCAGTACGCCGCCGAGGATAAGGCCCGCAAGGACGAAGTGGATACCCACAACGCCGCTGACCAGACCGTCTACCAGACCGAGAAGACCCTGAACGAGCTGGGCGACAAGATCGACGCTTCCGAGAAGGCTTCCATCCAGTCCGCTGTTGACCACCTGAAGGAAGTCAACAAGGGCACCGACATCGAGGCTATCAAGAAGGCCACCGAAGAAGTCCAGCAGGCGTTCTACAAGGTTTCCGAGAAGCTGTATCAGCAGGCGAACCCTCAGGGCGGCGCACAGCCCGGCGGGAACACCCAGAAGCCCGGCGACGACGGTGTCGTTGACGCTGACTACGAGAGTGTTGACTAAATCCGAATGCCTAAGGGGCGGCAAACGCCGCCCCTTCTCGGCATATTTTCCTGAGTTGGCAGTTGAAAGTTGACAGCAGCAAAGGTTGCTGCATTTTATACGAGTTTTTAATAAAACGCTTAAAAGCGTTTTATTAGGCCGCAGGATTGCGGCCAGCGGCCACTGCCGCTAAAAACGAAGTCAATACATTTCTTACCGCCGCCCAGGCGGTCTGCCGTGGAACGGCAGAATAAAATGATGAAATCATTTTATTAAGAAATAGTATTATCCATGGCTGTCAGCTGTCCACTGTCAACTGTGGAAGCTCTGAGTGAGAGATTCCAGATAATGAGGTGAATTGAGTATGGCAGATGCAAAAAGAGATTACTATGAGGTGCTGGGCGTCAGCAAGGACGCCAGCGCCGACGACATAAAGAAGGCCTACCGCAAGGCCGCCATGAAGTACCACCCCGACCGTAACCCCGGCGACAAGACTGCCGAGGAAAAATTCAAGGAGGCCGGGGAAGCCTACGAAGTCCTGTCCGACGCTGACAAGCGCGCGCGGTACGACCAGTACGGTTTTGCCGGAGTTGACCCCAACTTCGGCGCGGGGGCAGGCGGCGCGGGCTACGGCGGCGCCGGCTTTGGCGGCTCCGGATTCGGCGGATTTGACGGCTTCGGCGATCTGGGGGATATTTTCGGCGAGTTCTTCGGCGGCGGCCGCAGCCGTGGCTCCCAGCAGAACGCGTCCCGCCGGGGCGAGAACGTGATGGCCCGGCTGGAGCTGACCTTCGAGGAAGCGGCCTTCGGCTGCGAAAAAGAGGTTGCCGCCCAGCGGATTGAGAACTGCCCCAACTGTAAGGGTACGGGCAGCGCCGACGGCGTGATCGAGACGTGCAGCCAGTGCCACGGCACCGGTCAGGTGCGTTCCGTGCAGAACTTCATGGGCATGCAGATGCAGTCCACCACCGCCTGCCCCACCTGCGGCGGCCGGGGCAAGGTCATCAAGAATCCCTGCACCACCTGCCGCGGCAAGGGCAAGGTGCGCAAGACCAACCGGGTCAAGGTGAAGATTCCTGCAGGCGTGGATGCCGGACAGAGCGTCCGTGTCCGGGGCGAGGGCTGCGTGGGCGTGGGCGGCGGCCCGAACGGCGACCTGCTGGTGGAAATTTCCATCCGGCGGCACCCGATCTTTACCCGGAACGGGACGGACGTGTTGTGCGAAGTCCCCATCACCTTTACGCAGGCGGCGCTGGGCGCGACCATTCAGGTGCCCACGCTGGACGGCAAGGTGGATTATGAGATTCCCGAAGGCACCCAGACCGGTCGGGAATTCATCCTGCGGGAGAAGGGCATTCCCGAGGTGGGCAACACCCGCCGCCGGGGCAACGAGCGCTTCACGGTGGTGGTAGAGACTCCCACCAGACTGACCAAGGAGCAGAAAGACCTCCTGCGCCAGTTGGACGGAAGCGTGGATCAGTCCCCCAAAAGGAAGAAATTTCTCAACAATCTGAAAGACTTCTTTGGATAAGGGAAGCTCTGAATAAATTGACGAGAGCTGACAGCGAGAGATTTTTCACCAGATGAAGATTTCCAAAGCGGAGAAATACCTTGTGTACCCGCAAGGGGTATGCCGCATCCGTAAGCCGGCTTGCGCCGACAACGGCTGCGCTATATTTCCCGCTTTGGAAACCGCACAACTGGGGAAAAAGATCCGCTGCTCAGCCGAAGACAATTTATTCGGAGTTTCCCTAAGAAAAAAAGGCAGGACAGCCACTTGCGGCTGCCCTGCCTTTTGTGTATAATGGGAGAAAGATTTTCCAAAAAGGAGGCTTCCGCCATGAAACGCGAGGACTACATCAGCTGGGACGAATATTTTATGGGCATCGCCATGCTTGCGGCGAAGCGCAGCAAGGACCCCAACACGCAGGTCGGCGCCTGCATCGTCTCCCAGGACAACATCATCATCTCCACCGGCTATAACGGTATGCCCAAGGGCTGTTCCGACGACGAGTACCCATGGGAGCGGGACGGCGACCAGACCAAGTACCCCTACGTCGTCCACGCGGAGCTGAACGCCGTGCTCAACGCCAACGGGCGGGACCTGCGGGGCAGCAAGCTGTATGTGGCGCTGTTTCCCTGCAACGAGTGCGCCAAGGCCATCATCCAGAGCGGCGTAAAGGAGGTCTACTACCTCTCGGACAAATACGCGGACACTTTGGCGACCATGGCGTCCAAGCGGATGATGGATTCCGCCGGTGTCCGGTATATCCAGATGCGCACCGAGATCAAGTCCATCACGCTGGACTTTACCCCGGAGGAAGAGATGCTGTAGGGGGAGAACGGGATGCTGCGACACATTTTGTTTGCGATCAATCTGCTCCGGGCGATGCCCGCGTACTGCGCCGTGTGCCTTTCCGGGGCGAAGAAGCTGATCTGCGCGGAAACGGAAGGCTATATGTGGTTTCTGGAAACCTATGACGGCGACCGTTTTTTCCTGCGCTTTGCATGGCTCATGTGGCGCTATGACTGTTATCGGAGCCATGTGGTTTTCCGGTGCAGTCAGGCTTCCGCCATGTGCAGCTATCTCATAAGGCTGCTTTATCCGCCCAAGAAGGACATGGAACTTCTGGGACAGATCGGCGAAGGACTGGTGATCTACCACGGCCACGGAACGGTGATCGCACCTTACAGCATCGGAAAGAACTTCTCCGTCTATCAGGGTGTCACCATCGGACGAAACGCGAAGCCGGGGCGGGAGATCAATAACCCCATCATTGGCGACAACGTGACGGTCTTCACCAACGCGGTGGTCGCCGGGGGCATTACCATCGGGGACAACGTGACCATCGGCGCGGGTGCCGTGGTGATGAAGGACGTTCCCGCCAACAGCATCGTCATGGGAAATCCCTGCGTCATCCGGGAAAAGCAGCCCTCCGGTGTTTGAGAATACAGATACATACGAAACATCCGGTTGTCACACGACAGCCGGATGTCAACGTGTCAAAAACCTCGCAGAGGAAAGCAGCCCGCAGGCGGCCAGGGCGTGCGCGCAGCAGACTGTCAGACCCTTTATTTCAAAAGGCCTTTGGTCTTCTGAAATAAGCGAAAAAGCACGCCGAAGCGTGCTTTTTCTGGTGACCCGCCGGGGATTCGAACCCCGGACCCACTGCTTAAAAGGCAGTTGCTCTGCCAACTGAGCTAGCGGATCAGATTTGGCTGGGATGGCCGGATTTGAACCGACGAATGCCAGAGTCAAAGTCTGGTGCCTTACCGCTTGGCGACATCCCAATGTTGGCGCGGCGCCCTTCGGCCGGACACACAGAGCATTATAACATGCTTTGCACCGTTTGGCAATACTTTTTTTGCGAATTTTGCGGTTTCATCCGTTCTTTCTTCCCCGATGGCCGCCCCGGAAGATTGGGACTTGAAACCTTCGCCGTTTTGCGCCATAATAACAGCAAATCCCGAATCTGGAGGAACCTTCATGAACATTCAAGATTGGACACTGTACTATGACAACTTCGGGCCTTTGTCCTGTCAGGCGCCCTGCACCATGTACAGCGTGCTCTATGACCACGGAAAAATCCCCGACCCCTTCTACGGCACAAATGAGCGGGAGCTGCAATATCTGGCCGAAAAGGACTGCGTCTTTGAATCCGTCTTTTCCGCCCCGCCCGCTCTGCTCACGCGGGAACATATCGAGCTGGTATTTCATGGGCTTGACACCATCTGCCATATTTACCTGAACGGCACCCTGCTGGGCAAGGTCAAAAATATGCACCGGGAGTACGTCTACGAGGTCAAGCCCCTGCTGACAGCCGGGGAAAACACCCTCCGGCTGGAATTCAAGTCCCCCCGGCGCTACTTCGCCCAACAGCAGCACAAGCACTACCTGTACATGAACGACGGCGACACCCTTCCCGGCGCCGCCCATCTGCGCAAGGCCATGTACCAGTCCGGCTGGGACTGGGGTCCCACCCTGCCGGACATGGGCATTTTCCGGGGCGTGGAGCTGAAGGGCTGGAACGTGGACCGTTTCGACGGCGTGGCCGTCCGCCAGCACCACGAAAACGGCAGCGTCTCGGTGGAGCTGGACGTGACCACCAAATGTCACGCCGGGTGCGAGATCTACGCAGACTTCGACGGCAAGCGCGTTCTCCTGAAAAACGGCCACGGCATTATCAAAGTGGATAACCCGAAGCTGTGGTGGGCAAGGGGCTACGGCGACCAGCCCCTTTATGATCTGGATGTGGAGCTGGTTTGCGGCGGCGAGGTCATCGACCGCTGCCACAAGCAGCTCGGCCTGCGCACCCTCACCGTCAGCACGGAGCCGGACGCGGACGGCAAGGGCAGCGAATTCTGCTTTGTGCTGAACGGCGTGAAAATTTTCTCCATGGGCGCGAATCTGGTTCCCATGGACAATTTGCTCAGCCGCATCACCGACCAGCGGTGGGAAACCATCGTCCGTCAGGCTGTGGACGCCAACTTCAACACCCTGCGGGTCTGGGGCGGCGGGTACTACCCCGACAGCTGCTTCTACGAGCTGTGCGATCAATACGGCCTGCTGGTGTGGCAGGACTTCATGGTCGCCTGCGCCAACATCTATCTGACGTCGGAGATGGCCGAAGAATTCACCCAGGAAGCCATCTGCAACCTGAAGCGGCTGCACCATCACGCCTCCCTCGCCCTGCTGTGCGGCAACAACGAGATGGAAAGCGGTGTCATCAACTGGGGTTCCCGGGACAACCAGCTGGTGCGGGACGATTACACCCGCCTGTACGGCCATCTGCTGCCGGAGCTGTGCGAGACTTATGCGCCGGACACTTACTACTGGCCGTCCAGCCCCTCCTCCGGCGGCGGTTTTGACGACCCGGACAACCCCGCCAAGGGCGACACCCACTACTGGGAGGTCTGGCACGGCGGCGTCCCCTTCACCACCTACCGTCAGAAACGCTTCCGCTTCTGCTCCGAGTATGGCTTCGAGAGCTTCCCCTCCATGAAGACCATCCGCACCTTTGCCCGGGAGGAAGACCTGAACTGCTTCTCCCGCGTCATGGAGAACCACCAGAAGTGCCGGGGCGGCAACGGGAAGATCCTGCGGTATCTGGCGGACAATTACCTGTATCCTGCCGCTTTCGAGAATCTGGTGTACGCGTCCCAGCTGCTGCAGGCGGACGCCATCAAATACGGCGTGGAACACTTCCGCCGTCAGCGGGGATACTGCATGGGCTCTACCTACTGGCAGTTCAACGACTGCTGGCCGGTGGCCTCCTGGTCCAGCGTGGACTGCTTCGGGCGCTACAAAGCTCTGCACTACGCCGCCCGGAAGTTCTACGCCCCCGTGGCCATGGGCCTGTTTCTGGAAAACGGGGCGCTCACCGTCAACATTGCCAACGAGACCCGCGCCGGTTTCCGCGGCCACATTCATCTGGCCATGTGCCGGGGGGATCTGACCGTGCTGGACGGGCTTCGCCGGGATGTGGAGGTGGAAGCACTGTCCTCCCGAGATGTGCTGACCTACCGCGTGGACAGCCGCGACCCCTACGACACCTTCCTGTATGCCGACCTGTACGATGAGCAGGGCCGCTTCCTTATGCGTCAGGTGGAACTGCTGGTGCCTGCCAAGCATTTCCAGTGGCGCAAGCCGGCGTTTGACGTCCGGATCGCCCCCGTCCCCGGTGGGGCGGAAATTTCCGTTCAGGCCGATGTATTTGCCAAGGGCGTTTTTCTGGACTTCCGGGACTTTGACTGCGTTCTGTCCGACAACTTCTTCGCTCTCACCGCCCCCGCGCCCTACCGCGTGACGGTGCAGACCTCCCGCAGCGTGGAGGAGCTGGAACAGAATCTGACCATCAAGTCCGTGTATGACATCCGCTGACCGGTAAGGTCTGCGGACATCCCGGTAAAAACCGGGCGGGGCATATCGCCGCATTGCTGCGCGATATGCCCCGCTCTTTTTTGCAATCTGTCGAAATTTGTGCTACGCTATCGGTGGTGCTACCAGTACCCCGGTAGGCGGTTCCCCTCGATTTTTTCGGGGGTGATGCTTCTTTGCCCCCAATCGTAAACGAGAGGGGGTGACAGGTATGGATGTTACATGGGAAGGAATTTTCCAATTCTGCATGCTCATTGCTGCTGTCATTGCCCTGGTTCTCCAGGAAAATAACAAGAAGAGATAACCGCTGCCCTCCAAAGTAACGATTATCTCTTCGTAACGCATGGGGGAGCCGTCCTACTGGCAGCACCCCTGTATCCATACTATATCCCAAATCTTTCATTTTGTCAACCGCCCTGCCTTCCGGCAGGGCTTTTTTATTGCGCAGGAAACCCCCGCCGCGCGGTCACGCCGCACGGCGGGGGTCAAATTTCATTTTCCGGGCTGTTTATTTCTCCGCCGCGGCGATGTAGTCGTTCCCATAGCAGAAGATATGTCCGCCGATCTGTCCCCAGATGTTGCTGTTGGTGGGCTTCGTGGCGAAATACACCACTTCCTTCGGCAAGATATAGGGGCCGTAGATCGCTCTTTCAATGGCCTCGTACTGCGCCTGGAAGGGTTCCGCCTTGTCCAGACGGGGCACGGAACGGAACTGTCCCTGCCCGTAGATCACGTCATGGAGGTTATCAGGGAAGCTGTCGGAGGCGATCCGGTTCAGCGCCACCTCCGCGACGGCCTGCTGGCCTTCGGCGCATTCGCCCTGAGCTTCCACCCAGACGACCTTCGCCAGGAGCTTGATATCATCCTGACTCAGCTCAATATCCGCGTACCGGGGCTCGCCCCGTTCGGGTTCCTCCTCGTAGTAAATGAAGGGTTCCTCCGGCATGGCGCTCTTGTCGTAGATCCACGCGCCGTCGTAGCCCAGAAGAATGTCTTCCGGGTTAAAGCCTTCCTCGAAGCCTTTTTTCAGCTGCCAGAAGTCGTAATTATCCCGGTTGGAGTCGTTGACGATGATCTTCCCGTTTTCATTGATGCCGGCGAGAACGATGAAGTGCTGGGAATTGGTGAAGATGGAGTTGTGGTTCATCAGCACGATGGCGACCTGCCCCTCCTGCAGCGCCTTGTAGACAACATGCCAGTTCGCTGCCTTCTTACAGGCAAGCTGAAGCGTTTTGTTGCCGTATTCCAGCCGGGCAATGTTATTGATCGCCCGTCCGCCGAAATAGTGCGCCAGCTCGTCGGGGGTGTATTCATGGTCGGTCAGGTAGCTTGCCACCATGGCCAGAGAAACGATGCTGCATCCGCTGGTCGCAATGGTGCCGCTGCCGTACATGGTGTAGGGGTAGTCGTTCTGGAAATACTGCGGAATGGTGGAAATGACCGTCTTTTCTTCGCTCTGCGTCTCCTCCGGGACGTCCTCTCCGGTGGTCTCCGAAGCTGCTTCCTCGGTAACTGCGGGAGCCGTCTCCTCGGCGGCCGCCGTCGGTTCCGCAGGGGCCTTCACCTCCGCGGGGATGTACAGGTATTGCAGCACGAGTCTGCAATCCTCGTCCTGCGCCACGTCGGCATAAATCTCACAGAGCCAGTTTTCAAGCCCGCTGTCGGCAATGGCGAAGCTTCCTTCCTCTCCTGTTACGTACCAGCCGTAAAAAACAAATCCGTCAGGGGTCTTCTGCGCGGCATCCTCCCGCAGACCCGCCATCTGCGCCTCATTCGGCACGGCGTAGGTCGTGATCCGGATATCGCCGGGAACCGCGTTTTCCGGAATGCCCGCACGTACCACTTCGCCAACAGACGCGGCGGTGGCAGGGAGGGCGGCGATGCCGCAAAGAAGCGTCAGCGAAAGCAGAACCGCAGTCAGCCGCCGGCAATTTCCATGTACGCGCATTCCTTCGCCCCCTGTCTGTAAAAAGCGTTCCGCGCCCCCGCGCGGCGGGGTACGGATGCGTATATAAACACGGATACAGTATAAAGCATTTTTTGTCAAAAGTCAAGATATGTCGAAGGAGGGAAACCGTTCTCCCCAAACGGATTTTCCAAGAAGCACGGTCTGTCTATTTCCTTTTCCAACTGTGGGATATCCACCGGGCCGAGCAGCCCAGCAGCGCTCCCAGCGTGTTCATGATGACGTCGTCCACCTCGCATCTTCCCAGACTGTAACGGTACTGCAAATATTCAATTCCCGCCGAAGAAAGGCACGCCAGCACGACCGTGACGGGGACGGACAGCTTCCATTTCCCCAGCACGAACGGCAGGGACAGCCCGATGGGGAAAAACAGCAGAACATTCATCAGCATCGACCGGTACAGTTCCGGCTGCTCTCTGGCCTCCCGGAAGTTCTGAAATGGAACAAGCACAGCTTCCGCCGTTTCTTCCCCTCTTGCGCAGACCGTCATATAGAAGATCACCGCCGCGATTCCGGCAAAAACGGCCGCGTTGAGTATCCGCCACCGCCTGCTGCCCTGTTCCCTGCTCCCCAGATATCCCCACAGCACCGCCGCCAGGATCATGAAGATCATGATCCTGTGCAGCGGCTGTATATAGGGTCTATCTGAAAACCGTCAACACGCCCAAACAGCGGGTCTTTTCCGTCTGCTGTGCACCATTTTCCCTTGCAATACACAAAGTATTCCTGCGGAAAAATGGCTTCATCAGACGAAAAATCCCTCGCTGTTGGTCATATTTCCGGTTTTCAGATAGACCCTAAATCAGCCAAAAAAGTTTATTCATGCTTTCTTCCGTTTCCCAATACGGTTTGCCGCGCTTTCCAGCAGCCCGCGGAGGTACTGGAATTCGCTCGTCTTAAAATAAACCAACAGCAGCAGACCGTTGGATAGCGCCAGAGCGAGCAGCGCCTTCACACCAAAGCTCAGCAGCACATTTTCCAGCGACACCAGTGAAACCGCATACCACGTTCCAGCGGCAACCAGAACGGAAACCACAATCTCCCGCCCCTCCCGGACAGCGTATCTGGCAAAGGAGACCTCGAATACGTCCCGGCAGACAAAATAGGGCTTTGCCCAGAAGGACAGGGCAAGGAAACTGACCAGCGTGCCAAACAGAACACCGGCAATGCCGTACCGCTTTGCCAGAACGATAGAGATCACCATGTTTGCAATGGCTTCCGCCATCGGGATAAACCGGTCCGGGTAATACAGCCCGGCCGCGTTTTTGGCAATGTCGATCCCGGAGTTGATCCCCTTGAAATAGTATATCGCAACTGCCAGAATCAAAATGGCCTTTGTCAGCACAAAGTCCTGCCCCAGCCAGATCGCGACGAACGGCTCTACCAGACACAGCAGGCAGGTCGCCGTGAACGTATACAGCCAGTAGTTGATAAAATCTACCCGCTTGTACACTTCGTATGCCCGCTCCTTCGTTTCGCTTGCGATCAGGTTGCCCATGCTGGCTGTAACACCGCTGGAGAAGGTGGTCACAAACCCGGAAACAGAAGTGATCAGGGTCGTGTAATTGCTGTACATACCCACGGCGGTCACGCTGACCAGCGAGGAAATAACCAGATTGTCGGAACACTGGGAAATGATATAGCCCACCTTCCCCAGAAAAAGCGCCTTGATGTTTGTAAACAGGCTCTTGCGGACTTCGGGGTCAAGCTTCCGGACGTTCTTGTCCTTCAGATATGGATACCGCCTGTCAACAATGCGGCAGAAAATCAGGTTTTTGACAATGGTCGTGCCGATGTCAACAGCAAGGTACAGAATATAATTCTGCGCAAAATACAGTATCAGCACCTTCAGCACCAGCACCACGATCTGCGCAATGGTGCTTGCGATGGTATAAAGATACTTATTCTGGTCCGAGGTGTTCAGCGTCGTTTTATGGACCCACAAATAGGAGGACACCGAACCAAGCAGGAACAGCCAATACACGAGATTGGCATCCGGCGCGGTATTGTCTTTCAGGAAGAATGGAAGCAGCGGGTAAAATGCTATCCCGATCGCAGCCGTTCCTATCGCCAGAGCGCGGTAAGTATACTTGAAAAACCGCATCAGCGATTTGATCTGTTCAATATCGTTTTCCGCCAGAGGTTTATACAGCGCATAACCGATCGCCAGTCCTATACCGGACTCCGCCAGCGAGAAAATGGTCAGGATGTTGCTCATCAGGCCGTTGATGCCCAGATATTCCACGCCCACACTGTAGATCAGGACCCGCCGGGACAGGAACCCCAGCAGAATCACGATCAGCTGCGAGGCAAACGATACCACTGTATTTGTGACAGATTTCTGCGTTCTGGACCCTTTCACTTTTTGATCTCCTTAGCTTAGACATTGGGAAAGCGCCATCTGACGGCACAGTCATGTTCGTATGCTTCACCGCGAATGGTTCCGCAGGGGTCGCTCTTCCGTCTTCCTTTTCATTCTTCCAGAATCCGGAAAACCCGCTGAATTTCCCCCTCGTTTCCCTTTCCCTCGGACTGCTGGTACTGGCGGATATGGGCATACAAAGCAGGGTCGCGCATCAGACGTAGAATTCCCTCCGCTACGGCCTCCGGGGTCATTTCCACCACAAGGCCGTTTTCACCCTGTACCATCTGGTCATATACGACGTCAAAATTGGTTGCCACGCAGGGGCGGTTCAGAATTCTGGCCTCGGTCAGCGTCAGGCAGTAGCCCTCAAAGCGGGAAGTCTGCACGTAAATATCTCCCGCTTTCATATAGGGGTAGGGATTTGCCTGCACTCCCAACAGAATGAAATCCTTCTGCAAACCATATTGGCCGATCTTTTCTTCCAGCATTTTTCGCTCCGGGCCTTCACCGCAGACCATCCAGGTAAAGTCCGCGCCCTGTTCCTTCAGAATGCGGGCGGCTTCGATCGCGATGTCATACCCCTTCTGCGTCACCAATCGTCCCACGGTCGTTATCACCGTTCCGTGAAGGGACGGCAAATCGGCCGGTTCCTCCGCCATGCTTCTTATGAGCTTTTCGCTGTTGATGTCGTAAACCGTTACCACTTTTTCGGCGTATTCCGGGAAGACCTCCCTGAATTTTTCCGACAGCTGCTCCGAAACGCAGGAAATATAATCATATCTCCCATAAATTTCCCAGTCAAAGCCTCTGTTAAATCCAACGCCCTCGTAGTCGGCATTGACCCATGCGATTTTCTTCGCAGCGTTAACTTTCTCCGCAACAAAATGCGTGGGCGTCCCCTGACCCCATGCAATGGCCACGTCATACGCCCCGGGAAGCGGGTCAAACGCATTGCGCGCGCCATTCCAAAGCACCTGCGTGGCATGGAGGGGCTTACCGGCGCGGTCGTTCTTTCTCAGCTGTTCGCTGACGGCCAGACGCGCCTTTAAGAAGCGGATGTTCCCGGCTGTCAGCTGCTTTACAAGGGGCAGACCGCAGAACTGAAAATAGGGTATCGACGGCAGAATCTTCACCTGCGGCGGCAGCAGCTTTTCAAACGTGCCGCCCCGGTTTATCATCTGCAAATACACGTCATACCGCTGGTAGTCAAACAGGTTCAGCAGGGAGGACAGGCTCTTTTCCGCGCCGCCCACGCCCATGGAATTGATCATGAACAGGATCTTCTTCATCGTTTCCCCTCTGACAAAACGTTTTCAATGTACGCTTTGGACACGCTTACTTTCTCGTCCAATCTTTCCAAAATCTGTGGATAGTCGATCCGCAGGCAGTCACTGCCGGCGCTGTCCATCAGGCAGTCCCGCAGGCCAAGGCCGTAAAGAAGGTCCCGCATTCTTGTATTGATATGCTCCTGCCGGTTGAATACCACGAACTGCTTCCGGAAAATCAGCGAAAACGCGGTGGCGTGGAAGGAGTTGGATACCACAAACTGCGCATGGTGTACCAGATTCAGGAACGTCAGCGGCCCATCCTGCTCGAAGCATCTGTCGCATTCCCCGCAGGAAAGCACCGAGTACAGCTTCCATCCGTTTTCCTTCGCCAGTCTCCGTGCGAAGCGAACCATCTCCGGATTGCGGTCAAAATCGTACAGCAGGACATACGGCTCCGTATTGGGAACGGGCTTCTCAATGGAAGCCCATGCTTCGCTGTCCAGCAGGAACACCGGGTCCATCACCTGCACGGCCCCCGGAATGCCCAGCCGCTCCACGATTGCCGCCCCGGAGCTTTCCCGAACCGAAATATGATCCAGCCCGGACAGCCGCCGCTTCACGTCCGGCTTCCATTCCTCCGGGATGTCGTCCATGGCAAAGCTGGCCGCGTAGGACGCTCTGACGCTGCCCGCAGGTGCAAAGTCCAGATAGAACGCCGGGTCTTTTCCGTTGGGGAAAAAGCAGTTCCATATCTGGTCGCTTCCCGCAAAGTAGACGTCCGCTTCCGGCGGGTTTTGCTTCAAGTCGTCATTGGACGTGTAGCGGCGCGGGGTCAGCGGCAGGAACTCCGCGGTAAACCGGTCGTATTCCGCTTTCCGCTTCCCGTTTCTGGCCTTAAGCCGCCCCGGCAGTTTCGCAAGGTTATACAGCTCCCGAATGACCGGCTTATCATATGCGGGGTTCCCCAGCCCCCAAAGCGGATAATGATTGCTCAGATAGTCCGGCTTATAGTCAATGATCTGGGCGTCATGCCCCAGCTTGCGCAGGTAGGTCACCAGCGCGTAGGCCTGCAAGCTCGCGCCCACATTGTACACGTCATGGCAGGTAATTGTTTTGATCTTCATACGTTTTCCAGCAGCCTGTAGATCTTCTCGATCTCCCCGGCGTTTGCATAGTCTCTTATTTTCGTGTTTTCGGTCAGTTTTTGCCGCAGCGCCTCATCCCGAAGCACTGCCGCGATCCCCGCCGCACAGCCTTCGTTGTCCATGGGGACGATCACGCCGTCCACGCCGTCCTCCAGCTGGCTGGCGGAGGTGGCGTAACCGGTGATCACCACGGGCTTGTTCAGGGTCTGGGCTTCCCGAACGGTCACCGATTTTCCCTCATACCGGCTGGGCTGGACGTACAGGCCGCAGGCTTTGATGTAGGGGTACGGGTTTTCCTTTTTCCCCAGAATGATGACCCGCTCCTCCATCCCGGCGTCCTGTATCCGCTGCCGGATCAGCGCTTCATCCCCGCCGTAGCCGATGAGATACCACTTTACATTGCAGCCCGAAGCCAATATCCGGCGGCAGATATCCGGCACACTGTCAAAATTCTTGGCAGCGCAGAACCGGCCAATCGACAGCAGGCGAATGCTGCCGTCTGACGGCATCTCCCGCTCGGCGGAAAATGCCGCGCTTCTGCTTTGCACAAGGTTCTTTGACAGCATATTTTCCACAACAATGGACTTGCTCGTCAGATAGCCGTGCTTCGCGTCAAACGCCTGCTTGCACGCATCCGACACGTTCACCACGTAGTCGGACATCCCCCACATTTCCTTCTCGATGGCGTCGCAGAAGACCATCTGAGAAGCATCGGTGTGGAACCATGACATCCTGACCTTCGCGGAGACCTTTTTCCCGACGATATAATGCGGGTCATTGAAGCTGATCGCAAGGTCGTAGTCTCCCGGAATGTCCGGAAGATAGGGGATGCACAGCTTGTGGAAATACTGCTTGTAGTTATGTCCGCTCTGCATCGGGCCTCCGGAAAGGACACATCTGATCTTCGCCGCGGCCCTCGCCATCCCAATCGGGATGCAGCCCTGCGCAAAATTCTGTTTCATGGATTCCGTCAGCGCCCGGTACGCCTTCATCTCGGGAAGCAGACGGACATTGGGGTTGAGCATCGACATCAGTTCGCCCTCATGGGCATACAGGAACAAGTCAACGTCATAACGGTCATAATCGATGGTATCCAGCAGTCCCAGCAGACTGCTCTCCGCCCCGCCAAGCTCCATATTAAAATGCAGTATGATGATTTTCCGTTTCATGCTCTGTTCCAATCACTTTTTTCGTAAGCCCCGAAGCACATAATAGTAGTGCTCCCCTAAAAACCGGAGCTTTTCCTTAAGCGGCAGTTCTCCCTTTACTACAGCTTTCCTTGCTCTGGCGATGATTGGGCGAAGCTCCTGCTGCACATCGTCCATGTGGTACTTTTTCGCCTGACGCAGCCTGAAGTCCGCCAGCTGCAGCAGATTCGCGTAGGCGCAGTCGCGGTAAAGCAGTTTCTCCCCGGAGCGCTCCAGAATATCGATATCCTCAAGCGTATCGTATACCTGCCCGACCCTCTGCCGCTGGCCTGCCGAATTGGAGATAGAATTCCCGTTCCGATAGTAGTAGTACAGGGTTTCGGAAATGGAAACCACCTTCTTACTGTTCAGGACAAATTGAATCGCAAAGTTTCTGTCTTCAATGTAGTGCAGGCTCGGGTTGAATCGAATGTTCCCCATCGTTTCCCGGCGAAACAGCTTGTTCCATGCCACGCTGTATTTGTACTGCGCCCGAAGGTATGTTTTCCGGAAGTAATCGTCCCTTGCCAGTTCCTCCGCCGCGTTGCAGCCCTCTGCCGGGCGGTTTGCCTCCGTAAAGTCGAAATGTTCTTCCGACCCCTGCGCAAAATCGCACAGCACCAGATCTGCACCGTGTGTCTGCGCCGCTTCCGCCAGCCGTTCATACATCAAGGGGCTGATGTAGTCGTCGGCGTCAACGAAAGCGATCCAGTCCCCCGACGCGTGGTCAATGCCGATATTCCGCGCGTTGGACAGCCCGCGTATCTCCGTGGAGATCGGTTTTATCCGGCTATCTCCGGCCGCCAGCGCTTCCAGTACCTCCCATGTATTGTCCGTCGATCCGTTTTCGACGGCAATGATCTCAATATCCCGGAACGTGCTCCCGGTAATGGAGTTGATGCACCGCTCGATGTACGCCGAACCATTGTACACCGGCACAATAACGCTTATCATTCCGTGCCCCCCTGTCAGAACGGGAGATTCCGATATCTCCAGTTCATCAGTTTTACATACCACTTATCCTTCGATTTTTCCGGCGCGGCTCCCCTCCACGGGGTCTGCGCCAGATTTTCCCAGTACAGCGCCTTGAGCGGGTGCCTGCAATCCCTGCACCACGGTCTGCTGGTGAAGCTGGGGGTGTAATGCAGGATCACCGGGGCCTTTTTCGCGGCCTCTATTTCCTCCTGAGGGTAAAAGTCCGCTTCCTCGTGAAAATAGTTCAGCAGCTTTTCCCGGCTGAGCATGTAATGGATGGTCATGAGATTGTCTTTTATGGGTAAGTTTACATAATCTCCCGTTAGCACGCCGTTGAGGACGCCCTGATCGTGGTGGACGACATTGCCCCCGTGTCCGTCAATAAAGGACATGCACCTTTTCCCCATTTTCCGGGCGCGCCATTCCGCCAGATCGATCAGAAGCAGTCCCGCGTTGAAATAGCGCATTCCGGCCTGCAATCCAACAGCCGCCTTGGTGTCCGCGCTGATGCCGTCCTGCACCGCCGCCAACACCTTGCCGTCCAATGGCATGTTCCAAAGCTCGCGGAGCGGTTCGCAGACGATCATATCACAATCTGCATACAGCACCCTGTCAACGGTTTCGGGCAGCATCTCCCCCATAAACAGTCTGGCATAGGAGCTGATGGAAATGTCCCAGCTCATGTTCAGCCGGAGCTTTTCCTTCCACTCAAGGAAAGGAAGAAACATAATTTCAGCATTGGAAAACCGGCTCACCATTTCCAGAAGTTTATCTCTGTTCTCAGGCGAGATATCATTGTCGATCACGTACAGCCGGATGTTTTCAAACTCGGCGTTGTGCCTGAGCAGGGAGTAGATCGACACGCCCATATGTTGGGCATAGTTATCGTCGCTGGAATACAGGACATTCATCCGCTTTGTATCATCTGCCACGTCCTTTTGCCCTCCCCAGAATAAAATGCACCGGTTTGCTGATCGCCGACCGCAGCCGCTTGTGCCATGGCATCCAGCTTGCCGAATACCAGTGGATCGAATGGGTATTCTCCGTTTTCCGCAATTCGCCGGTGACGCTGCTTCTGGGGTTGAAATAATCCTCCGGGAATACCACGGCGCCGCTCAGCTTCTGCTTTTCGCCGTTCAGCTCCAGCCCGAGCTTCAGCAGCGCATCCGTATTGAGCCGGGGGCAGCCGATCGTCCCATGCTGCCCGTCCAGCAGCGGGTCGTATTCTGCCAGCATCTGCCGCACCGCCGGGTTATGGGGTTCCGCGCCGAAGCCCTCGCCGGTGTTGACGAACCGGTCATTCTCAAAGCCGAAAAAAGCCGGATTGTCCAGCAGCTCATCAAAGGAACGCACCGCCTCCACGTCCGTGTCAAAATAAATGCCGCCGTGCTCCTCCACGATCAGAAGCCGCAGATAGTCCGTCAGGAACGCATACTTTTTCTCCTTATAGCACATCTGCGTGTAGGCATTGCGGTTCACGTCGAAGTTATCTTCGTTCCACTCGATGATCTCGTAATCCGGGCAGTATTTTTTCCAGCTGGCAATACATTTCTGTGCCAATTTGGTTTTTTCCCCCCTGCCGAACCAGCAGTAGTGAATTTTTCTGGGTATCATATACGCTCCTGTTCGTTTACAGCGAATACAGAATCTGCCTGAGCAGCCGCCTGGGCGCTTCCTTTTTCAGCTTCTGCATCACCATTTCCGCGATCTTGCCATACTCTCCATGCTCCAGATATCCTGAAATCCGGTGCTTTTTATTTCTATCCTGCAACACTCTCAAAGCATCCTGCACTTCCGGCAGGGCGGCCACACGCCCGATTTCCTTTATCAGTTCCATCTCAGTGTGCTTTCCCTGCCGTTTGTACATCTCAAACCAAGTCATCAGAACGTTCAGCAGTTCAACTGCCATGAAATACTCCGCATCCTGGGGCATGGGATGTTTTTGCCGCATTTCCGTTTTGAAACGGTAAAGGCGCAGGAAATCATCCAGCATGTATGGCATATACCGGGACGTGTTTCCGCCGATGCGGTAATTGTAGACTGCCTCCGGCAAAATGCCAAGCCGCCGCGTTTCAGGCATCAGACGAAGTGTTATGCTCAAATCGTCTCCCATAAACCATACGACAGGGGGATAACCCATTACCCGTGTGATCAGCTCCGTGCGATAGAGCTTCGCACACAGTGACACGGGATAATTGCTGATACCAAAGCAGCTGATATATAAATCGTTGATAATATCCTCTCCGGAATATACTTTGGGCTGCTCAAAGCAGGGGGCGTGAAATTTGCTGCGGAATCTGACGCCCTTCCACATTTTCACTGTGGCAGCACACACGCAGTCCAGATCATTTTTCCCGGCTTCCTCATAGAGGACACGAAGCGCGTCTGGTTCCAGCATGTCGTCCGCATCACACAGGCAGATATACTTTGCCGTCTGGGCATATTCCGAAAGTACGCCCGCAGCCCGTGCCAGCACCGCGCCCTGATTGGGCTGGTGTATCACGCAAACGCGCGAGTCCTTCGCCGCGTATGTATCGCAAATTTTCCCGCTTCCGTCACTGGAACCATCGTCCACCAGAACCAGACAGAAGTCCTGAAAGGTCTGGTTCAGGACGCTTTGGATACACTGCCGCAGATATCGCTTCGCGTTATAGACCGGGATCACAACACCGATTTTCTTTTCTGCCGCCATTTTCTTTACCCTTCCGTTCGTGCTTTCTTTCTGATATACGCCGTCAGCAGCCGTCCCGCCGGGATGCACAGCGCTGTCAGAAACGGTCTGGGGGATTCCCGGACATAGTGGGGATTCCCGCTGATCTGGCTGCTGGAACAGTAGTGGATCACGTCGATCACATTCCGCTTCCAGTCCTTGATGTACTTCAGATTCTCTTTGCGAATGAACGCAAAGCCCTGGGGATTGCGCAGGTACTGCCGCAGCATGTTTCTGGAGGAGCCGTCCGGCTGGTATTCTACATTGCACAGCACCGTATTGGTGGTCACCAGCTTGTACTTCTGGTCGCAGAGCTGGTATTTCCATCCCAGAGAAACATATTTTTCTCCCTCAAAAACCGGATACGGCGGCAATTCTTTCATGATGTCGGTGCGATACACCAGCTTCTTGTCGCCGCTTCCGCCCGCGTCGTAAAACCCGGCCAGGGTAGTCTCCTTCATGTCTTCCGGGAAGCCCGTCCCGATCACCTTTCCGGTGTTCATATCGGCGTCCAGTCCGATGATACCGGCGTATTTCCGGCGGTCGGTCTTATCCCACAAGTCCACAATACAGCGGACAGCGCCTTCTGCCAGCGCGTCGTCTGAATCGATGCAGACATTCAGCTCCGTGTCAATGTTCGCGTAGGCCGCGTTGTGGGCGGTGTGCATTCCGCCGTTTTCCTTGTAGAGATAGCGTATCTCAAATTCCGTCTCCTCTGCCTGCCAGACTTTGACAAGCCCCGCCGTGTTGTCGGTGGAACCGTCGTCCACCACAAGCCATATGAAGTCCTTGCAGTCCTGCCGCCGGAGAGAAGCATATGTACGGGGAAGGGTGTGTCCCCGGTTGTAGGCGGGCGTAAAGATCGTCAGTATCGGCATAGCTCCCTCCTATCTCTGCGCTGCTTGCAGATAAAACGCTTGCAGCCACTTGGCGTTCTCCACAACGTCAAAGCCTGCGTCCCTGATTTCCTCATAAGTATTGCGGCGTGGGATTTTGGCAAGCTCCAGAACGCTGTCTGCCCATTCTTCCGGCGGCGCGCTCAAGGGCAGGACATGAACCAGATCCGTTTTCCTGCACTCGATCGGGACGCTGTCGGAGATCAGCACCGGCAATCCGGCGGCCTGCGCCTCGATGCTGGCGACGGAAAGCCCCTCGAACAGCGACGGAAACAGAAACACATCCATCGCCTGAAGCAGCTCCGCCACGTCGCCGCGGGTTCCCAGAAATTTAACCCACGGGGTCAGCCCCAGCTGCGCAACCTTCTGGTGGATTTCCTTTCCGCCCTCACCGGCGTCATTTCCCACCAGCAGCAGAACCGCCTCGGGATTTTTCGTCCGGACAGCCTGAAAAATATCAATGATAAACTTATGGTTCTTCTGCGGATAAAAGCGCCCCACGTGGCCGATGACCAGCTGATCCTCCCCGATGCCCAGCGACTGCCGCATTTTCTGCCGGATTTCCGGGCAGTAGGCATACTGACGGGCGTCGATGGCGTTGTTCAGCTGGATGAAGCGGGCTTCGTTCTTCCTGCCGAACAGCCAGTCCCCGGATTCCTTGCCGCATATGAACAGATCCGTAATATGCGGCCGCATCATGGCCTTGTAATACCAGCGGACGGGAGATTTGAGGTCGATCCCGTATGGACGGTTATGGGCATGGCAGATGCGCATCGGGACACCGGCCTTTTCCGCTTCCCGGAAATCGTAATAGCCAAGCTCGGACATGTGGGAATGGATCACCCGGTACTCGGGATGCTCTGCGTAAAACGCCCGCACCGTCTTCCGGTACTCCCCGGCAGTCCAGGGGCGGATCGGCGGCATCCGGTAGATCCTGCCGCCAAGCGCCTCAATCTCATCGTCATAGGCGCCGCGCTCCTGACGGTGCACCATGAAATCGTACTGCACCTTGCTTCGGTCGATGTTCCGATAATAGTTCATCACCATGGTCTCCGCGCCGCCGCGGTCCATGATGGTAAACAGGTTCAAAACCCTGACTGGCTCTGTCGTCATGCATTACCTCTCCTCTCAGGAGAATACTCCCAGAATGTCGCTGTTGTACCCCCACGAACCCTGATGGGACATCTGACAGCAGTAGAAAATAAAATACAGAATGTAAAATCCCACTTTCAGGGCGCTCCTGTTTCGACTGCTGACCGTCACATTCAGAAGGTAGGGATAGAGGATCAGACTGTAGCCGGCGGTATACGTTGCCAGACGGATCACGTACAGTCCGCATGTAAACGTCGCAAGAAGATTCAGCAGAAAGTTTATCAGCGACATATTGATGCAGATGTGTATCATTTTATTGCCTGCATCAATCCGGTCACGGTGGATATACGCGATCACCACCGGCACCGCCGCGATAACAGGGCGGATGATGGAAGAACCGGAATCGCTGTTCATGGCCGCCACCGCATAGTCATAGGTCGAATTTGCCAGAGAGCTTTCCATGGCATCCAGAATCGGCCCCAGGAAAAACAGGCCGACCACAGCCGCAATAATAATCAGGTTCTGCTTGGGACTCCACGCCCTGCCTGTTACCATGAAATAGACCGGGATGAACAGATACGCACTGTTGTGGAACTGCGCCGCAAAGAGACACAAAAGGATATAGGGGATCGTTTTTCCCTCTTTGATGAATATTGCGCCGCCGAACAGAAGCACCACGGCAAACCACTGCCGCATCATGGAAAAGTAATTATAATACAGTGCGGTAGCGAACAGCACAAAGCAGCTGTCCAGAAAGCTGACGGACTCCCTGCGCAGCACATGAATGAAAATGCAGGACTCCACCGCCGCAAACAGGCCAAACCACCCGTGGTAATCGTCGCTCACGTACATCTTGAAGATGTTGGCGGTTATGTCAAACGCTTTGTCTTTGCCGTCCCCGTCAAGGATTCTGGAAACGTCGTCCCATGTGCCGGGGATATGCTCAAACGACTGAATATAGCCGGAGGTATCGTTCATTCCGGAGCGCATGGCGGCCAGATAGGCGATGTAGCCGAACACGATCAGCCAGGGCATCAGCGGCGACTTGTAATCGTAGCGTTCGCCGTAATATATGGAATTCAGCTTGTGATACCGGATTGGCCGCTCCCAGATCAGGGCGCAGACCAGAATCACGGCCAAAACCGAAAAATGAATCATCATTTTCTTGTTCCTTTACCTTGAAATAATCCTCTGGATCACGGTGAGCAGCACGTACACACCAAAGGCAAATCCATGTCTGGCGCAGCCGTAAAACAGTTTCCAGTGGATTGGGAAATAATTTAAGGGCAGGTTTTTGTACGCCTTCCGATACCTTTTCTGACGGATGATCCTGTGGATATCCTTCACTTTTTTCCCCATCGACTGAGTGGAAACCGTAATGTTCAGCCCAAGCCCCAGAATGCCCAGCGCGATCCTGTTATTCAGCGCGGCTTCATACTCGCTGCCCAGCTGGTTTGACTGGATGATGGCTTCCATCCGGTCGTAGAGCGTCTGCCACTGGTCATACAGCCCTGGGTTGTACCCGGACGTGACCGAGGAAGACCCGTCCCTGCGGTAATGATACAGGTACGCTGCCAGATACACCACCCTGTCGGCCTTTCCAAAAACCTCCAGATTGAAAAAGCCGTCCTCGTAGCTTCCGATCTCCGCCAGATCGACAAATCTGGCGCCGCTTTTCTGAATCAGGGAACGCCTGTACAGCTTTCCCCAGACCGGGCAGAGGGAATCCACCAGCTCCGGGTGGGAAAGCTCCTCTCCCATTGCCCCGACAAATCTTCGGTGCAGCTTTGCCCGGACTTCTTCCTTTTCAAAAACCGTCGTTTCCGGGAAGATGACTTTCCGGGAGGAACGGTTCTCCGTTTCGCTCACATACGACCACATCACGATATCCGCGTCATATTCGCGCATTGCGTTCACCGCGTTTTCGCAGGCGTCCGGCTCGACCCAGTCGTCCGAGTCCACGAACATGATGTATTCCCCGCAGGCGCAGTCCAGCGCGTCGTTCCGCGCCCGGGATACGCCGCCGTTCGCCTTATCGATGACCTGTATCCGCGCATCCTCATCCGCGTACCGCCGCAGGATATCCGAACTGCCGTCACCTGAGCCGTCGTTGACGCAGATAATTTCCAGATTCGGGTATGTCTGGTTAATCACACTGTCAAGGCACTGTGCCAGATACCGCTCCACATTGTAAACGGGAATGATAACGCTGACCAGCGGTTGTTCCTTCATTTTCCGGCACCTCCTGTTATGCGCAGATTATAGTCGTTTGATCGTTTCTTCGACGACCCTTTTCTTGTCAAACACGGCTTCCATACGTTTCCTGCCCGCTAAGCCCATGGCTCTTCTCTCCTCCATGGACAGGGCGCAGAACCGCTTCATTGCCGCGTAAAGGCTGCCCGAGTCCTTTCTTTCGCACAGGAAGCCTGTCACGCCGTCCTCCACCGCTTCCATGCAGCCGTGAATGCGGCTGGTGATCACCGGCCGGCCGGAAGCAGCGCATTCCAGGTTGGTATTCGCCATTCCCTCATGCCACGAGGGCAGAACAAAGCAGTGGGACGCGGCGATGAACGGGCGGACATCCTCCTGATAGCCCCGGTATTTTAACCACCCTTCGGATTCGGCTTCTTCCACCACCGCGCCGTAATCTTCCTCGTATCCGCCAACCATGTCCAGCGTGCAGGGGACGCCCTCGCCGGTGAGCCGTCTCATGGCCGAAAGCAGCTCGTCAACGCCCTTTTCCCGCATGATCCGGCCGATGAACAGGAATTTTACAACGTCCCCCGCCGGGTAGTCCGCCACGGCGTAGCGCTCCAGATTGACCCCTGCCCCGCTTAAGAGGCAGGTCTGGCGCTCTTTCACGATTTTCGCGTTGAGGAAAATCTGCCGGTTTTCTGCATTCTCAAAAAATACCGTCTTCGCCTTTTTGCAGCTGAGCCGGTACATCGCCGTGACCATTTTTTTCAGCAATCCGCCGCTTTCAAAGGCTGTCCCCAGTCCGGTGATGTTGACGGCGTAGGGTATCCCCGCCAGCCGCGCGGCAAGGCCGCCGTAGATGTTCGGCTTGATGGTGTAGCAGATCACTTTTTCCGGCTTTACCTCCCGGAATATGCGCCGGTAGGCGGCAAACAGCTTTGCGTCCCTGACCGGGTTCATGCCCCGCCGTTCCATGGGCGTGTCGAAAAAAAAGCACCCCATCTCCACCAGCGGCGCCACCAGTTCCCCGTAGGGGAGGGATATATATACCTCGTTCTTCGTCAGAAGCTCCTGTATCAGCTCCCTTCGGAACTGGTACAGGCCGACGTCGAAATTCGTCAGGATCAGAATTCTCATTTGATTTTCTCCGCGGGAACGCCTACGTATGTCCCGCTTTCCGTGATGCTTTTGATAACCACCGCGCCCGCGCCGATCATACAGCCGCCGCAGATCTGAAGATTGTTGCTCACCGTCGCGCCCGCGCCGATCCATGTTCCCGCGCCGACGCTTACTGTCCCCGCCACATGAGCGCCCACGGCTATATGCACAAAGTCTTCCAGAATGCAGTCGTGGTCAACGGACGCGCAGGTGTTGATGATGCACCCATCGCCGATGACCGCGCCGGGGTTGATGACCGCCCCCGCCGCAACCAATGTGCCGGTGCCGAGGGTCACGTCCTCCCCAATGACCGCGGAGGGGTGGATCAGCGTCGTGACCTGTTTCCCGGCGGTGAGCAGCATCTCCTGCATCCGCCTGCGAGCCTGCGGATTGCCGATGGCTACGAAGAAATCGCAGTCATATTCCGAAAACCGGGCGCTTTCCCCCATCACGGGATAGCGTCCGCACGTTTTTTTCGTGTCGTCCAGAAACGCAATGCTGTCGTAGCCGTTTTTTCCGGCGATATCCGCGGCGACTCTGCCGTGCCCGCTGGCGCCGAGGATCACAAGCCGCTTCACTTTGCCACCATCCCGTTTCCCATGAATTCCTCCATCGTGACAGACGTTTCCGAGGATATGCCGTCACGCCTTACAAATGCCGCCATCACGCTGTCCCAGATGATCTTCAGGTCTCCGAGGAAGGTAATGTGGTCTACGTACTTTACGTCCATTTCAAATTTGTCCTGCCAGCTGACCGTGTTTCTGCCGTGAACCTGCGCGTAGCCGGACAGCCCCGGGCGGACTTCGTGCCGCCGGTGCTGACACTCGCTGTACCGGGGCAGATATTTGACCAGCAGCGGCCGGGGGCCGATGACCGACATGTCCCCCTTCAGAATATTGAACGCTTCGGGAAGCTCGTCCAGACTGGTCGCGCGAAGGACTTTTCCGAATTTCGTGAGCCGCACCTCGTCCGGCAGAAGCTCGCCGTTTTCGTCCCGCTCGTCGGTCATGGAGCGGAATTTGTAGAGGTCGAAAATCTTCTCATCTTTGCCGGGGCGGGGCTGCTTGAAAATGACCGGGCTGCCCAGCTTGATGCGCACCAGAACCGCCACCAGTATGTACAGCCAGCCGAACACGATCAGCGCGGCCAGTGCGTAGAGGATATCCAGCGGCCGCTTGAAATACGTTTCGTAGGGGCCGTAAGGTTTATGCTCCATCGTTACTTCTCCGTTCCTGTTGGATACACCGTCACAGTGGTCTGCCGCTTCTGCACGATCATGCTGCCCGCTGGATATGTACCCTTCAGCACGCTTCCCGCGCCGACGATGCAGTTTTTGCCGATGCTCGTTCCCCGGAGGATGACCACATTGCAGCCGATCCAGCTGTTGTCGCCGATCGTCACCGGCGCGGTGACGAATTTTCCCGCCCCGATGCCGCCGGGAACGCGGTAGTCATGGTCATGGTCGTAAATTTTCGTATCCGGGCCGATCTGCACGCCCTCGCCGATCACGATGCTTTCCATGCAGTTGACGCTGACGCCATTACCAAGCGCCGTATTGCTGCCGATCTCCAGCGTACCGCCGTCCATGGCCAGCAGCTTCGATCTTCTGTGGGCACGGACGTGCCTGCCCAGACGGATGGTGCCGCCCTCCGCGATGACGACCTCCGTGTTAGGGGAAAACCGCTGAACGCCGGAATAGAAAAAATGATGGAAATGAAACAGCTTCATGATCCCGAAATTCACCGCGCTGAACAGCACGCTGACCAGATTAAAGATGAATCTCCGCAATGAAACGCCGCCTTTCCAAACTATTCAAAGCACCGCCGGATGACCTTGATGATCTGCTCCTGCTGCTCCTTCGTCATCTTGTTGTCGCTGGGCAGACACAGACCCCGTTCAAAAATGTCCGCACCCACATCCTCCACGCCGCCGGCAATGTAGGCGTTGGCCTTTGCCCTGCCCTCGCCGGAGGGGGTGATGAAGCCGTTCATCCGGTACATGGGCTGCATGTGCATGGGCTTCCAGATGGGGCGGCCTTCCGCGTTGATTCCCGCGATGGCCTCTAGAATCTCCGTAGGGCAGCTCTTTCCCTGCTCCGGGAGATACAGCGCGTCGTTGTCGCTGCGCACCTGACGGCACATGGCGCTCCTGTCAATTACCAGCGCAGACAGCCAGTAGTTGGGGCAGGACGTTTCCGGGTCGAAGGGGTTCATCTCAACAGGGAGACCCCGCAGACAGTCCCGGTAGCGCTCCCAGATGGCTTTCTTCTGGGCGATGTGTTCTTCCAGATACGGATACTGACCCCGGACGACGCCCGCGATCACGTTGCTCATGCGGTAGTTGTAGCCGACTTCCTCGTGCTGATACCATGGCGTGTTTTCCCGCGCCTGTTTTGACCACTTCCGCGCCTTGTTCGCCACTTCCAAGTCATTGGTCAGCAGGCAGCCGCCGCTGGAGCCGGTGATGATTTTGTTGCCGTTGTAGGAGATCGCCGCGTAGTCGCCGAAGCTGCCCGTCTGCCTTCCCCTATATGTAGCGCCCATGGACTCGGCGGCATCCTCGATGAGCAGCGCGCCGTGGGCGTCGCACACAGCGCGGATCTCGTCCGCCTTACCGGGAAACCCGTACAGGTGCGCCGCCACCACCAGCTGCACCTCGGGGTAAATCTCAAAGGCTCTTTCCAAAGCCCGGGGGTTCATGTTCCATGTGTCCCGCTCGGTGTCGATGAACACGGGGATGCCGCCCTCATAGACCACCGGGTTCAGCGTGGCGGCGAAGGTCATGTCGGAGCAGAACACCCGCCTGCCCTCTACTGCGCCGTGACCGATGGCAGGTCTTCCGTAGAGCCGTTCCCCCGCGGCCCTGACGCACAGGTGCAGCGCCGCCGTGCAGGAGGACAGCGCCACCGCGTACTTCATTTCCGCCTTCTGCGCCGCGATATGCTCCACCTCGTTGATGTTCGCGCCCACCGTGGACATCCAGTTGGAATCATAGGCTTCCGTGATATATTTCAGCTCGTCACCATGCATCGTCGGCGAAGCAAGCCATACCTTCTTATCAAAGGGCTTTATGTCTTTTCTCCTGACATACATATCTCTATTCCTCTTTTCTGTGCCTTTGACAGACGTGTCAGAAAAAGCTGATGGCCTCTCCCGTTTCCTTTTCCTGATCCTTGACCCAGTCCGCGTTCAGATCGTTCTGCACCACGGAATGGTCGGTCAGCTCGATCACCAGCGTATCCGCTCTGGCGGAAATGGATTTCACCACATATTTTCCGGCGGCATTTACCAGCGCCTGCTCGCAGTCCGCGTACTGCTGATGCTCTCCATTGACCACCAGCTCCACCTTGCCGTCGGCGCATTCCGCCAGATTTTTCAGCGTCACGCTGCCGCCGAAGCCCTGAAAGAAGCCGGAATAATCCTGCACCTCGACGGATGCTTCCCGGCAGATGTCCTTGATGCGGTTTCTGACCTCCTGCGGCATGACCGCGGAGGCGATAATGACGAAATTGACCCGGTACTTTTCAATGGCACCCTTCAGGTTCTCCACGCCGTTGACCACAGGAACGCCGTCCAGCAGAGAGCCGAAGCCGATCTCCTTGTAGTTGAGGGCGCACACCGGACGGACGGTTTTCTCCCGCTCCAGCTCCTGAAGCACGATCTTGCCGGTCCCGCCTGCGCCGATGACCATTGCGTTTATCGTTGCACCTTTCCCGTTATTTGCCACCCTGACCTTTTCCATAAGGAGCAGCCGGTAGGAAAACCGGCTCGCAGTGATGAGACACGTCTGGGTAAACGCGCTGAGGCAGTAGAAGGAAATGGGCATTCTTATAAGGGGCGTTCCCCGGAGCAGGATGAGAGTTCCGATGATGTGGACGATAAAGCAGACCACGTTTGCCCCGACGATGCGGTTCAGGTCGTTGAAGCCCGCGTACTTCCAGATGCCGCTGTACAGGTTGAAGCAGCAGAAGATCACGAGACAGAGAATGGTGTAATACGGCGCGTAGCTGGTATAGGCTTCGATATACTGCGCCGCGGCGCTGTGGAACTGCTTCGCCACATAAAATCTGGTCAGCAGCGCAAGATAACACGCGGCATTCACCGCAATGATGTCATACACGACCAGGAAGAACCGTATGGTGAACCACCTGACGTATATCCACTTACTTTTCCTGTTTTCTTCCGGCATAAATTTTACTCTCCCAATTTCTTTGCACGTAATTTCGGTCTGCTCACAGGGGTTGCAGATTTCCGGTCTCGTCGCAGTTTTTCAGCTCCATATGGTCAAGGGCATATTGCAGAGCCATGCCGATCAGCTCGTTCCGGGAACGGTTCGTCTTGGCCGCCAGGCGGTTGTATTCCTCCTGCAAGGCTCTGTCTATACGTATCGTCATTGTGACGGTTTTGTCTTCCTTCGGCGTCACGATGAATTTCTCCATAAACGCAGTCCTCCATTCATTTTGTTACATTATAGTGTTCACAAATTGCATAAAGCTATAACACAATATCAAGTTGAATTTACAATGTGTTTTTGTGTTACTTCATTTTCCGAAAATACGCCAATCCGCGGCAATTTCCCCCAAAATACGAAAAAAAAGAAAGCCTTGACCACGAAAAAACAGTCAAGGCTTTTTTGATGCGGTTTTCATTTTATTCCCTGCCGGAGCCGATGATCCCGTATTCCTTCAGCAGCGCCACCCGCCCGTTTCCGATCTTTATGGACTGGGCGGCATTATTGTCTGCGGAACCTCCGGCGGTCTCCTTCCCGTATTTCAGAATACGGTTCACCCACGCAAGGGGCAAAAGATACGGCTTTTCTTTCAGGTAAGGGTAGCGCCCCGTCAGCTGCCGCGCCGGGGGAAAGACGGTTCGCAGCAGGCCGTTTCCCGCTTTTCGACCCTGCTTTTCCGCGGAGACGGCGTTCAGGGTGATGTTGCTGCTGTGCTTGCGGCTCATGGAGCTTGCGCCGAATACGCCGGAATCCAGCAGGTCTTCCAGCATGGCCGTTTCGTCCACCGCCATTTCCCGCCACGCTTTGGGAAAGCACGCCTTTTCCGGATCGAAGGTCAGGTACTTCTCCCCAATGCGGAACAGCGCCGCGGCGAAACGATCGGCGTGGATCTCCGCGCACCGGTCAAGCACCGGCTGCCAGTCGATCTCCGCCCCGTGGGCGTTGGCGTACAGGCAGATATCGCACACCTGCCGGATGCCCACGCCGCTGTGGAGAAAGTGCTTGAAGGCATGGCAGATCAGGTAAAACAGATGGTCGGTGCAGCCCATGGCCGGCACCGCCACGCCATGCACCGTCTGTGTGACTGCCCGCCCATGAACGTCCGCGAAGAAGCGGTTCAGCGCTCCGGAAACGTCCGATTCCGGCGGGAACAGGTATTTGTGCAGCTCAATGTGGAGCGGGCTGCCCTTTTTCCCGTATGGCACCTCGTAAGCGATCAAGTCCTGCTCTGCGTCCAGAAGTTCCATGCCGCAATCGCACATGGCCTTATGGCACGCCTCGAACTGCTCCGGGGGGATGAGCACGTCCTCGTCCGCGGACATGCGGTAATCGGGGTGGGGGTACAGCTCCCGGCAGATGATTCCCTTTACGACAACGGGCGTTACCCCGGCGGCCTGCAGTTCGGGGAGTAGCCTCAGGAACGCGTCGGTTTTCATGGTTTGCACCATGACCGCCTGCATGGTCTGACGCTTATAAGGAAAAAAGATCTGACTGTCCGCTTTCCGGGCGGCCGGGCAGCGGACGGCCGCCGCGTAGATCATCGGCAGCACGCTGTGGGACGCTGCCATGGCAAACAGCGTGTCCCATGTCTCCCGCTCAATATCCGTCTCCCAATCCACGGTTCTATCTTCCAGCGAGGCGCGGAGCGCCTGCAAAAATAACATACTTACCGGTTCCATATCCGTCACCCGCTTCCAAACTCTTATATCAGATTCTACCGTATCGGGCGGAAAAAATCAAGACAGTTCGGGACGTTGGCGGCAGCCCGCTGAAAAATGTTAAGGCAACACCGCACAATTGCGTCTGCGAGTCTCAGCCGTCTTTTGCTCCACTTCCGCAGTTCCGAAAATGGGAAATACATACAGTATTCCTCCATTTTCGGAACTTTGAATTGGAACAAAAATCCTGCCTGAGACTTCTTGCCGAATTGTGCGGTGCTGCCTTAAATATTTCTCACTTTCCTATTGACAGGCTGCAGCCTGTGTGATATATTTATCACATGAGATGTGCGAAATATATCGCTTTTCAAAATAAAGGAGGATCATTATGAAAAAAGTATCATTGCGGGAGCTGGTGGCGGATAAAATCATATTCGCCGTTCTGATTGCGGTCTATTACTGGACGTGGGCGCGAAACGACTGGAAGGGCTATTACACGACCATTCAGATTGTCGTCGCCACATTCACCTTCTACTATTTTATCTCCCGGGGCATCCGGCTCAAAAAGTATAAGCAGGAGACTCCCGACGAAATGGCCGAGGCCAACCTGAGACGGTGCGACGCCATCTGCCTGAAAATCAGCGTGGCCGTACTGATCGCCGTCAGCTTCCTCTGCGCCGCCGGACGGTTCGCCCTTACGACGGAAGTGATCGGCTACTGTCTGGTGGGGATGCTGGTTCTGCTTGCCGTTGTGCGCACCATCATTTTCTACGTCATGGACAAGAGGGGGCTTTGAGTATGGCCCTGACGACCAGAATCAAAGAATACCGGGAGATGCAGGATCTCAAACAGTCAGACCTGGCCGAGCTGGTCGGCGTCCGGCGGGAGACCATTGTCAACCTGGAAAGAGGGAAATATAACCCATCGCTGAAATTGGCGATGGACATTGCGAAGGTTTTTCACGTGACGGTGGAAGACCTGTTCTCCTATGATGACTAAATCCGCGGGGTTTTGAGACATTATGCCTCAAAACCCCCACTTTTTCCGTCCCAAAGCTGGCGCGGCGCAGATTGACAACCCCAGAGGGATGTGATATCCTTATAAAGGATTTTTATGGCTTATATTCAATTTATATTTCGTATGAATTGTGAGACGTGGACATGGCTTTTTTTCGCAGGGTAAAAAAACGGCTTCAAGGAGACGACCCGCAGCAGCTGAAACGGGAACTACAGTGGCTGCAGACGCAGGTCGGGCGCTATAAGGGAAAGATCCTCACCGTAGGGCTGCTGAGCCTGACCGGCACGATTATGGGTCTTATTTCCAGCGTGGCCTCCAAATATCTCATCGACGCGGTCACGGGCTACGGCGCGGATATGTTGTGGCGCGCCGTGGCCATCATGGCCGTCATGCTGCTGGGAAGCCTTGTTCTGCAAGGCGTTTCCTCCCGGGTGGGCGCCAGCGTCCACGTGGACGTGAAAAACGAGATGCAGCACGTGACCTACCGGCACGTCCTGCGCGCCGGGTGGGAGGCGCTGGAGCCTTACCGCAGCGGCGATCTTCTGAACCGCTTGAACTCCGATGTAAACGTAGTGTCCGACGGCATCATCGGTTTTTTCCCCAGTCTCGCCACGTCTTCCGTAAAATTCGCAGGCGCTTTCGCCATCATGCTGTACTATGACCCCACGATGGCGCTTATCGCCCTTCTGGGCGTTCCCGTCACACTGGGGCTGTCCCGGATGATGCTGCGGAAGCTCCGCGCCCACAACCTGAAGATCAAGGAGCTGACCGGGGAGGTCATGGCCTTTCAGGAGGATTCCTTCCGGAATCTCACCAGCATCAAGGCGTTCTCCATCACTGATTATTTTGAAAGGGAAATGTACCGGCTCCAGCAGGATTACTCAGGTGCGTTTCTTTCCTACAACGGCTTCCAGATCAGAATGACCACCTTTCTGTCCCTTCTGAGTATGGCGGTCACGGGCGTCTGCTTCGGCTGGGGCGTGTATCAGCTGTGGAACGGCAGCATTACATACGGCTCGCTGACCCTGTTCTTGCAGCTGGCTACCACGCTGCGGGGGGCGTTTTCCTCGCTGCTGTCCCTCGCCCAACAGGCCATTTCTATCACCACCTCCGCCGGGCGCATCATCGCGGTGGAGTCCCTGCCGGAAGAAAATCAGGAGGTTCCCGAGGGGCTTTCTCAGGAAACGTCGCTGGACATTCAGATCGAACAGGCTTCCTTCCACTATCAGAATGGTGAAAGGGTTCTCGATACCTTCGACTTTACCGCCCGCCACGGCGACCTGATCGCCGTCATCGGCCCCTCCGGCGAAGGGAAGACCACCCTGCTCCGGCTGCTGCTGGGACTGGTGGAACCCTGCACCGGGCAAGCCGTGCTGGTGGGCGGCAGCGGAAACCGCTACCCCATCGCCGCCGGGACCAGAGGCGTATTCGCCTACGTTCCTCAGGGCAACAGCGTGTTCCCCGGCACCATTGCGGAAAATCTCCGGCTGGTCAGTCCCGACGCCACTGACGGCGAACTGGAACAGGCGCTGAAGATCGCCTGCGCATGGGACTTTGTCAGCCAGTTTCCCGACGGGGTTAACCACCGTCTGGGCACGGGAGGACGGGGCATTTCCGAAGGTCAGGCCCAGCGCCTGGCCATCGCCCGGGCGCTGCTGTGCAAGGCGCCGATTTTACTGCTTGACGAGGCCACCTCCGGTCTGGACATGGCCACGGAGCGTCGGCTTCTGGACAATCTGCGCCAAAGCGGTCTTCTGCGCACCTGCATTCTGGTGACCCACCGTCCCGAAAGCGCCAAGTTCTGCGGCCGCACCTATGAAATTCAGCGCAGGCAGGTGACGGAGGTAACGAATGGAACATAGAGTAAGAGTTCTGCCCCCGGAAATTCTGATGGAGCAGCTGCTGGGGCTTCTCGACAGCGCCGAGTATGTTCCGCTGAACATCAGCGGCTCCAGCATGACCCCATTTCTGGTGCACAGTCGGGACACGGTCTATCTTTCCAAGGTCACGCGCCCATTAAAAAAGGGCGACATGATTTTATACCGCCGGGACAACGGCGCGTACATTTTGCACCGCATTTACCGGGTGACACCGGATGGTTACTGGCTGGTGGGCGACGCCCAGATCCTGATTGAAAAGGGCGTCCGCCCCGATCAGGTTCTGGCACTGGTGACCGCCGTGCGGCGCAGGGAAAAGCTTTTGCAGCCGGGCAGCTTCTGGTGGGATTTCTTTGAGAAGGTCTGGGTTCGCGTGATCCCCCTGCGCCCCGGGATCGTGGCGGCCTATTCGGCACTGACCGGCGCGTTTCGTAAAGCGGAGACTGCCCATGATTGACCTGCATTGCCACATTCTGCCGGAACTGGACGACGGCTCCCAAAGTCTGGAGGAATCCCTCGCCATGGCGCGTATGGCCGTAAACAGCGGCTTGCGTGCCATGGCCGCCACGCCCCACTGCATGGGCGAGCGGGCGGAGGAGGTCTACGGGACATGGTCGCTTCTGCGTCAGGCGCTGGAGGAGACCGGCGTACCCCTGAAGCTGTACCCCGGCATGGAAATTTTCGGCACCCCGGACACCGCCCGGCTGCTGCGGGAGGGGAAGCTGTTCACCCTGAACGGCTCCCGGTATCCGCTGATCGAATTTGCCTTCCGGTCCAGCGGCGAAGAGGAAACTCTGATTCTGCGAAGCGTCTGCCGGGCGGGATTTAGGCCCCTTGTCGCGCACCCCGAGCGTTATACTTATCTTCAGCACGACCCGGAGATCGTCAATCGGTGGTGTCGCTTGGGCTGCCTGTTTCAGGTAAACCGGGGCAGCCTTCTGGGGCGCTTCGGCGGACACGCGCAGGCGCTGGCCTACGCGCTGGTGGAGCGGGGCTTCGCCGCCGCCGTGGCCAGCGACGCCCACTCTCCCCGGGTACGGACGCCTTGGATGGAGGATGTACGCGATCTCCTCGCGCAGGAATTCTCCCCCCGGTGCGCCCGGGCGCTGCTGCTGGACAACCCCAGAAAAATCCTGAAAGACGAACCCATCACTCTGGCCGAACCGGAGTGGTTTTGGTGAAAAAGGCGGGAAACTATGAAAAAACGGAATTGGCTTTTACTGCTGCTGATCGTCCTGTGTCTGGCGGTATTCTTCGGCTACCGGAAGCTTGACCAGCTGCGCACGGACACGCGTGCCCCCCAGATCCATATAGACGAACAGCCGCTGGAGGTCTCCGTGCGGGACGACAAAAGCGCGCTGCTGGCAGGCGTCACCGCCTCGGACAATGTGGACGGGGACGTGACGGCCTCCCTCGTGGTGGAGCGCGTCAACCTGACGGACAGCGACGGCTCCATTTCGGTGAGCTACGCGGCCTTCGACAGCGCCGGGAACGTGGCAAAGGCCAAACGGGAGGGCAGGTATACCGATTACGAACGCCCCCGGTTCACGCTGAACGCCCCGCTGGTCTATACCGTTGACCACAGCTTTGACGTTCTGAGCAATGTCGGCGCGGTGGACGCCATCGACGGGGACATCCAGCACCGGGTCAGAGCCACAACGAAGGGCACCAGCTCCATCATGGCGCTGGGAAGCCACATGGTTCAGTTCCAAGTGACCAACTCTCTTGGCGATACGGTGTCGGAGACCTTCCCCGTGGAGGTGATCTCCTCCGGCATCTACAACGCCGCGCTGGAGCTGACCGACTATCTCGTTTACCTGCCGAAGGACGCCCAATTCTACCCGGCGCAGTATCTGAAATCCTTCACATGGCTGGGGGAACAGGACAGTCTGGCGGGCGGGCTTCCCACGGACTACTCCATGCGGACGCGGGGCACGGTGCAGACCGGGTATCCCGGGGTCTACACCGTGGAATACCGGGTGACATTCACAGACCGGGACGAGAAAAATCCCGATTTTGACCGGAAATACACGGGGTATTCCAAATTGATCGTTGTGGTGGAAGGGTAAGCCAATGGAAAATACAAGCAAATCAAATATGCAAAGCGCCCGGCTTCTGCCCTTCGACCCCATCGTCCTTGTGCAGGACGTTCTCAAGCGGTGGCTGGTTGTTGTGCTGGCGGCGCTTGCCGTGGGCGTCGGCACCTACATTTATACGGACGCGACATACGCGCCGGTCTACCGGACGACGACCACCTTCGTGGTGACCACCCGGGGCAGCTCCACGTCGGTGTATTCCAACCTGTCCTCCACCAGCAATCTTGCGGGACTGTTTACCGAACTGCTGAACAGCTCCATCATGCGCAAGACCATCCTGCAGGAGACGGACATTTCCTCCTTTGATGGAACCATTGACACCGCGGTCGTCCCAAACACCAATCTCATCACCATGACCGTAACGGATTCCGATCCCCGGATGGCCTTTCTGGCCGCGCAGGCCATCATCGAGCACCACGAGTCCCTGACCTATCAGGTGATAGATGACATCGGGCTGGAGGTGCTGCAATACCCGGCAGTGCCCACATCTCCCACGAACCAGAACTTTGCCTTCCACCAGATGAAAAAAGCCGCTGTCATCGCGGCGCTGGCCGCCACGGCCCTGCTTGCCATTTTGTCCTATCTGCGGGACGCGGTGCGGAGCGGTACGGAAGCCCGGGAGAAGCTGGACTGCAGCTATCTGGGCGAAATCTCCCACGAGCGGAAGTACAAAACCGTTTTTGCCCTGCTGCGGCGGAAGAAAACCAGCATTCTGATCACGAACCCCGTGACCAGCTTCCGGTTTGTGGAGAGCATCCGCAAGCTGCGCCGCCGGGTCGAGCAGCACATGGACGGCGGCAAGGTGCTGATGGTGACGAGCCTGCTGGAAAACGAGGGCAAGTCCACCGTGGCCGTCAATCTGGCGCTGGCCATGGAGCAGAAGGGCAAGCGTGTGCTGCTGATCGACTGCGACCTGCGGAAGCCCGCCTGCGGCATGGTGCTGGGGCAGAACAAATTCACCTACGGTCTTAACGACATTCTGGGGGGCAAGGAGAATCTGTCCGAGTGCTTCCTGCGCTATCAGAACAGCGATATGTACATGCTGCTTGCCAAACGCGGCGAGCAGAACACCGGCGACCTGCTGATTTCCCCACGGATGAACGCGCTGCTGGACTGGGCGCGGGAGTGCTTCGACTTCATCGTGCTTGACCTGCCCCCCATGAGCGCGGCTTCGGACGCGGAGGGCATGGCCGATCTGGCGGATGCCAGTCTGTTGGTGGTTCGGCAGAACGCGGCGGCAGCGCCCGCCCTGAATAACGCCGTCGCTTCTCTGGACGGTCACAAAGCGAAGGTGCTGGGCTGCGTCCTCAACAACGTCTACGCAACGCAGCTGTCCACCGGCCAGAGCTACGGCGGCTACAGCAAGTACAGTCATTACGGCCACTACGGCAACTACGGTTCCGGTGGCTCCGGGAAATAGGAAGGCTGCTATGGAAATCGAAAAAACGGAACAACAGGGGCGGGACACCTTCGTACTGCTGGACGACTTTCTCCATCAGGCGAAGCGGATGTGGCTGCTGGGTCTGGCGCTGATCCTGATCTGCGCCGCCGGACTGACATTTGTGCAGCGCAGAGCCTACCGGCCCGTCTACGAGGCCAGCGCATCCTTTACGGTTCGGGTGGCCAACCCCCTTTACGCCAGCGTCAGCAGCTACAACGAAAAAACGGCGCAGGTCATGGCGGATACCTTCCCCTCCATCCTCACCAGCGGGCTGCTGCAGCGGCGGGTCATGGACGAGCTGGGCATCGACGAGGTGCCGGCCATGTCCGTCTCGGCCACGGCGCAGTCCAGCATCCTGACGCTGAAGGTCAGGGACACCGACCCCCAGCGTGCCTATGACGTCATGAGCGCCGTGATCGCCTGCTACCCGGAGGTAGCGGAGTTCGTAGTCGGCTCCACGGTGCTGGTGCTGCTGGATGAAAGCGGTATGCCCACCGCGCCCGTCGCCGAGTTCAATTACCGGTACTATATCACCCGCGGCGCAGTCGTGGGCGCGGCAGTCTGGTGCGTGATTCTGGCGTTTCTGGTTCTGATGAAGAACACCGTCCACAACGAGGACGAGCTGCGCAAGACCCTGAACGCCCCCTGCCTTGGGCAAATCCCCGCGGTGAAGATATCCCGGAAGCGGCCTTATCCTCTGCTGCACCGGTACAGGAGCGAGTCCGGCTTCTCCGAATCCGTCCGTCTGCTCCGTCTGCGGGTGGAGAAGGCCATGCAGGAGAACGGGCAGAAGATTCTGCTGGTCTCCAGCGCCATCCCCGGCGAGGGCAAGACCACCGTCTCCGTGAATCTGGCGGTATCCCTTGCCCAGAAGGGGCGGCGGGTGCTGCTGATCGACTGCGATTTCCGCAATCCCTCTGTGGCGAAGACCCTGTCCTCCAAGAGCCATCCTCTGGATGAAGGGCGGAACCTGACGAATTTCACCGGTTCCGGGGAAGCCGCCGGGGCGTTGGCACAGGCAACGGATGTGGAAGGTCTGTTCGTGATCGTGGGAAACGCCGATGGAAAAGCGGACTATTTCGACGCGCCGACGCAGGCGCGGCTGACGAAGCTCATCCGGTATGCCCGTGACAAATACGACTACGTGATCCTGGACACGCCCCCCTGCTCTCTGCTGACCGACGCCGCCGAGGCTGCGGAAGCCGCCGAAGCGGGACTGATGGTCATTCGTCAGGATTACGCCTCCCGCGACCAGATTCTGGACGGCGCCCAGCGTCTCAGCGACAGCCGTTTGCCCATCATCGGCTGCGCCCTGAACAACGTCCGCAAGGGCCTCTCCGGGAGCAGGGAATACGGGTATGGTTATGGATACGGCTATGGGTACGGCTACGGTTATGGCTACGGAAGCAAGTCCAGACAGGAAAAGAAATAGGAAAAACTGGGGCAAATTAGGGTCTATCTGAAAACCGTCAACATGCCCAAACAGCGGGTCTTTTCCGCCTGCTGTGCACCATTTTCCCTTGTAATACACAAAGTATTCCTGCGGAAAAATGGCTTCAGCAGGCGAAAAATCCCTCGCTGTTGGTCATATTCCCGGTTTTCAGATAGACCCTAAATGATACAAGAACAGGCACAGCAGATTATCCTGCTGTGCCTGTTGACTGTCCAATGCGGCCCGCCTGTTCGGCGGGGCAGCTTTGTTTCCTATCATTCCGCCGGGACGCAGAACTTTTCCACCACGAAGTCGTGGAGCCAGCTTTCGTCCGGGTAGAACTCCGCGTAGCGCTCGCCCATTACCGTCTCGCCGGGGAGACGCACAATGGTGTCCGAGGTGAAGTACATCTTCCCCATGTTCCGCGCCAGATACGTGATCTCCGTCAGGTCCAGATCGGTGGTGATGTAGTCCTTCAGGCCGCTGTAGTATTCCAGCGCCACGGCGGGGTCGGCGACGATTTTCCCCTTGCACTGGTTGAACAGCGCCTTCATCACCGCCATGCTCCGCATACCGCGTTTGTACGCGCCCTCCAAGTCGGTCTCGCTGCGGTAGGTGATGAACTTGTCCATGTACCACCGGTTCAGCGTGACCGTGCTGCCCTTGGTAAACGTGGAATGGATCTCCGTGTAGTCGTCGTCAAAGGTGATGGTCAGGCCGCCGATCAGGTCGTTCAGCGTGTACAGCGCGTCATAGTCCAGCGCTACGTAGCGGCTCACCGGCGCGCCGTACAGGAGCCTCGACACTGCGTCGGTGGTCAGGCGGCAGCTCAAGTCTTTTCCGTCGCCGTAGCTGTGGGCGGTGGAAATGTTGGTGTAAACAGTATCCAGATACTGGCCGCTTGCGTCCATGGCGATCACGTCGGCCATGGTGTCCCGGGGAATGTACAGCATGGAAAAGTCAAAGGTTCTGGTGTCCAGTATGACCAGCCCAATCACGTCGGCGTTGCCGCCGTTGGACTCCGTGGCGTAGAACCAGTTCTTTTCATCGCCCATGTAGTCAATGCCCATGAACAGAATGGAAATTACGTCGTCCCGGTAATTATAGGCGTTGCCCTGTTCGTCGATCCAGTCCGCGTCAATACGCGCCTGCGTTTCCGAAGCGTCGGTAGGGGTAGTCACAGACTGGGGAATGGTGTCCGAAACGCTTCCCCGGGCGGCGAACATCGCCCCCCGCACACTGCCGGAGTACCACACGAAAATCCCCACACCAACAGCCGCAAGCACCAGTACCGCCGCCAGCGAGCTGAGCACAATGGCGGTCACTTTCATGGGATTCCCATTCTTTTTCGGCTTTTCGCTCTTTGGGGGTTCTTCTTTCAGAAATTTTCCTTTTTTCTTCATGTTCCGTTATTCTCCGTCCGCGTCCGGAGTGCCGGCAAACACGGCCTGCGCTTCCTCCACCAGCACACCCTGTACCACGAACCGGTACGCCGGGTTTCCGATGCAGGTGGAAAGGGTGATGATCCTGTCTGAGGACGTAACCTCCAGCGCCGGATTGAACTGCGCCAGATCGGTCTGGGCGTAGACGCTCTCAATGTACTCGTCGATCAGCGCTTTGGTGGAAAAATCCGTGTTCGCGATGATGTCCAGATTGTCCCGGCGGTAGGCCGCGAAGACCTGATAGGTCAGCTGCCGCTCCGGGGTGTAGACGATGATCTGCCCGTGGGAATCGAAGAAATTCTTATCCCGGAACCGGTGCAGCTGGGCAAACATCCGCCCGTCCAGCATGTTATGGCCGTAGACCACGGTGTTGAAGTCCGTAAAGTCCCCGGCGTTCTCCCCAAGAACGAAGATGGAGCCATAGCCGGTGGAGGTTCCCTCGTAGTTGTGGTTCAGATAGTAGTAATTATAGGTCGTATCGTACAGGATGGGATAGTCGATCAGCGTGCCGTCCACCACGATCCAGCCGATGATGTCCTCGTTTTCCCCTTTGAGGTAGTCAAAGTTGATGGGAATTTCCACGGTGGGCAGGGGCGGCTCCGTCTCGACGGGCTGAGTCTCTTCCGCAGCCTCCGTCGCCGGGGTGGTGGGTGCGGCAGGCGCATCGGTTCTGGCCGCTGCCGCCAGCTGCTCATAGTTGTCGCTCTGCCGCTTATAGGCAAGCAGCAGCCCGCCGATCGCGGCCAGCGCCGCCAGCACGATGGAGAAGCTGACGATGCTGATAATGAGGTATACCTTCTTCTTATTCTGCATGTCCGTTATAATACGAATGGAGCGATCAAGACCGCTCCATTCCGTTCCTTTTCAATTACTTTGATTACTCTTTGCTCTTCTTGTAGGCAATGGCGCCGACACCGCCCGCAGTGCAGGCCGCGGCGGACAGGACTGCCACCGCAACGGAACCGGTACGGGGCGCGTTGGGCTTGCCGCCGGGGTTGCCGCCCTGATTGCTCTTGACGGTCGTGGCGGAAGCCGTGACTGCCATGCTCAGACACAGGATGAGCGCGAAAACAAAGGATACAAACTTTCTCATTGTGATTTCTCCTTCAGCGTTAAAATGTAACGCACTGCATGATGCACAGTCCGCCTTTTACTTACTCTGCATTATATATCTTCTCATCCGTTTTGTCAACACGGAAACCATGCCTGATTTCCGCGGAAATTTCAGTAAAAAACTGCCGAAAACCAGCAAAACCGCTTTTTCCTCAAAAACGGAATCCGTCCGCGGTTCCGCCCTTGTTTTTTGGGGAAAACTGTGATATGATATCAGAATATTAAGAAGGTGTGACCATGCTCGATTTTCAGCGCCCCCAGCTGTCCCAGAAGGACGACTATGAGCGCGTTTTGTTTTCCTGTCCGCCCAGAGGATGCGAATATTCCTTCGCCAACCTCTATCTCTGGGGGCGGCAGCAGCTGGTGTTTACCCACGGCTGCGTGGCGTTTTTTTCCCATTTCAATGGCCGGAGCGTCTACCCCTACCCCATCGGCGACGGGGATCGGCGCGCCGTGATCGAGGAAATTCTTCTCGACGCTAAACAGCGGGGCATTCCCTGCCGCATCGTCAGCATGACCGCGGCCGATCAGGCGGAGCTGCAGGGGTGGTTTCCCGACAAATTTCTCTACCGCGCCGACCGGGACAGCTATGACTACGTTTATTCCGTGGACGATCTGGCCGACCTGAAAGGTCGGAAATTCCAGAAAAAACGGAACCACGTCAACCGCTTCCGGGCAGAGCATTCCCAGTTTGAACTGCAAAATCTGACCGACGGCAACTTCTCCGCTGCCCAGCGCATGGTCGGCGAATGGTACCGCGCCCGGATGCAGGCCGACCCCACGGGGGACTATATGATGGAAAGCATCGCCATGTCCCGGGCGTTCCGGCATTATGAGGGCCTGCAAATGGAGAGCGCCGTGCTTGTGGAAAACGGGGAAATTCTCGCCGTGACCATGGGTAGCCGCCTGTGGTCGGACACCTTCGACATCCATTTTGAAAAGGCGCGGGAGGACGTGGACGGCGCTTACGCCGCCGTAAACTGCGAATTCGCCCGGTATCTGCGGCTGAAATATCCCAATCTACGCTATCTGAACCGGGAGGACGATGTGGGTCTGGCGGGGCTTCGCAAGGCCAAGCTGTCCTACAATCCCCACCACATGGTGGAGAAATCATGGGCGTATCTGGCGGAGGATTTCCATGGAGATTGACTACCCCACCGGCGTACAGGAGCCTCAGCTGCGGGCGCTCTGGCGGCTGTCTTTCGGGGATTCTGAGGAATTTATCGCGGGCTTTTTTGCCAGCGGCTACTGCCCCCGGCGCTGCCGGTGCGCGGCGGAAAACGGGAACGTCGCCGCCGCCCTTTACTGGTTTGACGCAGAGTTCCGGGGGCAGAAATTCGCCTATCTCTACGCCGTGGCGACCCACCCGGATTTCCGGAACCGGGGGCTTTGCCGCGCCCTGATGGCGGATGCCGCTGCCTGTCTGACCGGACGGGGCTATGACGGGGCGCTGCTGATGCCCCATGACGTTGGTCTGCGGAAAATGTACGGCCGCATGGGCTATCGGGACTGCTGCACCGTGTCGGAATTTTCCTGCGACGCCGGGGAAGCGGTGGCTCTGCGCCCGGTTTCCGATGCGGAATTTGCCCGCCTTCGCCGGGAGTACCTGCCCCCGGACGGCGTGATTCAGGAGGGGGCAAACCTTTCCTATCTCAAATGCTACGCCGCACTTTACGCCGGGGGGGATTTTCTGCTGGCTGCCGAGCACGACGGTGACAGCCTGACCGGCATGGAGCTGCTGGGCAATGCCGCAGCCGCCCCGGGCATTCTGGGGGCGCTGGGTTTTTCCCGCGGCCACTTCCGCACCCCGGGAACGGCGCTTCCCGGCGCCATGTTCCGTCCCCTGCGGGCGGGTGCGGACGCACCCGGATATTTTGGGCTGATTTTTGACTGATACTGAACTCCAATTAAAATCTTTAAAAAAGATTTTAATTGCCTGAAGGGCATGGAGTTCATATGAGACTTGTTTTGTGATTTCTTTCCTTATAAATCACAAAACAGGCAGCGCCTTCAGGCGATGCCTTCCTGATTAAAATTAAGATTTTAATCAGGAAATAGTATGAGTTTCCGTAACCCCGTGGCACCCACAGGCCGTGCGCGGTCTGTGCCTTTCATAAGACAAGAACACTGGAGGAATCATCGTGCACAGAGAACACCTTGGGAGCCGTTTGGGCTTCATTCTCCTCAGCGCCGGTTGCGCCATCGGCATCGGCAATGTATGGAAATTCCCGTGGATGACCGGGCAGTATGGCGGCGGCGCGTTCGTCGTGATCTACCTGCTCTTCCTGCTGATCCTGGGTGTCCCCGTTTTGACCATGGAATTCGCCATGGGACGCGCCGCCCAGAAAAGCCCCCTGAAAATGTATCAGGCGCTGAAGCCCGGCGGACACTGGGGCTGGCACGGCTACGTCTGTTTGCTCGGCAACGTTGTTTTGATGATGTTCTACACCACCGTCGCCGGTTGGATGCTGCAATATTTTGTGGACACCGCCGCCGGACGCTTCGTGGGACTTGACGTTTCCGGGGTGGAGACCGCCTTCGGCAGCATGCTTGCGAACCCTGTCCAGCAGACGGTTTACATGGGCGTGATCGTCATATCCGGCTTTTTCATCATTTCCATCGGTGTTCAGAAGGGATTGGAGCGGGTGACCAAGTGGATGATGATGGCGCTGATCGTGCTGATGCTGGCGCTGGCTGTACACAGTCTGTTCCTCCCCGGCGGCTCCGAGGGACTGAAATTCTACCTGCTGCCCGATATCCAGCGCCTGAAAGACGCCGGCGTTGGCAATGTCATCGTGGGCGCCATGAACCAGTCCTTCTTTACATTGAGCCTTGGCATCGGCGCCATGGCCATCTTCGGCAGCTACATCGGCAAGAATCATGCCCTGGCCGGCGAGTCCGTCCGGGTCTGCGCGCTGGACACGCTGGTGGCGCTTTGCTCCGGCCTCATTATCTTCCCCGCCTGCTTCTCCTACGGCGTGGACGTCAAGAGCGGCCCCGCGCTGATCTTCATGACCCTGCCCAACGTGTTCAACAACCTGCCCGCGGGGCGCTTCTGGGGGAGCCTGTTCTTCCTGTTCATGACCTTCGCCGCCTACTCTACGGTTCTCGCGGTGTTTGAAAACATCGTCTCCTGCGTCAGCGAGCTGACCGGGCTCAGCCGGAAGAAGACCTGCCTTGTGTGCGGCATTGCCCTCTTCCTGCTGAGCCTGCCCTGCCTGCTGGGCTACAACCTGTGGAGCAATTTCCGCCCCATCGCCGGGCGGGACGTGCTGGACAGCGAGGATTTTCTGGTCAGCAACCTGCTGCTGCCCCTGGGCAGTCTGCTGTTCATCATTTTCTGCACCACCCGCTACGGCTGGGGCTGGGAGAATTTCCTCGCCGAAGCCAACGAGGGCAAAGGGCTGAAAATCGCCAAATGGCTGCGGCCTTACATGACCTACGTGCTGCCCGTGATCGTGAGCATCATTCTCATCTTCGGCCTTTACAACTTCTTCGCCGCGTAAACACTGCCCCGAAAGAGCGCATCTCTTTCGGGGCAATTTTATCGATTTGGCAAGATTCACATGGAATCTTGCCAAAAACCGTCAGGAATCGTCTTTCTGCGAGTTGACGGGGAACGCCCCCAATGGTATAATACTCCTGTACATCAACAAACCCTTATGACTGACGGATTAGGCTGCGTCCGGAGTTTCGATGCAGGCCGAAGTGGAGCACCACATGGAGTAAGGGCATATCCCCATTTCCTGCCGACCGTCTGGGCTCACTTTCCCGTTACAGCGGGCGAGTGCGCCCTTTTTTCTATGCATACGCATAGAAAAAAGAAAAAATGTGCCATTTCCTCCCCCTGCGGGGCAACCGGAAATGATGCACAAAAACTTCATGCTTATGCCTTTGCGCATTTTCGCAGTGCAGTGCTCATGCATGAAGTTTTATACGAGTTTTTAATAAAACGCTTAAAAGCGTTTTATTAGGCCGCAGGATTGCGGCCAGCGGCCACTGCCGCTAAAAAACGAAGTCAATACATTTCTTACCGCCGCCCAGGCGGTCTGCCGTGAAACGGCTTTCATAAAATGATGAAATCATTTTATGAAGAAATAGTATTATTTGCCACAAGGAGGTCAACACATGAAAAAAGTCGGAATCGTCATGGGCAGCGACAGCGATCTGCCCATCCTGCGCAAAACAATGGATACCCTGACGTCTCTGGGCATTCCCTACGAATGTCACATCTACTCCGCCCACCGCACCCCCGAGGAGGCTCGGGATTTTGCCGTATCCGCACGGGCAAACGGCTTTGGCGCGCTCATCGCCGCCGCCGGTATGGCCGCGCACCTCGCCGGCGCCATCGCGGCAAACACCACCCTTCCGGTCATCGGTATTCCCTGCAAAGGTCCTTGTCTCGACGGCATTGACGCTCTCCTTTCCACGGTCATGATGCCCTCCGGTATTCCGGTCGCCACCGTAGCCGTAAACGGAGGCGTGAATGCCGCTTTGTTGTCCGCCCAGATTCTGGCAGTGGAGGACGCGGAGCTTGCCGCGAAGCTGGACGCCAGACGCGCCGCCGACGCGGCCAAGGTGCTTGAGAAAGACGCCGCCCTTCAGGCGGAGCTGAACGGCTGAGGGAGGAAAAGCAATGGGCGGTTTCTTCGGGGCGATTTCCCATAAGAATTGCATTTACGACGTTTTCTTCGGTACGGACTACCACTCCCACCTCGGCACCCGCCGGGCCGGACTCGCCTTCTACGATACGGAAAAGGGCTTCCAGCGGCAGATCCACAGCATTGAAAATACCCCCTTCCGCACGAAATTTGACGACGACATGGCCAAATTCAGCGGAAACGCCGGTATCGGCTGCATTTCCGACACCGACCCTCAGCCTTTGCTGGTGCGCTCCCACTTGGGGATGTTCGCCATCTCTACCGTGGGCATCATCAACAACGCCGAACAGCTGGTGGACGAGACCTTCTCCGGGCCGGGGCATCAGTTCATGGCCATGTCCTCCGGCAAGATCAACACCACCGAGCTGACCGCCGCCCTCATCAACCAGCGGGGCAGCCTGATCGAGGGCATCCGCTACGCCCAGGAGGTCATCGACGGCTCCTGCACCATCCTGCTGCTGACCCCCGACGCCATCATCGCCGCCCGGGACCGGCTGGGGCGGCTGCCCGTGCTGGTGGGAAAGAATGACGACGGCCTGTGCGTATCCTTCGAGTCCTTCGCCTACCACAAGCTGGGCTATCAGGACCATTACGAGCTTGGCCCCGGGGAGATCGTGAAAATGACGGCGGACGGCCTTACTCAGCTGGCCGCCCCCGGCACGAAAATGAAGATCTGCGCCTTCCTGTGGACGTACTACGGCTACCCCAATTCCAACTACGAGGGCAAAAACGTGGAGGTCATGCGCTACCGCAACGGCGAGATCATGGCCCGCAAGGAAATGGAAGCCGGCACCATGCCGGACGTGGACTTCGTGGCGGGCGTGCCGGACTCCGGTCTGCCCCACGCCATCGGCTACGCCAACCAGTCCCACAAGCCCTTCGCCCGTCCCTTCGTCAAGTACACCCCCACATGGCCCCGTTCCTTCACTCCCGCCAATCAGGAGATGCGCAATCTGGTGGCGAAAATGAAGCAGATTCCCGTGCCGGAACTGATTCAGGGCAGGAAGCTGCTGTTCGTGGACGACTCCATCGTCCGGGGCACCCAGCTGCGGGAGACGGTGGACTTCCTGTACGAAAGCGGCGCGAAGGAAGTGCATATGCGTTCCGCCTGTCCGCCCATCATGTACGGCTGCAAATATCTGAATTTCTCCCGCTCCAACTCCGAAATGGAGCTGATCGCCCGGCGGACGGTCCAGAATCTGGAGGGCGACGAGGGGCAGAAGCACTTAGACGAGTACGCCGACGGCAGCACGCAGCGGGGCAAATGTATGCTCAAAGCCATCTGCGAGGAAATGGGCTTCGATTCCCTGGGCTACCAGTCTCTGGACGGCCTGCTGGAGGCCATCGGGCTGGATAAGGACAAGGTCTGCACCTACTGCTGGAACGGCAAAGAATAATAGATAGAGGAAACTCTGAATAAATCGCCTTCGGCTGAGCAGCGGATCTTTTCCCCCAGCCGTGCAGTTTCAAAAGTGGGAAATACACAAAGTATTTCTCCACTTTTGAAGCCTTCGTCTGGTGGAAAATCTCTCGCTGTCAGCTCTCGCCGATTTATCCAGAGCTTCCTAAATTTCCGGAAAAGGAGTATTATCATGGAACACAACAATTCCCAGTCCGCCAGCTACGCCGCCGCCGGTGTGGACATCACCGCCGGATACAAAGCCGTGGAGCTGATGAAAACCCACATTGCCCGCACCCGCAACTTAGGCTGCCTGGACGACGTGGGCGGCTTCGGCGGCTGCTTCGGCCTGCCCATTGCCGGGATGGAGGAGCCGGTGCTGGTCTCCGGCACCGACGGCTGCGGCACCAAGGTCAAGCTGGCCATCCTCATGGACAAGCACGATACCATCGGCATCGACGCCGTGGCCATGTGCGTCAACGACATCATCTGCGTGGGCGCAAAGCCCCTGTTCTTTCTGGATTACATCGCCTGCGGCAAAAACGTGCCGGAAAAAATTGCCGAAATCGTGGGCGGCGTGGCGGAGGGCTGCGTCCAGTCCGGCGCGGCGCTCATCGGCGGCGAGACCGCAGAGCACCCCGGCCTGATGCCCGTGGAGGACTACGATCTTGCGGGCTTCGCCGTGGGCATTGTGGATAAAAAGAAAATCTTAGACAAGACGAAAATGGCGGAAGGGGACGTGGTCATCGCCCTGGCTTCCTCCGGCATTCACTCCAACGGCTTCAGCCTGATCCGCAAGGTTTTCCGCATTGACGAGAACCCCGCCGAAATCTATCAGCCCTGCGACGCCCTGGGCGGGAAGACCATCGCCGAGACTCTGCTGGCCCCCACGAAGATCTACGTCAAGTCCGTTCTGGCGCTGCTGGAAACCGTGGACGTCAAGGGCATCAGCCACATCACCGGCGGCGGTTTCTATGAGAATATTCCCCGCTCCATCCCCGACGGCCTGTGCGCGAAGATCGACAAGCGCGCCGTCAGGGTGCTGCCCATTTTCGATTTGATTGCCAAGACCGGCAATATCCCTGAGCGGGACATGTTCAACACCTACAACATGGGCGTGGGCATGAGCATCGTTGTTCCCGCTGCGCAGGTGCAGACCGCGCTGGACATCCTCACCGCCCACGGCGAGGACGCCTATGTCATCGGCACCATCACCAAAAACGACGAAGAAAAGGTGATTCTGGAATGACGGCCAAAATCGCAGTTCTGGTCTCCGGCGGCGGCACCAATTTGCAGGCGCTGATCGACGCTCAGCAGCGGGGCGAGCTGGGCGGCGGAGAGATCACCGCCGTGATCTCCTCCAAGGAGGGGGCTTACGCTCTGGAGCGGGCGCGAAAGGCGGGGATTCCCGGCTACGTGCTGCCCCGGAAAAGCTTCGACTCCAACCGCGCCATGACGCTGGCGCTGGTGGAGAAACTGAAGGCGTTGGACATTGATTTAGTGGTTCTGGCGGGCTGCATGGTCATCTTCACCGAAGAGCTGGTGCAGGCATACCCCAACGCCATTATGAACGTCCACCCCGCCCTGATCCCGTCCTTCTGCGGACAGGGCTTCTACGGACTGCATGTCCATGAAGCGGCGCTGGCCTACGGCGTCAAGCTCTCCGGCGCGACCGTGCATTTTGTCAGCGCGGAATGCGACGGCGGCCCCATCATCGCCCAGAAGGCCGTCCCCGTTCTCCCCGGAGATACCCCCGAAACCCTTCAAAAACGCATTATGGAGCAAGCCGAATGGAAGCTGCTGCCGGAAGCCGTGCGCCTGTTCTGCGAGGGCAGGCTCCGGGTGGAAGGCCGCACCGTTATCATCGAACAGGAGTGAAAACGCTATGAATGTTTACGAAATAAAGTCCATGGCCGAGCGCCTCAGCGGCAACACCTACCCCGGCCGGGGCATTGTGCTGGGGGTCACCCCCGACGGCAAGACCGCCGTGGCCGCCTATTTCATCATGGGACGCAGCGTCAATTCCCGGAACCGGGTCTTCGTTCAGGAGCCGGACGGCATCCGCACGGAAGCCTTTGACCCCAGTCTCATGAAAGACCCCCATCTGATCATCTACCATCCCGTGCGGGAGGCCGGTCAGGGTCTCATCGTCACCAACGGCGACCAGACGGACACTGTCTGGGAGTACCTCGCCAAGGGTGAAAGCTGGGAAGCCGCCCTGCGTACCCGTCAGTTTGAGGACGACGGCCCCAACTGGACGCCCCGCATTTCCGGCCTGCAGGCAGGGGACGGCAGCTATAAGCTGTCCATCCTGAAATCCGCCGACCCGGAGGGCACGGCATGTGCCCGGTTCTTCTATGAATACCCCGCCACCCCCGGTCTGGGGCATTTCCTCCACACCTACGTCTGCGACGGCAACCCCGTGATTCCCACCTTTCAGGGAGAGCCGGAACGGGTCAGCATCCCCGCGGACATCGACGATTTCACCCAAGAGCTGTGGGAGAACCTGAACGCAGACAACAAAATCTCCCTGTTCGTGCGCTACACCGATCTGGAAACCCGGAAATATCAGCAGCGAATCCTCAACAAGCACTCAAAGTAATACCGCGTGGAGGGAATGAACATGAAAGAATTTGAACTGAAATACGGCTGCAACCCCAACCAGAAGCCCGCGAAGATCTACATGGCAGACGGCTCCGAGCTGCCCATCACCATCCTGAACGGCCGCCCCGGCTACATCAACTTTCTGGACGCCCTCAACTCCTGGCAGCTTGTGAAGGAGCTGAAAGAAGCCACGGGCATGGCCGCCGTGACGTCCTTCAAGCACGTCTCCCCCACCTCCGCCGCCGTAGGAAAAGTCCTGCCCGAGAACCTGAAAAAGGCGTGCTTCGTGGACGACATTCCCGAGCTGGACGACAGCCCCCTCGCCTGCGCCTACGCCCGGGCAAGAGGCACCGACCGGATGTGCTCCTTCGGTGACTGGGTTGCTCTGTCCGACGTGTGCGACGTGACCACCGCGAAGCTCATCGCCCGGGAGGTCTCCGACGGCGTGATTGCCCCCGGCTACACAGAGGAAGCGCTGGCCATCCTGAAAACCAAGCGCAAGGGCGGCTACAACGTGGTGGCCATTGACCCCGACTACGTTCCCGCCGAGCAGGAGACGAAGCAGGTCTTCGGCATCACCTTCCAGCAGGGGCGGAACAACTTCAAGATCGACGGGCATCTGCTTCAGAACATCGTCACCAAAAACAAAGACCTGCCCGAATCCGCCAAAATCGACCTGATCGTGGCGCTCATCACCCTGAAATACACCCAGTCCAACTCCGTGTGCTTTGCCTATGACGGGCAGGCCGTGGGCGTGGGCGCGGGTCAGCAGTCCCGCATCCACTGCACCCGGCTGGCCGGCTCCAAGGCCGACACCTTCTTCCTGCGCCAGCACCCCAAGACCCTGTCCCTGCCCTTCCGCGCCGACCTTGGCCGCCCCAACCGGGACAACGTGATCGACGGCTACATCAACGGCAACGAGGAGGATGTCTGCGCCGACGGCATCTGGCAGAACTACTTCACCCGTCAGCCCGACCGGCTGACCGAAGAAGACAAGCGGGAATTCCTGTCCAAATTTGACGGCGTTTCCCTCGGTTCCGATGCTTTCTTCCCCTTCCCCGACAACATCAAGCGCGCCAAAGCCTCCGGCGTCAAGTACATTGCCCAGCCCGGCGGCTCCATCCGGGACGATCTGGTCATCGAGGAATGCGATAAGGACGGCATGGTCATGGCCTTCACCGGCATGAGACTGTTCCACCACTAAGGGGGATTGTTTATGAAACTGTTAGTCGTAGGCGGCGGCGGACGGGAACACGCCATCATCAAAAGCCTGAAAAAGAATCCCGAGGTCACGGAAATTTTCGCTCTCCCCGGCAACGGCGGCATCGCGGCGGACGCGGTGTGCGTCCCCATCGGCGCTACGGAAATCGACAAGATCGTCGCCTTTGCCCAGGAGCAAAAGATAGATTACGCCGTGGTCGCGCCCGACGACCCGCTGGTACTGGGCTGCGTGGACGCGCTGGAAGCGGCTAAAATCCCCTGCTTTGGCCCCCGCGCCCGGGCCGCCATCATTGAGGGCAGCAAGGTCTTTTCCAAGAATCTCATGAAAAAGTACGGCATCCCCACCGCTCGGTATGAGGTCTTCGACGACATGGCCGCCGCCCTCGCCTATCTGGACACCGCCCCCATCCCCACCGTCATCAAGGCCGACGGTCTTGCGCTTGGAAAGGGCGTTATCATCGCCCAGACCCGGGACGAGGCCAAGGCCGCCGTCCGGGATATGATGGAAAATCACGTCTTCGGCAAGTCCGGCGACCATGTGGTCATTGAGGAATTTCTCACCGGCCCGGAGGTCTCCGTGCTGGCCTTCACCGACGGCAAGGTGGTCAAGCCCATGGTGTCCTCCATGGATCACAAGCGGGCGGGAGACGGCGACACCGGCCTGAACACCGGCGGCATGGGCACCGTCGCCCCCAACCCCTACTACACCCCGGCCATCGCCGAACGGTGCATGAAGGAAATTTTCCTGCCCACCATCGCCGCTATGAACAGCGAAGACCGCACCTTTCAGGGCTGCCTTTACTTCGGCCTGATGCTCACCCCCGACGGCCCCAAGGTCATTGAATACAACTGCCGCTTCGGCGACCCGGAGACGCAGGTGGTGCTGCCTCTGCTGGAAAGCGACCTGCTGACCATCATGCAGGCGACTACCAACGGCACGCTGGCGGACACGGAGGTTCGCTTCTCCGATAAATATGCCTGCTGCGTCATCACCGCCTCCGCCGGGTATCCCGTCAGCTACAAAAAGGGCTACGAGATCACCATGACCCCGGAAGCCGCCGCCCACACCTATGTTGCAGGCGCGAAGCTGGAAAATGGGAAGCTTCTGACCTCCGGCGGCCGGGTCACCGGCACCACCGCCGTGGCCGGTTCTCTGGCAGACGCCATCCGGGAAGCCTACCGCCTTGCAAGCGGCGTGCAGTTTGAAAACGCCTACCGCAGAAGCGACATCGGCCAGCGCGCGCTGCAAGCTGGGAATCACTGATAAAATCGCATTCGGCTGAGCAGCGGGTCTTTTGCCCCCATGCCGCAGGCCGAAAAACGGGAAATACATCCAGTATTCCTCCGTTTTCCGGCCTTTGCCTGAGGACAAAATCCCTCGCTGTCAGCTCTCGCCGATTTCATCAGTGCTTCCCTCAACTCTGAATAAATCACATCAGGAGGAATAACCCCATGGTTTATCGGGTATTTGTAGAAAAAAAGGAAGGTCTGGACAACGAAGCCAAGGGTCTGCTGAATGAGGCTAAGACCCTTCTTGGCATGGAGCGGCTGGAAAACGTCCGGCTGTTCAACCGGTACGACGCGGAAAACATCACGGAAGACCTGTTCCGGTACGCCGTGAAGACGGTCTTCTCCGAGCCGCAGCTGGATACCGCTTCCCCCTCCGTCCAACTCCCCGGCGCTTATGTTTTTGCCGTGGAGGCGCTGCCCGGCCAGTTTGACCAGCGGGCGGATTCCGCCGCCCAGTGCATCCAGATCATCTCCCAGGGCGAGCGTCCCCTCATCCGCACCGCCAAGGTCTACGCTCTGTACGGCGCGTTGACGGACGGGGACATCCGGGAATTCAAAAAATACGTCATTAACCCGGTGGAGTGCCGGGAAGCGTCTCTGGACGTGCCGGAGACCCTCGCTATCCGCTATGACATCCCCACGGAGGTGGCGACCCTGACCGGCTTCACGGGCCTGAGCCGTGACGAGCTGGCGGACTTTATCGCGAACTACGGCCTTGCCATGGACTTGGACGACATCGTCTTCTGCCAGTCCTATTTCCAGAAGGAAGACCGCGACCCCACCATCACGGAAATTCGCATGATTGACACCTACTGGTCCGATCACTGCCGCCACACCACCTTCGGCACCATTCTCGACCACGTGACCTTCGAGGACGCCCTGCTGCAAAAGACCTACGAGGACTATCTGGAAACCCGGAATGCCCTTGGCCGCAGCGAGAAGCCCATCTGCCTGATGGATCTCGCGACCATCGCCGTCAAGCACCTGAAGGCCGCGGGCAAGCTCCCTAAGCTGGACGAGAGTGAGGAGATCAACGCCTGCACAGTGAAGATGGACGTCACCGTGGACGGCGTCACCGAGCCATGGCTGCTTCTCTTTAAGAACGAGACCCACAACCACCCCACGGAGATCGAACCCTTCGGCGGCGCGGCCACCTGCATCGGCGGTGCCATCCGCGACCCTCTGTCCGGGCGGAGCTACGTCTACGGCGCCATGCGCGTCACCGGCGCGGCCGACCCCCTGACTCCCGTGTCCGAGACCATCCCCGGCAAGCTGCCCCAGCGGAAGATCGTCACCACCGCCGCCGCGGGCTATTCCTCCTACGGCAACCAGATCGGCCTTGCCACCGGCATTGTGGATGAGATTTACCATCCCGGCTACGCCGCCAAGCGCATGGAGATCGGCGCGGTCATCGCCGCCGCCCCCGCGGAAAATGTCCGCCGGGAGCGCCCCGACCCCGGCGACGTGGTCATTCTGCTGGGCGGCAACACCGGCCGGGACGGCATCGGCGGCGCGACGGGTTCCTCCAAGGCTCACACCCAGCAGTCGGTGGAAACCTGCGGCTCCGAGGTGCAGAAGGGCAACGCCCCCGAGGAGCGGAAGCTCCAGCGCCTGTTCCGCAATGGCGAAGCCTCCCGTCTCATCAAGCGCTGCAACGACTTTGGCGCGGGCGGCGTGTCCGTGGCCATCGGCGAGCTGGCCGACGGTCTGGAAATTGACCTGAACGCCGTTCCCAAGAAATATGACGGTCTGGACGGCACCGAGCTGGCCATCTCCGAATCTCAGGAGCGGATGGCCGTGGTCGTGGAAGCGAAGGACGCGGCGCGGTTCCTCGAACTGGCTGCCACGGAGAACCTGAACGCTGTCCCCGTGGCCGTGGTCACGGAAAGCCCCCGTCTGGTGATGAACTGGAACGGGAAAAAAATCTGCGACATCAGCCGGGAATTCCTGAACTCCAACGGCGCGGCCAAGCACATGGACGCCGCCGCCGAGAAGGCGCAGAGCTACGGCAAGACCGTGACCGGCAGCTTCGCCGAAAACTTCCTCGCTGTGGCTTCCGACCTGAACACCTGCTCCAAGCGGGGTCTGTCCGAGCGGTTCGACTCCACCATCGGCGCGGGCACCGTGCTGATGCCCTTCGGCGGCAAATATCAGCTCACCCCCATTCAGGCCATGGTACAGAAAATCTCCGTGGAGAAGAAGCACACCGACGACTGCTCCTTCATGGCCTTCGGCTATAACCCCTTCATCACCTCCGCTTCTCCCTATCACGGCGCGTATCTGGCTGTGGTGGAGTCCGTGTGTAAGCTGATCGCCTCCGGCGCGTCCTTCGAGGACACCTACCTGACTTTCCAGGAGTATTTTGAGCGCCTCGGCAAGGACCCCAAGCGCTGGGGCAAGCCCCTTGCCGCACTGCTGGGCGCGTTCCGGGCGCAGATGGAGCTGGGCATCGGCGCCATCGGCGGCAAGGACTCCATGTCCGGTTCCTTCGAGAAGCTGGATGTTCCGCCCACGCTGGTCTCCTTCGCCGTCACCACCGGCAAGACCGGCGAAGTCGTCTCCCCCGAATTCAAGGCCGCGGGTCACAAGGTCTGCCTGCTGACCCCCGCCTACGACGAAAACGGCCTGCCCGAAACCGCTTCCCTGCTGGAAACCTTCGATACCGTCACCGAACTCCTTCGCAGCGGCAAGGCCGTGGCCGCCTACACCCCCGGCATGGGCGGCATCGCGGAGGCCGTGATGAAGATGGGCTTCGGCAACGGCTCCGGCTTCGCCTTTGATGACGCACTGACCCTTGACGAGCTGTTCGGTTACGCCTACGGCAGCTTCGTGCTGGAAATGGCGGACGGCACCGTGGGCAAAGTTCTGGGCGTCACCGCCGCCGACGGCAGCTTCTCCTATCACGGAGAAGCCCTGTCCCAGACTCAGGTTCTTGGCGCCTACGAAGACAAGCTGGAATCCGTCTACGCCTGCAACATCCCCACCCCGGCGCAGAGCATGGAGACCTTCTCCTATGAGGCCACCCAGCGGAAAGCCCCCGCCGTCAAGGTTGCCAAGCCCAAGGTGCTGATCCCCGCCTTCCCCGGCACCAACTGCGAATACGACTCCGCCAAGGCCGTCCGGGACGCGGGGGCGGAGCCGGAGATCATCGTCATCAACAACCTGAGCGCCGACGGCATTGCCCGCAGCGTGGAGCGCTTTGCGAACGAACTGAAAACCGCCCAGATGGTGTTCATCCCCGGCGGCTTCTCCGGCGGCGACGAGCCGGACGGCTCCGGCAAGTTCATCACCGCGTTCTTCCGCAACGCCGCCGTCAAGGAGGGCGTCACCGCCCTTCTGGAGCAGCGGGACGGCCTGATGTGCGGCATCTGCAACGGCTTCCAGGCGCTGATCAAGCTGGGGTTAGTACCCTACGGCAAGATCATCGACACCGACGAGACCTGCCCCACCCTGACCTTCAACAACATTTCCCGCCACCAGAGCCGCATCGTCCGCACCCGGGTCGCCTCCAACAAGTCCCCGTGGCTGGCGCTGACCAACGTGGGCGACGTGTACAATGTTCCCATTTCCCACGGCGAGGGCAAGTTCCTGGCCTCCGAGGAGCTGATCCGCCAGTTGGCGGCCAATGGCCAGATCGCCACCCAGTACGTTGATCTGGACGGCAATGCCACCGCCGACGTCCACTTCAACCCCAACGGCTCTCTGTACGCCATCGAGGGCATCACGTCCCCCGACGGCCGGGTCTTCGGCAAAATGGGTCACAGCGAGCGCATCGGCTCCGGCCTGTACAAGAACGTCCCCGGCGAGTACAACATCCGCATGTTTGAAGCGGCGGTCAAATACTTCAGATAACTCCCCTTCCTCCAAAAGGCGCTGTCTCATCAAGCCATGAGACAGCGCCTTCTTATATTGAATTTAAGGCACCGCCTGGCGGCGGTGCCTTAATACTATTTCCTGATTAAAATCTTTGATTTTAATCAGGAAGGCATCGCCTAATGGCGCTGCCAGTTTTGTGATTTATAAGGAAAGAAATCACAAAACAAGTCTCATATGAACTCCAATTAAAATCTTTTCTAAAGATTTTAATTGGAGTTCAGTATAAGTCCGCTAAAATCCGGACTTACGCATTTCTGCCGCACGATTTCCCTATAAAATTCTCCGTCACTCTCCGTCTCTCACCCATTTTCGCAAAAAATGCGTGCGGCGTTTCTGCAACCGGATTTACGCAGAAACGCCACACGCTGTGGGCTTATTATAACGGATGGGGCGGGAAATTTCAAATGTTTTTTGCAGTAAAAAATCGGCGCCCGTTTCCGGGCGCCGATTTTCGTTTATCTCTTATCTCACGTACTCGATCACCACGCGGCGGTTGGGTTCTACGCCGGTGGAGTGGGTGGTGATGTTCTCCATGTCCTGAAGCGCGGCGTGGATCACGTGGCGCTCGTAGGCGTTCATGGGCTCCAGAGTGGTGCGGCGGCGGGCTTTCAGCACCTGCTGCGCCTTCTTCCGGGCGTAGCGGCGCAGACTCTCCTCCCGCTTCTCCCGGTAGCACTCCGCATCCACGTTGACGCGGATGTGACCTTCCACATCCCGGTTGATGGTGTAGTTGGTCAGATGCTGAATGGCGTCCAGCGTGTCGCCCCGGCGGCCGATCAGGTAACCCAGATCGTCGCCCACCAGATCAACCTTATACGTATTGCCCTCGTCCTTCCAGCAGTGGGGAACGGCGTTGGAATCCATGTGTTCCAGCAGACCCTTGATGAAGACTTCGATCTTTTCCTCCACGGAACCGGGTTCGGCGGGAGCGTAGGTCTTGGGAGCGGCGGGCGCTTTGGGTTTCTCCGGCCGGGGGGGTTTGGGAGGACGGGGCCTGTCCTGCCTGGGCGGCTCAGGGCGCTTTGCAGGTGCGGGTGTGGGAGCGGGCTGGGGGGCGGGCTTCGGAGGCTCGGCCTTGGGCGGCTGAGGGGCTTCCGGCTTCTTCACCGGGGCGGCAGGGGCCTTGGGCTTGGAGCGGGAGGCGCTTCCCAGAGCGCTCTTGGGCTTTTCTTCCTTCTCCGGCACGGGGTCGGGGACTTCGTAAGTCACCTGCACCTTGGCGCTCTGGGCACCGAAGCCCAGAAAACCGGACTTGGCCTGCTGCAGCACCGTGACGGACACGCTGTCACGATCCAGCCCCAGCTGGCTCAGCGCGGATTCAATGGCAAGATCGATGGTCTTGCCGGAAGTGATAATCGACTTTTCCATGGTTTATTCCTCCATAGACTTGGGCGCGTAGCGGTCGGGGTCATAGTTGCGGCCCTTGCAGAAGGGGCGGTCGGAGACGCCGGACAGAGGCGCATTTTCTTCCCTTGCGGCTTCCTCCACAATGCCCTTCCGGGCGGCGTACTCCTTGGCAGCCGCGGCCTTGGCGGCCTGCTCCTGATCCCGCTGCTGCTTTTCCAGCTTCTTCTTGCTGGTGTTGGCTGTGATGCCGTCGGGATTGGAGGCACGGCGCTCGGCGCGGACGCGCTCCTTCTCGGCTTCGATGCGCTCCTGCTCCAGCGCCTTCTGCAGGCGCTCGGCGTCCTCCGCGTCATAGATCTTGCGGTAGTGGTTGGTCATAATGGGGTCGGAGATCATTCTCACCACGCCGCCGATGAACCAGTACAGGGACAGTCCGGCGGAAACGGTGAAGCCGATCCACAGAGACATCAGGGGCATCATCCACATCATGACCTTCATGGACTGGTTCTGCTGGGAATTCTTGGCGGTCTCCTTGTCCTGAACGCCCTTCTCGTCGGTGATGACGGAGTCGTTGGTCTTCTGGCTGATGACCATCTGCAGCAGCTGACAGGCGGCAGAGGTCAGGGCGATGAGGAACGCACCGATGTGCGCCCAGTCCCACACCCAGCTGGCGGAGAAGACATTGAACTGGGGCACAGCGCCCAGGTTAATGCCCAGAAAATCGAAATTGATGCCGGCGAGAACGACCTCGCTGATGTCGGGGATGGCGGCGCGCAGCTCAGATGCATACTGAGGAATCAGCTGCGCGGCGACGACCTGCTCGTAAGCAGCATTGGAAGTGAACATATCCGGCGCAGCCGTCTTAATGACCTCCACGATCTGCTTCGCCGTGTCGGCGGACTGCATCAGGATGTAGGTGATGGGCTGGCGGATAACGGCGAACAGGGGGAACAGAATCAGAATGGGAATGAAGCTCCACAGGCAGCCGCCGCCCATGGAAACGCCCTCGGATTTCTGAAGTTCCTGAATGGCCTGATTCTGACGCTGGGGGTCATCCGCGTATTTCTGCTGGATGGCCTGCATCTTGGGCGTCAGACGGGACATCTTCATCATGCTCTTCTTGGACTTCGCGTTCAGGGGCAGCAGGATCAGCTGCACGATGACGGCGAACAGGATCATGGCGACGCCGTAGTTGTGGGTCGTTTCATACAGGACTGACAGCAGCCACCCAAACGGCACGGTTATGATGTCCGATAATTGGAATGCGAGAAACATTGCCTTTCCTCCTTAGAGATATGGTCATGGTACCGGGTCGTAGATATCCCCGCGGTAGAAGGGATTGCACCGCAAAAACCGCTTCAGGGCAAGCCAGCCACCCTTGAGGATACCGTACTTACTGATGGCTTCGTAGGCATAAGCGGAACAGGTGGGGCGAAACCGGCACCGTGCCGGAAACGCCGGGGAGATCCAGCGCTGATAAAACCGAATGAGAGCAAGAAACATCTTCTTCATAACCGCAGCTTAAGTCTCTACTTTCTTCAGAAGCCCTGCTTTTTTCGCAAGGGTGAGATAGCTTGCCGTCAGCTTCTCAAAGGGAGCCTCCACGGCCTTCGTCCTTGCCACTACCACGATGTCCCAGCCGGGCTGGAACTTTTCCTCGTTCAGGCGGTAGACCTCCCGGATGCGGCGGCGGGTGCGGTTGCGCACGTGGGCTTTGCCCAGCTTTTTGCTGACGGTGACGCCCACCCGGTTCCCGTCCGTGCGGTTCTTTCTGGCGTAAAGCACCAGAAGGCCGTCGGCAACGCCGGAGGTGTGATACAGGCGCCTGAAAATATGGTTGAGCTTCAGGCTGGTTGAATACTTCATACTGTTTCCTCGCTAAAAAGGGAGCGGGGCGAACGTTCCATTCACCCCGCTGTAGCTCCCGTTTCGCTCTTAAGCGCTTTTCCGCTCTAGGGTGTATCTGAAAACTGGCAAAAAGACCCGCTGATTGGGCACTTTGACAGTTTTCAGATGCACCCTAGTAACCCACGGACATACGCATCAGGCGGACAGAACCTTGCGGCCCTTCGCACGACGGCGGGCCAGAACCTTGCGGCCGTTGGAAGTAGCCATTCTCTGGCGGAAACCGTGAACCATGGAACGGTGACGCTTGCTGGGCTGGTAGGTACGCTTCATCTAAGATACACCTCCTGTCAAAATACAATATGCTCAACAGCCTTTCGGCCGCAGCAACACAAATTCAGACCGATACTACGGTCATACCCGTTTATTATAACCGAAGAACGCGGTTTGGTCAATCTTTTTTTCGTTCTTCCGTCAGTCAATTTTCAAATTCGGGCCGGAAAAGGTTTCATCCAGCTTGGAAAGGACGCGATTGTATTCTTCCGTCCCCGGCTCGTAGGGGGTCGGCTGGAAATTATTCCGTTCGGCGACGGAGCTGACGCTGGCGGGTACGATGGTCAGTTGTCCCAATCTGACCGTTCCCTCCGCGTCCCGGATGACCTCCTGCTGCACCAGCGCCGTGTCATAGTCTTTGGGAGCGCCGTTTCCGCCGAAGCTGAAATTCCCCAGAGAGTAGAAAATGATACCGCCGCCGTATTCCTCAATGGGCTGCAAAACATGGGGGTGGGAACCGAACACGATGTCCGCACCGGCGTCAATGGCGGCGTGACCCACCTGCTTCTGTTCTTCGGTGGGGTGGTATGTACCCTCCACGCCCCAGTGGGGGGCGAAGATGATTAAGTCCACCCCCTGCTCCCGCAGGGCAGCAATCTTTGCGGTCATGTCCGCCACATCCAGCTTGTAGTACACGGCGGCATACAGCCCGATGGTCAGGCCGCTGCCCGTGGTGACCACAGCAGTGCTGTCCCGCTCCACGTAGGGGACGCCTGCCTGTTCCAGTACCGCCAGCGTGGACGCGTAGCCGTTTGCGCCGTAGTCCATGGAATGGTTGTTGGCCACAGTCACGGCCTCGATGGAATTCTCCGTCAGGCAGTTTACGTAAGCCGTGGGGCCATGGAACACATGCTTCTTCTGCATGGGGTTACCCTCGTCGCACAGGGGGCCTTCCAGATTCACCATGGAGAACTCGTCGCCCGCGAAATAGTCGATCACGTTGGCGAAGGGATAGGCGTAGTCATCGCCCACGGTCTTGATAAAGCCGGATTCCGCGTAATAGTTGGTCGGGTTGCTGCCGAAGGTGCAGTCCCCCGCGAAGGTCAGAAGAAAGTGTTCCTCCGCGGGCTGCGTTTCCGTGGGAAGGGTCTCTGGCTGAGACGTTTGGGTCGGCTGCGTCGCAGCGGCCTGCGTTTCCGGCAATGTGGGCGCAGTGGTTTCAGGCGCGGCGTGGCCGCAGCCCGTCAGCAGCAGCGCCAGCAGAACGCAGACCGGTAAAAATCGGATCTTCACCGGATTCAGGCGTTGTCCTGAGCGCGCTTCTTCATCAGATTGCGCATACGGGCTGCGTGATCCAGCTCCCGCTTGCGGATGCGCAGGCTCTTGGGCGTGCATTCCAGCAGCTCGTCGTCCGCCAGAAATTCCAGGCACTGCTCCAGAGAGAGGATGCGGGGAGGCGTCAGCCGGAGGGCTTCGTCAGAACCGGCGGCGCGCATATTGGTCAGCTGCTTCTTCTTGCAGACGTTCACGGTCATATCCTCGTTGCGGCTGCAAACGCCCACGACCATACCGGCGTAAACCGGCGTGCCGGGGCCGATGAACAGTGCGCCCCGCTCCTGCGCCGCCGCGAGACCATAGGCCACGGCTTCGCCGGTCTCAAAGGCGACAAGGGAACCCACCTGCCGCCGCTCGATCTCGCCCTTCATGGGGGCGTAGGAATCCAGCACGGAGGACATGACGCCCTCGCCACGGGTATCGGTGAGGAATTCGTTGCGGTAGCCGAACAGGCCGCGGGAAGGAACCAGAAATTCCAGACGGTAGCGGCTACCCATGGGGGTCATGCCCAGCAAATCGCCCTTCCGCTTGCCCATTTTCTCAATGACGGAACCCATGCACTCCTCCGGCACGTCGGCGACCATCCGCTCGATAGGCTCGCAGACCTTGCCGTCGATGACCTTGGTCAGCACGCGGGGGGTGGACACGGAGAACTCGTAGCCCTCCCGGCGCATGGTCTCCATGAGGATGGACAGGTGCATTTCGCCCCGTCCGGCCACGTTGAAGGAATCCGTTCCCTGCTCGGTGACGTGGAGGGAAACGTCCTTGAGAAGTTCCTTTTCCAGCCGGTCGCGGAGGTTCCGGGAGGTGACGAACTTGCCCTCCTTGCCTGCGAAGGGGGAATCGTTGACGGCGAAGGTCATTTCGATGGTGGGGTCGGAAATTTTCACGAAGGGCAGCGGCTCCACGCACTCCGGAGCGCACAGGGTGCGGCCGATGGTGATATCTGCCATACCGGACAGCGCCACGATCTCACCGGCGTGAGCCTCCTGGACGGGGTTCTTGCTCAGGCCGTCGAACTCGTACAGCGCCACGACCTTGCCCTTTGTTTTCACATTCGCGTCATGGAAGTCGCAGATGGTGACCTCCTGATTGACCTTGATGGTGCCCCGCTCCACCCGGCCGACGGCAATACGGCCGACGTAGTCGTTATAGTCGATGGAGGAGACCAGCAGCTGCAGTGGCGCGGTGTCGTCGCCCTCGGGGGCAGGAATATAGTTGACGATGGTCTCGAACAGGGGGGTCAGGTCGGTGCCTGCCTCGTCGGGACTGTAGGAAGCCGTACCCTGACGGCCGGAGCAGAACACGGTGGGGCTGTTGAACTGCTCGTCGGTGGCGTTCAGATCCAGCAGCAGCTCCAGCACCTCGTCCATGACCTCATGAACCCGGGCGTCGGGCTTGTCGATCTTGTTCACGGCCACGATGACCTTGTGACCCAGCTCCAGCGCCTTCTGCAAGACGAAGCGGGTCTGGGGCATGGGGCCTTCGGCGGCGTCCACCAGCAGAATGACGCCGTTGACCATTTTCAGAATGCGTTCCACCTCGCCGCCGAAATCGGCGTGACCCGGGGTGTCCACGATGTTGATCTTGTAGTCCTTATAATGCACGGAAGTGTTCTTTGCCAGAATGGTGATGCCGCGCTCCCGCTCCAGATCGCCGGAGTCCATGACCCGCTCCACGGTGGCCTGATTTTCCCGGTAAATGCCACCCTGCTTGAGCATTTCGTCCACCAGCGTGGTCTTGCCGTGGTCAACGTGGGCGATGATGGCAATGTTGCGAATTTTATCCTGAGGTACCATGAAAAAGTCTCCTTTTGAAACCGAATTACACAAAATATCGACTATAGAGTATAGCACATTGACGAAATAAATGCAATATTTTTGTTGGATTTTCCGAATATTTTTGTGTTTTCCCGAAGAAAAGAGGCGGAGCCTGCGGCTCCGCCCCTGGGAAAATCGGATATTATTCAGCTCTCGTGCCGAAGTTGACGGAGGTATCGCCCTGCTCGTTGGTGCCGAACTCGTAGTCCTTGCCGGGGAGCACGGCGTTCATCAGGATGCCCACCAGAGCGGCCACGGCCAGACCGGACAGGCTGATGGTCACGCCGCCGACGGGAATGACGATGGCGCCGTTGTAGGTCACGCCAACGGCCAGACCCATGATCATGGCGGCGACCAGAACATTGCGGCTCTTGGTGAAGTCCACGTTGTTCTCAACCACGTTCCGCACGCCCACGGCGGAGATCATACCGTACAGCACCAGACTCACGCCGCCCATGGTAGCGGCAGGCATGGCAACGATCAGCGCGGCAAACTTGGGGCAGAAGGAGAGGATGATGGCAAACAGCGCGGCCAGACGGATGACCTTGGGGTCATAGACCTTGGACAGCGCCAGAACGCCGGTGTTCTCGCCGTAGGTGGTGTTGGCCGGTGCGCCGAAGAGGGCGGCCATGGTGGTTGCGAGGCCGTCGCCCACCAGCGTGCGGTGCAGGCCGGGGTCAGCCACGTAATTCTTTTCCACGGTGGAGGAAATGGCGCAGATGTCGCCGATGTGCTCCACGACAGTCGCCAGAGAGATGGGAGCGATGGTGATAATGGCGGTCAGCAGCATACCGCTGTCAAAATCCTTGCCGAAGATGGAGAAGGCGGTGTTGCCCCAGATCACGGGCAGACCGACCCAATCGGCCTCGGCCACCGTCTTGGCAACGTTGGCACGGGCGGCGGGGTCAACGATCATGGCGAACAGGTAGGAGCCGAGAACGCCCAGCAGAATGGGAACGATCTTCACCATGCCCTTGCCCCAGATGTTGCAGACCACGACGACCAGGATCGCGACCAGGGCGACCCACCAGTTGCCGCGGCAGTTATTGATGGCGGAACCGGCCAGAGACAGGCCGATGCAGATGATGATGGGGCCGGTGACGATGGGCGGGAAGAAGCGCATGACCTTCTTCGCGCCGAAGAGCTTGAAGAAGAGCGCCAGAACCAGATATACAAGACCCGCCACGGCGACGCCGAAGCAGGAGTAGGTCAGCGGAATGTCCTGTCCGGAAGCGGTGACCAGGCCGTAAGCACCCAGAAACGCGAAGGAGGAGCCCAGGAATGCGGGAACCTTCCGTCCGGTGATGAGGTGGAACAGCAGCGTGCCGAGACCGGCAAAGAGCAGGGTAGTGGATACGTTCAGTCCGGTGATTGCGGGAACCAGAACAGTTGCACCGAACATTGCGAACAGGTGCTGTAAGCCCAGAACCAGCATTTTGGGGGTACCCAGAGTACTTGCGTCATAAACCGCGTCGGTATTCTTTTCGGGAGTAGCCATAAAAATCATCCTTTCTGTTTTTTGCAAATCTACGTGTTTTCATGAAAAAAGAGGCCCTAGGGCTGACCTAAGACCTCCTTTTCACACACTTCTGTGACAGTATACCTCTTTTTTTCCGATATTGCAAGGAAATATGCCAGATCCCGCCGCCAAAATATGAACGATTTGTAAAGCGGTTTTTGTGGATTCTGCCATTGGGGGCAAAACCGGCAGCGCCATTAGGCGATGCCTTCCTGATTAAAATCAGAGATTTTAATCAGGAAATAGTATCAGTGTATCAGGAAGCCCCGCAGAGTTCGCCGCTCGCAAACGGCAAAACAACATCCGGCTGCCGCACGACAGCCGGATGTTATGCTTATTTTGTATCCCGCGGGGGATTTTTCGGCTTTCCCGCTTTGTGGCGGTACTCGCCCTTGGCGTCGAAATTCGCCATGGCGATCAGGTTGATGGCGATGGTGCCGATCAGCAGAAGGACTGCTTCCCATATCAGACAGTTTACCGCGCTCCACACCATGTCCATCGAATCCATACTGCCGTAACCGGCGGTGACGATGGCCATGATAACGGTGAGGATCAGCCCCAGCCCGCCGAGGATCATCCCTGCGATCCGCTGGGTGAACCGCCATGCGCGGACGCTGCCCATGCCGAAATAGCAGCGGTAGCCGAAGTAGTAGTTGGCCTCCTTCGGCGCGAGAAACAGATACGCCAGTCCAAGGATCAGCGCGATGACCGGGCCGATCATCACGGCGACGCGGCACACGCCCACCAGACTGCCGAAAACCTTGCTCAGGTCAGGCAGCAGCGAGGCAGGGTCAAAGCCGTCCATCACGCTTTTGATGGAGGCAATGTCCAGCGAGCCTTCCGTGGCGGCGGTGATTTCAGTTGGGATCGTGCTCATTATTTTTCCTCCAGGAATTTGCTGATCTCCCGCATAAAGCTGCCCGCATCCTGGAACCGGTGGTAGATGGAGGCAAAGCGGATGTAGGCCACCTCGTCCAGAGGCTTCAGGCGCTCCATGACCATCTCGCCGATCTTGTCGGTGCTGATCTCCCGCTCCAGCGTGTTCTGGATGGTCTGCTCGATCTCGGTGGTGATGCGGTCGAGGTCAGTGACGTCCACTTTCCGCTTGTCAAAGGCGCGGATCATGGAATTGAGAATTTTGTTGCGGTCAAAGTTCTGACGGGAGCCGTCCCGCTTCACAACGATGATGGGCAGGCTTTCCACGATCTCATAGGTGGTGAACCGGCGCTGGCAGCCCATACACTCCCGGCGGCGGCGGATGCTCAGGCCGTCCTCCGAGTGGCGGGAATCGACGACCTTGCTTTCCTGATCGCCGCAAAACGGACATTTCATGGGAAAAACACTCCCTTCCCCAATACTATTCCTGACATTATAGCAGATGTTGGCAGAACTGTCCAGTTTTTTTTCACCGGCGGGGTTCGACGGGATTCGCTGTTGCCTTTTGCGCCGATTTCGGTTAAAATGGGGACACTACATCTACCTGAAAAGGAGAACCTTATGTCTAAAAAGCTGCTGTTTGCCCTGTGGGGCGGTCTGTTTATTTTGTGCGCGGGGCTGGGATTTATCCCCGGCTTTTCTCAGAATGTCAGCGCGGGAGCGCAGGCTGTGCTGACGGTGCTGGCTGTGGCATTTTTCGCGCCGCCCGCGTGCCTGATTTACGGTGCGAAAAAGGAGAAAGACGCACGCACACTGAAGCTGGTGCGCGGCATTTCGCTGCTGTCGCTTGGGCTGACGCTGCTGGCACTGGTGCTGAACGTGCTGTCCGCCATGGGGACGGTGACCATGGGAAACGTGTTGTTCGCCGTGCTGATCGTGGTGTCCAGCCCCATGGTCTGCAGCGGCTATTGGGCGCTGAGCCTGTTCCTGTGGGCGTGTCTTCTGATCGTCAGCCACTCCCTGCTGAGGAAGAATTTTAACTGAATCTTTACTACATCTTGTGTATATAAGCGGAAGAAAACCACTACCTGTAGTGCGTTAACTCAAAAGAGGTAAAACGTCGAAAAATGGCTGTGCTATATTCCCAAACGGATAAGGGAACCTCTGATACAAACGGCAGATCGTTGACAGCTGGTTGAATACTATCCGCAGCCAAGCCGGCGATGATTTTTCGGGGGTTCCGGGAGGAAACTCTGAAAAAAGTCGGGAGGGTTTGGTATGATAAGAAGGTTGGTAGCCAGAGGGTTGCTGTCAGTTGTATTGGCGGCAGCTCTTTTTTCGTTGTTCCGGCTTCCCGCCGGAGCGGCGACGGTGTATCAGGAGATCACCGGCATGGAGGAACTGACCAGCGGGCAATACGTGCTGGTAACGCCCCTTGGCGACGCGCCGGGTATCCTGCTGGGAGAAGATTTTGTGATTTCCGCCACGAAACCCACCTTCACCGGCGACACGGTTGCCGCCGGTGCGGAATGGAACCTGACGGTGACGGAGAACAGGGTCATCCTGACGGACGCTCACGGCGTGTCCGCCGCACCCATGGAAGACGACAGAAACGGCATCGCTTCCGGGACATACGAATGGCAGGTTCTCTGGGATGGCGAATATTTTTCCTTTCATGGCTGCAACGGAAGCGAGCCGGTGACGCTGGTCTCCGATACGCTTCTTGAGAAAGACTTCCTTGCATGCAGGGACGCCGATATTGAGGAAGCACCGGACTCCTACGTCAGCATCTTTACGCTGTACCGGCGCATGGAGGTGCAGGACGACCCGGAGCCGGAGGAGCTGGAGGAGCCGGGAGAAGTGGTGGAAACGTCGCCCAGTGTGACCGTTTTGCCCGAGGGCGGCACGATCCGCGCCGGGGAGGAAATTACCCTGACCTGCGAGGACGAAAGCGCCGACATTTATTACGCAGTCTCCGCCGACGGGGTGAATTACCAGCCCGATGCGCTGTATGCCGGGCCAATTTGCTTTGAAAAGGACTTCGGAACGGCGTATCTCAAGACATATTCCATCGCCGGGGGCTGCGAACCCGGGGAAGTGACCCGGGTCATTTTCACGGAAGAATTTGACCTTGACTGGAATCTGTACTTCGGTCAGCTCCACGCCCACACCGATATTTCCAACGGCGCCGGGAGCGTGGAGGAAGCGTTCCAATACGCGTCGCAGGTGGATGGTCTGGACTTTTTCGCCGTCACCGACCACAGCGATTCCTTTGACAACGCTGATATGGGCACCATCGACGCGAATGGCGCGGACATCAGCGCTGACTGGGCGGCGGGGAAGCAGGCGGCCGCTTCCGTGACCAACGGGGATTTTGTGGGGCTTTTCGGCTTTGAGATGACATGGCCGGAGGACAAGCAGCTGGGGCATATCTCCACCTTCAATACCCCCGGCTGGCAGACCCGGGATCAAGCGGATTTCGAAAATGTGCCTACCGCACTGGAAAACTACTACAGGGCGCTGGCTTCCGTCCCCGGTTCCGTCAGCCAGTTCAACCATCCGGATACCGTTCATGGGGATTTTGAGCGGTTCGACCACTACAGCCCCCAATATGACGCGGTAGTCTCCCTGCTGGAAGTGGCCGGGGAGGACGGCGTGGTGGATTGCGAGTATTATGATCTGGCGCTGGACAAGGGCTGGCACATCGCGCCGACCAACAACCAGAATAACCACAAAGGTCAGTGGGGCGACGCCAGCGACGCGCGGACTGTGGTGCTGGCGAAGGATCTGACGGAGGAATCCCTGTACGCTGCCATGAAAGACCGCCGGGTCTACGCCACCCAGGACAGTGACCTTGCCGTTTATTATGAGCTGAACGGTACGGTCATGGGCAGCATCATCCCCAAGTCCGAGAGTGCGGCGGTCACCGTTTTCCTGAGCGACCCCACGGATGAGGCCATCGGCAATGTGGAGGTGGTGACGGACGGCGGGGCAGTGCTTGTGAGTGAGTATGTCGAAACGCCTTCGCAGGTGCTGGAACTGTCCGCCTCCGGCGGACACAGCTACTACTATCTCCGTATCACCCAGCCGGATGGGGACGTGGCCGTGACCGCGCCCGTGTGGATGGACGGGTATGACGACATTGGCATCGAAAGCTTCACTTCGGACACCCTCACCCCTGCCCGGGACGAGGAGATCGGGCTGACGGTGACGCTGTTCAACGATGAACCGATGGATTTTGCTGTGAAATCCCTGTCGCTTTATGCCGATGAGACGCTTGTCAGCACAGTCTCCGATCTGGGAGAAGTTGCGGGGATGAGCACGCTGGACTACACCTTCTCCTACGCCCACCCGGAACTGGGCGTGACGGAGTTCCGGGTCGAGGCGGCCGGCAGCGTGAACGGAGAAGACCGCACCTACGAGGACACGCTGAGCTTGAGCTTCCACGTCCCGGAGCAGGTGAAGCGTATCGCCGTGGACGCTTCCCACGGCAATTCCGGCGTTGATAAGCTGAACCGGCTGAAAGCTATCGCCGCCAAGGTCAATATAGCAGTGGATATTCTGGACGGCGAGCTGCCCGAAAACAGTGATCTCCTGCTGATAACCGCCCCGGCGGAGGCATTTAATGAGGAATTTGTGGAGAATGTCAGATCGTTTGCCGAAAACGGCGGCACAGTCATTCTCTGCGGCCAGTCGGACATGGGCGACCTGAGTCTGCACACCTCCGGCGAGCTGAACAAGCTGCTGGAAGCCATGGGCGCAACCGTGCGCCTGAACGACGACACCGCGAGCAGTATATCCACCAACGTGTTCAACCCTGACAGCGGCCTGACGAAATCCCTGACGCAGGAGCAGACCTACACCCAGCGCGCCGGATACACCGTAAATCCGGGGAACGGCACATGGCTGGTAAAGAGCCGCAGCGTAGACGCTAACGGACAGGACACCGGCAATGGTGCGGTGCTGCTTGCCTTTGAAGAACTGCCGGGCAGCGGCAAGGTGTACGTCAGCGGCGGACTATTCCTGTCGGACGACGCCATGAAGGAACCGGACAATATCTGGGAATCCGTCAGCGGGAATCAGGGAATCGTGGAAGCGCTGCTGAAAATTGAGCGGGCGGCGTGTCCAGAGCTGGTCACCATCGGCGAAATGCGTTCCGGCAAGGCCGGGGAGATATACCACATTCGCGGCTGGGCGACCTCCGGAACCTCCCGTCCCGGCAACACTTTCTCCAAAACCATTTACCTACAGGACGATACCGGCGGCGTGGCGCTGGTGCCCTTCACGAAGAAAGAGAAAGACATCAAAGTCGGCACGCCCATCGAAGTGGTCGGGCGGAAGGAAATCCGCGGCGGCAACGTGGTGCTGAAGATTATCGACTACGAAGTGCAGGACGAACCGCTTTACAACTACACGCCGGAAACCTCCTCGAATAAGGACGCCATGGACTACGAAGCAAACGGCGGCCGCCTGATGCAGGTGGAGGGCAGGGTAACGGATGTGACCTACACTGACGACAGAAAAGTCGTTTCCCGTATCACCCTGAAGGACGGAAACGGCGATTTTGCGGAAATTCTGATTGAGGACGGCATTGTGTCCGGCGCGGACTGGGTGAACGATCTTGCTTCTCGGGTGAAGAAGGGCCGCACCGTGCGGGCAATCGGCCTTCTCCATCTGGACAGCGACGGCACGCCGGTTCTCCGGGTGCGCAACTGCGACGAGGTGGTCTACGTGCCGCCCGTCCCTGTTTCCCTGGGTTCCCGCAGAAATCCCCGTACCGGCGATTTGATCTGGATCGCTGTCGGGGTGATGGTTCTGTCCGGAATCGGGCTTGCGGTGCTGCTGAGAAAGGGAAAAAGGTAAAAATAGTGCCGGGGGCGGTCAGCCCCCGGCACTCTTAATTTAAATGTGTATGTACTGCTTATTCAGCTTGTCCGCCTTGCAGAACAGGACGAAGCCTATGGCAAAGATAACGACCAACGTTCCCACGGCCACGTTTTCGTTTTGCAGCTCCAGCCCGAACACATGGAACGACTGCCCGTCGGTGAGCTGACTGACCACAGCGATCAGGGTCGTACCAAGGAAGGACGCGCCCTTGCCGCAAATGTCCATGAGGCCGAAGTATTCGCCGCTGCGCTCTGCCGGGATGATTTTCCCGAGGTAGCTGCGGCTCAGCGCCTGAATGCCGCCCTGAAACATACCCACCAGAACCGCCAGTACCCAGAACTGCCACTGGGACACAAGAAATACCGCGAACAGGGTAATGCCGGTGTAGCAGAGGATGCAGATTTTAATGAGCAGCCCCGTGTCGTATTTTGCCGAGAACCGGCCGAAGGCGATGGAGCAGGGGAAGGCCACGAACTGGGTCAGCAGCAGCGCCAGCAGCAGTCCGGTGGTGTCCAGCCCCAGGGCGGTGCCGTAGGCCGTGGCCATGTCGATGATGGTGTAAACGCCGTCGATGAAGAAGAAAAAGGCCAGCAAATACAGAAAAATATGCTTCTGCTGCCGAACCTCCCGGAAGGTGTCTCTCAACCGACGGAAGGTGGAGGAAACGGGATTGCCGTCGTGCTCCACGAAGGCGGTCTGGCGGTAACGCTTCAGCAGCGGCTGGGTGCATACGAACCACCACACGGCGGTAATGAGGAAGGAAACGACCATGGCCGTTCCCGCGCCGACGCCGATTTTGTCGCCGAACAGCACCAGCAGCAGACAGAGGATGAAGGGAATCACGGAACCGATATAGCCGTAGGCGTAGCCCATGGAGGATACCGTGTCCATCCGCTCGTCGGTGGTGACCTCCGGGAGCATGGCGTCGTAGAACACCAGACTGGAGGAATACCCCACTTTGGCCAGAACGAACACCACCAGAAATGCCAGCCATCCCGCAGTCACGCCCATGGCGGCGCAGCCGAGAACACCCAGAAGCATACAGACCATGAAAATCGGCTTCTTGAAGCCCCGGTGGTCAGCCAGCGTGCCGCAGATGGGACCGATGACGGCCACCAGCAGCGTGGAGACGGAACCGGCGTAGCCCCAATAGGATAAGTACAATGACTCGTTCAGTCCGCCGGTAGTCGCCAGAGCGTTGAAATAAATGGGAATCAGAGTCGAAACCAGCAGGATGAACGCGGAATTGCCGATGTCATAGAGAATCCAGCTCCGCTCCAATGCGGTGAGTTTGATTTTTTTCACTTCTACCACTCCTTACAGATCAGCCGAAGGCCGGGACGAAATCCTCGCCCAGGGGTTCGCCGGTGCGCATGTATTCGTCCAGCTGGCTAAGCAAAACGGGGTAGCGCTTGAGCGCGCGGTTGTACAGCACCAGCATTTCGCTGTCCATCCACAGCCAGCGGTCGTCGCCATGTTCCGGCATGAGCTGATCCTCAATGGCCGGACTGCGGGTCAGGTGCAGCAGGCGCTGGACGCGCTTGCGGTTCTCGCCCACCAGAAACCGGGTGGCGCGGGCCATGTTGCGGACGCAGGCGTTGATATTTGCTGGGGTGGCGGGGGGATAAAAGAGGGCAACCGTGACGCACTCTCCCCGGGTCAGGCGCATGTGGGCGCTGCCGTCGTAGGTGTGGGGCAGGACGACGCCGTCGGATTCCAGCAGATACCGGTCGAATTCCGATTCCAGCTCCACATGGCGGGCGCTGCCGTCCGCGTCCTTTTTCTCCACGTAGGGATGGCACAGGGAGTCCAGACAGTAATGTCCCAGCAGCCCCAGAAGATAGACCCGCCCGGCCTCGCTGCCCGCCTGGGCGCAGACCCGGGCGAAGAATTCCTGTCCGGACTGGGCGTGGAAGACGCCGCCCAGCTGTCCCGTGGCGGTTTTGATCAGGGGGTTATAGTAAAAGAAAATATCCGGCCCGTGCAGACCCATATCGTAAAGCCGCCGGAACCGCTGGATACTTCGGCGGTCGTTGGGACACATCCCGGAAAGCAGCTGCTTTCCGAAGCGGTAATGGGCGTAATTTGCTGGCATGATCGGTCACCTCGTTGTTTTTTCTCACGTTTTCTCATTCTACATGATAATTCGGCAAAAGAGAAGCACTTTTTTCAAAATTCCACTTCAAATTTCTGTAAAGCCGGGGCGTTGCAATGCCAGCGGCACCGTGGTATAATGAATAAAATTGCCATTTTTCGAGGTGCGACATGGAAACACGCAAGCTTTATTATGAAGATTCTCACCTTTCCCGCTTTACATCGGCGGTGCTTTCCTGCGCGAAGGCCGCGGACGGATGGGAGGTCACGCTGGCCGCGACCGCCTTTTATCCCGAGGGCGGCGGTCAGGCGGGGGACTCGGGAACCCTGAACGGCGTCCGGGTGCGCAGTACCCGGGAACGGGAGGGGGCGGTAATTCACCTGTGCGAAGCGCCCCTGGAAGCGGGCGCGACGGTCACGGGGGTGATCGACTACGACCTGCGCTTTGCGCGGATGCAGCAGCATTCCGGGGAGCATATTGTCTCCGGGATTCTCAACCGCCGCTACGGCTGCCACAACACCGGCTTTCACATGGGCGCGGACGTCATCACCATCGACTTTGACGGGGTCATCCCGCCGCAGGTGCTGCCGGAAATCGAAGCGGAGGCCAACGGGGCGGTTTGGAAAAATCTGCCCGTGCGGTGCTGGTATCCCAGCCCGGAGGAGCTGCCCGCTATCCCCTACCGCTCGAAAAAAGCCCTTGCATGGCCGGTGCGGATCGTGGAAATTCCCGGATACGATTGCTGCGCCTGCTGCGGCACCCATGTGGCGGCTACGGGGGAAATCGGCCTCATCAAGCTGCTGAGCGCGGTGAGCTTCCGGGGCGGCACCCGGATCGAGATGGCCTGCGGGTCGCAGGCGCTGGCGCTGCTGAACGCGGCCTTTGACCAGAACCGGCAGGTTTCTCAGGCTTTTTCCGCGAAAATCACGGAGACCGGCGAAGCCGCCCGGCGGATGAACGAGCTGCTTTCAGCGCAGAAGTACCGCATGGCGGGGCTGGAAAAGCGGGTCTTTGCCGGAATCGCGGAAAGTTATGGAAACCGCGGCAATGTCCTGCATTTTGAGGAAGGCTTAAGTGCCGACGACGTCCGGGAACTGGCGGATGCTATCGCGGACAAGTGCGGCGGCACGGCGGCAGTGTTCAGCGGCAGCGACGGGGGCGGTTACGCCTACTGCCTGATCGCCCGTCAGGGCGACCTGCGGCAGCTGGGTCGGGACATGACCGCCGCGCTCCATGGCCGCGGCGGCGGAAAACCCCTCTGCCAGCAGGGACGGGTGCAGGCGGCGAAGGAAGAAATCGAAGCCTTTTTCGCCAGCAGGCAGTGAATTTGGTAGTTCGGTGAGGAAAAAGAGGGCGCGAAGCCGCTTTTTGTTCATAAATTCGACTTTTATTCTCTTGGCGCTTATGCTATAATACCTAAAATGACCTGTGCCGCCGAAACTGTTCGGAAGGCACAAAAGGAGAAACATATGGGAGTATTTGAAAAAATTTTCGGCACCCGTTCCCAGCGGGAAATTAAGAAAATCCAGCCCACGGTGGATAAAATTCTGGCGCTGGAGGACGAATACAAGGCGCTTTCCGAGGAAGCCCTGAAGGCCAAAACCGCCGAATTCAAGAACCGGCTGGATCAGGGGGAGACGCTGGACGACCTCCTGCCGGAAGCCTTTGCTGCCGTTCGGGAAGCGGCCGACCGGGTGCTGGGAATGCGCCCCTATCCTGTCCAGCTCATCGGCGGCATCGTGCTCCATCAGGGGCGCATCGCCGAAATGAAGACCGGTGAAGGCAAGACGCTGGTCGCCATTCTGCCCTGCTACCTAAACGCGCTGACCGGTAAGGGCGTTCACGTGGTCACCGTCAACGAGTACCTTGCCAAGCGTGACTCGGAGTGGATGGGAAAGGTCTACCGCTACATGGGGCTTTCCGTCGGGCTGGTGATCCCCGGCATGTCCCCGGCGGAGCGCCGGGTGGCCTACGCCGCCGACATCACCTACTGCACCAACAACGAGCTGGGCTTTGACTACCTCCGGGACAACATGGCGATCTACAAGTCCGAGCTGGTGCAGCGGGGACACGCCTTTGCCATCGTGGACGAGGTGGACTCCATCCTCATCGATGAAGCCCGTACCCCGCTGATCATCTCCGGCAAGGGGGAGGATTCCTCCAAGCTGTACGAAATGGCTGACCATTTCGTGTCCACCCTGCGCAAGCAGGTCTTCGCCAAGACCGACGAGAAGGAGATCCACGACGACTACGACTGCGACTACATCGTGGACGAAAAGCAGCGCACCGTGTCCCTCACCGCCAGCGGCATCGCCAAGGCGGAGAAGTTCTTCGGCGTGGAAAATCTGGCCGACGCGGAGAACGCCACCCTCTCTCACCACATCAATCAGGCCATGAAGGCCCGCGGCCTTATGAAGCGGGACATTGACTACGTCATCAAGGACGGTCAGGTCATCATCGTGGACGAGTTCACCGGCCGTCTCATGTACGGCCGCCGGTACAACGAGGGTCTGCATCAGGCCATCGAGGCCAAGGAGGGCGTGACCGTCGCGGGGGAAAGCAAGACCCTGGCCACCATCACCTTCCAGAATTTCTTCCGGCTCTACGGCAAGCTCTCCGGCATGACCGGCACCGCGCTGACGGAAGAAGAGGAATTCAGCGCCATTTACAATCTGGACGTGGTGGAGATTCCCACCAACCGTCCCGTCATCCGTATCGACCACCCCGATGTGGTGTACAAGACCGAAGCGGGCAAATTCCGCGCCATCATCCGGCAGGTGATGGCGTGCCACGAAAAGGGTCAGCCCGTGCTGGTTGGTACGATCTCCATTGAAAAGAGCGAAATCCTCAGCAAGCTGCTGAAGCGGGAGGGCATCCCCCACAGCGTCCTGAACGCCAAGCATCATGAGCAGGAAGCCCAGATCGTGGCGCAGGCAGGCAAGCTGGGCGCCGTGACCATCGCCACCAACATGGCGGGCCGCGGTACCGACATCATGCTGGGCGGCAACGCCGATTTCCTTGCGAAAGCGGAGCTTGCGAGAATGGATTTCCCGGAGGAGCTTTTACAGGAGGCCGACTCCTACGCCGAGACCAGCGACCCGGAAATTCTGAAAGTGCGCCATACCTACGAAGAGCTGCTGAAAAAGCACAAGGCCACCATCGCCCAGGAGGCGGAGCAGGTTCGTGCCGCCGGCGGCCTGTTCATCATCGGCACTGAGCGCCACGAGTCCCGGCGGATCGACAATCAGCTGCGCGGCCGTTCCGGCCGTCAGGGCGACCCCGGCGAAAGCCGCTTCTACCTGAGCTTACAGGACGATCTGATGCGCCTGTTCTCCACCGACCGGGTGATGAGCATGATGGACTCTCTTGGTCTGGACGAGGATACCCCCATCGACGCGAAAATCCTCAGCAACGCCGTGGAAAACGCCCAGAAGAGCGTAGAATCCCGGAACTTCCGCGCAAGAAAGAACGTTCTGGAATACGATAACGTCATGAACACCCAGCGTGAGGTCATCTACGCCCAGCGGCAGAAGGTGCTGGATGGGGAAGACCTGCGGGAGAACATGATGCAGATGCTCCGCTCCCTTGTGGAGAGCGACGTTTCCACCGCCCTCAGCGGGCATGGCGGCGAGGTGAACGAGGACGGCCTGAAGGGGCTGGCCAACGCCATGGAGGGCATCTACTTCGCCAAAGGCACCCTGGCATCCCGCCGGGAGCAGCTGCTGGCCATGAATGCCGATGAGCTGACGGACACCGTTTTTGAAATTGCCAAGCACACCTACGAGGCCAAGGAAGCCGCCTACACCCCCAAGATCATGCGGGAGCTGGAGCGCGTGGTCATGCTCCGGGTGGTGGACGAATACTGGATGGACAACATCGACGCCATGGACGACCTGAAGCAGGGCATCGGCCTGCGGGCTTACGGCCAGCACGACCCGGTGATAGCCTACAAGGAAGAGGGCTACCAGATGTTCGAGGCCATGATCACCGCCATCAAGGAGGAGACCATCCGCCGGATGTTCCTGGTGCAGCTGCGTCCCGCCCAGGAAGTCAAGCGGGAGAAGGTGGCCAAGGAGACCGGCACCTCCGCCCCGGACAAGTCTCAGGTCAAGCGTGCGCCGGTGCGTAAGGAGCACAAGGTCGGCCCCAACGACCCCTGCCCCTGCGGCAGCGGCAAAAAGTACAAGAAGTGCTGCATGCAGAAGGACAAACTCGAAAGTTAAGATAACAGAGAATCGGAAGTAAGGCGCTTTACGCCTTACTTCCGACGCGCGAAAACGAGATTATGATACGAACACAGAAATACGGAACACTGGAATATCTCACTGCCGACGGCATCACCGTCCCCCACGGGTTCACCACCCGTCTTGGCGGCGTCAGCACCGGCACCCAGAGCAGCCTGAATCTGGCCGTAGGCCGGGGGGACTCTCCGGAAAACGTGGAGGAAAACCTCCGCCGCCTCGGCCGCGCCGTGGGCTTCGACACGGAAAAACTGGTGATGACATTGCAGATCCATTCGGACATCGTCCGGGTGGTGACGGAAAAAGACCATATCGGCCTGTGCCACCGGGACTATCCCAAGTGCGACGCCCTTGTGACAAACACCCCCGGCGTTGCGCTGCTGGTGTTCACCGCCGACTGCACGCCGCTGCTGTTTTTCGACCCCGTGACCGGGGCGGTGGGCGCGGCCCACGCCGGTTGGCGGGGGACGGCGCAGGCCATCGGCGCAAAGGTGGTTCACGCCATGGCGGAGAACTTCGGCGCGAAGCCGGAGAACATCCGCGCGGCCATCGGCCCCAACATCGGCATGTGCCATTTTGAGACCGACCACGACGTCCCCGATGCCATGCGCGCCGCCTTCGGCCCGGAGGTGGATGCCTACATCGAAAAACGGGGCGAAAAATACCATCTGGACTTAAAGCAGATCAACGCCATGGTTCTGCGCCGCTGCGGCGTGGAACACATTGACTTAAGTAGAGACTGCACCGTATGCAGCTGTGACCGCTTCTGGTCCCACCGGGCGACCGGCGGGGAGCGCGGGTCCCAGGGCGCGGTGATCGTCTGTCAGGAGGTGACGGGATGAAAAAAGGAATATCCGTGCTGCTGGCGCTTATCCTTTGTCTGGGGTGCTTCACCGGCTGTGTCGGGAGCATCGACAATTCCGCCTACGTCCCCACGGGAGACGCCCTTCTGATGGAGGGGGAGGACCCGGCGGAGGAAACCATCGCTCCGGACTCTCAGGATCTGACGCTGGCCTACTATCCCGACCGCTCCATGAACCCCCTGTACGGCAGCGACTACACCAACCGCGTGGTCATGTCCCTGATGTATCAGGGGCTGTTCGCGGTGGACTCCAAGAACAATACGACCCCCATTCTGTGCTCTCAGTATCAGGTCACCCCGGATAACCGTACATGGACGATCTATCTGGAACCCAACGCGACCTTCTCCGACGGCACCCGGGTCACGGTGCAGGACGTGGTTGCGAGCTACGAGCAGGCGCGGCAGAACGTGTATTACAAGGGACGCTTCACCCACATTGCCCGTGTGGAGCTGTCCAGCGACGGCGGCGTGGACTTTTTCCTTGACACGCCGTACCAGAATCTGGCGCTGCTGCTGGATATCCCCATCGTCAAGGCTTCGGAAGTGACCGCGGACAACCCCCTTGGAACCGGCCCCTACTCTCTGGAAGACGGCATCGGCGGCAAGCACTTGCAGCGGGTGGTGGGCTGGTGGTGCAGCAGCGACGACTTAGTGGCGAAGGATTCCTCCATCGCCCTTGTGGAAGCGGAATCCCCTTCCCAGATCCGGGACGAGTTTGAGTTTTCCGGCCTGAGCGTGGTCTGCACCAACCCCCAGACGGATTCCTACGCCGACTACCGCTGCGACTTCGAGCTGTGGGAAGTGGACAGCGGCTTCATGATGTATATCGGCTGCAACGTCACCTACAGTAAATTTTTCGACGACGGCACCCTGCGTACCTTCCTGACCTACGGCATCGACCGGCAGACGCTGGTGGACGACAACTACGGCGGACTGGCGCTGCCCACGACCCTGCCCATTTCCCCCATGTCGCCGTATTACAGCAAAAGTCTGGCAACAAATTATGATTACGACGAGATGCGCTTCATCGACGCGGCCAGCAAATTCCGCGTTCCCACCAACGACAAGGGCGTGCCGAGGACGCTGCAGCTGCTGGTCAACAGCGACGATTCCGCCCGCCTGCGCTGCGCCCGGAACATCGCGGCCACGCTGACGGAGCTGGGTCTTGCCTGCGAGACGGTGGAAAGTCCCACCAGCGTCTACGAAGCCCGGCTTCAGGCGGCCAACTACGACATTTACCTCGGCATCACGAAGCTGCCCACAACGGCGGACCTGTCGGAATTCTACCGGCAGTGGGGCGAAATGAGCTGGGGCGGCCTCGCCAACGAGACGATCTACAACATGGTCAATCAGTCTCTGGCGGACAGAGGCAACTACTATAACCTGCACAAGCTGGTGGCGGACGACGGCCGGATCATCCCCGTGATGGCCGGTTACTACGCCATCTACGCCAAGCGCGGCGTGCTGAGCGACCTGAACCCCGCCCGGGACAACGTGTTCTACTACACGCTGGGCAAGACCATGGAGAGCAGTAAGGTTGCCACGCAGTTCAGCTGAGAGAGACCGCAGATCTGCGGAAAAATATCTACCAACAGGAAAGGAAGAAGATTATGAAAAGAGTTATTGCCCTGACGCTTACCTTGGCGCTGCTGCTGTGCGGCTGCGGTGCCAGGAGCGCGCCTGCCGCGACCCCCGCGACGGCACCGGAGACCACCGCCGCGCCGACCGCCGAACCCACCGCGGAACCCACGGCGGAACCGACCACCGTGCCGACCACGGAACCGGAGGTTTATGTCAACCCCCTGAACGGCGAAGTTCTGGACGCGCCCTTCACCGGCCGTATTTTTGCCAACACCGTGAGCAATCTGGCGGACAACATTCCCCATGTGGGCGTGGTGAAGGCGGACATGCTGATCGAGTGCTACGTCAACATGGACAGCGTGGTGCGCTGTCTGGCGCTGTTTACCGACATCGACTCCGTGGACGCCATCGGCTCCACCCGTTCCACCAGGCCCATGTTCAACAGCATCGCCCAGCACTATGACCTGATCCTGTCCCACGCCGGCGGCTCCGCGCAGGCGCTGGCAGACGCCAAGGAGCGGGGCGTGGAGAATTTCAACATTGACGAATGGGTGGTGGCCTCCACCGGCGCTTCCTATCGGGACACCGAGCGCAAGGGCGCGCTGGAGAACACCCTCTACGGCATCGGTTCCGGCATCAAAGCCTACGCCGAATCTCAGGGGTACCCCATGACGCTGGAGCGGGACTACGGCTTCGACTTCACCGACGACGGCACCCCGGCGGACGGTGTTGAGGCCAAGGACATCAGCATCACGCTGGTCTACGAAAAGGCCAGAAAGGAAACCCGGATGGTCTACGACGAGAGCACGGGCAAATACGCCTTCAACCAGTACGGCAAGGTCATGACCGACCTGAAGACTGAGGAAGTCGAAGCGTTCCGGAACGTCATCGTCATGTACGCGGACATCACCACCACCGGCATTTACCACATCGCGGACTTCAATGCCGGCGGCAAGGGCTACTTTGCCTGCGGCGGCAAGCTCATCCCCATCGTCTGGATGTGCGGCGGCGATAAGGAGCCGTTCCGTTTCTTCACGGAAAGCGGCGAGCCGCTGGAGCTTGGCCGGGGCAACACCTACATGGCCATCTGCACGCCTCAGTCCCCCGTCGTCTGCGAAGGAATGCCGGAGCAGCCCGCCGAAACCACGGCCGCGTCCTGAGTTTGGGACGGATATTCCGGGAAATGAAAAGCGCCCGCAGCGTCACGCGGCGGGCGCTTTTGCGCAAATGAGCAACATGCACCGAAAAATAGCAAAAACTGATCGGAATTTTACGAAAATTACACTTTACAACGCAGTGGGATTATTGTATAATGGATTCCGTACAGAGATATCGAATGCCGTACCTGAAAAGTAAAATACTGCCTTCCGGCAGTAATAAAAATGGAGGAATTACCATGTCTGTTAAAGTTGCAATCAATGGTTTTGGCCGTATCGGCCGTCTGGCTTTCCGTCAGATGTTCGGTGCCGAGGGTTTTGAAGTCGTCGCGATCAACGACCTGACCTCTCCCAAGATGCTGGCTCACCTGCTGAAGTACGATTCCACTCAGGGCAACTACGCTGCTCAGGGTCACGTCGTTGAGGCCGGCGAGGACTTCATCACTGTGGACGGCAAGAAGATCACCATTTACGCCAAGGCCAACGCTGCCGAGCTGCCCTGGGGCGAGCTGGGTGTTGACGTTGTTCTGGAGTGCACCGGTTTCTACACTTCCAAGGCCAAGGCTCAGGCGCATATCGACGCCGGCGCCAAGAAGGTCGTCATTTCCGCTCCTGCCGGCAATGACCTGCCCACCATCGTTTACAACGTTAACCACAACACCCTGACCAAGGAAGACAACATCATCTCCGCCGCTTCCTGCACCACCAACTGCCTGGCTCCCATGGCCAAGGCTCTGAACGACGGCTGGAAGATCCAGTCCGGCATTATGTGCACCATCCACGCCTACACCGGCGACCAGATGATTCTGGACGGCCCCCAGCGCAAGGGCGACCTGCGTCGTTCCCGTGCGGGTGCTGTGAACATCGTTCCCAACTCCACCGGCGCTGCCAAGGCCATCGGTCTGGTCATCCCCGAGCTGAACGGCAAGCTGATCGGCGCTGCTCAGCGTGTTCCCACCCCCACCGGCTCCACCACCATCCTGAACGCCGTTGTTGAGGGCAACCCCACCAAGGAAGAGATCAACGCTCAGATGAAGTCTCAGGCCACCGAGTCCTTCGGCTACAACACCGATGAGATCGTTTCCTCCGACATCGTTGGCATGCGTTTCGGCTCCCTGTTCGATGCCACCCAGACCATGGTCATCAATCTGGGCAACGGCACCAGCCAGGTGCAGGTCGTTTCCTGGTACGACAACGAGAACTCCTATGTTTCTCAGATGGTTCGTACCATCAAGCACTTCGCTACCCTGCTGTAATTGCGGTTCGGATAGCAACAGATTTCCCGCGGCATTTTGACGGGTGATCGCAAAATAGTGAATGGAGCGTATCGGTAACGATACGCTCCATTTTTCGTGTAAATATGCGGGTACACCCCTTGGCTCTCCCTCTGGGAGAGCTGCCATGCGAAAACGCTTTCCTATATTTTCGTTGACCAATTTTTGTGAAGTCTATATAATGAAAGCGGCAAAGGGAGAAATCCATTTGTAAGATAATTATGAAGGAGCAGAGAATTATGAAGAAGATCATTGCGCTGCTGATGGCAGTATTGATGACCGCTGGTATGCTGGCGGCTTGTTCCAGCACTCCGGCTGAGGGCGCTTCTCCCACTGTGGAGAATACAAAGGCGCAGGCCGAAACCGCCGTGGTGAGCGGCGAAAAGGAAAAGGTCACCCTGAAGGTCTGGGCGGATCAGGGCGAGCTGGAGCTGACCGAAAAGCTGTGCAGCGAATTTGCCGCCGAGCATCCTGAGAAGGAATACACCTTTGAATACGGCGCCGTGGGCGCTGTGGACGGCAAGGCCCGTTATCTGGAAGACCCCGCCGCTGCCGCTGACGTGTTCCTGTTTGCGGACGACCAGCTGGTGGATCTGGTCAAGGCCGACGCCCTGTACGAGGTGACCCGGAATACCGACGCCATCATTGCCGCCAACACCCCCGGTTCCATCAACGCGGCAACCTATGACGGGACCCTGTACGGCTATCCCATGACCTCCGATAACGGCTACTTCCTGTACTACGACAAGTCCGTGTTCACCGAGGACGACCTGAAGACGCTGGACGGCATTCTGGCAGCTGCCAACGCTGCCGGCAAGAAGGTACATATGGACGTCTCCAACGGCTGGTATCTGGCTTCCTTCTTCCTTGGCAACGGCTGCACGCTGACCATCGAGGACGGCAAGCAGGTCATCGACTTCAACAACGCCAACGGCCTTGCCGCCGCGGAAGCGATCCGGGCGTTCTGCAATGACCCCGCATTCGTGACCGGTGATGACTCCGTTCTGGCGGGCGGCATCGGCGACGCCATCGCCTGCGGCGTGTCCGGCACCTGGGTTGCCTCCGCGATTCAGGAAAAGCTGGGCGACAACTACGGCTGCTGCAAGCTGCCTACCTTCACCTGTGACGGCAAGCAGGTTCAGATGGGCTCCTTCCTTGGCTGCAAGATCTACGGCGTCAACTCCCAGACCGCCTATCCCGTGGACTCCATGGAGCTGGCGGAGTATCTGACCAGCGAGAAAGCCCAGATCGAGCGCTACAACGTGCTGAACTACGGCCCCTCCAATGTCAATGCGCTGGCTGACGATACCATCGCCTCCAATCTGGCGCTTCAGGCTCTGAACGCACAGAGCGAGTTCGCCGTTTCCCAGATGGTTCTGGGCGGCTTCTGGACGCCCGCCGAGGCCTTCGGCGCGGAGCTGGAAGCCCATTCCACCGGCGATCTGCAAACCATGCTGGATCGGCTTGTGGAGCAGGCGCTGGCAGGATAAGTTCATTTGATTCCGAAAAGGGGCTGTAAAAAAGCCCCTTTTCGCCATCCCATGCTCACGGAGGGATATCCATGCAAGAAAACACAAAACGGAATATACTTCTTTGCGCCGCCGCGAAGGGCAGCTTCTGGACTCGGCTGTCGTTTTTTATCATGGGAACCGGCTGCATCCGCTATAAGCAGTACGTTCGCGGGCTGATCTATCTTTTGACCCAGATCGGGTTTTTCTGCTTCCTTAAAAATTTTGCGCTGCAGTATCTGAGTAAATTCTTCACGCTGGGCACGGAGACCCAGCGGAAGGTCTGGAACGAGGACTTACAGATATATCAGAGATTCCCCGGCGACAACTCCATGCTGATTCTTCTCTACAGCGTGCTGTCGCTGGCGGTGATTGCGGTGTTCCTGTACATCTGGTACGCGAACATCCGGGATTCGTGGCATGCGCAGGAGAATCTGCGGGAGGGGCGGGAAATCCCGAGCTTCCGGGACGATCTTCACAGCCTGACGAATGAGCGCTTTCATATAACCTTGCTCTCCATGCCCATGCTGACGCTGGTGCTGTTTACGCTGCTGCCCATCATTTTCATGATCCTCATTGCGTTTACCAACTTCGACGCGGATCACCAACCCCCCGGAAATCTGTTTACATGGGTTGGTATGACCAACGTGACGGATATTTTTCTGGGCAATGAGATCAAGACCAACACCTTCTTCGGCCTGCTTGGCTGGACAATCGTCTGGGCGATTCTTGCCACGTTTACGAATTACATCCTCGGTATGCTGCTGGCCGTCGCCATCAACAGCAAGCTGGTGAAGCTCAAACAGGTGTGGCGCACCTGCTTCGTTATTGCCATCGCCATTCCCCAGTTCGTGAGCCTGCTGCTGATCTCCCGGGCGCTGGAGCCTGCGGGAGCGGTGAATGTGCTGCTGCAGGAGCTGGGACTGATCAGCGCGCCGCTGCCCTTCCTGCTGGACCCGACGCTGGCGCGAATTGTAGTCGTTGTGGTGAATATGTGGATCGGCATTCCCTACACCATGATGACCTTTTCCGGGGTACTGATGAACATCCCTGCCGAGCTGTACGAAAGCGCGGAAATGGACGGCGCGGGGCCGGTCAGAAGGTTCATTTCCATCACGCTGCCCTATATGTTCTTCGTGACGGCCCCCGCGACGATCACTACCTTCGTGACGAATTTCAACAACTTCAACGTCATATACCTGCTCACCGCCGGAGGCCCCTTCTCGCTGGACTACTATCAGGCCGGTAAGACCGACCTGCTGGTCACATGGCTGTACAAGCTGACGGTGAACCGGAATGACTACTCTTTGGCATCGACCATCGGCATTTTTATCTTTATGTTGGTGGGCAGCTGCTCCCTGCTGGTGTATAACCGGACAGGCGCCGTGAAGAAGGAGGATCAGTTTCAATGAAAAATATGCGCAGGCGCAAGATTGTTTCCTCGGTGGCGCTGAATGTGGTGATCGCGGTTCTGGCAATGCTCTGGCTGGTGCCGGTTTTCTGGCTGGTCGTGTCTTCCTTCCGAGCGGAGCAGGGGGCGTATACCTCCTACCTCTGGCCGAAAAGCTTCACCTTCGGTAATTACGTCCGACTGTTTACAGACAGGAAGCTGTTTGATTTTCCCCGATGGTTCGGCAACACGATGCTGGTCGCCGGGTGCAGCTGTGCCATCACCACGATTCTGGTGCTGATGGTCGCCTATGTGTACTCCCGGCTTCGTTTCCCCAGCCGGAAATTCCTGATGAATGCGTCTCTGGTTCTGGGAATGTTCCCCGGCTTTATGAGCATCATCGCAATTTATCATTTCATGAAGGCGGTAAGTCTGGATCAGACGCTTCTGGCGTTGATTCTGGTGTATTCCGGCGGCGCGGCACTGAACTACTACATCGCCAAGGGGTACTTTGACACCATTCCCAGATCTCTGGACGAGGCCGCTATCCTGGACGGCGCGACCAACAGTACGATCTTCTGGAAGATCATCCTGCCCAACGCCAAGCCGGTGATTGCGACCACGGCCATCAATGCCTTCATTAACCCCATCGTGGACTATATCTTCGTGTCGGTCATCATGAAGGACAATTACAACAACTTTACGGTCGCAAAGGGTCTGTACACCATGGTGGATAAGACGAATATCTACGAATACTACACCGTCTTCTGTGCCGGTGCGGTGATCGTGGCGATCCCTGTGGTGCTGCTCTTTATTCGAATGCAGAAATACTACGTTGCCGGCGTCGTCGGCGGCTCGGTGAAAGGATAATGTATGAATCCCGCAACAATTTACCATAGACCATTGAGCGAATTCGCGTTTGCCACGGACGGCACCCACTATGTTTTCCGCCTGCGAACCGGAAAAGGCGAGGCGCGGAGCTGCCGCTTCTTTTACGCCGATCGCGCCGCCATGGCGCCGGAGCTGGATTTTGCCTGCCTGCCCATGAAAAAAATCCGGGAAGACCGGTATTTTGACTGGTACGAGGTTCGGCTGGAAACAAAGCTTGAGCGTATTGCGTACTGGTTTGAACTGTCGGACGGGGCGGAGACGCTCTGCTATTTTGGCGATTGCTACGAAATGGCCGGGACGCCCACCCGGGCCGATTTCTTCCAGCTTCCCTTCAACCATCGCGCTGACCGGCTTTCCGTCCCGGAATGGACGAAGGACGCCGTTGTCTACAACATTTTCCCGGACAGCTTCGCCGACGGATTCCGGACGCTTTCCGGCAGCTCCGATGGGAAAACCGGTCTGGGCGGCACCATCCGGGGCGTTACGGAGAATCTGGATTATATCGCGTCCATGGGGTTCAACTGCATTTATCTGAACCCGATTTTTGCGGCAGAATCTTACCACCGGTATGACACCCTCGATTACTACCAGGTAGACCCACATATGGGAAGCAAAGAGGATGTCCGCGCGCTGGTGGAGAAGGCCCATTCCCTCGGCATCCGCGTCCTGCTGGACGGCGTATTCAACCATATCAGCAGCCGCCATTTCCTGTTTCAGGATGTTCTGCGGAACGGTATGGAGTCAAAATACTATTCCTGTTTCTACCAGCTACCGGCGAAGCCAAAGCTTCCCGCTCCCGGCGAGCTTCCGGAATATACCTGTTTTTCCTACGTTGCCAGTATGCCGAAAACAAACACCGCCGACCCGTATTTAAGGCAGTATTTCTGCGACGTCGGCGTCTACTGGATACGGGAGTTTGACATCGACGGCTGGCGGCTGGACGTGGCGAACGAGCTGGACGACGGCTTCCTCCGCGCGTTCCGTACCGCGGTAAAGGCGGCAAAGCCGGATGCCGTCATCGTCGGGGAGGTCTGGGAAAACGCCGCCCATTATCTGAACGGGGATATGATGGATTCCGCGATGAGTTACGATTTCCGCCGGTATTGCCGCAGATTTTTCGCGGAGGAAACGGTGGATGCGGAAACCTTTGATACCAATGTTTCCACCCTGCTGCTGCGCTACCGGGAAAACGCCCTATTTGCCCAGCTGAATCTGCTGGACAGCCACGACGTCAGCCGGTATCTGTCCCTGTGCGGGGAAAATGTCGACAAAATGGAGCTGTCGGTGCTGCTGCAAATGACCTTCCCCGGTATGCCCTGCGTGTTTTACGGGGACGAAAAGGGGCTTTGCGGCGTCAGCGAAAGCGAGTACCGCCAGGCGATGGCGTGGGGAAAATCTCACCCGCTGGAGGATATCTACCGCCGCTTGATCGCGCTGCGCAAGGCGCACCCCGCCCTGCGGTACGGCGATTTCGTGACGAATTTCGCGGCAGGGAAGACCTACAGCTACAGCCGGAATTGGGAGAACACAAGAATCACAGTCACCATGAATCTGGGCGGCGCACCCATTCCCGCACCGCAGACAGGCAGATTGCTCTTGAAAAAAGGCGGCAATCATGCCATAATCGGTGCATGGGAGTATGAAGTACGGGAGGAACGGATTCATGGCGGTGACGATTTATGACGTGGCAAAGGAGGCGGGGGTATCCATTGCCACGGTTTCCAAGGCGCTGAACGACAGCTACACCATCCCCGACCAGACCAAGGCGGCGATACGGGAAATTGCGGATCGTCTCGGCTACCGCCCCAACGCGCGGGCCAAGAATTTTGCCCGGCAGGCAAGCGGCACGGTGCTGTTCATCACGGATTTCTACCAGAACATTGCCTTTGAAAATCCCCATATGTTCGAGATCATTTCCGGCATTGCCACGTATCTGGACGGCAAGGACTATTCCCTGACCCTGAAGCCGCTGACGAAACAGGCGGCGCCCCTTTACATCCGGGACATCATCCAGCAGCGGCAGGCGGACGCGCTCATCATTCATGCTTTCGTTTTAAGCCCAGAGCTGGCCGCGATCCTTTCCCGGGTGGATTTCCCCTATCTGGTCATCGGAAAGCCGGGATTCCGGTGCAATATCTGCTGGATCGACGTCAATCACGAGCAGGCGGGGCAGATTGCCGCGAATTATCTGCTGGACAAGGGCTACCGGAGAATGGCCTTTATCACGGGGCAGGAAAACGACGCCCTGTCCCAGAGCCGCCTGCGAGGAATCAATCAGGTCATGTCTGAGGAAGAGCTGAGCGTTGAGGTTGTCTGCAATGAATCGCCCTACGCGCTGGACGACGAGGCGCTGTACGGTCTGCTGATGCGCCGCCCCCGGCCGGAGGTGCTGCTTTGCAGCAATAACCATCTTGCTCTGCACTGCCTGCAATACATCCGCCGGATAGGTCTGAAGGTTCCGCAGGACATCGCGCTGCTCACCTTTGACAACTACCCCTTTTCCATGCTGACAGACCCGGCCATCACGGCTGTGGAAGTGGACATGCACGACATGGGCGTCAACGCCGCCCGGTTTGTTTTACAGCGGATACGAAAGCCCAACTTACAAACCCAATCCTACTGTACATCCCCGTGCATTCTGGAACGGGAATCCACATAATGGCAAAAGCCTCTGCTTTCACCAAACGAAAGCAGAGGCTTTTCCATAGACAAAACGAGGGAGACGGTGCCTCCCTCGTTGGTTGTATCATACTGAACTCCAATTAAAATCTTAAAAAAAGATTTTAATTGCCTGAAGGGCATGGAGTTCATATGAGACTTGTTTTGTGATTTCTTTCCTTATAAATCACAAAACAGGCAGCGCCGTCAGGCGATGCCTTCCCGATTAAAATTAAGATTTTAATCAGGAAATAGTATGAGACTACCGTCGAATCTGTTGTGCTTCTGACCAAATGAAGAGAGTGTGCCATACCCGGCACACTCTTTTTTAGTCGTCGGATTTGTTTTCCCAATCGGGGAAACAAGTTAAATAATAGTCGCATTCGTCACACGTGATTTCGCAATCGGGATTTTCCCCGTTGTGCCTGCACAGCTCACCGTGATAGCTGGGCGTCAGAATCTCCTGATAATTATTTTCCACATCGTGCATGATACGTCACCCCCTCTATATTATGTACGAATATTTTGACATACGCAAGCCCCAATTTTGCGGATATACTTTATTTATTGAAAATCCGCGCAGGGGGGTGAGGGAATTGATTAGCTACGAACCGTTGTTTCTGACGTTGAAAGAGAAGAATATTTCCTCATACCGCCTTGAGAAAATGGGTTTTGCCCGAAGCACCTATTACGCGATGAAGGACGGGAAAAGCGTTTCGACAAATACCATTGACCAGCTCTGCACCCTGCTGGAATGCGAAGTTTCCGACATCATGAAATTCGTGCCCAAGCAGAATTGAGTATCCCGGACTGGATAAGTCCGGGGTTTTCTTTAAGGGGCCTCACTTCCTGTGAGACCCTTTTTCTGTCGTTATATGTCTTTTATCGTAGATACCCAATACCGCACCCTCTCAATATAATGGGCTAAAGGAGATGGTGTTGTGATAAGCTATGAACCCCTGTTCAGAACAATGAGGGAAAAGGGTATCACGTCATACAGGCTGTTCAAAATGGGGTTTCCTCAGTCAAATTACTATGCCATGAAGCACGGGGAAAACGTGTCCACCAATACCATCAACGAGCTGTGCATCCTGCTGGAATGCGAAATTTCTGACGTGATGGAATTTCTGCCGGAACAGAGAAAATAGACGCCAGACCCGGCAAGGGTCTGGCTTTTTTATGAAGAATGTTCAAAAAGATAAAAACATGCCATCCAGAGACAAAAAACCACGCCGAAAGTTGATTGACTTTAATACATGTGCAAAGTATAATAAATTTCACAATGAATATGGGTGGGAATTCGGTGGTTTGCGCAAGTGGATCGGTTTGCGTTTTGATTTCCCGAAGTCAGAGGGAAAAATGCTAAGGAGAAATGGAAAATGCGTGTTTCAAAAGAGTTGATTCTGCGGGAGGTCGCCGGGGAGAACATTCTGATCCCCGTAGGCAAGGCCGCGCTGAAAATTCACGGCATGATCTGCCTGACGGAGACGGCGGCGTTCCTGTTCGGCAAGCTGCAGGAGGAACACACCGAGGCGGAGCTGGTGGACGCGCTTCTCACAGAGTACGACGTTGACCGTGAGACCGCCGCCAAGGACGTCCGCGAGTTTGTGGAGCAGATGGAGAGCGTCGGCATTCTCGAGTGAGAAAGGGGCTTCCGGATGAGCAGAAAAAAACCCAAATATATAAAGCAGCGGAAAAGCAGTTTTATTCCGGTGCTGATCGTCGTTGCCGTGCTGGCCATCGCTGCCGCAGTGGTCGTGCTGGTGCTGGTGGACAGGGCACCTGCCGTGAAGCAGCCCGCCGCCCCTGATGTTGCGAACCCCACGGAGACCGGACAGCCGGCGGAAACGGCCGGAGTTCCGATGGACGTAAGCTTCCCCTATGCGCTGGAGGACGACGGCCTGGAACTGACCTCGCTGTTCCAGTACACGGGCAGCAACCCGGACTGCGGCTGGGCGGAGGGAACCGACGTCGGCGCGGTGATTCTGAAAAATGAGACCGGACGGTATCTGGAAACGCTGAACCTGACGGTCATCATGGCCGACGGCACGGCGCTGTCCTTCACGGCGTCCGACATTCCCCACGGCAAGACCGTGCAGGCCTTCGAGCGGGAAAACACGGCGTATGACGATACCGCCGAGGTGGCGGAGATCCGCTGCGAGACAACGTACCGGGATGGCGTCGGTCTGGTGCCGGACAAGGTGAAGGCCGCGGCGGAGGGCATGAACATCACCCTGACGAACGTCTCCGGGGAGACGCTGACGGGGCTTGCGGTTCGGTGCCATAACGTTCTGGAGGGCGTGTATTTCGGCGGAACGTCCTATACATATCCGGTGACGGAAATCGCCGCCGACGGAAGCGCGGCGGTCGCCGCTGTGGACTGCGTTCTGGGCGACGTGGGAATCGCCCGGGTCGATTACGAGGGATGACAATTTGCGGCACCCAATGAGATTGGGCGCTGCCTGAAAGGGAGGAAAATTTATGAAAGCGTATCAGAAACCCGTATTGTACTACGAAAAATTTGAACTGTCCCAGCACATTGCCAGCTGTGATTTCAAGCTGAACTTTGGCCTTGGCAGCGGATGCACCGCCAAGGGCGAGGTATGGGGCGTTCCTTTTGAGGGAATTTTCATCAATTCCGACGCGGCCTGCACAGTACCGCAGGAGAACTACTGCTACACGAATTCCGCCGCGATCGTAGGTACGCACACCTCCTGATCCCGCACCATGGGCGTGACGACGGACTTTTCCATCTCCGGTCTTGGCTTCCGGCTCGATACGCCGTGGCCGGTGCCGGTGACGGGGAATTTTGGCGATTTTGCGGGCGGCTGTGGCCGGGTGGACTGGACGGTCACCTTTCAGGAGGTGGACAGCCTGCCCGATACGCCGGGGGAGGAAGTGTTCCGGAATTACTTCCTCGCGGTGTACGGCTCGGAGGGCCGCTATCTGCGGCGCTACCACAGCCACACGGATTTTGACCGCCCCTACGCGGTCACGGACTGCGACTGGGACAGCGGAACGGTGCGCGTCCGGTATCTGGGCGGCGACCGGGGCAGCTTTGCGGGAAGCGCGGGCTGCTTTTCTCACATCGGGTTCGAGGAGCTGCTGATCGGCCGGGGACGGCTGATCCTCCATGCGTCGCTGGTGGATTCCCCCTTTGGCGGGATCTTGTTTTCCGGGGCTTCCGGCGTGGGGAAGTCCACGCAGGGGGAGCTTTGGAAGCGGTACGAGGGCAGCGCGGTCATCAACGGCGACCGGCCGATCCTGTACCGGGGCGCGAATGGCTGGCTGGCCTGCGGCTCACCCTACGCCGGGTCGTCCGACTACCATGTGAACGCGACTGTGCCGATTGCGGCGATTATCATGTTGGAGCAGGGCGGCGCGTGCGGCATCCGGCGTCTGCAAACCGCGGACGCGTTCCGCAATCTGTACGCCGGTACGGTGATGAACAGCTGGAACGCGGCCTACATGGAAGCGGCCTGCGACCTGCTGATGGACTTATCCGGAAGCGTGCCGGTGTACCATCTGCGCTGCACGCCGGACAAAGCCGCTGTGGAGACTGTGAAAGCAGTTCTGCAAAGCGTTATGTAAACTGAAACTTGCCGATTTTTTTGGATACTTTATTTGACGAACGGGGAGGACTTAAGTTGAAAACGACGAAAAAGTTGTTGGCGCTGCTTCTCGCGCTGGTAATGCTCATGAGCGTAGTGCCCATGGGCGTATTTGCCGCGGAAGTGAACGGACTGGCAGAAACGACCACCGCGACAGAGGCGGACGCGCCTTCTGACGAGACCACGGAAGCCACGGAGGAACCCGAGGCGACCACGGAGCCGACAGTAGAGGCAACTACGGAAGCCACGGAGGAGCCGGTGGAGGAGACCACCGACCCGACGGAGAGCACCGAGATCGCGCTCTTTGCGGATGAACCGGCCGAGGACGAAAATCGGGGCAAGAACTACGTTCCCCCCCGCGACACCTCCGGCGACCCGCTGTATAAGATCCTCCATATCGACGCGGGGCGGAAGTACACGAGCCTTGTGTCGCTGAAGACCATGGTCGATTACGTCGCCATCAACGGCATGAACCAGATCGACCTGTACCTGTCCGACAATCAGGGCCTGCGCTTTGGCGTCACGGATTCTAACGGGAACTTCATCATCAGCGCCAACGGAACGACCTATGATCTGACCCCGGCGCTGGGCTACTACGATAATTCCGCCGCCGAGCCGTCCAAGTCCACGGACAGGATCAACAACTGGCTCTCCACCGCCGAGATGAAGGAACTGATCCTCTACGCGGCGGCCAAGGGCGTGGACATCGTTCCCAGCATCAACATGCCCGGCCACATGGCGGCGATTTTGCAGGGCAGCGGCGATGAGCGAATTTCCGCGTTCGGCAAGACCTTCTGGTCTCAGAGCGAGTCCACCCACTATTCCAACGAGTCTCTGGACATGGGGAACGTGGAAGCGGTGAACTTTGCGCTGGCACTGCTGGACGCTTACTGCAGCTATTTCTACGGCATTACCGACGCGGACGGCAACCGTCTGGTCAAGTATTTCAGCATCGCCGCTGACGAGTACGGTCAGGACCTGGAGCATTTTGCGTGGGGCGGCAGCGGCTTCGGCACCGCCTACATGAATGCAAACGATGAATATGGCGATCTGGTTCAGTTCCTGAACCGGGCGGGCAACGTCATCAAGTCCTACGGCATGACCCCCCGCGCCTTCAACGACGCTTTCCTCAGCGACGGAAACACCAACGCTGCGGCGCTGGGGCTGAATACCGACTACCAGCTCTACTACTGGGGCGGCGGCTGGGGCGGCATGAAGAACGCCGACCCAGATGTCCTGAACGACAACGGGTTCAAGGTCATCAACTGCAATTCCAACTACTATTACATCTGCTGCCACGGCGGACACTACGGCAGCTACATCGACACGGTTGACGCCATCCGGAACAAGCCCTTCGAGCTGAAGACCTTTGCGACCGGCGCGGTGAACTTCAATCCTGCGGGCGCCATGTTCTGCATCTGGTGCGACCACTGCACCGGCGGTGCGTCCCACGAGGCGGACGTGACCGGCAACGCCATGGAGGTCATGACTGAGTGGGCGGCCTGCCTGTCGGCCATGCCGGATGAAAACTATGAGTACGTGGAGAAGACCGATGCCACCGGCGTCAGGGTCGGCGCGGCGGGTCTGAGCGAGATCGCCGTGGACAAGCTGGATACCAACCCGACGATCCTCGCCGCGGCGGCGGGAAAGGTTCAGACCTATTCCGTGCAGATGCTGAACGCCCAGCGGGACTATACCGGCTCTTACCGCGTTTTCCTGCCCATTCCCGATGGCTGGAATGCCGCGAAAGTCCGGGGCTTCACGGTGGGTGAGCTTGTGGCCGCCATGTCGGCCGATAACGAAGCCACCCTGCCCGTGCGGGAGGCCAACGGCAATGTGAAGGACGGCTATTACGTTCTGGACGTGGACACGCCCTATGCCGCCGTAGGCATTTACGAGGCCGCCGACGCCCCCGAGGGGCAGGAAGTGGTGACCATCACCCTGAATGTGGGCGATACTTACGACCTTGGGACGCTGACCGGCGATTACCGAGCGTTTGCAAAGGCATATGGCGCGTTCAAGATTGAGCAGACCGGCTTTACGGACGCTGTGGCGGGAACGCCTGCGGTTGACCCCACCGCCGCCGATATGAGCGCATTGGTTTCCGGTGAGTCGTATCTCATCAGCGACGGCAACGGGAATTATCTGTCCTTTACCGCTCCCTCCACGATCACCAACTCGGCTGACCCCCTGACCGCGACAAAGTGGAAGGTGACCGTCAATTCGGACGGAACATATTCTTTCTCCACGTCCTATGTGCAGTGGGGTTCGACATCGACCGCCTATCTGGCATTGCAGACATATAATCCTTATATCCTTGTTACAACCTCCGCTGCCGCAAACCTCACCTACGAATCTGGCAGCGGGTTCCGTATCCACCTGAAAAACTGGGAAAGAGACAACGACTATTATCTGGAATATACGGGCAGCAGCTGGGCGTTTACCATGGACACGGTTTCCGGCTCAGCCGCGGCGATCTACACCCCCGGAACAGAAGGAACACCGGATGTGCCCGCGACCACGACCCTTCGGCTGACCGCGACCGAAGCGGGTACGGCTTCCGTCACCATCGACAACACGACCTACAACGTAACGGTGGTTGCCGCTGTGACCAGCGCCCGCTGCGAGGAGCACGACATCACTGTTTCCGGCCACGGCGTCAACGGCCTGACCTGCGCGGCGGACAACTCTGTCACGTCCGTCGCCGGGTACGAGTCCGTTGCCGACGTGAAGATCACCGGCTACAGCCTGACCCCCACCGTGGACAATGCCGCTTACAAGGGCGAGGTTCAGGTCAAGATGCCCGTTCCCGCTGACTGGCTTACGGAGGGCGGCGTCATTCAGGCGTTCCTGAAGCAGGATGCCGGAACGGCGGCCATCCCTGTGACCATCGAGAACGGCTACGCGACCTATACCGTCCCCGGCGGAACGGTTTCCGGCCTGTTCAAGCTCCCCGCCGGTTACTTCACCAAGGAAGTCAACGTCCTGATGGGCGACAACTCCACCGTGACCCGTCTTCAGCAGGGCGCTTATACCGACAAGGATGTCTATTACTGCGACGACAAGGGCTTTGTTACCGTCACGTCTGAGGTGACGTCCTCCTACGTTCCCGCATTGCCGGCAGGTATCGTGTCGGCCATCAATGTGGGAGATAATTACGTCATCACCGATGGAAATGGCAACTACCTGACGATTGAAAATGGCCAGATGGCGAATACCAACGACCCTGACAAAGCGGCAAAGTGGAATTGCCTTTCTACCGACAGAGGTACATATCGCCTGATAAGCGGCGGCTATAATTTGAATAACACAGGTAGTGGCTTCTTCATTAGCACGGATGGCGGCGCAAACTGGTGGTCACCATACTTTGACCCGGAGCTTGGCCTGTACAAGAATGGGCAATATCTTGTCTTCAAAGATGGAGCATGGACTACCAGCGCGGATTCGACAGGCCACAGCATCGTGTATGGCACCGGCTCTGACGCGGTTCCCGCGAAGTCCACCGTCACCATTACGAGCCATGACCAGACCGGCACCACGTCGGTAATCGTCGGCACGGTCAAGTATAACATCACCATTGCGGACAAGTCCCTGGTCGATAACAAGGTCAGGATCCACTCCATGATTACCAACGACTTGGTTCTGATCGGCGGAAGCGATGCGTCCCCGGTGTGCCATGTGGACGTCAACGCGGCAATGCCGGGCGTCAACACCGAGGAAGGCATTGACATCACCAAGTTGTTCCCCACCAACGCCGTCCGCAAGGACGACAGAATGGTCTTCTGGAAGATGACATGGCTGCCTGCCGGTAACCATCAGGGAACCGAGAGCGGCTCGCCCTATCTGACAGGCGACTACGAGGGAGGTATTGCGGGTCAGACCGGCACCATGACCGGCTACGCCAGCCGCGCCGATTTCACAAGGCTGCGCTATTATGAAGGCAGATGGGAATTCTATCTGGATGCCGAGCTGGACGCATGGGACACCGGCGCCAAGTGGGGCAAGGATAAGAACGGCGACGGCGTTATCACAGCCGAGGAATCTCAGGGCTGGTATCCCGTCAACCCCACGGAAGCGGAGCGCACCGAGCTGAATATGAGCGACATCGCTGCCGGTGACGGCCAGATCGTTGCCTACTACCTGCAGGTCACGGACGTCACCCGCGAGGTCATCACAAACGTTGCGGACTGGGGCCCTGCCATTGACGACAGCCGGAACGTCGGCTACGGCAAGAACTACGTTCTGTTGGACTTTGCGGTCCGTTACGAGGACGGCGTCCGCAACCCCAACGAGACCGGCACCTTCCCCTATTCCGAGGGCAGCTACAATACCGCCGGAGAGAAGTACACCACCGACAAGACCATGGGCTTCCACTGCACGGAAGGCTGGGGCGATGTTGAGAAGCGGGACGATGGCACCCTGTGGCGCAAGATCAACACCATCATGGCCACCACGGACAAGATCGACGGCTACGAGATCTACATGATCACCACCACAAGGTCCGACGAAACCAAGCAGCTTTCTGACGTGGATATGTCCCAGAACAAGCGCAGCTCGGATGGTTCCGGCGGCTATGACTACGATACCAAGACGGAAACCGTTGTCTGGCTGAAGGATGAAAACGTTCGGTACAACACCGAAGAATTCCTGCTGGATGAGAATGTCGCCTACGGCTACCGGGAAAACGGCACCCATACCAGCGGCGTTCCTCTGGTGGACTCCGTGACCATTCAGAATGAGCACGCGGTGCTGGTCACCTACTACGTCCGCTACGTCGGCAACACTGAGGATGCGCTGCATGTGCATTACATCAACCGCAGCCTCAACAACATTGAGTTCTACAATTACGGCATCCGCGTCAAGTCGGGCACCCTGTTCGATACGACCTTCGCGCGGACGGATAACGAATACGGCCTGACCGGCAATACCGTGGTCAACTACTACGACGTTACCCAGACCGTTCAGGGCGACCCCAGAGAAATTCTGGACGTTCCCAGCTTCTACCGCAGCACGAAGCTGACGCTGGTGGAGGTTCGCCGCAGCGAGGACGGAAAGGATCTTTACCTCTACTACGACACCGACAACGCCAAGGACATGGTCGTTGACTTCGGCCTGCCGGTGGAGATCACCGAGAAATCCCTGCAGCTGGAGCTGAATCAGGACGAGACTCTGCGGTACATTACCGCCATTGACGGAACGGAAACGGAGACTGTTCAGGGTAAGTATTACGTCCAAAAGGCGGAGTATGGCTACTTCTACACGGATCTTGCGACCGGCCAGTGCTACTACATTCCCTTCACCGTTATGCGGGGAACGGAAAGCATGCGTATGGCAGTCACGACGGATAAGACCACGTCCTCCAACCCCCACCGCTACGTCATGTCGGTCTTCCCGGCCACCACTGTGTACTACGAGGAATACTTCGCAAAGTACGAAGGCACATGGACGGGCAATACCACGAGGCCGGACATGGGTGAGAACTACGTTGGTCAGTACATGGGGCAGCAGCAGGGCGCGTACCCCGGCATGACCGATGCGTACAACTACGGCTACGACACCGTTTACGGCGGCGACGCAAAGACCGAGGCTGCCACTACGACCCCCGGCTCCAAGGCCACCTTCGAGTTCACCGGCAACGGCTTCGAGATCTACGCCGACTGCACGACCAGCACCGGCACGGTCATGGTCGCGCTGTACAAGGTTGACGGCCAGACCGAGAAGATGAAGTCCATGTACATGGTGAACACCGTCAGACAGAGCGGCGAAAGCGCCCTGACGCAGTACGAGGGCGAGAGCCACAATACGCCCATCGTCAGCGTCAGAGACCTGGAGTACGGCGACTACAAGGTCGTGATGGTTCTGACCAACTATTCGGCGGCGAACTTCGTGTTCGACGGCTTCCGCGTGTTCAACACGATGGACAGCGCCATCGACGGGAAGGTGTACGACAAGGATGCCGAGTCCCAGCCGGAATTTGTGGAAGTGCGGGACAACGTTCTTGTGGCCAACCTGCCGAACAAGGACGCGATCGACAAAGACAGCGTCTATATCAACCAGATCGCCGAGGGCGTTTCCGGGCAGGTCTACACCCTGAAGGGCGACCAGAAAGTCACCGCGGTGCTGATGACCGAGGGAGGCGCCGCCCTGAAGGACGCGGATGTAACGGACTATCTGGACAACGGTACCAAGAATGAGGTCTATGTCCGTCCGGGTCAGTATCTGCTCATTACGCTGCCCAGCGAGGCGATCGCGGCAAAGACCCAGATCGGCCTGAAGACCCTGACCGGCAACGCGACTCTCGGTACGAAGACGATCAGTCAGACCAATATGTACTACGAGGGCATGAACGACGGCGCCGCGATCAGAATTCAGAACCCGTGGGGTACGGCTTCCATCATCTCCGTAACAGACCTGAAGGTTCCGGGCGGCATTCCCGCGGACAGCACTGCCGACACCCAGAGCCTGCAAAGCGGCGTCCGGCAGGCGCTGCTGTGGATGGGCTACAAGGAAGAACCCCAGCCCACAGAGCCGGAACCCACGGAACCGGAAGTCACCGAGCCGAAGGTAACGGAACCGGTAACTACGGAGCCGAAGCCTACCGAGCCGGCGCCCACAGAACCGAAGGCAACGGAACCCAAGCCTACGGAACCGGCAACCACGGAGCCGAAGGTCACAGAACCCAAGCCCACGGAACCGGCACCGACCGAACCGGGAGTCACCGAGCCGAAACCCACCGAGCCGGACACCGTCATTCCCGGGGATACTTACGTTTCCGGCAAGGCGTACCACCGGGGCGACACCGTTGTGTTCAACGGCAAGACTTACAGAGCCAAGTGGTGGACGCGGGGTGAGAATCCCGAAACGTCTCAGGTCTGGGAGCTGGTGGACGACGGCAATCAGATTGCCGCCCCCGCCGCATGGTCGCCGTTCAAGATCTACACCGCCGGTATGCAGGTGACCTACAAGGGTCGCGTCTACGAAGCCAAGTGGTGGACGATCGGCCTCGCGCCCGGCAAGGGCTGGTGGAGCGCGTGGAAGCAGATCTCCTGATACTGGATTTTAATAAAACGGTTAAAAAACAGTTTTATTAGGCCGCGTTTCAGCGGTCTGCGGCGTAGCCGCTAAAATCGCAGTCCATACATTTCTCGCCGCCACCAGCGGCCTGCGAAGTATTCGCAGGATAAAATGGTATTAACCATTTTATCGAGAAATAGTATGACAATAAAGCGCGGGACGTTCTGCCGATAGACGGCGATGCGTGAGCTGCCAGAAAGCCAGTGGGGCGCTGATGAAAGAATCAGCGCCCCACTTTGCCATACGGAACTGCAATTAAAATCTTTAGAAAAGTTTCTAATCATGAAATGGTGTCAGAAAAGCGGAATGGAGGATGGAAATGGAATCGAACGCAAGGATAACGGATTTCCTGTTCAACAAGGCCAGCGGGCGAAAGATCCCCCTGAACGGAACCTTTGAGCTGTCCCCCGAATGCAATTTTGCCTGCCGGATGTGCTATGTCCGCAAGTCCCGCCGGGAAATTCTTACCCACGACCGCCCCATGGTGACCTTGGAGCAATGGCTGGAAATTGCCCGTCAGGCGAGGGCGCAGGGACTATTGTACCTTCTGCTCACCGGCGGCGAACCATTCCTCTGGCCGGATTTCTGGAAGCTGTACGACGCGCTGATCCACATGGGTTTCCTCGTTTCCATCAACACCAACGGGTCGCTCATTGACGACGAGGCCATCCGAAAGCTGCAAGAGCTGCCGCCGACCCGGGTCAACATTACTCTGTACGGCGCGTCGGATGCCACGTATGAAAGACTCTGCGGCGCGAAGGGCGTCTTCTCCCGGGTCGATGGGGCGATCAGCGGCCTGAAAGCCGCGGGGGTCCCCGTGAAGCTGAACTGCTCCCTGACGCCCTACAACGCCTGCGATCTGGAAGCCATCACCCGCTACGCTCAGGAGAAGGACATTTATTTGCAGGTGAACACCTACATGTTCCCGCCCATCCGCCGGGATGCGTCCATGGTGGGGGAAAACGACCGCTTTACGCCCCACGAGGCCGCGTACTACCACATGAAGCGCTACCAGCTGCAAACTACCCCGGAGGAATACCGCGGCTTCCTGCGCCAGACCGCCGAGGGGATGGAGCAGCCCATCGGGCTGGACGAATCCTGCATCGACCCCGTGGACGGCAAGATTCGCTGCCGTGCGGGCAACGCTTCCTTCTGGATCACATGGGACGGCTGGATGGTGCCCTGCGGCATGATGCCCGAGCCAAAGGTGGAGCTGATGAACCGCCCGTTTTCGGACGCGTGGAAGGAGCTTGCCGATATCAGCGACGGCCTGACGCTTTCTGGCCTGTGTGCCCAATGCCCTGACCAGAAGATTTGTCACTCCTGCGTTGCCATTGCGGCGTCGGAGACGGGCAGCTACAGCGGAATTCCCACATATCTGTGTCACATGATGACGGAAATGCGGAAAATCGCGGCCGCAGAGCTTGCGGGCGAGACGGAATAAAGTATAGTAACGGCGGCTGCCCCAAACAGGGCAGCCGCCGTTTTCTCGATTTCCTGCGCCGTAAAAGCGGTGCAGGAAGTTTTTTCGTTATGGCATCTCCGGATTTTCCGCCAGAGAGACGGTGTAGGGCTGTGCCGTCGCGCCTTCCGGCAGTAGCTTCGCCATGACCACCAGACGCTGGTTGCCGGTCTTGGCCGTGTCATACTTCCGGCAGCAGGTGGAGAGGGTCAGGACGGTGTCGCCCTCCGAGAAGGTCACGCCGTCAAAGTTCAGCCAGTTCTTCCGCGCGACCGTCCGGAAGAACTCCGTCAGCTCGCTTCCCGTGGGATTGGGGACGATGTAGTCGAACTCGATGTCCGTGATGAACAGCGCCGTGATCTGGAAAACCAGATCTTCCCCATCCAC